>Ga0209514_10000244_pt1 | contig 120431 bp, 100 predicted proteins | sample Subgrocontami58m_FD_187452 | JGI IMG/M metagenome (GOLD analysis project Ga0209514, IMG submission 187452) | Subsurface groundwater microbial communities from S. Glens Falls, New York, USA - GMW37 contaminated, 5.8 m (SPAdes) (version 3) | ecosystem: Environmental > Aquatic > Deep subsurface... | reverse complement strand
GAAACTGGGAGCCGTGGGTGCAGCCGGAGTGATGCTCGTAGGGAGCGCCATTGTGGCGGATGGACTGGGGGGCGGCGGAACCCGCGCCCCGCCGGGAACGGAAGCCAATCAGAACCGTGTCGCGGCTTCCATCAATAAGACCCTCACCGATATCCTCTCACTAGGCGGATTACAAAAAGATCCAAAGACAGGAGAAATTATTTCCACAAGAGGCAATCCGGTCGGGGAAGCGATTTATCAGAGCCGGTTAAGTGATTTGGTTCAGAAGGCCAAAACCGTCGGCGTAGGTCAGACAGTGGAGCAATATGTGGCGCAGACGTTACTCGGTGGCGCGACACAAAATGCGAAAGAGGTAGTGGATATTCTGGAAGGCAAAGTGAAGAAAGTGTTATGGGATGGGAAGCTGGCGACAGAAGTACCTATTTCTAACGATGGTAAGGCGTCTCTGGTTATCCAAGATGACAATCAACGAATGATGGCGATGGAAAAGACAGCCAGAGATGTTGCGATGGAGCAGGCAATGCAAAAGGCGCTGTCGAAAGCGCAGGTGATTTCAGAGACGGCGACTGAAAAGAAAGTAAAACTGGCGGATGGGCAAGAAGCCACGATTAAAGCAGGAGCAGGCAAAGGCAAAATTGAAATCGGCCCTGACGGGAAGTTGAAAAACGTAGTGGCTGAAGGGAAGAATTGGAAACTAGAGTTGGATGAGAATGGACAAGTGAAGAGGTATGAAGAGGTGAGCGAGTTAGGCGGCCAAAAAACCACGACGGTAATTGAGAAGCAGCAGGATGGACAATGGGAGCGACGGCAGGAGATTAAAAAGGAAACAACAGGACAGGAAAACGTTCCTAAGAACGAGGCGAAGAAATACACGGGGAAGGATTTAAAGGCGGAATTGATACAACGCATTGGACAGGAAAGCGCCCAAGCCATTCTCGACAAAATCTCCCCATATTTACAAGAAGGAACAATGCCGGATGTGGAGGTGGTGGCAAGGTTGCCGGATGTAGTACCCCGTGAAGGAGTTTTAGCAACGACCACTGTTGCCAATGAAGTAGGACTGATCTATCATGGAGATGAGACCAAGAACACACCTACGACAATTCGAATTAATACAAAAGATGGTTCTGTCTGGGTTCTACGAGAGGGACAGTATACGGCCGGCGTTGGGAATACACAGGTGGGCGGGTTTGGAGGACTGGAGACTGCGATCGGCGAAGGGGGTGTACAACTGCCGAAGGAAGTTTCAGTGGGAGTGGTTGTGGAGAGTCAGCCGAGTCAAGATATAACGATCACCGATCGGTATTACACGACTGATCCACTGAATAAAGTGATGGTGTATGAACATACGCAAGTGAACGGTTCCTCGTTTGAACGGACGACGGTGACAACTCAGCCGAATCCGTTGGTGAATACCGCAATTGACGTGACACTGGGGGCGGTTGGGGGAGGATTTTTGTGGAAGGCGATTGGGAAAGAAGCGTTGGAACAAGTAAGAGAGGAATTAGAGAAGCAGGGATGGAAGGAGGTGTTGGTAGCTGTTGGATCGTAAAAGGATGTTAAAAAAAACAATTCAATCTTTATTGATCATTGCGGGATGTGTTCTGGCATCGGTGGTGATTAAGTCATTTTTGTTTCATCCCGGATATGGTATTTATGATGCGTGGGCGACTCACTTTAATCTAAAAGAATATCGGTTCTCGTTTTGTAAGTATAATTTATCGGACGAATATAGTCTATTAGGTTATCATTCCAGCGCTGGTTTTGAATATGAGAAAGAACTCTTAGTTTATGGTTCTGTGGCGACGAATCAGCGATTAATCTTACTAAAGTTACGAGAACATCCTAAGGTAGCTCTAGAAAAGGTGAGAGTGATTCAGGGACTGGTTAAGAAAACAGTCAATAATGCAATTACGCCAATGAATAAGGAAGGAATAGGGATTGGGTTTCTCTTCCCAATGTTCATGACGCAAAAGATGCACGAGCAGGATGACGGATTAATCTTGAAAGGGGAGGAATTAAGCGAGCCGGAGTATTTCGAGACAGAGAAGACGCAGGTGTTATATACCAGAGGGAAATTCACCAAGCTTGGGTTCTACAAACCTTCGGGTTCCATCTTTCGGCGCTACCCGATACCTGTGATTGATTTCCGGGGTATGCAGCAAGGGGCGGTGGCGGTGATTAAGTCGAAACAGACGAGAAAAGAGATTATTGTTTACAACGTAGATGGGATAATCCCTTCGTCGAAATTAAGCAAATACGAGCAAAAAATACTCAAATCACTTACTAACGAGACAGGGGAAACGATTTTTGCGATTGGCTATACTGAAAAAGAAAAGGGATTTGATGAAGAAGAGTTTAAGCAAATTGTGCGATCGGTGACATTTGATGCGATGTTTCCGGGTGGAAAGATGCTTGAACTTGCGGCCCCCAAGTCCTCGCAATTCACGCATACGACCGCGACTCATCAGCTTGGGCCGTTCAAATGGAAGACGGAGAAGAAGACGATAGGACAATGATGAAATGAAAAAGGGATCGTTTCAACAATTCACCGTCCCCCTAACCAGCCTGGCGGTATTTTATTGTCAGGTGGGGGCGAATCCATCGCTGATTTACCCTCACCCCGACCCTCTCCCTGAAAGGGAGAGGGGGATAGTTGTTGGCCAGCGGATCGCGGCGGGACTCAAAGACGCGGCGCCGACGCTGACGAAGGAACTGGCGGTGGCAGGGCTGACGACCATTGCCCAGAAACAAGGCGTCAACCAGGAATGGCTCACCGTGGGGAGCGCGGCGATTCGGGGATTGATGAATGGAGTGGCGGGGATTGGAGATGGACTCAAACAAGGATTATCGGCGCTAGGAATCGCCGAAGGTGCGCAGAGATTAGAGCCGAAACTGGGAGCGGTCGGAGCGGCAGGTGTGATGTTAGTGGGAAGCGCGATTGTCGCAGAAGGATTGGGAGGCGGCGGAACCCGCGCTCCTCCGGGAACAGAAGCCAATCAGAACCGCGTCGCGGCTTCCATCAATAAGACAGTCACCGATATCCTCTCACTAGGCGGATTACAAAAAGATCCAAAGACAGGAGAAATTATTTCAACACGAGGCAATCCGGTCGGAGAGGCGATCTATCAGAGCCGGTTAAGTGATTTAGTGCAGAAGGCCAAAACCGTCGGCGTAGGTCAAACTGTGGAGCAATACGTGGCACAGACGCTGCTGGCGGGAGCGACGGGGAATGCGAAGGAAGTGGCAGATATTCTGGAAGGAAGAGCGCGTAAGGTGCTGATCGATGGAATTAAATCAGCCACAGAATATTTTACGGATGAAACGAAAAAAGAGGGTGTAGTTGTGGCCGATGATGGGAGTGAGGTCAGAGTGAGAAATGATGGTGGTGCGGTTTCAAGTGCGGAGGTGACTGAAGCAGTGGAGGAGGCACTCGGAACCAAAGGACTCCTCAAAGAAGTGCGTCAAGCGATGCAAGAAGCGGGTACAACCAACGGAATCAAAGAGAAGAAACTGGCTAACGGGACAAAGATCGTCACGGAAGTGAAGAATGGGAAGATAGAGAAGGTGAGTGTTCAGACAGCTGGAGTTGGTCAGTCGTACACTGAGGTGTTAACATTGAAAGGGGTTGATGGAAATAAGTCGTTGCAGGTGAATGAAAGCGGTGAGATCCAGCAAGGAGTAGTTGAGAATACGCTGGGCGGCGTATCCGTAAGAATTGAAAGTGGCCAGGTAGGGATGATAATGATGCCTTTACATCCAGGACTAGTCCCACAATTCATCGGGCCGCCACGGCTATTGGCGGGACATCTGACAAAAGAACTAGTGCGGTATGTCATCGGTCCTGGAATTAGCAATGAAAAAATGCCACAATATCTGATAGGCCTTAAGAATGCTCTGAAAGCGCAGGGAGTGCCCCAAGGACAAGTGGTTATTTTGGGAACGATGGGAGATACCAATAAGATTTTTGACTTGCATAATATTGCTTTAGAATTGATAGGATTTGACTTCTTGACGGATGCAGCGATTCAAGAGATTCGATCTACATTACCGCAGGTTCCCGGACAGAAGACAGTTTTCACGCTTTACAGTGGATATGGAAATTTTGGACTGAAGGCCGTGGAAAAAGGAGATTTGCCGATTGACACGCTGATCTTTGTCGGAGCGCCGACGGTGGAGGGAACAGCGATACCAGGTATGATCAACAAACCAGGCCACATGGATAATTCTCATGTTAAAATGGTCGTGAATGTGTTTGGAGAGAATGACATGTTCAGTGGCGGGGTCAAACGATTTGACAATGTACCAACGTATAATTTTGAAATTAAGAATGTGCCGCATTTGGGATATTTCCCGGATCAGGATTTTAGTAACGAGAAGGTCAGTCAGTGGATGGGACAATTACATGCAAATGCGATAAATGAAACTGCTTTGAAAGAACAGATTATTAACAAGGGTCTAAATGAGGGAATCATTACTTTTGATGAGGAAAAGCAAGTTTGGGTTGTAGATCTGTCCAAAATAAAGTGAAATAGAAAGTATGACAACTAAACGCGAAACACAAATTATCATTGTAGGAACCATTAGTGGACTAGGAATCATTGTGATCAGTTATCTCTGGTTACAGAATTATTTATTTCCTCCTGACATGGCAACTAGCCTCAAGAGTTTCCAGAAGCAAATAGAGCAAGAGTCAGCAAGGCCCTTTAACAAGTATTACCATGCGTCGCTTTATTATTTTGAAAAAGAAAAATATGACTTAGCCCTTGACGAAGCTAAAAAGGCACTCCAAGAGGCAGAGTTGGAAAACAATAAAGGAGATATCGGAGTAGCGCATGGCCGACTGCTAGAAATTTACCTCGTCATGAACGATATTGTCAACGCGGAGAAAGAGCTCGATTGGCGCGATGATTATATTAGACAAAATGGTGCGTGGGACAAAAAAGTGAACACCAAAGAGACTCTAGGTGACATCCAAGTGAATTACCGTCATCGCCTGGAAGAACTAAAGAAATCCCAACAGAAGAACAATTATAATGAAAAGAATAAGTAGATTGGGTTTATTATTTTTGCTTATTCATACGTGCATGATTATAGGAACAGCCCAGTAAAGCGGGATGCTTAGTTATGCTTATAGATATGAGGGGGAAGCATTGATCTTCCCCCGAAAAAGTGGACACCTTAACTAGTGGCAGTATATTAATTCTGCCTTGCCAAAAATCCTTCCTTGCGGTATCATAAGTTTATAAAGGTCAGAGGGTTATCACATGAAGAAAAAAATTCTTTTAATTGATGATGATCGCCTTGTTTTAACAAGCATCGAAAAATTAATTCTGTCGAAGGGCTATGAAGTTCGCAGTTACCAGAGTCCTGTAGAAGCCCTCAAAGCATTCAGTGATCAGGAATTTGATTTGGTGATCTCTGACATTCGCATGAGCGGACAGGATGGAATAGAAACGGTTAGAGGGATGCGGCAGATTGAAGAAGAACAAGGGCGTTCTCAAACACCAATCATCATGATGACTGGTTACGCCAGCGAGGATGCTCCGGTTCAGGCGATTAAAACCGGTGTCCAAGATTATTTCTTGAAACCGTTGGATAACGATGAACTTTTAAAAAGCATCGAGTTTCATTTAGAAAAAAGATATAAAATTATAGGAATTGAATCAACGGATAGCATCGCTGGACAGACAAAAGCCCATTCACCTGAACGCCGTCTGGCGTCACGACCAGAGCTTCTCTCACGAGCTGATTTTAGACATTTTGCGCGCACAGTGCTGAGATCTGCTAGATCAGTGAGTCGTATAGGCATTCGTCAGGCAAGTTCTAAGGATTTACCTGAACTTCTGAAAGTAGAAAAAGTTGCCTGGCCAGAAGAAGCGCGGGCATCAAAGGAAATGCTAGCTTCCAGGATAGAGATATTTCCTGAGGGAGTACTGTGTGCCACTGTCAATGGAACTATTGTAGGATTTTCGTGTTGGGAATTAATTGCTCAAACACCTGACAAAATTCATGATAATTGGAGCACACTAACTGACTGGGGTTTCATTAGAAAGACTCATACCCCAAACGGTTCAACTCTTTTTGGCGTCAGTTTAAGTATTTTACCTCAGGCACCACGGGATACTGCATTTGCGATCGCTGAAGCGACGAAAAAAATAGCGATTAGGAAAGAGTTATCTTGGGTTGCACTGGGGAGTCGAATTCCTGGATTTCACCGAGTTGCCTCAAAAATGAATGTAGGAAAGTACATTCGCCAATTCAGATTAACTGGGAAGCATTTCGATCCAGAACTAGATTTGTATAAACGAATGGGTATGGCATTAATTCGGCCAATTCCAGATTTTTTCCCAGATCCACTTAGCTGTAATTTTGGTGCACTATTAGCGTGGAAGAATCCACTCAAGGAAATACCGGATCAACTTAATCTTTGGGATGAATATCGTTGGTTTACCCTATGGACACATAAAGCACGCCGGAGGCAAGAATCATGGCAGATTTAAAACATGAGAATACACCACCGCTCAACGAAGATGATCTCACAATGATGGCCGAAAAGGCCCAAATAGATTTTTCTAGAATTGATCGAATCTTTGATGTTCACTATGGCCGCACTGTAACGCGGTGGACTCTTTTGCTCCCTGGAACAGGTTGTTCATGGGTGCGCAAGAGTCACGGAGGATGTACTTTTTGCGGGTATCACTTAGCAATTGACAAGACGACAGGTGGCAGGTTGTTCTCGAAAGAGGAATTGCTTACCCTGTGTAAAATTGGGAGAACAGTATTCAAAAATGATCTGCCAGAAAACCTGACGATCTATATGGGTGGAAATTTCACCAATGACAAAGAGATTCCGCATGATGCGCAGGTAGCTATCTGTCAGATGGTTCGGAGTGATCCAGGGGTTACGTCATTACTGATTGAGACACGAGTCGAACATATCCGAGAAGAGAGAATAAAAGAATTAAGCGGCGCTTTGGGACCGGGGAAAACATTGCGGATCGGAATTGGCCTGGAAAGTCAGGATGACGAAATCCGACAGAAAGTCATTAATAAGGGCGTTACGAAAAAGGCCTATGAACGAGCGATTGATCTTTTGCACCGTTACGGCGTAGAAGTATTGACTTACGTTTTTATCAAACCGATGACACTGACTGAGCAGGAGGCAGTGAATGAAGCAGTCGCTACCGCTCTCTACGCGCATCGGGTAGGGTCGGACCAGGTTGCCTTTGAGGCAGCATTGATTCAGAAAGATACACCGATGGGAAATGCTTACGAACAAAATCAATTTAGACCCCCTTGGATGTGGAGTATCGTTGAAGTCTTAAGAAAGACGCATCACTTAGGAAACACGCAGGTTGGAAAGTTCAAAGATGAACCACCTCCTTTGGCTGGGCCCAAGAACTGTCCCAAGTGCACCGAATCTTTCCATGATCTTTTTCAACAATACAGAGTGACACGTAACATCTCTGTTTTTGACAGCGTTGACTGCTCTTGCCGAAGGGAGTGGCAGGAATTTTTGGTTTCAGATACTCGTCTAAGGTCTAAAAACATTGATAGTTGAACGTGTTATTTCCTCAACCGTTGCTGCAATTTTCCTAGGACTAGGCTTCTTGGTATTCTCTCGACATACAAAAGCCCCAGCTAATCGCTCTTTTGCTGCGACCTGTATCTGGATAACAATTTGGATACTAGCTAATTTTTGGGAAAGCGAACCAATCTCCTCGACTCTATCTAAATTTCTACTATATCTTGATTTTTCAACAGCAGTTTTTGCTGTTACCACTTTCCTCGTTTTCAGTCTTAGTTTTCCAGTTTCTCTTCCCAATACAACCATAATAAAAAACTGGCTGTTAGTACCAGCGCTTAGTCTTGCTGCTCTTTCTTTTTCAGAATTAATTATTAAAGACATTAGTGAGTATCAAATCGGAGTGCAGCTTCAATTTAAACAGGGACCACTATTTGGGATTTATGTTATTTACGTAAGTGGATGTCTTTTAACCACCTATCTTGTCCTATATCAAAGATGGCGAACTGCAAGGGGGGATGACAAAAACCGAATCGCTTATGTATTCTTCGGAGTTTTATCTGCAACAGCAATTGCAGCCTTGATCAATTTGTATATTGCACAACAGATACCACTTTCTACATCTCTCTCCAGAATTGGACTCTATGGAGGTTTACTTCTCATTGGATCAGTATCTATTGCAATTATAAGACACCACCTGATGGACATCGAAGTCGTCATCAAGCGAACTTTGGTTTTTGCTGGATTAGCAGGGTCTATCCTTGGTTTGTTTGCGCTGGTGACTTTTTTAGCAAGGGATTTATTAGCATGGATGGGGCTGGGTTGGTTTTGGTCAAATTTAATCAGCGCCATTCTCATCATTGCTCTGTATGACCCAATCAAACAATTCCTCATCAACATCACCGACCGATTCCTCTTCCAAAAGAAATACGACTACAAAGAAGCCATTCGGAAGTTCACCGCGGAGCTGATTACCGAGTTACAGTTGAGTAAATTAGTCCAACGGATTGCCAAAGTCTTGACGGATACCCTCCGCGTGACTCATTGCGCGGTGGTGTTGCATGAGCACGCGCTAAGGGCGTACAGGGTGAGTACTTCTACAGGGCTGGCGCAGCCGTCGGAAGTGATGCTGGAGATGAACCATCCGTTCATTGGGTTATGTACCAAAAGCCAAACGTTGTTGACAAGAGAGCAGGTACAAAAAGAGATTCCCAACGGAGAAGTCAAAAAAGTCTTTGATCTTCTGAAAATGGAGTTATGTATCCCCCTGATTTTCCGAAAAGAATTAGTCGGGTTTATTAGTTTAGGCAAAAAGAAGTCTGACGAAGAATATACCGAGGAGGACAAAGAGCTTTTAAGCACTTTGATTAACCAAGGGGCGATCGCGATTAACAACGCGGTTTTGTTCGCGGAGGCGGAGCATCAGCAGAAACTGGCGATGATCGGAACTTTAACATCGGCGATTCATCATGAAGTGAATAATCCTCTCAACATCATTCGTATTTCCGCGGATTACCTAAAGATGATGCTGGATGGAACGGTGATGGAAGGGAAAAGCGAAGAAGAAAAACAGAAAGTTTTGCGAGAGAAATTGGAAGAGATCGAGAAACAGTGCCTGCGGGCGGCGCAGACGGTGACGAACCTGGCGACCTTCGCGAAACCGGAGCATGAGCCGAAGGAAGAAGTGGTCGAAGTGGCAAAGTCGGTGGAATCAGTTTTATCGGTGGTAGGACATGAGTTGAGCATGCACCAGATTCAGGTCTCCAAAGAAATTGAAAACGGTTTGAAGGTGGTCGTGGATAAGAAGCAACTAGAGGAAATTTTATTTAATCTGGTCAAGAACGCGGGAGAGGCGATCTCCGCCAAAGGCGGATCCGCCTCTGGCGGAAAGGACAAAGGAGAAATCCGCGTCATCGGCAAGTCTATCCAGGATGGCAAGGCACGCATTGAGGTTCACGACACCGGTTCCGGTATTCCTGAAACAATCCTCTCGCGGATATTCGAGCCGTTCTTCACCACCAAGAGCAAAGGGAGCGGCTACGGGCTCTATATCGTCAAAAAGATGGTCGAGCGGAATCGCGGCGCGATTGAGGTCAAAAGCGAAGTCGGCAAAGGGACGAGTTTCTTTCTGGAGTTTCCGGGAGCGAAAGAGGATTAAAATTCTGATGATGGGAGGGGGAAACTAATGGAGTATAAGCTCCTAGTGGTGGATGATGAAGCGGCAGTGATTGATATTTTGCAAAAGGTTTTTTCCGAGCGGGGGTTTGGAGTGGTCACGGCCTCTTCGGGAGAGGAAGCGCTGGAGTTTGTTCAAAAGAAGACGTTTGATTTAATGGTCCTTGACATGCAGATGAAAGGGATCAGCGGAATTGAGGTTTTAAAAACAGCAAAGAAAGATCACCCTCTGCTCCACGTTGTTGTTTTAACGGGGCATGTGGAGTACGCGGAAGAAGCCAAACGGGTTGGGTGCGCGGCTTTATTCACCAAGCCGGTGTCCATAGGGGATTTGGTTTCGAAGATACAAGAGATTCTCGATACGGAAGATAAAATAGAAAGCGACATGATTACTTATGGGCTTGAATACTCCACGGCGCAAGCCGGAACGCCTATGGCAAAAATTCTGATGGTGGATCCTATCCCTAATTTAATGCTACCTGTTTATTTTCATTTAAGGAAGCTTAATGCCTGTGGCGGGCTCTACTCTGTTTTCATGTTTGGGGATAAAGAACAGGCCCTTACGGCGCTGAGTCTTTTGGAGTCTGACATTGTTTTGTTGAACGTGCGGGTGCCCCAAGTCACCATCGTAGAGACGGCGGAAGCGATACTAGCGGATCCTCACAGACCCAAAGAGCTGATTTATTATTTCCCGTGCCCCGATCCAAACCGGGAAGCTCGGTTGAAACAACTCTCCGATAAATGGTGGCACGGTATTCCTACCGATCAGGAAGATATCAAAGAATTAGACCGGCTCATCCGTGAAGTGGCTCTTGCTCATGGGTTAGTCAAGAGACAAGACAGGAATAAGGCATAAAGATGACCCAGAAAAATAGATTGTTGATTGCTGAAGACGAACTCTCCTTCGCTGAGACACTCAATGCTTATTTTACTGAAAAAGGATACGAGGTTCATTTAGCGGTCAGCGGCGAAAGGTGTTTGGATCTCATAGCTCAATTAAAGCCGCAAATTCTATTACTGGATCTTCGGTTTGAATTAGGGTTTATCACCGGAGAAGAGATCGTTGAGAAAATCAGGCAAACCGATCCATCCCTGCAGATTATTGTGATGACTGGTTATAATGTCCTTGACACCGAGGATCGGATCCGAAAATTAGGCGTTTTTGAGTTCTTACACAAGCCGATCTCGTTGGGACAGTTGGAAAAGACCGTTAAAGATGCCATCCCCCAAAAGTAACCGTTGACCTAGTCTCTCAATTCCCGTTATAATAATACGTTATAGAAAATCATGGAAGAGACACTGATCGAACAGCGGCGGGCAAAGCGCCAAGCGTTGCTGGAGAAGGGGTTAGAGCCGTATGGCCGCCGCTTTGAGCGGTCACAGACGATCGCGCAAATCCGGGCTCAATTCCAAGAGGGAAAAGAGGTTCGGATTGCCGGGCGCGTCATGACTCTTCGAAGCCATGGGAAAAGCGCTTTTGCCGATATTCAGGATGAAAAAGGCCGCCTGCAGATTTACGTCAAACAGGAAGAGTTAGGGCCGGAACAGTACACGCTCTTTGAAAACCTGGACTTGGGAGACTGGCTTGGCTGTGAAGGGAAATTGTTCACCACCAAGAAAGGGGAACAGACGGTTCACGTCGTCAAACTCTGGCTTCTCTCCAAGAATTTAAGGCCGATGCCGGAAAAATGGCACGGGCTCAAAGACGTCGAGACCCGGTTCCGCCAGCGCTATGTGGATTTGATTGTCAATAATGAGGTCCGGGAAGTTTTTCAGAAGCGGAGCGCGATCATCCGAAAGATCCGCGAAGAACTGGACCGGCGGGGATTTCTCGAAGTAGAGACGCCGATGATGCAGGCGATTCCCGGCGGAGCGGCGGCCCGTCCGTTTATCACGCGCCATAACGCCCTTGGCATGGATCTCTATTTAAGGGTGGCGCCGGAACTGTATCTCAAACGGCTTTTGGTCGGCGGCATCGAAAAGGTTTATGAGGTCAACCGGAATTTCAGAAACGAGGGGCTCTCGCGCCGGCATAATCCGGAATTCACGATGCTCGAGGTTTATCAGGCGTATGCCGATTACACCGACATGATGTGGCTCTGCGAGGAATTGATCATGGCGGCGGCAGCCTCGTGCGGGAGCCCGATCGGGACCGGCGCGACGGCGGCTCCGTGGAAGAGAATTCCCTACTGGGAATCGTTCCGCCATTTCGCCGGCGTTGACCTGGAGAAAGAAAAAAATCTTCAGTCAGACTTTGTCAATGGGCTTTTTGAGAAAGAGGTGGAACCGAAATTGACGGCGCCAACGTTCATTACCGATTATCCTTCTTCTCTGTGCCCTCTTTCAAAAACGAAACCGGGGAAGCCGGAGATCGCGGAACGATTTGAACTCTATATCAACGGTATTGAAATCGCCAACGCCTATTCGGAGCAGAACGACCCGGTCATTCAGCGGCAGAGGTTTCAAGAACAGTTGGAACAGGCGCGCCGTGACGGAAACCATACGCCGGTGATGGATGATGACTATATTCGGGCGCTGGAATACGGAATGCCTCCGGCGGGGGGATTGGGGATTGGCATTGACCGGATGGTGATGCTTCTGACGGGACAGGAGTCCATCAGGGACGTGATTTTGTTTCCGCAGATGAAACCGGAATAATCAACTCTCCTCCCCTTTGTAAGGGGAAGTTGGGTGGGGTAAGGAGGGGAATAAGGGAATATGCGTTACGAGTTACTAATCAGCTTGCGTTATCTGTTCGGCCGGCGCAAAGAGCGCTTTGTTGCGATCATCAGTTGGATTTCGGTCGGCGGGATTGCTTTGGGAGTAATGGCGCTCATCGTCGTGATCTCTGTGATGAACGGGTTTGACCGCGAATTACGGGACAAAATGGTAGGATTTTACGCCGATCTTTCGGTGACTCAAGGAGACGGCGTCAAGGATGCCGGCGAACTTGTGAAAAAAATCTTGGCTCATCCGGACGTGACGGCGGCGTCCCCCTTCATTCAGGGGCAGGCGCTGGTGACCCAGCCGGGGCAAGTCATGGGAATCGTGATTCGAGGGGTGGATCCTTCCGGCGAGAAAAGGGTCACGCAGTTGGGTGAATTCCTGAAGCAGGAGAACGGGCTTCCCGACGACGGCATCTGGCTGGGAAGCGAATTGGCGGCCCGGCTCGGGCTTTGGATGGGAGACAAAATCAGTTTGATCTCTCCATCGGATCGGAAGTCATATTTGTATCGCGTGACCGGAATTTTTACTTCGCAGATGTATGAATATGATGCTAACATCGCGATTCTTTCTTTGACGGCGGCAGGCCAGCTTTTGGGAATGGGCGATTCGGTTACCGGCGTCGGGGTAAAAACGAGAATGCTCGCCCTGGCTCCGCAGGTGACGCGCCAGCTCCGGCAGCAACTGGGGCCCGGCTGTGTCGTTCGTTCCTGGATGGACTTAAATCAGGCGCTCTTTAAGGCGCTGAAGCTGGAAAAAACGGTCATGTTTCTAATTCTCGCGATGATTGTGTTGGTGGCCTGTTTTAATATTTCGAGCACTTTGATTATGATGGTGATGGAGAAAACAAAAGATATCGGGATTTTAAAAGCGATCGGCGTCAGCGCCGCCGGCGTCCAGCGGATATTCGTCAACATGGGACTTTGGATTGGTTTGGTGGGGACGTTAGCGGGAGGAGCGGCCGGCTTGGGAATCTGCTTTCTCCTGGAGAAATACCCGATTATTCATCTCCCCCCCGATATTTATTACATCGACCGGCTTCCCATTGACGTTGGATGGCGCGACGTCACGTGGATCACCGCAGGAGCTTTTGTGTTGACCTTATTGTCAACGCTCTATCCTGCCGCTAAAGCATCAAGGTTGGATCCGGTAGAAACATTGCGGTATGAATAAAGAAGCAGTTTTAGAAGGATGCGATCTTTGGAAAGAGTATCCGTCGGGAGTGGTAGCGTTAGCGGGAGTCAGTTTGCAGGTGTTTGCCGGCGAAATTTTGGTCATCGTGGGGCCGTCCGGCGCGGGGAAGTCAACCCTACTGCATATCCTGGGAGGATTGGATCGGCCGACAAAAGGGGAAGTGATTCTAAGAACGGAAAACAAAATCTCGTTGTATGAAATTCCTGATTCTGAAAGAGCGGGTGTGCGCAATCAAGAGATCGGGTTTGTGTTTCAGTTTTATCATCTGCTTCCAGAATTCAGTGCTCTGGAAAATGTAGCGTTGCCGGCGCTTGTTCGCGGGATCCCTTGGCGGCGAGCCGTGGAACAGGCGGAAGTACTGCTGAGAAAAGTAGGGTTGATCGAGAGGAAAAATCATAAACCGGCGAATCTCTCAGGAGGAGAGCAACAGCGGGTCGCGATCGCGAGAGCGCTGATCAACCGGCCGAGGATTTTATTGTGCGACGAGCCGACCGGAAACCTCGATTCAAAGACCGGAGCGGGGGTCATGGAATTGTTGCTGAATTTGGCCCAGACCGAACATCAGGCGGCCGTGATCGTGACACACGATTCCCAGATCGCTGAAAAGGCCCACTGCATCGTTGGGATGCGGGATGGGAAAATTGAAGCGGCACAAACAGTGACGAAAGGTAACGCATCATGAAGATTTATTTGAACGGCCAGTGGGTGGAAAAAGAAGAAGCGAAGATCTCAATCTTTGACCACGGCCTTCTGTATGGCGACGGTGTTTTTGAAGGGATTCGTTCCTACAACGGGCTCGTTTTCAAACTGAGAGAGCATATCGACCGGCTTTTTGAATCGGCTCACACGATTATGCTCAAAATTCCTCTCACCAAGGAAGAACTGACCGGGGCGGTGAAGCAGACCCTTCGCGTCAACCAGTTGAAAGAGGCGTATATCCGGCTGGTAGTGACCCGCGGAGAAGGAGATCTGGGGTTGGACCCGCGCAAATGCAAAAAGGCGACGGTCTTCATCATCGCGGACAAAATTGTTCTTTACCCGAAAGAACTCTATGAAACCGGGTTATCAGTCATCACGGTTCCGACCCGGAGAAATGTCCCGGAGGCGCTCAACCCGCAAATCAAGTCGCTCAATTACTTGAATAACATTCTGGCCAAAATCGAGGCCACTAACGCCGGCAGTGAAGAAGCGATCATGCTTAACGCGCAGGGATACGTCGCTGAGTGCACCGGAGATAATATTTTTATCATCGCTAAAGGGAAACTGTTAACTCCGGCTCCTTACGTTGGCGCTTTAAAGGGAATTACCCGGGATACGGTGATCGCTCTGGCGCAAAAGGACCGGATGATCGTTCATGAAACTGTTCTCACAAGGCATGATTTGTTCAACTCCGATGAGTTGTTTCTGACCGGCACCGCCGCTGAGATTATTCCCGTGGTGAAAGTGGACGGCCGGGTGATCGGAACAGGAAAACCGGGGCCGGTGACGTTGAAATTGATGAGAGAATTTCATGAATTGACGAAGACAGACGGAGAAAAATATTAATGGTTTGCGATCTTTGCAATAAAAATGTCGCGACGGTTCATCTGACCGAGATCATCAATGATCAGATGAGAGAGCTTCATCTCTGTGAAGGATGCGCCAGAGAAAAAGGGGCCGAGATGGAACAGCATTTCGGATTGCAGGATATGCTGGCCGGGTTGGCCGATATGGGAGAGGAGCTGGGCGAAGAGACCGGTGACCAGTTAACCTGCGACGTCTGCGGGATGACCTACCGCGATTTCCGCAAGATAGGACGGCTCGGTTGTCCCGCCTGTTACGACACTTTCAAGAAGAAATTGACGACTGTCCTGCGGCGAATTCACGGTTCGACCCGGCACGTTGGAAAAATTCCGGCCAGGACCAATCAGGATGTGTCAGATAAACTAAGGATTCAGGAGTTAAAACGAAAACTTCAACGGTCGGTTGAGATGGAAGAGTTTGAAGAAGCGGCAAGGATCCGGGATGAGATTCGGAGACTGGAAAAAAGATGAAAATCAATGATCTGCTTAATCAAACCAGCGAATGGCTGAAAGGAACAGGGCCGAACGCGGAAATTATTCTCTCGACTCGGATTCGCCTGGCGCGCAACATCGAAAGGAAACCGTTCTCAAATTGGGCGACAAAAGCGCAAACCGCGGAAATTTTTGAAGAGGCGATTCGGGGATTAAGCGATGTGAAGACGCTGAAGACCGGAATGGCGCTGACGCTCAAGGATGTCCCTTCGGTGGATCGTCAGTTTCTGGTCGAACGGCATTTGATGAGCAAGGAACAATCGTCGCACCCCGAAAATAAAGGGGTAGTGATCAGTAAGGATGAGATTTGCAGCGTCATGGTCAATGAAGAGGATCATTTGCGGGTCCAGATTCTGGGATCGGGGTTCAATCTTCGGAAATGCTGGGAGACGGCCGATAAGCTCGATGACCAAATCAGCGAGAAGATCACTTACGCTTTTTCATTGGAGCTCGGTTATTTGACCGCGTGTCCCACCAACACGGGAACCGCTATGAGGGCCTCGGTAATGGCTCATCTCCCCGCGTTGGTCATGACAAAACGGATCGGCAAACTTTTGGAAGCGATCACTAAATTCGGCCTGACCACCCGAGGGCTTTATGGCGAAGGAACTGAAGCGAGCGGCAACATTTTTCAAGTTTCCAATTCCGTGACGTTAGGACAGTCTGAAGATGACACCATCGAATATCTCGAGCGGTTTGTGAAACAACTCATCGGTCACGAAGAGAACGCCCGGAGAACTCTCCTGACACAGCAGAGGGCGGAATTGGAGGACCGTGTCTGGAGGGCTTACGGAGTGTTAAGAGCGGCGCACATTATCACCAGTAATGAAACGATTGATCTTTTGTCAACCGTTCGTTTGGGAGTTGATCTGGGGATTATTAAAGAAATCGACCGCCGGGCGGTCAATGAACTTTTTATCGCAACTCAGCCGGCTCATTTGCAAAAGATTGAAGGGAAAGACCTAACTCCTCCCGAGCGGGACGTCAAACGGGCGGCGATTATTCGAACGAGGCTGGGAGGGTAAGAGTTATTTTAATAATTTTAATAAGGGGAGGCGACGATGTTTAACCGATTTACAGAGCGGGCAAGGAAAGTAGTTCTTCTGGCGAAGGAAGAGGCGAAACGGTTTAATCACGACTACATCGGAACAGAGCATGTTCTGCTGGGGCTCATCCGGGAAGGAGAAGGGGTCGCCGCGGCGGTTCTGCAGAAACTCGGATTGAGCCCGGACAATATTCGGTTAGAGGTAGAGAAGCTAGTTCAGCCGGGTCCCGCGACGATGGTTTCCGGCGATATCCCATTTACTCCAAAAGCTAAAAAAGTGATCGAGCTTGCCATGGATGAGGCGCGGGCGCTGGGGCATAACTATATCGGCACCGAGCACCTCCTGCTGGGGCTTATCCGCGAGGGGGAAGGGGTTGCTTCGCAGGTTCTGCTGAATATGGGGCTGGATCTCAACAAAGTCCGCAACGAAGTCATGAATCTGCTCGGTTCCGGGATGCCGGGGCCGACCCAGCAGCAGGGAAGCGGAGGGGGAAGCGGCGCGGTGCCGGGGCAGAGGACTAAGACGCCCGCTTTGGACGCGTTCGGCCGGGATCTCACGGCGCTGGCCCGCGAAGGAAAACTCGATCCAGTCGTGAATCGCAAAGATGAAATCGAACGGGTGATTCAAATTTTAGGACGGCGCACCAAGAATAATCCTGTCCTGCTGGGGGAAGCGGGCGTCGGCAAAACGGCCATCGTCGAAGGGTTGGCTCAGTTGATTGTTCGATCGGAAATCCCAGAGATTCTCAAAGACAAGAGAGTGGTTATCCTCGATCTGGCTTTAATGGTCGCCGGCACAAAATACAGGGGACAATTTGAGGAGCGGATCAAGGCGGTGATGGATGAACTGCGGCGTTCTGAAAATGTGATCATTTTCATTGACGAACTGCATACGCTTGTCGGGGCAGGGGCGGCAGAGGGGGCTATTGACGCGTCCAATATTTTGAAGCCGGCTCTGGCACGAGGTGAGATTCAATGCGTTGGCGCCACGACGCTGGATGAATACCGCAAGTATATTGAAAAAGACGCCGCCCTGGAACGGCGGTTTCAGACAATCATGGTGGAGCCGCCGTCGGTGGAAGAAACCGTTGAAATCCTGAAAGGACTTCGGGATAAATATGAAGCGCATCATAAAGTAAAATTTACCGACGCCTCTTTGGAGGCGGCCGCCAAACTCTCGGACCGGTATATCAGCGGCCGGTTCCTTCCGGATAAAGCGATTGACCTCATTGACGAGGCCGGATCACGGGCCCGCCTCTCGATGATGACCGCGCCGGAAAGCTTGAAGGAATTAGAATCAAAACTGGAAACGATTCGCAAGGAAAAGGAGTCGGCCGTCAAGGGGCAGGATTTCGAGAAAGCGGCGAAGTTTCGTGATCAGGAGCGCGAGGCGAAAGAGGCGATGGACAAAGGGCGCAAAGACTGGTCTTTGGCGAAGCAGGCGACGGAACCGGAGATCTCCGTCGAGGAGATCGCTTACGTTGTCTCCAAATGGACCGGTATCCCTCTGGCGCGTCTTGAAGAGAAAGAGACGGAGCGTTTGTTGAGGATGGAAGAAGTGATTCACAAGAGAGTAATCGGTCAGGAAGAAGCCATTCAGGCGATCGCGCGGTCCGTGCGCCGGTCTCGTTCCGGGATAAAAGACCCCAAACGCCCGATCGGTTCTTTTATCTTTCTGGGCCCCACCGGCGTCGGCAAAACTTTATTAGCCAAGGCGCTCGCCGAATTTATCTTCGGCAGCGAAGACGCCATGATTCAAGTGGATATGTCGGAGTACATGGAAAAATTTAACGTCTCCCGCCTGGTCGGCGCCCCTCCGGGGTATGTCGGTTATGAAGAGGGAGGGCAGTTGACCGAGAGAATCCGGAGAAAGCCCTACTCGGTGGTTCTGCTGGATGAGATCGAAAAAGCGCATCCGGACGTGTTCAATATCTTGCTGCAGGTTCTTGAGGAGGGCCGGCTGACCGATAATTTGGGAAGGAAGGTCGATTTTAGAAACGCGATCTTGATCATGACTTCAAATGTGGGCGCTGAGATATTAAAGAAGCATGGTTCTCTCGGTTTCACGCCGCAGAGCAAGGAATACAATTATGAGCAGATGAAGAAACAATTAATGGACGAAGTCCGGAAAACTTTCAAGCCAGAATTCCTGAACCGCCTCGATGACATTATCGTCTTCCGGGCGCTGACAAAAGACGACCTTTACAAAATTCTGGAGATTGAGCTTTCTTATTTCAGCGGCCGGTTAAAAGACCAGGAGATCAAAATCGAGCTGACCCAGAAAGCGAAGGATTTTCTCATTGAAAAAGGATTCGACGAGACCTACGGCGCCCGGCCGATCAAAAGAACGTTGCAGAGATATTTGGAAGACCGGATTTCCGAGGAACTCATCGGTGGGAAGATTCCAAAAGGGGCCACGATTAAAGTAGTCGTGAAAGATGATTCGCTAACCTTCGAGGTGTGAAGTGGGAAGAGTTCGAAGGATCCGAAAACAGATCGGGCTGGTTAGTTTTTGCCTGGTGGGGTTTCTTGTCGCCAGCCACAGGGGAGGGGTAGTTTCCGTGACCCTGCCTGTCGTAGAGAACTTAAAACCCGAATCCGTTTCGGAAACTATGCAGGGGGGATTTGAGCTGGTGGATGGGGAGATGGTTCTTCATCTTGGGGGAATTGTTTTCAAAATGGGTTTAAAACCTCCCTACGCGGGGCAGCTCAGCATTGACCATGTCCCGTTCATGGGATGGATGACCGTAGCCTCTGTGTTGTTTCAGGGAGAGGGAAATCCCTTTAAAGGAACTTTTCAAGCGACCCAGGTTCTGGTGAATTACGCCCCATGGGTGTTATTTCACGGACGATACGAGTTCATTGATGAAAAACTTTTGTTCTCAGATTGTGAGGTCGGAGATCTCTATCAGCTCGACGGCAGTATTGGTTTAAGCGCCCCTTATCCAACTGATTTGACCATTCGCCTGAAAACATGCCAAGCCAATGAAGTTTTTTTTATCTCTGAACTGGCGCGGTCAGGAGCGTTGACCGGAACCGCCAAAGGGGAATGGCGGCTGACAGGCCCTCTGTCCGCGCTAAAAGTGTCGGGAACTTTTGAATTAGTGGATGGCCAATTGGGGAAAAATAACCCGATTTTCTTTTCATCCTCTTTCTTCCCAGTGGAAGGCGCGCTCCCGATTCTAACGATCGCGGACGCGCGTGTTAATGGGGATCAAGGGGTGCTATTAGCAAAAGGAGAAATCGACCTAAGACAATTCAAAAAGGACAACCCAATGGAGAAGATTAAATTCTACTCGGATACAAAGACGATGCGTTGGAAAGGCTGGGACATTCAGGCGACCGATGAGGAAAACAGGGAAGGAGAGGTAAAAGTCGGCAAGAATATCAGCCAAGATATGCGTGTTAGCTTTAAGGGATTTATGAATGATGAGCTTGAAATGCAGAGGGCGGGGGAGGACAAGAACGAGTTCGAGTTAGAGTATCGTTTCCAAAAAAATAAACGGATAAAAATGCAGGTAAAGGGGCACGAGGAATTTCTGGGGATGGAAAATCGGGTGAGATTTTAAGATGAACTTTGCGCTTTGGTTTGCCAGACTGGGTGAGAAATTCCTGGACTTGGCGATTTACGTAGGGGGCGTATCGATCCTTTTCGTCCGGACGATTCGTTTTGCCATCGTGGGGCCCCTCGATCGCTTTCAAGTATTTGACCAGATGAAGAAAATCGGCGTCAACAGTCTCCCCATCGTCACGTTAATTTCACTTTTTACCGGCGTAGTTCTGGCGCTTCAGAGCGCTTATCAAATGCAGAAAATCTCCGCCCAGCTTTACATCGCCAGCCTTGTCTCTCTCTCCATAATGCGGGAGTTAGGCCCAGTTCTGACGGCCCTCATCGTTGCCGGAAGAGTGGGGGCGTCGATCACGGCGGAGCTGGGGACCATGAAGGTGACCGAACAGATTGACGCTTTAGAAACGCTGGCGACCAATCCAGTCCGCTATCTGTCCGTTCCCCGTTTTTTAGCCTTGATGATGATGCTTCCCATTTTGACTGTCTACGCCGATCTAATAGGAGTGATCGGGGGATACCTAGTCGGGGTCTATAAGCTGGGAATTGGCTCGGGGATTTACATCAAAATGACTTTTGAACCGCTGATGCTAAAAGATCTTTTCACAGGGCTCTCCAAGTCGGTCGTTTTCGGCATGATCATCTGTATCGTTGCTTGTTATGAGGGATTTCGGACGCAGGGAGGGGCTGAAGGAGTTGGAAGGGCGACGACTTTCTCGGTGGTGACGTCTTTTATTTTAATCATAGCGTCGGACTGCTTGTTCACGGCGTTGTTTTATTTTGCGTTCTGATGATAGAAATTATCAATCTTTGTAAATCATTCGGCCCGCGGCGGGTTTTTCACAACCTGAACCTGACGATTGAGACGGGAGAGACGCTGGTCATTATTGGCCGGTCCGGCGCCGGCAAGAGTGTTTTGCTGAAACATATTGTGGGATTGATCCGTCCTGATTCAGGGCAGGTGCTTATTGACGGAGTGGACGTTTGTTCCATCAAAGAGAGCGCGGCATTGGACAAAATCCGCATGAAGTTCGGAATGTTGTTTCAAGGAGCGGCTCTTTTTGATTCTCTCTCCGTCTGGGAAAACGTCGGGTTCGCTCTCATCCAGCACACCTCGATGGGGGAGGAAGAAATCCGCCACAGGGTGAGGGAGTGTTTGTCGCTGGTGGGCTTGAAAGGAATCGAGGAGATGAAGCCGGCGGAATTGAGCGGCGGAATGCGCAAACGAGTGGGGTTGGCGCGGGCCATCTGCATGAACCCGGAGACTCTTTTTTACGACGAGCCGACAACGGGAATCGATCCGATCATGGCGGACGCGATCACCGATTTGATTATTGGCCTGCATGACAAATTGCGGGTCACTTCCATCGTGGTGACCCATGACATGATCAGCGCTTACAAAGTAGCGAGCCGGATCGCGATGCTTTACGCGGGGAAAATCATTGAAGTGGGAAACCCGGAACAAATACGAAACACTCAGAATCCGATCGTGAAACAATTCATTACCGGGGCCGCTGTGGGGCCCATTACAGCGGCGGAGGGTTTGGCGATATGAGACAAAAATTGGGAAGGGGGGAGAAATAGGTGATTCAACGAGAGAATGTCGAAGTCAAAGTGGGGATATTTGTTTTTATCGGCATGCTGATTCTTTTTGTTATCGTGTTTTCAATCGGTGATTTCTATCTCTGGAATCCCGGATATTCCATCAGGGCCGGTTTTAGGTTTATCAACGGAGTCGAAGAATCCGCTCCGGTCCGTTTCGCCGGCGTCAATGCCGGCGAAGTGAAGAATATCCAGATTGTCACTGATCCGCAGACAGGACAGACATTGGTCGAACTTGTTCTCTGGCTGAGGCAGAATGTCATGGTGAGTGAAGACTCGGTCGTTATCATTAACACGCTCGGTTTATTAGGAGAAAAATATGTGGAAATTACTCCCGGCACTCCTAAAGCGAAGCTTTTAAAGGACGGGGATAAAATTCGAGGCAAGGATCCTTTAGCGACTGAAGCCATCGCGGAAAAGGCTTACGCGGTGGTGACGAAGCTGGATCAAGTCATGATTCATGTTAATGAAGTTGTCCAGGATTCTGAATTTAAGAGTTCCTTGAAGCGGACAGTCGTTAATACAGCGGAAGCAACCGACTCAGCCAAGGCGGTTCTGTCTCAAATCCAAAGCGGCCAGGGGACTTTTGGAAAACTCATTTATGAGGAGTCGGTTCACAAGAATCTGGAGGATCTCACCGGTGATTTAAAGGCGAATCCCTGGAAACTGCTCCAGAAGCCGAAGGAAAAAAAGAAATAGGGGGTTTTTTATGACATTTATTTTCATTCGTTTATTTTTTGTCGCGATGAGCGGCGTCGTGGGATACCAGTTGGGGCTTTCCGTTTCTAACTTAGACGCCTCAGCCGCGTGGACATGGGCGGCGCTGGGATTGGGCTGCGGCGGAATCGTCGTGGCGTTGGAACTAATACTGCGCCCCATCTATGTCCGCGGCCTTTCAGCGGCGGTCTTTGGGCTGCTGTTCGGATTGATCTTGTCGAAGTTGACCACCAGCGCGTTTTTGCTCGTCCCGATGTCGCCGATGTTGGGGCAATCCGTGCAATTGGCTTTCACTCTTGTGTTCTGTTATCTGGGAATGATCATGGCCCTTCGAAGCAAGGACGAATTCAGCGTCATCATTCCCTATATCAAATTTGAACAGGAGGGAAAAACAGAAGACCTCGTGTTACTGGACACCAGCGTCATCATTGACGGCAGGATCGCTGATATCACCAAGACACGGTTTATTGACGGCAAGTTCATTATTCCGCGGTTTGTGCTGAGGGAACTCCAGCAGATCGCCGATTCTCAGGATTCCCTGAAACGAAACCGGGGGCGCCGGGGCCTGGACGTTCTCAATAAAATTCAAAAGAGCACTAACATCAATGTCATGATCCATGAAGAGGATTTTCCGGAGATTCACGAAGTGGACGCGAAACTGGTGAAGCTGGCGAAAAAGATTCAGGCGAAAATTTTCACCAACGACTACAACCTGAACAAAGTCGCCGAACTGCAGGGAGTGACTGTCTTGAACATCAACGAGCTGGCGAACGCCCTCAAGCCGGTCGTCCTGCCGGGTGAAGTCATGGAAGTGCGGCTGGTCAAGGAAGGGAAGGAATACAATCAAGCGGTCGCCTATCTGGACGATGGGACCATGGTGGTCGTGGAAGGATCCAGGCGCCTCATCGGACAGCGCATCGAAGCGGAGGTCACCAGTGTCATTCAGACGGCCGCCGGCCGGATGATTTTTGCCAAGTTGACTTCTCAGCAACAACAGGCGGCAGAGAAGACTAATTAGAAATGATAATATGATTCAGGCAATCGTTCCGGCGGCCGGAAAGGGAGAGCGGCTCGGAGTTAAAATCGAAAAGCCGTATGTTTTACTGGCGGGGATACCGCTGATTGTCCATACCCTGAAGGGGCTGGAATCGGTCAAGGAGATTGATTCGATTGTTCTCGTCGTCAGCCGTGAGTGGCTCCGGAGAGTCCGCGAAGAAATCCTGGAGCGTTATCGTCTGAAACGCGTCGCCGCGGTAGTGAAAGGAGGAGATACCCGCATGGAGTCGGTCTACGCGGGTTTGTCTTCTTTGAATCAAAAAGCTCGATGGGTGCTTGTCCATGACGCGGCAAGGCCGTTGGTCAGGGGGGATGAAGTTTCAAAACTCATCCAGTCGGCGCGGCGAACCGGGGCGGTTTGTCCCGGCGTCATCCCAAAGGATACGACAAAGAGAGTGAGTGAAAAGGGCTGGGTTAAAGAAACCCTGGATCGGCGCCAGCTCCGCGCCGTTCTGACTCCGCAGGTGTTCCGCAGGGATATTCTGGTGAAGGCGTATGAATGGGCGTTTGCCAAAGGATACGGCGGTACGGATGACGCTTCATTAGTAGAGCGATTAGGGGTTAAAGTCAAAATCATTGAAGGAAACCCGGAGAATATCAAAATCACAACGCCGGAGGATTTATTGCTGGCGGAGGCGATACTGAAAAAGAGAGAAAGATAAGATGTCAATTTTATGTTCATGCATAGGAATTTCAAAGTTCCTCAAACCTCCCCTCCCTTGACGGGAGGGGACTAAGGGGAGGGTGATGTTGTATGAATCACCCCTCACCCTAGCCCTCTCCCACAAGGGGAGAGGGGGAATTGGAGTGATAAAAAGTTGTCGCCGTAGGTGACCTATGTTCTTGGAGTAGTCGAACATGACAATTCGTATTGGCATTGGTTACGATATTCATCGTCTCAAAAAAGGCAAAGGCGTCCGTTTAGGCGGGGTGCTTATTCCTTGCGATCAGGAATTAATCGGGCATTCCGACGCCGACGTCTTGATCCACGCCGTCTGCGACGCCCTTTTGGGAGCGATCGGCGCGGGGGACACGGGGACTTATTTCCCCGATACAGATGAGAAATTCAGAGGAAAAGAGAGCTCCTGGTTTTTGAAAGAGGTCGCCAAGAAAGTTCAAAAGAAGGGATTTAAAATATCGCAGATTGATTCGGTCGTCATCGCGGAGAGGCCAAAACTTTCGGAGTACCGTTCCCGGATACAAAAAAGACTAGCCAGCTTGCTGAGGATTTCCATCGGGCAGGTGAGCGTTAAAGCGAAAACCAACGAGGGGCTTGATTCCATCGGCAACAAGAAAGCGATCGCGGCGTGGGCTGTTGTCTTGCTGGTAGAGAAAGTGAAAACAAAATGACTCTATTATTGATTCTTCTTTTCATTGGTTGTTTAGCGGTTTTGGCGTATTATTTCAGGCCGGAGATTGACGCCTGCTTTGAACGGGACCCGGCGGCGGCCAATACGATAGAAGTCCTCTTAAGCTATTCCGGTCTCCACGCCTTGATGTGGCACCGCCTGGCTCATTGGTTATATCAATGGAAAATTCCTATTCTGCCGCGGCTCATCTCCCAGTGGACCCGGTTTTTCACAGGGATAGAGATCCATCCCGGCGCCGTCATCGGGGAAGGGTGCTTTATTGATCATGGCATGGGAGTTGTGATTGGCGAGACAGCCATCCTCGGCAAGAATGTCACCCTCTACCAGGGAGTCACGCTGGGAGGGACCGGGAAGGAAAAAGGGAAACGCCACCCGACGCTGGGGGACAATGTTCTGGTCGGGGCCGGAGCGAAAGTGTTAGGCAACATTCGTATCGGCAATAACGGAGTGGTCGGCGCCAACGCGGTGGTGATTCGGGATATCCCCGTCAACTCGACCGTCGTCGGGGTTCCGGGAAGAGTCACCCAGCGCCAAGGGAGACGGTTCCCGGGAATCAATCTGGACCACACCGCGCTCCCGGACCCTCTGGCCCAGTCTTTGGAACAGCTCCAGCACCATATTGATCATCTCGAAGAAGAACTGGAAAAGTGGCGTCGGAAAGCAGGGGAGGGGAAGGAATTAGAGGAAGAATAAATGGGACTTAAGATTTACAATACGCTTACCGGCGAGAAAGAAGAATTTAAACCACTCCACCCTCCTCATGTCCGCATGTACGTCTGCGGCCCCACCGTCTACGATGATCCTCATATCGGGCATATCCGGGGGGCTTTCGTTTTTGACGTGATCCGCAAGTATCTCCAATGCCGCGGCTATCAAGTAAAATTTGTCCGTAACATCACGGATGTGGATGACAAAATTATAGAAAAAGCACTCCAGGCACCAGGCACCAGTGAAAGACCGGAAGGTCTTAAACAGGCGTGTGAAGAAGTCGCTTTAAAATACACAAGCGCTTATCAAGATGCGTTAAAAGAATTGGGAATTGATCCTCCGGATGAAGAACCGAGAGCCACCCAGCAAATTCCAAAAATGATCGAAATGATTCAACATCTGATTGAGAAGGGAATGGCTTACGCGGCGCAAGGAAGTGTCTATTTTTCAGTCAACGGTTTCAAGGAGTACGGAAAATTGTCCCATCAGAGTCCGGAACAATTGTTGAAAGGGCATCGGATGGAGCCGGAGGCCGGTAAAAAGGACCCGCTCGATTTTGCCCTCTGGAAAAACGCGAAACCTGAAGAACCGCAATGGCCCAGCCCCTGGGGTCCGGGGCGCCCCGGTTGGCACATCGAATGTTCCGTGATGAGCCAGGCAAAATTCGGCGAGACATTGGATATTCACGGCGGCGGGGTTGATTTGGTTTTCCCTCATCATGAGAACGAAATCGCCCAATCCGAAGCTTGTTGGGAGAAACCGTTCGCCAACTACTGGATGCACAACGGACTTCTGACGGTGGAGGGGCAGAAGATGTCCAAATCAGTGGGGAATGTGGTTAGTGCTGAGGATATTTTACAAAAGGGATATCATCCAGATGATCTTAAATTATTCTTTCTTCAGAGCCATTACCGAAGTCCCGTGGATTTTAGTTGGGAGAAGATGGAACAAGCTAAGAAGGGTCGCAAAAGTTTTGAGTTATTTTTTATCAAGTGTAAACAAATTGAGAACCGAAATAATAATAACAAAGTAAGCGATTTAACAAAGGGGTTCGTTCAGCAGTGGAAAGAGAATTTCAAAGGAGCCATGGATGATGATTTTAACACTCCAGAAGCTTTAGCGGCCTTATTTGTTCTGCAAGAGGAATGGGCGGAAGCCCTTTTTTCTTCGCCCATCCTTCAATATGAGGTACTGAATAAAATGCAAAAACAAACTGGTGCAAAGGAATCACTTCCTGATACGTTTAGAATAGGAGCGGGTGATATTTTACACGTCAGGCAGACGTTGATTGAATTAGGAACCACTTTGGGGTTTTTTTCGAAAGAACCCGATGTTGCCCCATTGCCTGAAGAGGCATCCCGATTAATTCAAAAACGTGAGGAGTTAAGAAAAAGAAAGAATTTTAAAGAAGCAGATCAGATACGGAATCAATTGGAACAACTTGGGGTATTACTGGAGGACAGCAACATGGGCCCAATTTGGTTATGGAAAGAGTAAAAGATTGCAAGGACTGATCTCTTGTGGGTGGAGTTGGCCGACTGGAGAATTCCATTGTGTACTTTACGGAGGCACCGGGTACCTTGCCGAAAAGGGGACAGTCTCCTTTTCTATGTTCCCTCCCCCTTTATGGGGGAGGGTTAGGGTGGGGGTAAAGTGAAGCAAGAGACCACCAATTTTGCCAGAGAACTAAGAAAAAATGCCACCCACACAGAACAATTTTTGTGGCGGTATTTGTGCAGACGACAATTAGAAGGAATTAAATTCCGTAGGCAACAACCCATAGGAAGCTACATAGTAGACTTCGTGAACTTTGAAAAGAAGCTTATCATTGAATTAGATGGCGGACAACACGCTGTTAATAAATTCAAAGATACGGAACGTGACAATTGGCTAAAGGGTCAAGGGTTTAAAGTTTTAAGGTTTTGGGATAATGAGGTTTTCAATAATGTATCAGAAGTGTTAGAGGTTATCAGGCAAAAACTGTCACCCTCCCCCTAGCCCCCTCCCATTAAGGGAGGGGGGGGTGAGCGGAAAAAGGATTACCATAACATGCCAAAAGGTAAATTCATCACATTCGAAGGCCCGGAAGGATGCGGGAAATCCACGCAGATTAAATTGTTATCGGAAGCTCTGACCAAGGAAGGCCGATTGGTTTTGACGACCCGCGAACCGGGAGGGACCGATGTCGGGGAGGAGATTCGTGAAATCCTGATGAATCCCGAATATGTGGAGCTGACCGACTTGACCGAAGTCTTTCTCTATGAGGCCGCGCGGGCCCAGCTCGTCAACGAAGTCATTGTTCCGGCGCTCGATTCGGGGCAGATTGTTCTCTGCGACCGGTTCAGCGAGTCCACCCTCGCTTATCAAGGCTACGGCGGAAAAATCAGCGTGGAATGGATCCAGAAAATTGACCAGATGGCACGCGGGGGATTAAGTCCCGATCTGACCCTGTTCATTGACGTGGATCCCGAGGTAGGGTTGAAGCGGGCAAGAGCGAGCGAGAAAGAAATTGACCGTCTTGAGGAAAAGGATTTGGAATATCACAAAAGAGTCTATCAGGGGTATCTGGAGTTGGCGAAGAAGAATCCGGATCGCATCAAGGTAGTGGATGGTCGTAAGGGCGTTCAAGAAGTTCATCAGGGGATATTAAAACTAGTGAGGGGAATTTTGTGATTATGACCGTGGAGTTTTTTGTTTTTCTGGACGCTGAACGCTGTACGCTGTACGCTGTACGATAATATGTCTTTCTCCAACATACTAGGCCAGGAAACGGCGGTTTGGCTTTTTAAGAGAGCTCTCCGTGAAGGAAAGCTAGCCCACGCTTATCTTTTGACCGGGCCCGACGGCGTCGGTAAAAGGTCTTTGGCTAAAGAGGTTGCCAAGGCATTGAACTGCCAGGGAGCTCGTCCCCAACTCGAGACTCTAAACTCGAAACCCGAGACTGAATTGAATTACTCCTGCGATTCCTGCCGCGAGTGCCGGTTGATTGAAGCGGGACAATACGCGGATGTGACCGTATTGACTCCTGAAAATAAAACCTTGAAGATCGAAGCCATTCGCCGCCTCCAGCAAGGGGTGGCGCTGAAACCGTACGAGAGCCGTTTCCGCGTCGCGATCATCCAGGATGCCGATCAGTTAACCCCCGACGCCGCCCACGCTTTTCTAAAAACCCTGGAGGAACCGCCGCGGGGTGTTTTCTTTTTTCTGACAACCCAATACCGTGAGAGAGTTTTCGCGACGATTCAGTCCCGCTGCCAAATTGTCTCCCTGAAGGCCATTCCTAAAGAAATTTTGGAGCAGAAAATGATCCCGTCTTCGGTCATTCCTTTGGCGCAAGGGAGTTTTGGCAGGGCTTCCTATTGGATGGATCCCGAAGTGGGAGAGAGAAGAAAGAAAATCTTATCGGCGCTTTTCTTAAACCATTCTCTCGACGATATCAACGAAAAAGTATCCAGCAAAGAGGAGGAACGCCTGCTGATGGAGGAGAAACTCCTTCTTCTGCAGACAGGGCTTCGAGATTTAATCGTGTGGAAGAAAACAAAAGACGAAACATTGTTAATTCATCGGGATTACCGGGAGCAAATCAGTCATTTTGCCTCTCGATTTGAGATAAGTATACTAGAAGATAAAATTGTTTCTTTGGAACAGTTGACTCAAGGGTTGGACCACAGCGCTAACCTGAAGTTGACCCGGGCGGTTCTGGAACTTGAGCTGGCGGACTTGACAAAGGCAGAATGAGCCGATACTACGTTACGACTCCTCTTTATTACGTCAACGACAAACCCCATATCGGCCACGCCTATACCGAGATTGCGGCGGATGCGATCACTCGTTACCGGCGGTTCAAAGGGGATGAAGTCTTCTTTCTGACCGGGACCGATGAGCATGGCCAAAAAATCGAGCAGGCGGCTAAAAAGGCGGGTATCGTACCCAAAGAGTTTGCCGATCAGGTGGCTCCTCGTTTTGTGGAAGCATGGAAACTTCTGGGGATCCGTTACGATTATTTTCTACGGACGACGGAGGCAAGGCATATTCAGACAGTGCAGAAAGTGTTATCGCTCCTTTTTGAAAAAGGAGATATCTACATTTCTGAATACGAAGGATGGTATTGCACTCCCTGTGAGACGTTCTGGACGGAGACGCAGCTTGAGGGGCAGAAAGTGGAAAGTGGAAAGTGGAAAGTGGACGCGCCTGTTTGTTTGGATTGCAAAAGGCCGATCGAGAAGATTACGGAAAAGAATTATTTCTTTCGGTTATCGAAATATCAAGAGTGGCTGATTGACTATATCCAATCCCATCCAAAGTTTATACAACCTTCGACCAGGCGGGAAGAAGTTCTTAGTTTTCTGAAGCAACCGCTGAATGATCTGTGCATCTCGCGGCCAAGAGAGCGATTGGAATGGGGGATTCCGATTCCCTTCAGCCAGAATCACGTCACTTATGTGTGGTTTGATGCTTTATTGAATTATATCAGCGGGATCAATTACTTGGGATATTTGGAGAATCAATCCACTACCCACTACCCACTATCCACTATCCGTTTTCAGAAGTTCTGGCCGGCGGATTTGCACCTAATCGGCAAAGACATCCTTCGCCCTCACGCCGTCTATTGGCCGATCATGCTTCACGCCCTCGGTTTAGAGCCACCGAAGCGGGTTTTTGCTCACGGCTGGTGGATGATGCAAGAGGAAAAAATGTCGAAATCCAAAGGAAATATCGTGGATCCGGTGGACGTCTGCGCTCGCTATGGCACGGACGTTTTTCGTTATTTCCTTTTAAGAGAGGTGACCTTTGGGTTGGATGGGGCTTATTCGGAGGGGGCGTTGACTTCGAGGTTTAACAGCGATTTAGCCAACGACCTTGGTAATTTGTTCCATCGGACATTGACGATGGTGGAGAGATACTATGGGGGAAAAGTACCCCCGATAGAACAGAAACAAAAAACAGGAAGCAAGAAGCAAGAAAAAACGTATATCCCAGAAGATTTGATCATTCTTCTTCGATCTCTTCCGGATCAATTGGATCAGGCGATGGAGGATCTTGATTTTGCCCGTGCTCTTTCCGCCATCTGGGAATGCGTTAATCGCGCCAATAAATTGATTGAAGAAGTAAAGCCGTGGGTTTTAGACAAGGAAAACGACCGGGAAGGGTTGAGTCAAGTCATCTATTTTCTGGTGGATTTATTACGGATCATTACCCTGGCGGTGGCCCCCTTCATGCCGCACGCGGCGGAAAAGATGTGGAAACAATTGAATCTCCCCTTGAAATTAGAAGAGATGAGTTTTCAGGATTTGACTCTTGGAAAGACTATAGGCGGTTTTCAGGTGAATAAAGGAGAGCCGCTCTTTCCCCGCCTGGATATCAAAAAGCGATAAAATGGTTGATACCCACTGCCATCTTCATTTTTCCGAATATGACCAGGACCGTGAAACGGTCTTGCAAAGAAGCCGGGAGAGCGGAATTGACGCCTTGATTTTGGTCGGCTGCGACGCTGAAGATTCCGGTCGGGCAATGACGCTGGCCCAAAGTGTCCCTAACGCTCTCTTTAGCGCCGGTTTTCATCCCCACGAAGCGAGCCGATGGGATCTTGGCAAAAAGCAAAAGCTGGAAGAACTTTCCCGCCATCCCAAGTGTGTCGCTGTCGGAGAAGTCGGGTTGGATTATTACCGTAATCTCTCTCCAAAGGAAGACCAACAAAAAGTTTTTATCGAGATGTTGACCTTGGCTAAAAGCAGAGAACTTCCGCTGATCATTCATTCCCGTCAAGCGGCGGATGAGATGGTTTCGTTGTTAAAAGAACAGGGGCCTTTCCCGGCATCGGGAGTGATGCACTGTTTCTCGGGAGATTCAAAATACCTGCGGGACTGTTTGAAATTGGGATTTTACATTTCGTTCGCGGGGAATCTTACTTTTGCCAACGCCCAAGAATTGCGAGAGCGCGCGGCGGAAGTTCCGATGGAACGGCTGTTGGCAGAGACGGATTCTCCTTATCTGACGCCGGTTCCCTTTAGGGGAACCCGCAATGAACCGTGCCGCATCACGCACACGATCGCGAAACTGGCCGAGATCCAAAAGAAATCGCCGGAAGAAATGGCGGAGGCCACCGCTGGAAACGCACGGAGGCTTTTTAAATTGAAATCCGATGAAAAAACCTGATACCTCAACGGCGCTTCGATGGATATGGAGCCGGAAGATTTATTGGGTGATGCTCCTGTTTATTTTTTTAATGCATGCCCCCTTTGTCCCGTCAAAGGGGGAAGAGAAACAGACCCAAGAATTCTCAAAAGTCTACCAGCAGTTCAATGAGACGATCAAGGAAGAGTTGAAAAAACCGCAAAAGATAACGCTGTTAGCGGGACTGACCCTGTTGGGGTTGGGAGTTCTGGGGGTGGGAATCATCCTCTTCTTTACCTGGGGCCTGGAATTCATGCGGCACTCCAGAACGGATCATCTCCCTGCTCCATGGAAATTCTGGGATCTGTTTCGCGTGGTCATCCTTTCTTTCTTTTGGGGAGAGCTCGGCTTTCTGATTGTTTTAGCGGGATGCCGGCGGCTTGGAGTGGGAGTCAAGGATCTAAACGATCATTTCCTGATGTTAGTGGGAACGTTATGGATTGACCTCCTGGTTTTTTTCTTCATTCTATCTATAGTGATCGGTCAGACGGGGGGGACGTGGAAGCATTTAGGGTTGACCTCCCGGGGGTTTTTCAGGAATGTGGCGACGGGGATTTTGGGATACGTTTCCGCGCTCCCCATTTTGTTGATTACTCTTTTGACGGTGCTGGCCGCGGTCCAAATTTTAAAATACGAACCTCCACCTCAGCCGATCCAAGAGATTTTCTTTATGGAAAAGGGGGGCACTCTCCTCATCGCTTCGATCTTAGCGGCGCTCGTGGGCCCCTTCTTTGAAGAACTCTTTTTCCGCGGTTTTCTGTATAATACTCTTAAGAAACGGCTCAGCCCGATGACGGCGCTGTGGGTGACCAGCGCTTTCTTCGCGGGAATCCACGGGAACCTCTTTGGTTTTTTCCCGATCATGGGCTTGAGCGCGCTGTTGACTCTTTTATATGAGAAAACCGGTTCGCTGGTTGCGTCCATTACGGTGCACATCCTGCATAATTCATTGATGATCGGGTTTCTTTTTCTGGCAAAGGAATTGGGAGGCCTATGACGACACAGTCCGCGTATTATCAAACTGTCAGTTGGCAAAACGGGAAGGTTCGTTTAATTGACCAAACGCTTTTGCCGGCTCAATTGGCCTATATCGAGTGTGACACGGTGGAATCACTCTGGGAAGCGATCCGTTCTCTGCGGGTTCGCGGGGCTCCCGCCATCGGAATCGCGTCCGCTTTTGGCGTGGCCATAGCGGCTCTTCGATCGGCTTCTAGTGATGCCAAAAACTTCAAAGAAGAAGTTCTAAAAGCGATTGAATATCTCCGAAGCGCCCGCCCGACGGCGGTGAATCTTTTTTGGGCGACGGAGAGGATGAAGAAAACATTGCAAGCGCGCGAGCGTCAAGAACCCGAACAGCTTGCCCAAACTCTGCTGGAGGAAGCCCAGAGAATTTTGGAGGAAGACAGGGCCACTTGCCACAAGATGGCCGAGTTTGGATCCGCGCTTATCGCCCCGGGGAGCCGGGTGATGACTCACTGCAACGCCGGGGGGTTGGCGACGGCGGAGTATGGAACCGCGCTGGGGGTGATCTATCGGGCGCATGAACAGGGGAAAATTAAAGAAGTTTTTGCCGGAGAGACACGGCCGTTATTGCAAGGGGCGCGGTTGACCTGCTGGGAGCTGAAACAGTCCGGAGTGCCGGTGACCCTTGTCTGCGATACTATGGCCGGTTCCGTCTTGAAACAAAAAGAGATCGATTTAGTAATCGTCGGAGCCGACAGAATCGCCGCCAACGGAGATACCGCTAACAAAATCGGGACCTACAATCTGGCTATCCTGGCCCAATATCACAAAATTCCGTTTTATGTCGCCGCCCCATGGTCAACGATTGATCTATCAATCAGTGACGGCAGTCAAATTCCGATCGAAGAACGGGATCCAAAAGAAATCACCCACTGGGGCGGAAAGCAATGGGCTCCTGAAGGGATTGGTGTCTGGAACCCGGCTTTCGACGTCACCCCAGCTGAACTGATCACCGCTTTTATCACGGAAAAAGGAGTTTTGAAACCGCCATTTAAAAACGAAGGGCTTCCATGAATGAATTCAGTCTCATCAAAAGACTCTCCCGATCTGTCAAGACGGATCGGTCGGTCGCCATCGGGATCGGCGATGATACCGCAGTTCTCCGATACAGGAAAGACCGGTATCTTCTTTTCACGACGGATATGATTGTGGAGGGAACGCACTTCTTGCTCAAAAAAGCGACTCCTTATCAAATCGGCTGGAAGGCGATGGCGGTCAATTTGAGCGATATCGCGGCGATGGGGGGATTGCCGAAGTGGGCGGTGGTGTCGCTGGGGGGGCCGTTTCAAAGACGGAAAGTGGAAAGTGGAAAGTGGAAAATAGAAAAATTTATTTGGGAGATCTATCGAGGCATGAGCACGGTAGGCAAGAAATTCGGAGTTCAGATTGTGGGCGGAGATACGGACAAAGCAAGCAAGTGGACGATCAATATCGCGCTATTGGGAGAAGTAGAAAAAAAATATTTAAAACTTCGCTCAGGAGCGAAAGTAGGTGATCGAGTTTTCGTCACGGGCTCACTCGGCGGCTCGATTCATGGAAAACACCTGACGTTTACTCCTCGAGTGAAAGAGGCCCGCTATTTAGTCACTCATTATCCGGTGACCAGCATGATGGATCTCTCAGACGGCCTGGCGAGTGACCTTCGCCGGATCATGGAACAAAGCAAGGTTGGGTTTCTGATTGATGAAGCAAAAATCCCGCTTTCTAAAGGCGCGAAAAACGCGCGCGGCGCCTTCTGCGACGGGGAGGATTTTGAGTTATTGTTTACTGTGCCGAAATCCGCGGTTGAGAGATTAGAGAAAAACATCCATTGGGCGCGTCTTATTGGGGAAGTAACGCCTGCTTCGCGAGGATTACGGATGAAAGATCGAACTGGACAGGTGAACCTCGTCAGATGGAGGGGGTTTGAACACTTCTAGACTAAAAAAGGGTGCTGTTCCCGTACAAACGTTTATCTCAAACAGCCCTGAAGAGACAATTCAGTTTGCTTCAAGATGGGGAGAAAATTTGCCCGTGGGGAGCGTTGTCGTCTTATCAGGCAATCTGGGAAGCGGGAAAACTGTTTTTGTCAAAGGGGTCGCCAAAGGGGTTGGGGTGAAAGAGCCGGTCACAAGCCCCACGTTTGTTTTTGTCAATGTTTACCAGGGGAGAACTCCCGTCTATCATCTTGATTTATATCGTATCGAATCGCCGGACCAGGCGGATTCAATCGGGTATGAAGAATATTTTGACTCCGACGGCGTCACTTTAATCGAGTGGGGCGAAAGGGTCAAACCGTTTCTTCCCAAAAAAACGGTGTGGATTGAGTTTGAGGTATTAGGAGAGAAGAAACGAAGAATTCGCGTTCATGGAGCCGGGCGATGAAGATACTGGCGGTGGAAACCTCATCGGTGATGGGGAGCGTCGCTCTCTTGGAAGAAGACCGGGTCTTAGTCGAGATCTCGATGCGATTGGAGAGGCAGCATTCTACGAATCTGGTTCCGTTGATTGAACGGCTTCTTCAAACGGCCGGGATTGGGCTTGCCGGCATTGACGGCTACGCGGTGGGGGCGGGGCCGGGATCTTTTACCGGGATTCGGGTCGGCGTCACGACCGTGAAGGGGCTCGCCCTGGTGACCCGGAAACCGGTCGTCGCTGTTTCGTCTCTCTCGGCTTTGGCTTGCGACGGCCTGAGCGGGCCATACCCAGTAGCCCCTCTGGTTGACGCCAAAAGGAATTTAGTTTATTTCGCCTGGTACCGTGCCGGTAAAAACGGAAAGCCGGTCCAGTTGATCGCGCCGGGGCTGGGGACATTAAAGGAAGCCCTTGCTAAGATCAATCAGCCGACACTCTTCATCGGTGACGGCGCCGACTGTTACCGGAAACAGATCCAACGCCTTCAAGGGAAGAAAGCCTTTTTCCCGGGATCGAATGATTATTTTCCAAGGGCCTCGGCGATTGGTAAAATGGCGGTGGAAAAATTCCGTCTCGGCAAGTTCGATGATCCCGAAACAGTGACGCCGGCGTATCTTTACTCTCGTTATTGTTCCATTCAGGGAAACAGATGACCTTAAGACCTACTTGGGCTGAAGTGAATCTGGAAGCGATTCAGAAGAACTTTCTCTGGGTTAAAAGCGTGGTGGCTCCTGACACCTCCGTGATGGGGGTGATCAAGGCGGATGGTTACGGGCATGGAGCCGTGGAAGTGGCGAAAGCGCTCGAACAGATAGATGCCCCTTACCTGGGAGTTTCTTCGCTAGATGAGGCGATTGAATTACGTCAGGCAGGAATTCAGACTCCAACCTTGATTCTTGGTTCCGTCCTTCCGGATCTTCATCCGATTTCCGGAGACCCGTTGCTTCCAACCTTCACATTCACGGTTTGTACTCTTGACGTGGCCAAAGTCCTTCAAGAGGAAGCCCGCAAACAGCGATCCCCCATCAGGGTCCATATCAAGGTTGACACAGGAATGGGGAGGCTGGGGGTTTGGTATGAACAAGCGGCGAAGTGGATCAAGGATCTGGCGCAATTTGACGCTTTGCAGTTAGAGGGAATTTACACTCATTTCGCCAATATGGACGAGAGAGATCTGAATGACACACTGGAGCAGATCGGCCGGTTCTCCTGGCTTCTTGAGATGCTGGAAGTGCAGGAAATGCCCACGAGATACCGTCACGCCGCCAACAGTCTGGCGGTGATTCGCTTGCCGGCGTCTCATTTCAACATGGTCCGGCCCGGAATCATTCTTTATGGCGTCTGGCCGGGATCGGAGAATCTGCCCAATTCGGAACGAGTGCCGTTGTCTCCTGTTTTTTCTTTGAAGACGCGCATTGTTTTCCTCAAACACACTCCCGAGGGGCGGCGCCTCGGCTATAGCGGGACTTATATCACCAAACGCTCCACGCGGATCGCGACTCTCCCTATCGGATATGGCGACGGCTATCCGGTGGCGCTCTCAAATAAGGCGAAAGTTTTGGTAAAAGGAATCCATGCCCCTGTTGTTGGAAAAGTTTCCATGGATCAAACCTTGATTGACGTGGGACACATTTCGGGAGTTCAAATCGGAGACGAGGTTGTCTTAATCGGTTCTCAGGGAGAGCAGCAAATCTCGATCGAAGAAGTCAGCCGCTGGGCCGGCAGGATTCCGTATGAATTCCTCTGCTGCGTCACTCAACGAGTCCCCCGCGTATATCACAATACGGCAGTTCTGAGCAGGGGCGCAATTAATTGCGCCCCTGCCAGTTGACCCGTATAGACGATTATGTTATCTTGTTTCTTTACATGAACGCGCTAATTCTTGCCGCCGGCTACGCCACGCGGCTTTATCCATTGACTCAAAATTTTCCAAAACCTCTCCTGCCGATAGGATCCAAGCCGATCATTGAGTACATTATAGAGGGCTTGCGCAAGATTTCGGAATTGAAAAATATTTGGGTAGTGACTAACCATACTTTTTTCAGGAATTTCCAGGACTGGCGTAAATCTCGTTTGGATAAAACAAAAGTGGGGATTATTGATGATGGAACGCAAACTCCCGAAGAGCGGCTGGGAGCGGTTAGGGACATGGAATTTGTCATTGAGAAGGAGAAAATCAACAGCGATTTGCTGGTGATCGGAGGAGACAACCTCTTTGAATTCGACTTGAGAAATTTCGCGGTGCAGGGGCAGAGTCACAATCCTTATCCGACCGTGGGGGTCTATGATATTGGTTCTAAGCGTATCGCCAAACGATTTGGGGTGGTGACGCTGGATTCGAAAGGAAGAGTCGCTCATTTTATCGAGAAACCTGTTCGCCCTCATTCAACGCTGGTGGCGATGTGTTTATACTATTTTCCAAAAGAGTCGCTTCTCTGGATTCGCCGTTATCTGGATTCGGGAGAAAACGCGGACGCCCCCGGGCATTATCTAAGCTGGCTGGCGCGTGAAGAATCGGTTTATGGGTATCTCTTTGAAGGAGAGTGGGTGGATATCGGGGATTTAAAAACGTACGAAAAGATTCAGAGCAGGTATAGTAAGAAGAAGTCCAAAAAAAGGAGTTAAAGACAATGGCCAAAGGAAAACATCTCTTTACGTCAGAATCAGTCACTGAAGGGCATCCCGACAAAGTTTCCGATCAAATTTCAGACGCGATCGTAGACGCTATCTACCGCAAAGATCCCAGCGGCCGCGTCGCCTGTGAAACCCTCGTCACGACAGGGCTCGCGATCGTCGCCGGCGAAGTGACGACTTCCTGCTACGTCGAAATTCCTAAAATCATCCGGAAAACAATTCATGACATCGGCTATACCGACGCCGCGTACGGTTTTGACTATTTAACCTGCGGCGTCGTGACTTCAATTCAGGGACAGTCTCCCGACATCGCGTTAGGGGTTGACGTCGGCGGCGCGGGGGATCAGGGAATGATGTTCGGCTACGCCTGCGACGAGACCTCTGAATTGATGCCGATGCCCATCATGATGGCGCATAAATTGTGCCGGCGCCTGGCTCATGTCCGCAAGGAGGGAATCATCAATTACCTGCGCCCGGACGGGAAATCGCAGGTAACGGTGGAGTATCACGACGGAAAACCGGCCCGCATTGACACGGTTGTCGTCAGCGCCCACCACAGCAGCAAAGTGAAAATCGAAGACGTCCGTCATGACATCAAAAAACTGGTGATTGACGAAGTGATTCCAAAACACCTGATGGACAAGAAGACAAAATTCTACATCAATCCGACCGGCAGGTTCGAGGTCGGAGGCCCTCAAGGGGATACCGGCGTCACCGGAAGAAAGATCATTATTGATACCTACGGCGGCGTCGGGAGCCATGGCGGAGGGGCTTTCTCGGGCAAGGACCCTTCAAAGGTGGACCGCTCAGCCAGTTATATGGCGCGCTACATCGCCAAGAACATTATCGCGGCGAAGCTCGCGGAGAAATGCGAGATTCAACTGGCTTACGCTATCGGAGTGGCGGAACCGGTTTCCGTAATGGTGAATACCGACGGAACGGGGAAGGTTTCCGACGAGAAATTAACCAAATTGATCCGCGAGAATTTCGATTTGACTCCCAATGGGATTATCAAAGACCTGAAGCTTCGCCGGCCAATCTACTTGAAGACCGCCTGCTATGGGCATTTCGGCCGCGAGGAAGAGGGTTTCAGCTGGGAGGAAGTGGATAAGGCAAAAATATTGGCAAAACATGCTTAGATAACCTGAAAGGTGGAAAAGAATGAAACGTGATATTCGAAGTCTAGCTTTAGCGGATAAAGGAAAAGACCGCATCGAGTGGGCGGGACAAAGTATGCCGGTCGTTCTTTCGATCCGCAAGGATTTCTCCCGCGCCAAACCGCTCAAGGGAGTGAGGATCGGCGCCTGCCTTCACGTGACTTCCGAAACAGCCAACCTGATGATCACTTTGAAAGAAGGGGGAGCCCATGTTTCTCTCTGCGCGTCGAATCCGCTGAGCACTCAGGACGACGTGGCCGCTTCGCTGGTGAAACATTACGGCATTCCGGTTTTTGCTGTCAATGGAGAAAACGCGAAACGATACTATCGCCATATTCAGGCGGTTCTGGCGACAAATCCTCAAATTACCATGGACGATGGAGCCGACTTAATCTCAACCCTTCATCGGACGAAGTACGAAGTACGGAATACGAAGTACGAAATTTGGGGTTCTACTGAGGAAACAACAACAGGAGTCATTCGTCTGAAGAGTTTGGAAAAAGCAGGGAAACTTCGGTTCCCGGTCATCGCGGTCAATGAAGCTCAGACCAAACATCTTTTCGACAATCGCTACGGCACAGGCCAGTCAACGCTCGATGGCATTATCCGGGCGACGAATCACCTGATCGCCGGGCAAATATTCGTCATCGCCGGCTACGGTTGGTGCGGCAAAGGGGTGGCGATGCGCGCTAAAGGATTAGGCGCGCAGGTGGTCGTTACTGAGATAGAGCCGCTCCGGGCATTGGAAGCGGTCATGGACGGTTTTTCCGTCAGGACGATGGCCGAGGCGGCTCCGATCGGCGATATCTTTGTGACGCTGACCGGAGACCGCGACGTGATCAGAAAAGAGCATTTCCTGAAGATGAAGGATGGGGCGATTCTTGCCAACTCAGGGCATTTCGACATTGAAATTGATATCGCGGCCCTGAAAAAACTGAGCCGGAAAACCCGCAGAATTCGTTCGTTTGTGGATGAATATGTTTTGCGGAACAGGAAAAAGATTTATGTGCTGGGAGAAGGCCGCCTCGTCAACCTAGCGGCGGCAGAGGGGCATCCTGCCAGTGTCATGGATTTAAGTTTTGCCAATCAATCACTGTCAGTAGAATATGTGGCTTCTCACCACGAGGAATTAAAAAATAAAGTTTACGCGGTTCCTGAAGAGATTGATCGGAGTATCGCTCAATTAAAGTTACAGGCAATGAAAATTTCCATTGACACTTTGACGCGGGAACAAAGAGATTATCTGAAATCTTGGCAGTTTGGGACGTAAGCTCATGGACAATTCCAAAGACGCCGGGGCGACTCTTTTCAATTACCTCAACCTAATACGTATTCATCAGTGGATAAAAAACCTCTTTGTATTCACGCCCCTATTCTTTTCCGGCCAGGTATTTGACAACCGTAAATTAATTCTAACTTTTTTTACTTTCGTCCTGTTTTGTTTATTAACGAGCTGCGCTTATATTTTCAATGATTACGTGGATATTGAGGTGGATAAAAAGCATCCCGAGAAGAAAAAAAGGCCTCTTGCCAGCGCTCAGATAAGCGTTAGAAACGCTCTTGTGTTGGGTATTATTCTATTTTTATCCGCCGCGGCTGTCTGTTTTTATTTAAACAATCTAAAATTGACGATGATCTCAGCATCCTACCTGGCGCTTAACGCGGTATACTCGCTGAAATTGAAACAGATCGCTTTAATTGATATTTCCAGTATCGCTTTCGGATTCATTTTGCGTGTGGCAGCCGGTGGAGCAGTCATTAGTATTTCCAGTTCTCACTGGCTGTACATCATGACGTTTTTATTATCTCTGTTTTTAGCCCTCGCGAAACGCAGAGACGATTTGATCGTCGAGGCAAGAACGGGACAGAGATTACGCCGCTCGATGGGCGGTTACAATTTAAACTTTATATCAAACGCCATCAGTGTTCTGCTGGCGAGTTTAATCGTTGCTTATCTTTTATATATTACTTCGCCGGCGATAACGGAAAGATTCATCGGCAGACCCATGTTCCTGTCGGCCTTTTTTGTGATCATGGGAGCGTTACGATACCTGCAAATTACATTAGTGAATGAGGAGAGCGGTTCCCCAACGAGAATTTTACTGAAAGACCTTTTTATACAGTTGTTGGTTGTTACGTGGTTCCTTTATTTCATGGTTAATATTTATTTCAGTTGACCTCTTAAAAAAAAGACCCCTAGGACAGAAAAAATAAAATTGGCTCCCCACGCTCCAATAAAGGGAGGAAGAATCCCCGCCTTTCCTAAAGAAATCATCACTGAATTCAGCAGGTAGAAAAGAATTCCAATAAAAACACACAACCCGATACCGCTGAAAAACCATCCCTGTCGCTTTGGCGGCGAAATAGCCAGTGAGATTGCTGCAAGGATCAGCGCAAAATTGGCGAATGGGAACGCGACCCGGCTGTACAATTCCACCAAAAGCCGCCGCGTCACGTTCTTCCCCGAAACGGCGATCCGGTCAATGTAATCTTCAAGTTGTGCGTATCTCATAAAAAGGATCTGTGACTCCATTTTGAGAAAACTTTGCGGGGTTTCATCCAAGTCCATCGTTCTTTCCTCGTAATAAGTCGGCTTATCGATGATTTCTCCCTCATGCCCCAGCTGATAGGAAACGCACGAATAAAGCTTCCATTTATCATTGACGATCCATTCCGCTTTTTCAGCGGCAATTTTCGCGGCCGGCCTGTGGGAGGCATCGTCAATAAAAACAATTAAATCGTACAAGATCTTTTCATTCGGGTCGTAGCGCTTGGCGTAGAACATCCGGTTTTTAGTCCCGTAAAGGGCGACGTTTTCGATGACAGTCGTGTAAGTTTCCTGCGGGGCTCTTTCTAAATGTTCTTTCTTGATGGCATGGGTGACCATCATTGCCTGGGGAATCAGGCGGTCGTTTAGAAACAGGGCCGAAAAAGTAATGACCAGGCCGATCACCAGCAGGGGAGAAGAGATTCGGTACCAGCTGAGGCCGCAGGAGCGCATGGCCATCAATTCGTGGGTTCGATTCAGCCGGCTTAAAGAAGAGACGGCGCCGGTGATGCTGGCCAGCGGCGATGTCTGGACCAGGACAATCGGGATAGTGGCCAGGTAGTATTGGAACAGTATCCCCAACGGCACCTGATTTTTCAGAAAATCATCCAGGTGGGTGAAGAGGTCAATGAGCCAGTAGAGAAAAAGAAAGCAGAGCAGAGAAAAACAAAAAGGCCACAAGAATTGCCGCGCCAGATAACGATCAAGGATCTTCATTTACACGCTCACAATTTTCCTGAAGAGCACAATGCTGAGACAGCCCATGAGTCCGTTGGGCAGCCATGTGGCTATCGGGGCGGCGACGATTCCTTGGATCGCGAGGGCGTCACCGAGCGCCAGGAGAATATAATAAATGGCAAAGACTCCGAGAGCCAGCGCCGACCCGATCGTTCGCTCTCCACGGTGGGTGAGTAGAGCCAGCGGAAAACCGATCAGGACCAGGAAAAAACTGGCGAATGCCAGCGATATCTTTCGGTGAAATTCCGCTTGCAGTGGATAAACTGCCACTCCTGAGGAGCGCAGGGATTTTATCTCTTCTTTGAGCTCCGCGAAGGTCATGTCTTTGGGTTTTTTCTGCAGTTCTCCTTTTTGTATCTGCGATGAGAGGTTCAGCGTCAAGTAGTAAGTCTGGAAGTTCAATTTATAGATATTAGTCGGGTCCCGTGGATTGGGCTCGTCGCTAATGCCGTCAATCAACTTTAACTTAACGACATCTTTGTCGGGGATGGTAATAAATTCTCCCTTTTTAGCCACAAGGGTTCGCGTCGGTTTCCCCTCTTGAAACTGGTAGATCCGGACGTTGAACAGTTCATGCCCGCGGATATCATAAATGAAAAGAATGTATCCTTCAAAGGCGCGGATAAACGTCCCCGGCTCCAAATAGGCGGTAGGATTTTTCATCCCGATCTGCGCCAGCATTCTTCGGGAAGCAAAATGGGCTTTCGGCAAGATTTGATCATTGATATAGACGCAGACGAAGCTCAGAAACAGGGCGATCGAGACGATTGGCAGAAAGAGCCTGACCAGGCTGATGCCGCAGGAGCGCATCGCGGTAATTTCGTTATCGGCTGAAAGGCGGCCGAAGGCGAGCAGAGTTCCCACTAAAACAGCCATTGGCAGGGAGAAGGTCAACAGATACGGAACTAAAAACAAGAAGAGTTTAAAAACCTGGTGGATGGCGACTCCTTTGGAAATGACCAGGTCGGCCAGTTGGACAAAGTTCCCAACCGTCAGGACCAATGTCAGCCCCACCAGCGCGAAAAGAGTGGGGCCGGCGAACTCTGTCAGGATATAACGCTGCAAGGTGCGCATCGGTTAAGTGAGAGGGGTTCGCGCCAGCGTTAAACCATCAACGCGCCGGGCTCCCGCCTCCTTCAGAGAAGAGGCGCACTGGTTGAGAGTCGCTCCCGTAGTAAGAAGATCATCCACCAATAGAATTCTTTTGCCGTTCGCCAAGTCCTGGGCCGCGTGGAAGGCAAATTTCACGTTTCTTCTTCGGTCAGTTTCCGAAAGCTTGGATTGCGGCTGAGTGCCGCGAACCCGCCGCAGGGTCTTCGCGGAGAAAGGAACTTCAAAAGACTTGCCGAGGGCTTCCGCTAACAGGAAAGATTGATTATAATCCCGCTCCCGTTCTCTGGCTGGATGGAGAGGAACGGCCGTGATCAGATCCCACGATTCCGGCGGGAAGTAAAGTTGGCTGAAAAGAAACATCTGGCGCGCGAAAAAATAGAATAATTCAGGGTGATCGCTGAATTTCCACCGATGAATCAGTCCTCGGAGAGGTTCCTCATAGACAAAAACAGAGCGAACGGCCTCTAGGGAGAGTGAATTCTGGCGGCAATGAAAGCAGACTCCTTCTTGAGATTGCGGCATACCGCATTGGGAGCACCAGGGGGGGGTGAGGTATCTTAATTTCCCCAGGCAATCATGGCAGAGTTGACTCTCCCGCCCGATCCGAATCCCGCAGGCGGAGCAAACCGGAGGAAACAGTAAATCCAACATGGCGTATTATGTTATCATTCCACAAGTTGGGTTGTCAAAAGGGAATCGCTGTGTTATGATAACCCGCAGGAGAAAATAGGGGGTGGGATGACTGAAAAGAGAATTGATCAACTGATTCACCTCTGGCAGAAGCGCCTCCACCTTGAGGATTTTGAGATCCACTGGAATGTTTTTCCCGCTAAATCAGTTCCGGAATTAGAGGATGGTTCTCCCGCCTGCGTTCATGTGGCGCAGAGCGACAAGAAGATTTTCATCAGCTTCGCGAAGGAACAACAGGGATTGATCGATGAGGAACTCATCGTCCACGAACTTTCCCACGCGTTTTTGACCCGCCTGGATGAGTTTACCACTCATGTGGTTGATACCTATGTCGCTGATCCTAAGGCGCGGTCTCTCATCATCCTGCAGAAAGACGACATCGGCAACGAGATCGTTGACTGGCTGGTGCGGATTTTCTTGAAGATCGCTTCTTCGACGCCGTGGAAGAAGCCGAAACAGAGGAGAAAAACACGGGCCCGTCCGTGATGGAACAAGAAACCGAAAAAGCCCTCCTTGCTCAATGGCAGGAGGGGGACGAAGAGAGTTTTTCCCGAATTGTCAAAGCCTACCTTCCCAAGGTCGTCCAGCTCGCCTATCGCTATCTTAAAGACCGTTCACTGGCTGAGGATGTCGCGCAGGAAATTTTTCTGAAACTTTACCAGAATCCGGCGTCCTGGCAGCCGACGGCCCGATTCTCCAGCTGGCTTTACCGGGTCACCTTCAACGCCTGCACCGATCAATGGCGGAAACGAAAACGAAATCCGGAAAGTGAATTATTAGAAAACCAAGAGATTTCAACGGCGAACGCGGCGCCGGATACATCCCTGATTGACAAGGAAACAGCTCAACTGATTCAACAGGCAATTAACGCCTTACCGGAAGATCAAAAAAAAATCATTCTGTTATACCAGGAAGAGACCTCTTATGAAGAGATCGCGGAGATTCTCGGTATTTCCGTTAAGGGGGTGGAAAGACGGCTCTACCGCGCCAGGAACAAGCTGAGACACTTATTGAAACATATTGTTGTATAATAGAACAGATTTCCCCGTGGTCTTGCCACGGGGTACCACTGATTCCCTCCCCCTGAATGGGGGAGGGATAGGGTGGGGGTGAAAAAGTGAGATGGTGGATTCACCCTCCCCTTAGTCCCCTCCCATCGAGGGAGGGGAGAACGAAATTATACCCCGTGCTCTTGGCACGGGGTGATTTGATTAAGATAAGGGAAATAAAAAATAAACAGGGGGGTAAGCCGAATTTCTGCGTTCTATTAAGTAGAAAGGGAGGGATATAAAAATGGACTGGAGATTAAGAGTTCTTTTAATGGTTAGCATGATTTTTGGAGGTGGTCCTTTTTCAGCGCTGGCGGAAATGGAACATGGCCATTCTCAGGGCGCCAGTACAGAACAACAGGCAGTCAGTGAAGAATTCAGAGTGATCCAATCCGATGAAGAAGCTGAAGAACTGGGCTTAGAGGAAGCCGGTAATCAACTCTGTCCTGTGAGCGATGGGAAGATTGACTTCGATGATCCAAAGCACAAACCGGGGCGGCTGGCTTACAAAGGGAAAGTGTACAACTTCTGCTGTGATATGTGCACCAAGGACTTTAAGAAAGATCCAGATAAGTTCATTAAAAAAATAGAAGCCAGTCAGAAAGGTCAAGAGGAATGATAGAGCATTTCCATCTGCATCCAATGGTCGTGCATTTTCCCACCGCGCTGTTCGTCAGCGCGGCGGGGCTGGAAATTTTTGCTGTGGTTCTCAAAAAAGAGAAGTTACACAGCGTCGCTTGGATTAATTTTATTCTGGCAGTCCTTGGGAGTGTGGCCGCGGTCGTGACCGGATTATTGGAAGCAGAACACTTGCATTTAGTCAGTCATCCAGTTTTTAATGTTCATCGTTTGTTTGGGTTTTTAACCGCGGGACTTGGAGTAATGACGCTGGCTTTGTTATGGCGGCTTAGGAAGCGCTCTGATAGATGGTTTCGTCTTTTGTTTTTGATGACGCTGGTCTGGGTGACAAGTTTAGTTTCAATTGGAGCCTATTATGGCGGGCGTTTGGTTTATGAATATGGAGTAGGAGTAGAGAGGGATTAGGGGAAAACCATGAAATGCCTCGATGGACGAAAAACCAAAGCTTTTGTGGATGGCCGCGCGGAGACGAGGGAATACGGCCAGATGATGACCCACCTGTCTGAGTGCAAAACATGCCAAGCCAAGGTGGAAGAAGAAAAACGCTTGAGTCATTTCATCAAACGGGCGGCCTTGGACTATGGCGAAACCGACCCGTTAGAGAAAACAATCTTAACGAAGATCGAGGAGTTACGGCGCAAGCCTCAGTGGATTTCCGAACCAGAACCGGTTTCTATCCTGCGCTGGGTTCAGCCGTGGGCGGTTCAAACGGCGGCATTCTGGATCGTGGCGGTTTTACTCGGCGGCTGGTTAGGACTCATTATAGGAACGCCATTGCCAAAAGAATCGCTCATTAGCAGCAGCGTCATGAATGGGTCGTTAGTGAGTGTTCTATCGGAACGGGCGGAGGGGGGGAAATCATGAAACGAGTTTTCTGGATGACGGTTGTGTTTATCCTGTTATTCGCGGGAGCTTTTTATGGGATTCAAAAAGTTCAGCGTTGTCCTTTGATGGGGACAATGGCGCAAGGAGGATCTTTTTATTGCTGTGCTCAGCCCGGAAGCTATCAGAAACTATCGGCAACGCCAGAACAGCAGAACGCGATATTAGTGTTGGATCAGAAGTTTCTCAAGGAGAAAAACCATATCTGCGTGCAACTTTGCCAATCTCGTTATGGTCTGGCTCAGATGCTTCGGCGTCCCGAAGTGACTCAGAAGGAACTGGATGAGAAGACAGCGGAGGTTGCTTCCGTTCAATTGGCGATGGAACGGGCGGCGGTAGCGCATATTCTGAAAGTTAAGGAAGTCCTGACTCCAGAACAGGCCAAGAAATATATGGAGATACTATATCAGGATGTCTGCGGCCAGATGGATATGAAATCGTGCGGGTTTGCGGCTCCTGAGGAAAAAGGATAAGCCGAATGAAATGTTTAACGAGGAAAATGGTTCATTCGCTTAGTGTTATTAGTATAATAGGGATATTTATGTGCTTCATATCGTTTGTTTTTGCTCAAGAGACTACTCCCGCGGATGAATTAGCGCAATTGGCGCAGATTCTCCGCCGGCAGAATCCGGAGTTGGCGGCGTTGAGAGAAAGGGTTGCGGCCTCAGTGTACCGCGTCAGTCAGGCGAAGGCTTTTGAAGCTCCTGTGATCGGAGCCGACATTGAGGGGATTCGAAAAGACAAATTTTCTTTCAATAAGTATATGAACGTGGAGTATATGGCGATGCAGGAGCTCCCCGGCCCCGGAAAGCGGGGGCTTCGCGGGAAGATAGCGGAAAAAGAAGTGGCCCTGCTGGAAAAAGAATACGCCGGCAGAGAATTGGATCTGATCTTGGAATTGAAACAATTCTATTATCAGCTCTATTTTTTGGATCGTTCCATCGTGATTAATGAGGAAAACCAAGAATTACTGAGTCAAATGGGGAAGATTGCCGAGGCAAGATATTCCACCGGGCAATCGGCTCAGCAGGATGTCATCAAAGCGCAGGTGGAGTTGGCGAAGTTAGTCAATGAGTCCATTCTGTTGGATCAGGAAAAGAAAATCGCTCTGGCCAAAGTGAACACGCTCCTCGCGAGAGAGATGAGCGAGTCTGTTTTGCTGCCGAAATTAATGGAACTTCATTTGCCCGCTATTGATTGGGACATAGCGGTGGGACAGATGTTGGAAAAAAGCCCTGAATTAAGAGGTTCACAGCTCGCGGCGGAACAGGCGGAGACGGAGGTCAAATTGGCGCGGAAGGAGTTTCTCCCCGACTTTCAGCTCCGGAGTGAAGCAAGACATTTCAAAGGAGAAGGGGGGATTCGCGAGGTGGATACTTTTCTGGGAATGAATCTTCCTTTCTGGTTTTGGACAGACAGACGGGCTGTTTTACAGGAGAAGAAGGGTTTGTGGCAGGCCAGTAAAGTTTCGTATCAATCGGCGAGGAACCAGGCGTTATTTCAATTACAGCAGGCGTGGGTTCAGGTCGAAGCTAAGCAGAGAATCGCCGAGTTATTCGAGACGACTTTAGTCCCGCAGGCGCGGCAGGTGATGGAATCGGCCCGCGCGGGATACCAGACGGACAAAATTGATTTCTTAAGCTGGATCGATGCCCAGCGGTTCCTCAAGGAGATCTCTTTGGAGCAGGAACAATCAGCGGTGGAATTCCATCAAGGGATCGCGCAATTAGAGAGGGCGGCGGGGGGAGAGTTGCCGGTAGAAACGGAAAGTGGAAAGCGGAAAGTGGAAAGTGGAGGAGGAGAAAATGGATAAAGATAAGAAGGTATTAATCATTTTTGCAGTTTTTCTGGGAAGTTTTTTTGTCTTACCCACTACCCACTATCCACTTTCCACTTTCCAGTTAGCGTACGCTCAGGAAAAAAAACCTGTCTACTATTGCCCGATGCACCCTAGCTATCAGTCGGACAAACCGGGGAACTGCCCGATCTGTCAGATGAAACTGGTCTTGCTGGAGTTGGAAGAGGGCCTCCAGCAAGACGCGAACCATTCAGAGAATGCCGGTACGGGACTGGGACGGGCTACCGTTAAAATTAGTCCGGAGAAACAGCAGCTCATTGGAATTAAGACCGCTCCCGCGGAAACAATGGAACTTCAAAAAATCATCCGGACCGTCGGAATCATCGAGCACGACCAAACCAAAGAGGTTCACGTCCACACCAAAGTTTCCGGCTTAATTGAACAGCTTTACGTCACTTATGACGGACAGCATGTTAAAAAGGGAGAGCCGATTTATTCCATCTACAGTCCTGATCTAGTCTCGACCCAGGAAGAATATCTTTTAGCGATCAAGAATGAGGAACGGCTTAAGACAAGCAGTTTACCCGAGATTCAGCAGGCGGCCAAGGCGTTGTTAGAGGCGACAAAAAGGCGCCTTTCGCTGTGGGACGTGAGTGAAAAAGAAATTAAGGAAATTGAAAAACTGGGGAAATCGAAGCGGGCGGTTACCTTTTACGCTCCCATCACCGGCGTGACGGTAGCCAAACACGCGATTGTTGGAGAGTGGTTTGACGTGGGGGGAGACCTCTACCATTTCGTGGACCTGACGAATGTCTGGGTCGTTGCTAATATCTATGAATATGAACTGTCGCTCGTCGAGATAGGTCAAGAAGCGAAGATTCAGTTTTCGTATCTTCCGGGGGAAATTTTTAAAGGGAAGATTACATTTTTGGATCCTCACCTGGATATGAAAACACGGACCGCCAAGGTAAGGATAGAATTGCCGAATACAGAACACCGATTGCAGCCGGGGATGTTCGCTAATGTGAACATAGAGATAGCCCTGGGGGAAAAACTGGCGATTCCTGAAAGCGCTGTTTTAGATACAGGGACACGAAAGATTATTTTCCTGGATCGAGGGGAGGGGAAATTTGAGCCTAAAGAAGTGCGGCTGGGGCAAAAGGCCGAGGGATACTATGAAGTGCTGAGTGGTTTGACTCAAGGAGACAAGGTCGTCACGTCCGGTAATTTCCTCATTGATTCAGAAAGTCAGCTCAAAGCGGCCCTGGGAGGCATGGGAGGCCATCAGCATGGCCAATGAATTCCGTCCACAGGGTGAGCCAGGGGGAGCGCGCCGGGAGGGATTCGTTGAAAAAATCATCGAATTCTCAGCCCATAACAAATTTCTCATTCTGATCCTGACCGCGGCGGCTATCGTGGCGGCGGTTTGGTCGGTCCGCAATATACCACTAGATGCTATCCCCGATCTTTCGGATACTCAGGTTATTATTTACTCCCGTTGGGATCGAAGCCCGGATATTATTGAAGATCAAGTCACTTACCCCATTGTCAGCGGGATGCTGGGAGCGCCGCGCGTCAAGGCGATCCGCGGTTTTTCCGATTTCGGCTTTTCCTACGTTTACGTTATTTTTCAAGATGGCACCGATATCTACTGGGCGCGAAGCCGCACTCTAGAATACTTGAGCAAAATTCTTCCCACCCTTCCCGAAGGAGTCAAAACAGAACTGGGGCCGGATGCCACCGGCGTCGGCTGGGTGTTTCAATATGCCTTAGTGGATACCAGCGGACAACATGATTTGCAGGAGCTTCGTTCTTTCCAGGATTGGTATCTGCGGTATCACTTGCAGGCCGTTCCGGGAGTCGCGGAAGTGGCTTCGCTGGGAGGATTCGTCAAGCAATATCAGTTGACGATTGACCCCAACCGCTTGCTGGCCTACGACATTCCGATCTCTACCGTGGTGGAGGCGGTTAGGAAAGGAAATCAAGAGGTGGGGGGGCGGTTATTGGAATTCTCCGGCGCTGAATATATGATCCGCGGACGGGGCTATGCCAAGTCGGTGAAGGACCTCGAACAAATCGTTGTCGCGGCCGACGCTCAGGGAACTCCGGTGCTCATTCAACAATTGGGGACGGTGTCACTGGGGCCTCAGATCCGCCGTGGCATTGCTGATCTCAACGGAGAAGGAGACGTCGTGACCGGGACGGTCATCATGCGCTATGGTGAAAACGCTCTCAACGTCATTACCCGCGTCAAAGCGAAACTCAAAGAGATAGAACATTCCCTGCCTGCGGGAGTGAAAATCGTTGTCGTCTACGACCGATCCAACCTCATAGTGCGGGCGATTGAGACGCTGAAAAATCAACTCATCGAAGAGATGATTATTGTCAGTTTAGTCATTCTCTTTTTCTTGTGGCATATCCCGTCGGCGATTATCCCGATTGTGACGATTCCGATCGCGGTCCTGCTCTCCTTTATTCCTCTTTACGGGATGAAGCTGACTTCCAATATTATGTCGTTGTCGGGCATCGCCATTTCCATCGGCGTCTTAGTGGATGGGGCGATCGTGGAAGTGGAAAACGCCTACAAGCGGCTGGAACAGTGGGTGGAGGGGGGGCGGAAAGGGGATTATCACGCGATCCGGCTTCAGGCCCTTAAGGAAGTGGGGCCTTCGGTTTTCTTCTCTCTTCTAGTGATCGCGGTTTCTTTCATGCCGATCTTCACGTTAGTCGAGCAGGAGGGGCGGCTTTTTAAACCCCTTGCCTGGGCGAAAAACCTTGCCATGGCGATCGCGGCGGTGCTGGCGATAACTTTAGATCCGGCTTTGCGGATGATGTTTGCCCGCATGGAACCATTCCGGCTGAAGTGGCCCTGGCTTTCGAAAGCGGTCACAACCGTGGCGGTCGGCACGTATTATCCCGAGGAGAAACACCCTGTCAGCAAAGTCCTTTTTAAAATTTACGAGCCGGTATGCCGGTTTGTCTTGCGCCATCGTAAGACGACGATCGTCACAGCCATTCTCTTGGTGATGACAACGATTCCTGTGTACTTCAAGCTGGGCTCCGAGTTTATGCCCCCTCTATGGGAAGGGGATATTCTTTATATGCCAACGACCTTGCCCGGAATTTCAGTCACCGAGGCGCAGAAACTTCTGCAAACGCAGGATAAAATCTTGAAAAGTTTCCCGGAAGTGGAATCTGTTTTCGGCAAGGCGGGGCGCATCGAGAGCTCCACCGATCCGGCCCCTTTCTCCATGATGGAGACCGTGGTACTCCTTAAACCTGAGAAAGAATGGCGGAAGATCCGCCGCTGGTACTCCGGACTGCCGGAATTCCTGCAGAAACCTTTTCGTGAGTTTTGGCCGGATCACGCTAGCCATGAGGAGTTGATTGATGAAATGGACCGCGCGGTCAAAATCCCCGGAAGCACCAACGCCTGGACGATGCCGATTAAAAACCGGATTGACATGCTCTCTACCGGCGTGCGCACGCCGATCGGGATTAAAGTTTTGGGGTCTGACCTCAAGAAAATTGAGGAGATTGGGACCCATATCGAGATGATCCTCAGAGGGATCTCCGGCACCCGCAGTGTTTACGCCGAGCGCGCGGCAGGAGGGTTCTTCCTGGACTTTGATCTGAAACGGGAGGAACTTGCCCGCTACGGTTTGTCCATTGAGGATGCTCAGATGGTGATTATGACGGCGATCGGAGGACAGGAAATCACCACCACTATCGAGGGGAGAGAACGGTACACCGTCAACGTGCGCTACCCGCGGGAATTGCGCGATGATCTTGACAAACTAAAACGGATTCTTGTCCCGACTCCGTCGGGGCAGCAGATTCCGTTGGAACAGGTCGCGGAAATCAATGTGCGGTTGGGTCCCGCCATGATCCGGAACGAAAATGGGCTTCTCGCGGGATATGTCTATGTGGATATCACCGGAAGAGATATCGGCGGCTATGTGGCTGAAGCCAAGGAAGCGGTCTTGAGCCAGTTGAAATTGCCCGAGGGGTACGGCTTGATCTGGAGCGGCCAGTACGAGAACATGATTCGGGTGAAAGAACGTTTGAAAGTGGTTCTCCCCCTCACTTTTTTTATCATTTGTCTCTTGCTGTTTATGAACACGCGGTCGTTGGTCAAGACCGGAATTGTTTTAATGGCGGTTCCTTTTTCTCTCATCGGGGCGGTCTGGCTCTTGTGGATTCTAGGATACAATGTTTCCATCGCTGTCTGGGTGGGGATGATCGCTTTGATGGGGTTGGACGCGGAAACCGGAGTTTTTATGCTTCTCTTTCTGGATCTCTCCTATCAGGAAGCCATCCGGAAAGGAAAACTGCGCACGGAGCAAGACCTTGAAGAAGCCATTGTTCACGGCGCCGTTAAGCGGCTGCGTCCCAAGATGATGACCGTGATGGCGGCTTTCATGGGGTTACTGCCGATTATGTTCGCGACCGGCGCCGGCTCTGACATGATGAAAAGAATCGCCGCTCCGATGGTAGGCGGATTGGCGACCTCCTTCATTCTCGAGTTGTTGGTTTACCCTGCTGTATACGCTGTTTGGAAATGGAATTTCGAGATGAAAAAAGGAAAAGCCCAGTGGCTTGCTTCAACGCCATAAGACTACCGCGACTCGCTTCTTGATTTTGATTTCAAGACCATCCGCCAGGGAGCTCCCACTGCTTCGAATAGGGTAAAGGGGGAGATTTTAGTGTCCCCTTTTTTTCGTTCAACAAAGATGATCGGTTTCTCAACTAAACGGAAACCAAAGCGGCGGGCAAGATATTTCAGCTCGACGAGGAATGAGTAGCTTTGGCTGAAGGTTTCTTGCCACGGAATTTTTCTCAAGACTTCACTCCTGAAGGCCATAAAGCCGCTGGTGCAGTCTCTGACGGGGAGGCGTGTGACCCATTGGACATAACGGTTGGCGAAATAACTAAGGATAAGACGTTTCAACGACCAATTGACGACGCTGATCCCCTGCAGGTAGCGAGAACCTACAGCAAGGTCCGCGTGGTCAAGGCCTTCAAGAAGATTGACAAGATAACGCGGGTCGTGCGAGAAATCAGCGTCCATGGTGACGATTCGGTCAAAGTTTTGTTCTAGGGCAAGAGAGAATCCCGCGCGATACGCGGGCCCCAATCCTTCTTTCTTGGGGCGATGGAGGATTTGAAGTTTTGGATATCGGTCTCTGAGCGATTCTGCCAATTGCCCTGTCCCATCCGGCGAATTATCGTCCACGACGAGGATCCAAAGATCCAGGCCCAGTTCAAAAATCTGTTGGATCAGTGGAGAGATGTTTTCCTTCTCCTGATAAGTAGGAATGATCACAACAGTTCGATCCATTAATAAACCACTATACCATATCTTCTCAAAGATCATAAATTTCGCTTGACTTCAGTTTTTGAAATAGTGTAATGTAAAATTGCTTTTGAAATATGGGTTCAAGGGAATTCCGTGAGAATCGGAAGCAGTCCCGCTGCTGTGAAGGGGAACGAAAACTGCGAACAAAGCCACTGGGGAAGTCGCCCGGGAAGGCGCAGCGAGTAGATTAACGGCCCCTAAGCCAGAAGACCTGCCCATGATACAAAGCCAACATTAAAACTTCTTCGAGAGAGAGGGGTTAACCCATGAAAACATCTCAGAATTTCTTTCCTTTAATTTTTGTTTTTGCGTTGAATCTTGGGTTCGTTGCTTTTCCCGCCTATGGGCAGGAAGCGCTGGCAAAGAGAGAGGAAGCGAAAGAACCCGACCGTCAGCAGCAGGCATTTTTATCACCCGGCCCCGTCGTTTTACCCGTCATATCTCCAGCCATATCCACAGCAGATCCTTTAGATCCGGCCCATCCTATGACAGCGCCGTCTCTGGAAACTTCTCCGGTATTACCGGCTCAAATAACAACTGTTCCCTCTGAACAGCTTCAGCCATCCGCTGTTTCTGGACAGGGACGGGTGGAACAGATAGTCCAGCAAAAAATCGAAAAACCGATCCAACCGCCGGCTCTGCCGGAGAGTTCCGTGATTTCCAGTGAACCGGTGACTATTTCCTTGCCTGGGAGAGAAACTCCAACATCGCCGGCACCCAAGGTTATCACACCAGAAATTAGCAAACCAGAACTAACCAAACCGCCGGTCGAGACATTAGAGCCGATTGTAGTTACTGCGACTAAAACGCCTCTGCCTGCCGGTCAGGTGCCGGGCGCTTACAGTGTCATTACAGGAGAATACTTACAGAAACATCAGATTCGTTACGTGGAACAAGCGCTTCGGCAGATTCCCGGAAACAGTGTGGCTCAATCAGGCGGCCCCGGAAGAATCACCAACCTTTATATCCGTGGGACCAACGCGGATCAGTCGGTGATTTTGATTGACGGGGTCAAAGTGAACAGCCCGACGCTGGGGGAGTTTGACTTTGCCAATTTAACCACAGACCAGATTGCGCAAATCGAGGTGATCCGAGGGCCTCAAAGTGTCTTGTATGGTTCCACGGCGATGGGGGGTGTGGTCAATATCATTACCAAAAAGGGGGAAGCGGGTAACCCTCGTTATTCCTCTCGTTTGGAATACGGCGGCAAGAATACCTGGCACCGGTCGTTGAACGCTTCAGGCGGCTCCGGGGAAAAGGATTACCTTTTATCCATCGGCAGCGACCAAACCAATGGGATAAGCCAAAACGATGATTACGGCAATCTCAACTTGATCGGGCGGCTGGGATGGGATTACTCCGACGTCACGAGACTGGAGAGCAGTTATCGTTTTAATTCTTCAAAAGTGAACTTAGATGATGGATCGTTTCTATCAGATCCCAATCGTTATTCGAAATCGCGGCAGGATATTTTCAGGACGTCTTTAAGCACGTGGCCATCGGAGCGATGGGAGAGTAAACTGACCGGTTCTTTTTTCAACGACCGGCTTCTTGATGTGGACAGCGCCAATCCTGGTTCGTCGGAAACGGACAGCATTTCAAAAATTCTCGCGGATGTTTATGGCTTGGAGTGGCAGCAGAATTATCGTCTCACCCAAAACCAGTTAGTCAGCGGCGGATATCAATTTGAATACACCAACGCCAACCAGAAAAGTTTCGAGCAAATAGTTCAGAACCACGGAATTTATCTGCAAGACCAAATCAACTGGCAGGACCGCTGGTTTCTAACCGGCGGCGTCCGATGGGATCACCACCGCACCTTCGGCGGCAGCGTCAATCCACGGGTGGCGCTGACGCGGGATTGGGCGCCGATGGGATTGAAGCTAAAAGGAACGTTTGGGACCGCTTTCCACGCGCCGGATTTTAACGATCTCTTCTGGCCGGACTCCGCGTTCAGCGTCGGCAACCCAAATCTTAAGCCAGAGAAATCCACCGGCTATGATTTTGGAATAGAAAAGAAATGGTCAGACCGTATCCATTCGGATGTGACCTATTTCCATAATCGTTTTGAGAATTTGATCGAGTGGAAGCCTGATAGTAACTGGAAATGGAGCCCCACCAACGTCAGTTCCGCGAAAACAGAGGGGATCGAAGCGGTTTTGGGCTTGAAGGTTACCGATAAAGTCTCCATTTCGAATTTCTACACTTTCCTGCAGGCGCGGAATTTAAGCGACGGCTCTCAATTGCTGCGCCGTCCAAAACATAGCGGAGGGGTTTCTCTCGATTACACCCCGTGGAAAAAAATAGGAATCCATTTGAAAACAAACTATGTCGGACGAAGATCGGATTTCGACAGGGATTTTAATCGAACCACTCACGGCAGTTATCTAAAGATGGACTTAGTGACTTCCTGCGAATATCTGCCCAGCAAGAAACTGTACGCGCGGGTTGAAAATTTAACCAATCGGCATTATGATGATGTGATGGGGTTTGAGTCGAATGGAACGATGTTGACGATGGGGAGTGATGTGCAGTTCTAGGGGACAGGGTTCAGGGGACAGCGTACAGGGTGAATAAAACTAAGGAGAAAAACATGCAAATGGTATTTTTGCTAATCTTGATCGGAGCAGGAAGCCGTTTAATCACATTGCCGCACGGGTTGTCGTTGACGGTGGCAATGATCTTATTGGCGGCCGCTTATTTGGATTGGAAACGGGCCATGGTTGTCGCGTTGGGGACGATGATCCTTGGGGACGCGCTCACCGGATTCCACTCGATGATCCCATGGACGTGGACTGGGGCATTGTTAATGGCTCAGGTAGCTTGGATGTTCTTTGGTGTAGGGGCGGACCTACGTGTCCGCCCGGAAGGGCACACACATAGGTGTGCCCCTACATATCCAAAGGTGGCAATCGCGTCTATCATTTCGCTCACCGTGTTTCACCTCTGGAGCAATTTCGGCGTTTGGGTCATGGGGAACTGTCTCGGAGGAGAAAGAATGTATTCGGCCACGCTGGCGGGTTTGATTGGGGTTTATCAGGCGGGATGGAGTTATTATCTCTATTCCATCGGCGGGAATTTGATAATCACCACGGTTGCTTTTGTGATTGCAAGAAAACTTTTTGGTATTTCAGTCGTTGGTGAGAAAAAAGGAATGAGATTACAGGAACAGATAGACACTCCGTAAATTCCCTCACCCCGACCCTCTCCCTTAAAAAGGGAGAGGGGATAAAGGAAAAAATACATTCACATGTCACAATTTATCCTCATCACAGGAGCCTGCCGCAGCGGCAAGAGCCGCTACGCAGTTGAACGGGCGAAAGATTCCTCGGAGCAGGTTCTTTATATCGCTACCTGCCAAGCCCAAGACGCGGAAATGCGTCAGCGGGTTGCCAAACACAGGAAAGAGCGTCCGCTCGAATGGGAGACACTAGAGAACCGCTGGGATTTAGATCAGGTTTTGAAAGAGAAGCAGAGACGATACGGCTGTTTTTTAGTGGACTGCGTGACGATGTGGGTGTCCTATTTTTTAATGCGCGGGGAAAGCGACGCGGAGATTTTAGAGAAAGCTGACCGATTCACTGCCGCGATCGAAACGATTTCTTCCGTAGGGGCAGACCCCCGTGCCTGCCCTGATCAGGGGCAACCACAGGGGGTTGCCCCTACCGTGATTGCGGTGACCAATGAGGTCGGATGGGGGGTTGTTCCGGAGAGCGAGAGCGGCCGCCGGTTTCGAGATTTGGCTGGGATGGTGAATCAGAAATTAGCCCAAGCGGCGGATGAAGTGATTTTAATGGTTGCGGGGATTCCGATGTCTGTAGGGGCGAGGCATGCCTCGTCGTTCCTGCCGTCACAATGACCGTAGGGGCAGACTCCCGTGCCTGCCCGAATGGAAATATCGTAGGGGCGAATAATTATTCGCCCCTACAGAAGGGCAACCACAGGGGGTTGCCCCTACACAATACCCATGAATAATATTCTGCAACATCAATTGAATTATCATATTCCTTCTTTAGATGAATCAGTCATGGCCGTTGCCCAACAGCGCCTCGATCATCTCACCAAACCCCAGGGAAGTCTCGGTCGTCTTGAAGAAATTGCCTGCCGGCTTGCCGGAATCCAACGAAAGGTCCTCCCGCAGGTTGCCCGCAAAACGGTTTTTGTCATGGCGGCCGACCATGGAGTCACCGAAGAAAAAATTAGCGCCTATCCCAAAGAGGTCACGGCCCAGATGGTTTTGAATTTCCTGCGAGGGGGAGCGGCGATTAATGTGTTGGCCAAACAGGTTGGCGCCAAAGTGATTGTGGTGGATATGGGGGTGGATTACGACTTTGAGAATCAAAAAGGGTTGACCCACGCGAAGGTCGCTCCCGGAACGAAAAATTTCCTCAAAGAACCGGCCATGATGTCGGAACAACTCAATCAAGCCATTCAGACAGGATGGAACTTAATGGGAGAAGAAATTGAACGAGGGGTGGATCTGGTGGCGATCGGCGATATGGGGATCGGGAATACAACAGCCGCCAGCGCGCTGACCGCAGTTCTCTGTAACAGAGATCCGTTAGAGGTCACCGGTCATGGAACCGGCATCGGGGAGGATGCCAGGTTTCATAAAGCCAATGTTATCCGGCGGGCCATTGCGGCGCGCCAACCTGATCCAAATGATCCACTGGATGTCCTGCAAAAACTGGGTGGTTTTGAGATCGCCGGAATGGTCGGAGTAATTTTGCGAGCGGCGCAAGAGAGAGTTCCGGTAGTCCTTGACGGTTTTATCACCAGCGCCGCCGGACTAGTTGCTTATTGCCTGGAACCCAAGCTAAAAGATTTTCTCTTTGCGTCCCACCTTTCGGTGGAACGGGGACATCAGGTTCAAGTGGAAAAAATGGGGATCATTCCCTTACTCAATCTGGGACTCCGTTTGGGAGAAGGAACCGGGGCAGTCTTAGCGATGCACTTACTGGAGGCCTCCTGCAGAATCTTGAGCGAAATGGCGACTTTCGAGCAGGCGGGAGTGTCCAGCGCCGATTTAGAGTAACTGTCTATGAAAAGAAACTTGTGTAGTTTTATGGTGTTGGGAATTGCGGCAGTTTCATTAGCGGTGTTTGAGTTACCAGTCCAAGCCAAACCCAACAAAACGATTCCGGTCGAGGTCATCGTTGATTTCGGCCCTGCCGGCAAGCCGGGTGTTCAAAAACAAGTCGAAGTGAGCAAGGGCTCAACACCCAAGGATGCTGTTTCGACAATCCTGCCGATCTTGACTGGTGTGGCTTGCTGTGATACTCGCGAGATCATTTCCATTGATGGAGTTTCTGTCAATCCCGCGGAAAATCAATGGTGGATCTGCCAACTCAACGGTTCCAAGAAAGTCAGCCCTCAGAAAACACAACTGAAAGCCGGGGATGTCGTCCAGTGGGCTTATATTACCGACGTTCAGTAATTCTTCTTTTTGTTCTTGTTCTTGAATGCGTAGACATTGGATCTTCGGTATGGGGCGCGTCGCTTCGCGGGACGATTCGGATATCTTCTCCTTATCCAACGCCGGAAACAATTCCTATTAAAAAAGAATTTCACCATTGCGGAGCCTCGCAAGTGTCTCAAAAGTTAATCATCGGGCCGGACGGGGAAGTTCAAAACGTGGTGGTTTCTCTCATCGGAGAATTCAAGACCGAAGAAAATAGGGGTCTGACCCCTATTTTAGCGCAGAGGGGTTGTCAGTTTCTACCGCACGTTTTACTGGTCCCTCAGAACCATCCTTTTTTAATTACCAATGAAGATCCTATGGCTCATGATGTGCGCGCGTTTTCAGGGAGTAAAATGCTGATTCGTTTTGAAATGGACGCCGGCGATGCCCCTGTTGAGAAAAAATTCGCCGAAACGGGACCGATCGTCATTCGCTGCGGACTGCACAAGTGGATGCATGCGTTTATCATTAGCGCCGAGCACCCTTACTATACGGTCACTGACGAGAGGGGGGAATTTCAGTTAACCGATCTGCCGGTTGGTCAGTTTCAGGTCAAGATATGGCATGAGGTTTTGGGAGAAACAGTCCATTCTGTCACTCTTCAAGAAGAATCTTTCAGCCGGCTGGATTTCACTTACACAACGGTAGATCAAGGAAAATCATGATACGCCGGTTCCTGCTGGCCATTCAATTCCTGACAATTTTCCCGCTCTCCCTTCGGGCAGCGCACGAGCGAGATTTATCCGGCTCGATGGTGTTTTATCCATTGGTGGGGGCGATGTTGGGCTTGATTCTCACCGGGATGGCGGTTTTTTTTCATGTTCTTTTCGATGGTGTAGGGGCGAATAATTATTCGCCCCTACCGGTTTTATTCGTGATTCTTCTTTGGGTGATTTTTACCGGTGGGCTTCATCTTGATGGCCTAGCCGATACCTTGGATGGTTTCGTCGGTGGTAAAGACAAAGAATCCACACTCGCCATTATGCGCGATCCGGCGATTGGAACGATGGGAGCATTGGGAATTTTTTTCGTGCTTGCTTTTAAATGGGGGGCGCTTTGCGCGTTGTGCAATGTTGTTGTAGGGGCGAATAATTATTCGCCCCTACCGTTGTCCCTGCCATTCGTCATGGCGACAGGCAGATATCTAATGGTATTGGGCGCGTTTGTTTCACGCTATCCCCACACAGAGGGGGCGGGAAAGAGTTATATCGGAAAAATTCCATTATCTGTTTTCTTAACAGCTTCTTTATTCATGCTGGTCATTGCCGTCGCGACTTTCCAAATAAAAGGACTTTTCTTGCTTTTAGCGGCTCTCGGCGGGTCAGCTCTTTGGGTTGTTTACTGCCACCGGCGAATCGGCGGTATGACAGGGGATACATTGGGGGCATTGGGAGAGGTGAGTGAAGCGGTGTTACTGGTGGTATTATGCGCACGGTAATCATCAAGCCATGCAGAACATAAGGAGAATATTGACATGTCTGAAGAGAAATGTTTTGTAGAGACAGGAGAATTCAAAAAGGATTTCAAGGAGGGTGTCTATCGCGCAATCTATTCCAGACGCGACATTAGAAGTCAATTTCGTAATGAACCAATTCCAGAAGATGTCTTAGCGCGTGTCCTCCATGCGGCACATCATGCGCCGTCTGTTGGATTCATGCAGCCCTGGAATTTCATTCTCGTGGAAAAACTTCAGATTCGGAAAGCCGTTCATGACGCGTTCAAACGCGCCAACGCCCAAGCCGCTCTCATGTTCTCGGAAGAGAAGAGAGAATTGTATCGGAGTTTTAAGCTGGAAGGGATTCTAGAGTCGCCTCTCAATATTTGCGTCACTTGCGACCGCAATCGCTTCGGTCCAGTGGTGATTGGACGAACCGCCAATCCAATAATGGATTTCTTCAGTTCCGTATGCGCCGTCCAAAATCTATGGCTGGCAGCGCGGGCGGAAGGTCTGGGCGTGGGATGGGTCAGCATTCTGCATAATTCAGACTTGATGGAGATTCTCAACTTGCCGAACCATGTGATTCCTGTTGCGTATCTTTGTATCGGATATGTGACGCACTTTCCCGTCCGTCCTGAACTGGAAACGGCGGGCTGGTTACCCCGTCTGTCTTTAGAACAAGTCGTTTTTTATAACCGGTGGGGAGAACCGATGTCAGAAGATTTGGCCAGATCTCTGCGAAGCAATGAGTTTAACCAATAAAATGGCGCCTCCATATTTTTACCAGCACGGCTCGAATGAGTTGGGTCTCGACAGGAAATCCTACGGTGAGCATCTCGATTTTAGCGTCAATATCAATCCGTGGGGACCGCCGGAGTCGGTCGCTTCGATCTTTGGGGGATCCGGTCAACGAGCGGAGCGGTATCCAGACATAGAAGCCAGCGAGCTGAAGAAAGAGGTTGCGCGGTTCCATGGAATAAAACCTGCGCAAGTTCTCGCGGGAAACGGTTCATCGGAATTAATCTACCTGGCGGCGCAACTCCGCTCGGGTAAACGGGGCGTGATTTTTACTCCGGCTTTCAGCGAATACGAGCGGGCATTAAAAGCCGCCGGCTGCAAAGTCAGATTCAAAAATGGGACCGGTTCTAATTTTCCAGGCGTTGACATTGTTTTCCTCGGTAATCCCAATAACCCAACAGGGGTTCTTATCCCGAGAGAAGATATCCTGGAAAAGGCGCGCTCTAATCCCAAAACTCTGTTTGTCACGGATGAAGTTTTTATGGATTTCTCCGATATCCGGCAGAGCGTATTAAAAGATACGCTCCGTTATCGGAATTTGATAGTGATTTGTTCCCTCACAAAACTCTTTGCTGTTCCCGGGTTAAGGATAGGATATGCGGCAGCCCATCCAAAGATCATCGAAGCCCTCGCCAAACGCCAGCCCCCCTGGTCGGTCAACGCCTTGGCGCAGGAAGTTGGAAAAAAATGCCTGAAGGAGAAAGAATATATCGAACAATCGAAACGAAAAATTCAAGAGGCCCGCGCCTCATTTTTCGAGCGGCTCTCCGCGGTCTCATGGTTAAAACCCTATCCGAGCCAGGCGAATTTCATTCTTTGCGAGATTTTGGATAAGCAATTAACCTCCACCCAGCTCCAGCAGAAGTTATTCAAACAAAAAATCTTAATTCGAAATTGCGATAATTTTCGCGGGCTAGTAAAGGGGCGATTTATTCGATTAGCCGTGCGAAAACCAGATGAAAACGAAGTTTTAATCAAAATATTGAAGGAGGGTATCTCGACCGAGCGACATTGGATACCAAGCCCCCCTCACCTTACTCCTCTCCCCCCAAAGGGGGGAGAGGAGTGGGTGAGGGGGAATACAAAATTTCTCATGGTCCAAGGGACCGGTTCCTCTGTTGGCAAGAGTGTCATCACGACCGCCTTATGTCGTTTCTTCCAACAGGAAGGTTTTCGTGTCGCTCCTTTTAAAGCCCAAAATATGTCTAACAATTCCTATGTGACAAAAGATGGGGGAGAGATCGGCCGCGCGCAGGCGGTTCAGGCGCAGGCGTGCGGGATTGATCCTACGGTGCACATGAATCCGGTCCTTTTAAAACCGACAACCGACATCGGCGCTCAGGTGATTGTTCATGGCAGACCGATCGCCATGATGAAAGCCAGAGAATATCAAGAATATCAATCCAAGTTAATTCCTTATATCGAACAATCGTTAGAAAAACTCAAAAAATCCCACGATTTGATTATCATTGAAGGGGCCGGCAGTCCAGCGGAGGTTAATTTATATCAGCATGATATCGTCAACATGAAGATTGCCCGGATGACCGGCGCCCCTGTGATTTTAGTAGGAGACATTGAACTTGGGGGAGTTTTTGCCTCGCTCGTAGGGACATTGGAACTTCTTCCACCGCAAGACCGGGGGCGTGTTAAGGGATTTCTCATTAATAAATTCAGAGGAGATCTCTCCATTCTGGAGCCGGGGCTGCGTTTTTTAGAAGAAAGGACCGGATTACCCGTTCTGGGAGTTCTTCCTTACGACGCGGGATTACGCATCGAAGAAGAAGATGGAGTCTTCTGGGCGAAAGCGAAAGACAGGAAAATGGAAAATGGAAAGTGGAAAGTGGGGAAAAATAAAAAAATCCAGATTCACGTAGTTGAGTTGCCACGGATTTCTAATCATACCGATTTTGAACCGCTGATGACAGAGCCGGATGTGGAGTTAAAATATATCCGTGAAGTCCCGGAAACGGTCCCAGACGTTCTGATTCTGCCGGGGACACGCAGCACTATTGCAGACTTGGAGTTTCTGAAACGGCAGGGGCTATTTGGTTTCATTCAAGAAAACGTGAAAAAGGGGATGCGCTTAGTGGGAATCTGCGGCGGTTATCAAATGCTGGGAGAGAAGGTTATTGACCTAGACCATGTGGAAAGTCACCAAACAGAAGTCAACGGCTTTGGCCTGTTTCCTTCCGTCACGAAATTCAGTTCAAAAAAATTAACAGCACAGGTTCGTGCCATTCACGTAGAGAGCAATGAAGAAATAAAAGGATATGAGATTCACATGGGATTAACAGAACATCAGGATCCGATCCATCCGATGTTCAAAATCGTGGAACGTTCTGGAAAATCTGTCACCTCTCTGGATGGAGCAGTCAGTAACCGGGTATGGGGGAGTTATATCCACGGTCTTTTTGACGCGCCCGGGTTCCGCCGCTATTTCCTCAATCAGATCCGAGCGGGAAAAGGATGGAGCCCTTTGGCTCCTACAGATCAATGGGATCGCTCCATACAATTTGATCGTCTGGCAGAGATGATCCGTCAACATGTTAAAATGGAGTCCCTTTATGAATGGTTGGGATTTACTGGCACTCTCGGTGATCGCCGCCTTCCTGTTGGATCTTCTGTTGGGGGATCCTGAAAACTTTCCCCATCCAGTTCGATGGATTGGCAAGATAGCGATTCCATTGGAAGAGGGAATGGTTGTTTTATTAGGGAGAAACCGGATCGGCGGTATTGTCTTCACCCTCACCATCGTTGGTATGAGTTATGGGATCACGGCGATCATGACTCAAGGTTTAAGCCAATGGAACCTTTGGATTGGATGGGGATTTCATACCTTCTTGTTATACACGACTTTCGCGGCTAGGGATCTTGCCCGACACAGCCAAAGAGTTTTTACGGCTCTGAAACAAGGAGAACTTATCAAGGCGCGCCAGGAACTCTCCAAAATGGTCGGCAGAGACACCCAAATGCTGGATGAAAAGGAGATTATCCGCGGCTCTGTAGAGAGTGTTGCGGAAAATACCGTGGATGGAGTTATTTCGCCTCTTTTCTACGCGCTGATTGGAGGAGCGCCGCTGGCTATTGGCTTCAAAGCGGCCAGCACTCTGGATTCCATGGTAGGACATAAGACGCCCCGGTATCTTCAGTTTGGCTGGGCCTCCGCCCGATTGGATGATCTTCTAAATTTTATCCCAGCGAGAATTTCCATCTTCCTCTTTCCAGTGGCTTCACTTTTTTGCAATTTATCCGCCATGGATTCATTACGGATCGCTTTACTCGACGGGCAAAAGAGCCCGAGTCCTAATGCCGGAATTCCCGAAGCGGCTGTGGCGGGAGCCTTGGGAGTGCAACTGGGGGGAGCGAATTTTTATCAGGGGATCAGTCGTCCTAACCCGGTGATCGGCGATCGCAAAAAAGAGCTAGTGATTGAAGATATCCTGAGGGGTAACCGTTTGATGATTACTTGCGCTGTACTATTTTTGATCATTGGGGCAGGAGTGAGAATGTGGATAAGATAAATACCCCTTGCTTAATGATCGCCGGAACCCACAGCGGCGTGGGGAAAACTCTGGTCACCATGGGACTGACAGCCGCCCTCAAGGAAAAGGGAAAGTTAGTTCAAGTGTTTAAAGTCGGCCCCGATTACATTGATTCCAGTCATCACCGCGCCATTTCCGGACGGCCCTGTTTTAATTTGGACAGTTGGATGTTGCGGGAATACGGGGTAGGGGCGCAATTAATTGCGCCCCTACAGAAGATTTTCAACAAGGGGATGTCCGGCGCTGATGTAGGATTGATTGAAGGAGTAATGGGTTTGTATGATGGGTTCAGTGGGAAATCTGACGAGGGAAGCAGCGCGGAGATTGCCAAGCTGTTGAATGTTCCGGTTCTCTTGGTCTTAGACGGAAGCGCCCTGGCCCGTTCCGCCGCGGCGATCGTGCAAGGATTCACTCAGTTTGACCCGGAGCTGAAATTCGTGGGCGTTTTGCTCAATCGAGTCGGAGGAGAGGGGCACGCGGCTATTTTAAAAGAAGCGATTGAATCAACGACCAAGATTCCTGTTATCGGTTTTATCCCCAGAGACAAAACATTGGAAATTCCAGAGAGACATCTGGGATTGGTGCCGGCGCAAGAGGGGGATTTTCAAAAGAGCGTGGAGGTAATGAAGAATTTTATTTCTCGATATTGTGATATAGAAGGCATCTTAGAAGGAATACGACAATCCAATGATTCCCTTGTAGGGGCAGGCCCCTGTGCCTGCCCGCAGGAGGGCGGACACGGGGGTCCGCCCCTACGTAATGGAGGCCATTCCATTCGCATCGCCTACGCCTGGGACGAGGCGTTTCATTTTTATTATCAGGACAATATCGATTTTCTGGAGGAACTGGGGGCAGAACTGGTTCCATTCAGTCCCATTCACGATCATCGGCTTCCCGACGATATCCACGCGCTCTATTTCGGCGGCGGGTTCCCGGAGGTCTACGCGGAGGCCCTGCAGGCCAATGTCACGATGAAGGAATCTATTTTGCTTCACTCCAAGCAAGAAATCTCCATCTATGCCGAATGCGGCGGACTGATGTATCTTTCAGAGGGAATCACTGATTTAGAAGGAAATTTTTATCGAATGGCCGGTATCATTCCTGGTAAAATCAAGATGACCGATCGGTTGCAGAATTTTGGTTACCAACAGGCGAATTTTTTAAAGGATTGCTGGGTCGGAAATGCCGGCCAAACTTTCAGGGCTCACGAATTCCATTATTCCACCTGGAGCGGCGAAGGAACTTCACCGGCTCACCGGGTTCAAGGAAAGAACGGAGCTGGAGATCGAACGGAAGGGTATCTGAATTCACATATCTTGGCGAGTTACCTTCATCTGCATTTTCTTGCGGTTCCTGAACGTGCCGAGCAATTAGTGCAAGCAGCGAGGGAGTTTAAAGTCAAAAACGTAAAGCGCAAAGTTCAAGTTTAAAACAGGTGATGAACTACCTAATAGAACCCTCCCCCTCGATGGGGGAGGGTAGGGTGGGGGTGAAAGTGAGAGGACGCATTCACCCTCCCCTTAGTCCCCTCCCATCAAGGGAGGGGATGGTTGATTCAAATGATGAAGGGAGGTAAGTTATGGCACAAGATCATAGTTTCGACATCGTTTCGAAAGTGGATATTCAGGAAGTCCGTAACGCGGTCCAAATGTCTTTAAAAGAGATCGTCCAACGTTATGATTTTAAAGGGACGAGCGCCGGCATCACCCTGGAAGAAAAACCACTCCAGCTGATTCTAACCGCGGACCACTCGATGCAGATGGAAAACGTCCGGGATTTGGTTTTTACCAAGATGGCAAAACGGGGAATCTCGATGAAGGTTTTTAAATCAGATCCCGAAGAACCGGCCCCCGGTGGGAAACTGCGCCAGAAAGTGACCATCCAGCAGGGAATTTCCCAGGAGCAAGCCAAGGCGATCACGCAGGCAATCCGCGCCTTGGGGCTGAAAGTCCAGCCCCGCATTGAGGGAGAAAAAATCAAAGTGGCCGCACGACAGATTGATGATCTCCAGACAGTCATGCAATCTCTCAAAGACAAGGACTTTGGAACCGCGATTCAGGTTGAGAACTACCGTTAAATTATCCTAACACCAATTATTTGAAAGAGATAGAATAATTATTAAAAGGTGTGGTATACTTATTGCCCTTATGATTCGTTTATCTCCTTCTTATTTTTGGCTGGGAACTATTTTTTCCCTTCTATTGAGCTTCGCAGACTCTGATTCATCTCTTTTTTCTTCACATGCTTTATCACCCCACACTCAACTGCCAGAGAATCGGATAGAAATTTACATAGATCCTTCCCAGCGACCAGAGGAAATCATTGAGAGACTGCGCGAGTTTGCTCATAGGACGGGACATCACCTTCCTTCTTTGAGAGCTTCAATAGCGGCTACTTTTATTCGGCGGCGATTGGATTCTTCCGCTCTCTTTTCATCTCAGGAGGAGTGGGAGAGGTTTCTGAGGATTACAGATGAAGTGTGTGGTTTAACTGAGTTACCTTCCAAGATGGAGATTGAGTCTCCGGAACAACTGAGGCGGTATTGGGATTATTTCCGAGTTAAGGGGGAACTTCTTCTGAAGTTAGCGGATCAAGGGATGATGATTGTGGATGCTTTGGAAAATGTTGACTGGTGGGCCGGATTTATGGGGTTGAGTTTAGTAGAGGGGGCCTTTGTCTCTAAAGAGGACATTTTAAAACACGCCCAGACACTAAAATTCTGGCTTGAATTTTACGAGGGACGGCAAACAAAAGAAACTGTCAGGTTTTTCAGGTTCCTTACTTCTTCCTACCTCAATCATCACGTCTATATGAGAACAGGAACTGCTTCTCTGAACGTGAATGCCGGTTCGCGCTTTAGAGATTTTATACGAATGAAGAGGGCCTCTATTGATGGAGGGATTGATCTATCAGAAGAGGGAACCCTTTACGGTCTTGTAGAGGCTTATCTAGGGTTGGGAAGCTATGAAGATGCTTTTGGATTCCATAAAAAAATCCCTCCTCCCAAAACCCAGCAAGAGAAAATTCGGTACGCGGCTAACTTGATTTATTTATATTATGGCCGATATCTTTCCGCAGTTGAAAAAGGAGAGGGACAACAGGATTTTCAAACAGAGAGTATCATCGAACAGAATCTGAGGATTTTAGGAGCATTCCCGGCGAGGGCCGCATTCAGTTTTTATCTCCCTAATGATCCCGCTGCGAGGGCCGCATTTGGTTTTCATCTCCTCATGCAAGAAAGAGATCAGGAACTCATCACAATGGGGGAAGTTGTTTCTAAAATAGGTCCTCAGAATATTGAAACTGCCTTTCTGTTAGTCCGTGGTTATCTCAATCGCAATGATCCGTCACAATGCGTTCTTGCTTTTGAACGGTTTATGAAATTAATGGATGAAAAAGATCTCACAGAAATAGAGTTGGCTCCAGCAGTAGGATTTCCCATTGTCTACCTTAGATCATGGACGCTTCAGGAAAAAGAGGAGTTTCTCCATCTTCTTTTTCCTGTTTTTCAAAGAGCCCCCTTAAAACCAGCCACACGGAGGGTCGTCTATCAGATTTTTTCAGTATTGGACCAGGGTCTAGCAGAGGTTTATCTCCAGGAATCTGTGGAACAATTGAGGGATTATCTCTGGAAACCTCAAGAATCGGATCCAGAAAAACTGCGATCCTGGATACAGTTCTTTACCGGTTTAGACCAATATGTTGTCGCAACGATCATTTTAGCAGAGGTCCAGGAATGGATGGATTACCAGGAAGGGATAGAGGAGCAAAGAAAAGCAGACCTTGATGAATTAAAAACCGGAGAATTTGAACAATGGAAAAAACAGCAGGAGGCAACCCTTGTTTCCATCGCTAACCGGATTAATTATTTGATGGACGCCATTCGAGTTTTGGGGGCCCAAAGAGAAACACCCCAGACAGTCCGCTCAAAAAGAGTTCTTTTACGCGAATGGCAGCGATTAGAGTTTAAGATTACTCGGAATCCTAATTCCGGCAGACTGGAAGAAAAGAGCGAATTTGGAACGGTCCAATATTTTTCGGCCCTGGTAGAAGCGCTCTATTTAGAGAAAGATTTGCAAAAATGGCGATTTTATTTTAAAGAAGGAATTCGGTTAGAGAGGTATTTATTCGGAGAAGGTATAGGCAGAGAGCGTCTACGAGGGCATCTAGAGGATCTAGAAAAATCAAAAAGTTCTACCAAGAAAACGGTGAGCCATGACCAAGAACAAGAAAATAGAGATAAACGAGTCTTTCGCAAAAAAATCGCTGAGGAAGCGGCTGCCTTTCTCCACTTCGCCAATGCCTTCAAAGGGATGGAAGATGACTTTGACAGAATGCAGCAGGAGATTGATCTTGGGCTGAAGTATCTGGACAGTTACGTTATGGCGCTAGATGCTTTTCGCGTCATCGGCCCTCGAGATTTATGGAGTGTTCGTGCCGAGTGGAGCAATACCCAGAGAAAGGTTGTTTTACTGGTTGAATTATTGAATCAAGATAACGGATTTGTCCTGCGCGCGTTTATTTTGAATCGCTCCCCTGTTTTATTGACGAAACTCCTTAGGAGAGTTTACCAGATTTATGAGATCAGTAAAAAGCAAGTTAGGGAAGGAATATTAACAGAAAGGGATCTTTATTATTTTTATGCCCTGATGGAACAATTCCTCATTATCTTCAAGAATACAAGCCCTGTTGGTGTTACGGTGAGCCTGGATCAAGTGTCACCTCCGGAGAGGATTGATTGGGGTCGCTGGTTTGTTGAATTAGAACAGACCCGTTCAGAGTTGCTGAATGGACTGGAATCTTTACGGAGTTTACTTGGTGAAGAAAATATACGCGCGTTGGAATTAAATCGCCTGATTTTGATGAAACCGTTGTTTTACATTGAAGAAATATGGAACTGGGAGGTCTTGTTGGAAGAGTGCCTGACCACAGGGATTCAAGAAGGAAGAGCAGGGTATTCGATTATTGATGGATTGCTTGGTTTTATCCGGGTTTTTAATTTTCTAGAGACTCATGCCAGCGATCCGCAGAAACTTGAACGAATCAGTACAGAAAGGGAAAAAGTAGCTCGCAGGATTCTTCGCTTGATTGAACAATACGAACCTGATCAACCTAAAAGCATCACACTCAATCAGAAGATGGTGGCTTTGCTGATTCTGAGAGATTGGCGTTCTGCCGCTGATATTTCGGATTCGGTCATGGATCATGAAGCCAGGTTTTGCAGAATATTCGCCCGTTCAAAAATGGGTATGAATGTCGAAGAAGAATTGGATCAGTTATTGAAAGAAGCGATGATTTTTTCATTGATGATCTTGGACAAAGAAATACGGATAGAGGCTTTTTATCTTCTGATGCAAGCCCGACTCCCTATGCGGGCGCGGGAACGAACCCAATATGAAGTTTTTCTAGCGGGCGCGTCGCAGAATCTCTATGAAAATCTTGTCTATCACTTGTTCAAGCATGAAAGTTATTTGAGAATATTGGAGAAAATGATAGAGAGTTTTACAGAGCAAGAAGGGCCGTTGCTGGATGAAGAAAAGGAATTCCTGGAGCAGTTGATAGGTTCTCTGCGGATCTCTGATGATCTGCAAGTGCTCAGGAAGTTAAGAGAATTGACAGAAGATCTCCGATTGCAACAAACGGGCTGGGAGACAATTCTACAGGCCGCTCGGGACACAAAGGCGGCTGTAGAAGCGAATCGGCAGGGAATCATTGCCTCCATTCACTCCGGAATCAATGATGCCTGCGCAAAGATGGATTTCGCCACAGCCGTCAGCTTGTTTGAGGAGCTAGAAGAGGAGCGGATGGGGTTATTAGTGGAGGAGCAGGTAGAAAGAGAATGGCTGATGGATCTGGCATCAGCATGGGAGGCCTATCAAAGAAGGGATGACGATTTAGCTAAGCGGATGCTGGAGGGATTGGAGTTAAAGGAAGGGATGCCTGCGGAAGAGAGGAGAGTGATCAAAAGATTCCGAGAGCGCATTGAGAGAGTAATCTCTGCGGAACAATGGTTTCATCAGGGAAGGATGACTAGAGCAGAAGGTTCTCTGAATTACCTGAAAAATGAGTCCATAGAAGATCCTCGTTATGAATCATTGATGCAACAGGTTACTGAGCGGAAGCAGCGTTATCAGCAGTTATGGAATGAAGCGCAGGAATTGTTGCAGCGGCTGCTCGAAATCAAAAATCAAGGCAATAGGATTGTCGAAGTTGAGAGTGTTCTTGGAGAACTCCAAGAAAAAATTACAGGGATTCTGAAAATCGAGTGCGAGGATTCTAACGCGCTTAGCATTAAATTGAACACTATCGCCGTTGAATATTACGAAATGGCAAGGCAGTACAGCAACCAGAATCGGCACTTGGAGGCTTTGGAGATTTGGGAAAAGGTTTGTCAGATAACCGAAGAAATCATTCAGCAGAATCAAACCGTTAATAAAACTAAAAATTCCAGTAAGGAAATTTCTCTTCAAGAAGACGCAAAACAACTGCGCCGTTTTGCTAAGGCAAGAATCGTTTTAGAAACGATGCAAATCCATCGAAGGGTCCTTGATGCCTTGGTCAGGGCTGAAGAATCCCGGGAGCAACGTCTGAAAAATGATTTTGGGATGACCCGCTGGGGATTTAAGGAACTCCAAAAGATAGAAAACGGTTTTTGGGTCCGGCGGTTTCATTCAGGGATCAAAGTGGGGAGAGTTTTTCAGGTTGGGGAGAGTTATCGAGTTTACGACAAAAATAATGGTTTAGCTTCGAGCGCTTATTTTTCAGTCGCTGAAATTGACGAGCAGAAACAGCAAGTACGATTCGAGGTTGTCTATGAGGAGGATCCCCGGTTTGCTCTCTCTCTTCTTCCGGAAGAAGGTTCACTAGAGAGAATTCCTAATACCCCGGCTAGGATTCAAAGATTACGTCTGGATTTACTGATCCAAGCTTTGAGTGGTAGTTTTCCAAACGGTATGAGTCGCACCCAATTCTCCGTTTATCCTTCGGTAGGAAATGGATTCTTGGATCGTCTGTTAGGATTGGAACTTGCAGAACTCAACCAAAGAAATGAATTGCCCTTAACATTAATCCAGGGGCCTTCTGGGACAGGAAAGACCCAAGTCATCTTAGCCATTGCCCTGAAATATCTCGGTTTGGACTTAGAGGGATACAAAGTAGCCTTAGATAAATTTCAGGAAAAGGCGGTGGCGCGCGCTTATCAGCAACTTGCAGGAGTGAGTCCTGGTAAAGCGAGGATTCTGATCGTTTCTCAGTCCAATGCCGGAGTGGATAATGTGGGAAGACGATTGCAGGAGAGAGGAATTCCTTTTATCCGGGTTGGCAATAACGGAGCGGCTGTGCATGAGGCATTGCGTGAGAATTGGAACGATCGCCAAGAACTTCTGAAGGAGGCAAAGCGCAATTATGACGATCAAGGTCAGGGTTTTATCATTTTAGCGACCAACAATGGGATTCAGACCGATCATTACATTATGAATGATCCGTTTTTTAAACAGTTCGACGTGGTTATCATTGAAGAAGCAGGAAGGGCGACACTGCCCGAGACGCTCATTGCGGCCAGACTCGCCATGAAGAAATTAGTTTTAGTAGGAGATCATCGCCAGCTTCCCCCCTATGCCGTTGACGATCAAATGATTCAGATGATTCAAAAGGAACTCTCTTCTGAATGGAATTTTTTACAGCGATTATTTGAACCGGAAATACGGAGGATATTGAAGAAATCTCCTTTTGAAGAGTTGTTTGAGGGAGAAGACGGCGCCGGCAATGAGAGATTTACTTTATTAATTAACCGCCGAATGGAATCGCTTCTGGCAGAATTTGTTAGTGAAATTGGCTATGAAGGGAGAATCCGCCCTGATCCTGAAAGAGAAAAGGTGAGGGATTCCCAAAGAGACAAAAAGACTTTGTGGCTGGTTGACCATGATTTTCCAGAGGAGAGTTTTGCCCTTTACAATCAACAAGAAAATGGGGAGGATTCTCAAGGAACTTCCCGGAGGAACCAAGGAGAAGCAGAATTAGTGATTCAAGAAATGCTGCGATTGCTCAACCCTCAAAAAAGAGGACCCCCAATTTACGAACCGGAACAAATCATGATTCTCACTCCTTATAAAGCTCAAATTAAATTAATCAGAGATTTGATCACTCAGAGAGAAGAGAGAGGAGAACTCACGCCCGAAACAGCAGCGACACTGCGGAAAGCAGTGAGGACGGTAGATGAAATTCAAGGGGCAGAGAACGATGTCGTCATTCTTTCTCTGGTGAGGAGCAACAGGTCAGGGAGAATAGGGTTCTTAACAGACCTGCACCGTTTAGTTGTTTCTATTTCCCGTCAGAGAAAGGAGCTCCATATCATTGGCAATTTCACAGGAACATTGAATAAAGCAGAGTATTATGTCAATCAAGCAGAATCCGATCCCCGGAAGAGAAGACAACAAGAAGTTAGAGAAGAAGAAGTTAAGACAGCCAGGACTGTTTACGAAAAGATTTATCATTTCGCCAAAGAACGCGGTACATTAAGGACGCAGAAGAAACCATCCCCTTCTCCATCGAGGGGCATTCGTTATCCGGGGAGAAGCTCGCCGTTACTTAGCGCCCTTTAGTTCTGCCTTAAAAAATTTCGCCCATGCACCAGGCATCGGCAGGGAAGCCAGGTCTTTCCGTGGGATCCACTCTGCTGAAGAAAGATCGGTGGGGTAGCCTAATACCGTCGCTCGTCGTTCGTCGTTCGTCGTTCGTGAATCGATTTTGGGGACTGTCCCCGAAGGGGACTGTCCCCTTATATTGGCGCGGAAGGCACTGAAGTGCAAACGATAGTGGGTGCGTGAGGTTTTAAGGACGTCCGGCTTTTCTTCTGTGTTAATTTCGATAGCCCCCCATTGATTAATAAAATCTTCGATTTTTCGTTGGGCACTCTCCTTTTTGGGAATAAAAGAGACTGTTGGCGGTTCCCACATTCCTTTCAAGTGTCCCGGCTGTTTCCGCTGACATAACAAGATTTTTCCGTTCTGCCGGATCAGGGCGCTGGCAAGGTGGACGATTTGAGTTTTTGCCCGTTTGGGAGAAAGAGGGAGTTGTTCTTGGATTCCCTGTTTCTTTGCTAGACAGAAACTATTCACGGGGCAAATAAGACAGGAGGGATTCGTTGGAGTGCAGACGGTCGCTCCCAACTCCATCAGCGCCTGGTTGAAGGTTCCAGGTTCTTTTTTGAATAAGAGTTTTTCTGCTTGTTCCCAAAAAAGAACCTGGAACCTTCTAGGGTCTTTCTTAATGGCAAAAAGTCGGGAGAGAACTCGGATCACATTCCCATCCACCAGCGGAACTGGTTTATTAAAGGCGATGGAAAGAATAGCTCCCGCGGTATAACGGCCGATACCGGGAAGCTGCTGGATTTCTTCAATATCTTCCGGGACCTTTCCATCGTATTTCGAAATAGCTTCTTTGCAGGCGGAATGAAAATTTCTGGCGCGGGAGTAATACCCGAGGCCTTCCCATGTTTTCAGGATTTTGTCTTCGGAGGCATCAGCAACACTTTGCAGAGTAGGAAATTTTTCCAGCCACCGCTGGTAATAGGGGATGACAGTGGCCACCTGGGTTTGCTGGAGCATGATTTCAGAGAGCCAGATTTTATAGGGATCTTTGGTGTGGCGCCAGGGAAGATCGCGTTTGTGGCGCTGGAACCAATTGATTAGTGCAGTCTGAAAGCGAAGTTTATCCATTGGAATTCTAAATAATAGTAATTATAGAACATCTACACCCGTATCTACTAGTACAGATAACAGATATTTGTAATTACCGCAGTTCGAATTGTTGCGATTGTGGAGTTATTGAAGGAGTGATATACTAGAAATGGTGAGATAAGGAGGTGAGGAAGATATGAAGGCATTAGATATGACACCGATGATCAAGAAATACCCAGGATATTTTTTGGCGTTAAGCCACGATAGAAAGAAAGTCTTAGGAAAAGCTCGGACTCCCCAAGAAGCTCTTGAGGAGGCGAAAAGGAAGGGGTACAAAGAGCCACTCTTGACTCGAATTCCCGAGGAGAATCGGAGTTACTTATTGTGAAGAAGATGATCTTCCCTTATGTCAAATTTTTGGTCTCCCCGGCGAGAAAGAAACCCGCCCGATATATTTACAGACCAGTCATTCCCGTTAGATTATGTTTAGCGGACAAGGTCATTCCGTTTGATGCCCTGGTAGATTCAGGCGCGGATGAGAACACTTTTCCAGGGTGGATCATTAAGGCCTTGGGACACGATATTTATCGAGGTAAGGAGAAAATATTCTCAGGTATTGGAGGTTCGGTATTATCCTATTTACATCCGACTCGATTAAAAGTAGGCGATGTTTCATGGATCGAAGATGTCTATTATTCTCATGAATGGGATGATATGCCATTTGGTCTTTTAGGGGAGGCGGGTTTCTTTTCCCATTTTGATGTTCACTTTCATTATCAAGAAAAGGAGATTATTTTATTGAAGAAGTAAAAAATAGGGACAACTGTCCCTATTTCTCTCAAAATCTATCTTGCATATGATGCGCTCAACTATTATACTACCCTTTGAGGAAATAATGTTAGGCCACTTAACGACAGACAGACAGACAGACAGACAGACAGACAGACAGACAGACAGACAGACAGACTAAGTAATAAGTTTCTCTGTTTTAGGAAATCAGGAGCCCTTGACACAAAATTGTCAAGGGCTTTTATTTTTCGCCAGAGAGTGTGGCGGATGGGCCTCGCTCTCCTCCTTGTGATTTTCGCCGCAGTCTTTTTTTTCACGCTCACCAGTTTGCAGATGACCCGAGAGAATGCGCTAGTCACCGACCTGTCCGGCCGTCAGCGGATGCTGAACCAACGGCAAATGAAAGAGATCCTGTTGGCCGGCCAGGGGATTCAGGCGGATTACCCATACACTCGAGCGGTCTTCAGCGAAACGTTGGAGGTGCTCCTCCACGGGGGTCCCGCCGTCTTGACGTTTGGAAAAGAGGAGAAAATGCAATTGCCCCCTGCCCCCACGGAGGTGCTCCGAGAGAAACTCGAGGAGCAGAAAAAACTCTGGAAGGAGTTGACGGCCGCGGCGGATGGGCTCCTGAAGATTCCGGTGACCGATCCGTCCTATGCGCCGGAGCTCCGGACCTTCCTGGAGGAGGGGGAGATGCTGCACTTCGTGATCAATGATGGGGTCAAGCTGTTCGGGCAACATAGCCGGTCAAGGGTCGACGCGCTGATCAGAGTTCAGCTCGCGCTGGGGATCCTGATCGTCCTTCTGGGATTTCTGTTTACTTGGATGATCGCGCGGGACATCACGGAGCGCAAACGGGCGGAGGAGCGGCTGCGCTTGATCGTCGAAGCGGCTCCCAACGGGATGATCATGGTGGGGCGCGAGGGGAAGATCGCCATGATGAACAGCCAGACCGAGAAACTCTTCGGGTACAGCCGGGAAGAATTGATCGGCCAGCGGATTGAAGTGCTGGTTCCCGAGCGTTACCGAACCCGCCATCCGGATCATCGGGCGGGCTTCTTCGCGGATCCCAAGGTCCGGTCCATGGGGGCGGGCCGGGATCTCTTTGGGCTGCGCAAGGACGGCAGCGAGATCCCCATTGAGATCGGCTTAAGCCCCATTGAGACCCCCGAAGGCCGCATCGCCCTGGCCTCCATCATCGACATCACCGAGCGCAAGAAGCTGGAAGCGATGATCGTGGCGAAGAGTAAGGAACTGGAAACGACCCTCCACGTTGTCTCCCATGACCTGAAGGAACCGCTTCGAGCGATTGAGGGCTTCGCGGATAAAGTAAATGAAGTGTACGCGAGCCGGTTGGATGAAAGAGGGCAGGACTTCTTGCGTCGTATCGTCAACGCGTCGGCTCGCATGGGGCGTCTCCTGGATGATTTTCTCGCCCTCTCCCGTTCTAAGCGAATCGAGCAGCCAACCGAGGAAGTCCCGGGGGAGGTTGTCGCGCGAGAGGCCATGGAACGTCTCAAGGCCCTGATTGAGAAGGGCAAGGCCAGGATCGAAATTGCCGGGGACCTGCCTCGACTCCGAGCAAACAAAACCTGGGCCATCGAGGGGGTGTACAACCTGATCGGCAATGCCCTGAAGTTCACTCATCCAGGCGCGGCGCCCGAGATCGAGATTATCGCTTACCGCCCACGGGATAAGGAACCTCAAGAGGTCGGAGTCGTCGTGAGGGATCGCGGCCCCGGGGTTGCGCCGGAGCATCGGGAACGGATCTTCGAACTTTTTCAGCGGGCCGTGGGGCATGAGGTGGAAGGGACCGGGGCGGGGCTTGCGATTGTCCGGTCGGTTGCCGAACAGCATGGGGGTCACGCCTGGGTTCGTCCTCGAGAGGGCGGAGGATCCGAGTTCATCATCACGTTTGGGAAGGCAAAACCATAAAAAGGAGATAAGAGATGGACCATCAACCCGTGCAGATCTTGCTGGTCGAGGACAATGAGGACGATGCCCTGATGACCCGGGAGGCGTTCGAGGATGCCAATCTCATCAATATCGTTCAGATGGTGAAAGATGGCGAGGAGGCCATGGCCTATTTGAGAAAAGAGGGCAAGTATCAGGAGGCCGAACGTCCGGGGCTGATTCTTCTCGACATTTCGATGCCGAAGAAAGATGGCTTTGAAGTTCTCAAGGAGATCAAGGCGGATCCCAAGCTCAAGGATCTGCCGGTGGTTATGCTCACCACGAGCTCTCGAGAGGAAGACATTGTGAAGTCCTACTCGGCTGGGGACTGCTCCTATATTTCCAAGCCAGTTCGATTTCAAAACTTTCACGAAGTGATCAAGGTTTTTAAACTCTATTGGTCCCTGGTCTCAAGGATTCCTGCTCCCCGGAGCTAAAACCGATGCGCATACTCCTCATCGAGGACAATCCCGACGACGCTTTGCTGATCAAAGAAGCGCTTACCGAAGTTTCAGGGATCCCGCTGGAGCTGGAGTGGGTGGATCGAGTCTCGCTGGGCCTCGAGCGGCTGGATGCCAGCGGGATTGACGTCGTTCTCACGGACCTCAATTTACCTGACAGCGCTGCGGCGGGGATCGATACTCTCTTGCGGTTACGCGCGCGTGCTCCCGATCTCCCCGTTGTCATCATGACCGGGCAAGAAAATGAAAAGGTTGCCCTGGAAGCGTTAGAGAAAGGGGCTCAGGATTACTTGATTAAAGGGGAGGTCGGCGGCAGGATGCTGTACCGAGTCGCCCGATATGCCATCGAGCGCAAGCGAGCTGAGACAGAACTCCGGAACGCTAGCCTCAAGCTGAGTGAGGCGTTGATGGCTAAAGAGAAGTTTATTGCCCGCGTGAGCCACGAACTCAGAACCCCCGTGACCGTCATCAAAGAAGGGGTGAGCCTTTTGCTTGATGGCACGATAGGGCCCTTAGGCGAAAAACAGATAGAATTCTTACGCCTCGTGAGCAGAAATTGTCAACGATTGACTGAGCTAGTGAGTAGTGTTTTGGATTTGTCGAAGACCAACGCCGGACGCATGCGGTTTTTGAGAGAGAAGATTAAGCTTCGGGAGCTGATCGAAGAGGTTTTGAAAGAATCGCAGTCCTTGACGGGCAAAAGGATAGTAAAGCTTGAAGGGGCGGAGGCGCGGGCGGTATTGGGGGACACGGAGAACATCCGTCAGGTCCTAACGAATCTTTTGTCGAATGCCGTGAAATTCACGAAAGACGACGGAACGATCACTTTCTCGATTCGGGAAGAAGGGGAGTTTGTCACCGTGACAGTCAGGGATGACGGCGTTGGAATCGCCAAAGATGATCTCCAGAAATTATTCCAGGAGTTCTCCCAGGTGGGTGAGTACAAGGCCGGAGGGACAGGTTTGGGCTTGGCCTTGTGTAAGAGTACCATCGAGCGGCACAAAGGAACGATTTCGGCTGCCTCGGAGATGGGGAAGGGCGCTACTTTCACCTTCACGCTGCCATTTTATACCTCCAAGGCCGCTTTGGAAGAGAGTTTCAAAGACCTCGTGGAGGAGTCGGCGAAACATTCAGGGTCTTCAACAGTTGCCTTAATCGCGGTGGATTGTGAGGGCCTGATTAAAACTCGCGGCATGGAAGTGCTCGAAGAATTGGAAAAGCTTCTGCGCTCACAGCTCAAGAATGGCGATGTGCTGATAGGTTTTGAGCCCAAGTGGCTTATTCTTCTTGCCGTGGCCGATGCGCGGGGAGTACGAGCGATTAATCGTCGGATTCTGGGAGTTCTTGAAGAATGGGCACCTGCCCGCCATCTGGCAGGTGGGGGCCTGCCTGCCGGCGAGGCAGGGACACGCCTCGGGAGCGCTTTTTATCCCGTGGACGGGACAGACGCGTACAAACTTTTTTCTATCGCGCAAGGAGCCTGCGCATGAGCTTTGAGAAACGGCGGATTTTACTCGTTGATGACGAAGCGGATCTTGTGTTCATGCTGGAAGCAAGACTCAAGGCGAATGGGTATGAAGTCTTGAAGGCCTATGATGGTGAAACGGGACTCGAAACGGCAAGGAAAGAAAACCCCGACTTGATTCTTTTAGACGTCATGATGCCGAAGATGGACGGCTACAAGGTCTGTAGTCTCCTTAAGGATGATGAGCGCTACGCGAAAATTCCGATTGTTTTGTTCACAGCCAAGGCCGGTGAACAAACAATTCAAGCAAGCAAGGAGGCGGGCGCCGATGATTATATCCTCAAACCCTTCGAACCTTCAATCCTCCTCGACAAGATTCGAGAGCTTCTCGCCCCTCTTTAGATCACCCCTCACCCTGACCCTCTCCCACAAGGGGAGAGGGGATTACTTTGCAAGAAAATCCTCCTTGGGTACGTCTATATAAGTAAAAGGAGGTAAAACCTATTGCCCTCAGGCAGCAAGTTAAGCGCAATAGGGACCGTTTCCCAGAGGATTTTATGTTTCAATTGACGGAGGAAGAAGCGGAATTCTTGGTATCACAGAATGTGATACCTTCAAGAAAAAATTTAGGGGGATATTTGCCTTACGCCTTTACAGAACAGGGGGTTGCGATGCTTTCGAGTATCCTCAGGAGCAAGCGGGCGGTCTATGTCAATATAGCCATCATGCGTGCGTTTGTCCGGTTGAGGCAGGTGTTTGCCACGCATAAGGATCTAACGGAGAAATTATCTGAACTGGAGCACAAGGTTGGAAGACACACCGCGGAAATTCAAACGATCTTTGAGATTATCCGGCAGATGATGGAACCGCCGACAAACGTCATTAGGTTTAAAATGGAATAAAACGTGACCAGTAAAGTCCCTGCCTTAATTACTTAATCTGGGTTGTCGGCGTTGCCTCCGAACAATTATACCCCGTGCTCTTGGCACGGGGCGACTTGATTATTACCGCAAAATAGCGAATCGTTAAGGCCTAAGAAAAACCCGTTGCGTTTCAGGAAAAACTGTCTACGCTGAGATTCTAAAATCTGTGACGATACTGGAAACTAAAGGGTGAGGTTTTATCCTTTTTTTGACAAGGATATAAATTTTCTCGTAGATTTTCGGTGTGCCGGGTTTTCCGATAACGGCAAGGGGCTCTTTGGAAGGCGCTTTCTTGATCGTGAGTAGGTTAAGAGGGGCTATCCCCAACTTTGATAAGACAAGTCTTCGTGCCAGTTCCACGTCTTGGATTTCAGCCACGATGTCGGGCCGAATCTTCTGCTCAGTAAAATATTCCTGCAGTGAGTGATAAATCTGACTATGGGCCGTCGGTAAAATAAGCGGCGCCTTGTGAAGGTCTTTTGGGATACTTCTGTATTTCCGCGCTAGTTCAGTATGAACACAAAAGACAATGGGTATTTTCCCGACAAGAGTGCTTTCGATTTGTTCATCCAAAGAACCGGCCGGGGCGTCTGTGAGCACGACGTCAAGGAAGTTAGTTTTTAAATGTTCGATGAGACTACCGGTTCTGTCTTCCTGCACATAGAGGTACGTTTTGGGGGCGATTTTTAAAATGAATTGAAGGAGAAGGTCCAGGAAGGTCTTCGGGATTGAATCCGGGGCTCCTATTTGGATGCGCATCCGACCCTTGTGTGACAAATCGCCCAGATTATCCATCATTTCCTGCCCGGTTTCAAAGATCTCCTTGGCGTAGGAGAAGATGTGGCGTCCTTCCTCCGTGAGCGCCAGACGCCTTTTCCCGTGTCGTTCGAAAAGCTTCAGGTTTAAATAGTTTTCAAACTGCTTAAGCTGTGTGCTTAAAGTCGGCTGACCCAGCCGCAATTCCTCACTGGCTTTCGAAACGGAGCCTAGTCGAGCTATCGTATAGAAATAGTAAAGATGGTGGTAATTGAATGGGATCATATATTCTTTAATTAGATATTATATATCTAAATTATCCATTTTACTAATAAATGTTTCGGGGGGATAATCACCCCATCTTTAATAAGAAATAAAGCGCCAAAGCGCCGGGAAGAAAAAGAGGAGGGTGAAAGAATGGTTAATCCAGAGTGGAGTGGTGGGGCATCTTCTGCTTTAGGGTCTTTAATCGAGGACATGCAGAAACTGTTTAAGACGTTTAAAACAGTGTCACGACCGTCAGTGCTTTTGATGCTTGGGGGTCTTGGCTTGGTTTTGTGGTTGGCATCGGGGATTTATATGGTCGGTCCTGGGGAGCAGGGTGTTGTGAGGCAGTTTGGGAAAATGCATTCTCAAACCGGGCCGGGACTTCGTTATCATCTGCCGCGACCGATTCAAAGCCGCGACGTAGTGAATGTGGCAGGGGTACGGAGAGCCGAGATAGGATTTCGCAGCGGCGGCGGACAAACGAGAATTGTTGAAGAGGAATCCCTCATGCTCACGGGTGACGAAAATATCGTCGCGGGGCAACTCTTCGTGCAGTACGTCATCAAGGACCCTTCCGCTTTTCTTTTTCGCGCTCGGGATCCGGAACAAATGCTTATGACGTCCGCGGAAGTCGCCTTGCGTAACGTGATCGGGCGCAATACGATTGATTTCACGATGACAGATGGCCGTTTTCAAGTGCAAGAGCAAACCAAGGAACAACTTCAGCGTCTCCTGAATGACTACCAAACAGGGCTTTTAGCAACGGAAGTGAGGCTTCTTGTTGTAGACCCGCCTTTGGATGTAAAGGATGCGTTTCATGATGTGGTGCGCGCCTGGGAAGACCGCGAACGGTTCATACAAGAAGCGCGAGGATTTGCCGAGGATGTTCTGCCGAGAAGCAGGGGGGAGGCCGCGGAGGTCGTGCGAAAAGCGGAAGGCTACAAAGAACAGCGCATTATCCGCAGCCAAGGCGAAGCCAAAAGGTTTTTGGATGTGCGGGAGTCCTACGAAAAGTCGCCCACGGTGACGAGGGAGAGGCTTTATCTTGAGATGATGGAGCGCATACTGCCCCACACGGAGAAGGTTATATTGCCCTCGCAGTCCACCGGCTCTGTCTTACCATGGCTTCCTCTTAGAAAAGCACAGGAGCCGCATGAGATCCCTACAACTACTTCTCAGAAATTGAAAGGGGTGAAGCCATGAAAGCAAAATCACTTAAACTACCGCTTCTCATTATAGGTTATATCGCCTTCTTGGGCGTATCGCAGACTTTTTACATCATTGACGAACGAGAGCAAGCGATTGTCACGATGTTCGGCCAACCCATGCGCACCGTGCGTGAACCCGGTCTTTACGTGAAAGTTCCTTTTATTCACAGCTTGCAGCGTTTTGACAAGCGAGTGCTTTCATCGGATGCGCAGGCAGTTGAATATCTGACTTCGGATAAGAAGCGAGTGGTGGTGGACCACGTTTCACGGTGGCATATCACGGACCCACTGGAGTTCTACCGCACTGTTCGGACGGAAGCAGGGGCGTTTATCAGATTAAACGATGTTGTATCCGGACGTCTAAGGGAAGAGATCGCCAAGCATTCTTTTATTGATTTTGTCAGGGAGAAGCGCGAGGCCATTGTTCAAGCTGTAAGCCAGGATGTTCGCGCATCGGTGAAGCAGCAGTTCGGCATTGAACTGATTGACGTTCGTATTAAGCGGCTTGATCTGCCAAGAGAGGTTCAGTCCAGCGTTTATGCCCGAATGCAGGCGGAGCGGCAGCGCATCGCCAAAAAGTACCGGGCGGAAGGCGAAGAGCAGGCTCGCGAGATTCGAGCCGATGTCAATAAAGAAGCGCAAATCGTTTTAGCCAAGAGTTACGAACAGGCCCAGAAGTTGATGGGTGAGGGGGACGCCCAAGCCACGGAGATTTACGCTTCGGCCTACGAGAAAGATCCGGAGTTTTATTCTTTCTTGCGCCGCCTTGAAACCTACGAGCGTTCACTGGGCGCGGGCACCACAATTGTTTTGGACGCGGGCTCCGATCTCCTAAAGTATTTGGAAAAGTCCCACTTGCCTGCAAGCGAGCTGGCTAAAAGGTAAACGCGACGCTCGTGATACGTATCCTAATCATTGTTTTACTGATTCTCCTTGTGATTTTTGTATCGCGAATCTTGGGTATAATGGCTAGGCGACGATAGGAGTTATTGTAGGTTATATGATTTGGTTTTGGGTTACTTTTAATTTATTTATTTTGCTAATGCTCGTGTTGGACATCGGGCTCTTTCATCGAAAGGCCCATGAGGTTCGCGTAAAAGAGGCCTTGCTGGAGAGCGCCTTTTGGATCGTTCTCGCCCTTCTTTTTAATCTCGGCGTCTATTTCTGGAAAGGTGGAGAAATAGCTCTTCAATTTTTGACGGGCTATCTCATTGAGAAATCCCTCAGCATAGATAATATTTTCATTTTTGCCGTTATTTTTTCCTATTTTCGGGTTCCCGCGAAATACCAACATTCGGTTTTATTCTGGGGAATTGTCGGCGCGTTGGTTTTTCGCGCCGTTTTTATTATTGGGGGAATAGCCCTCATTCAACAATTCCACTGGATGATTTATGTTTTCGGAGTTTTTCTGGTTTTTACGGCAATCAAACTGGCATGGAGCAAGGACCAACAAATTCATCCAGAGAAAAACCCTGTGCTGCGTCTTTTTCGAAAGCTAATGCCCGTATCAAAAGAATATGCCGAAGGGAAGTTTTTTATTAGGGAAAACGGGCGTTTATTGGCAACGCCTTTGTTTGTTGTTTTATTGGTGGTGGAGACAACGGATGTTATTTTCGCCCTCGACTCCATCCCCGCTATTTTAGCAATTACGCATGATCCTTTTGTTGTTTACAGCTCCAATGCTTTTGCCATCTTAGGATTGCGAGCATTGTACTTTGCCTTGTCGGGCACTATGAAAATGTTTCACCACCTGCACTACGGCCTGTCGGTTATTTTGGGGTTTGTGGGGGTGAAGATGATCCTCTCCGATATTTACAAAATTCCAATCGCGGCATCACTCTGCGTGATTGCGGGCGTTTTGGTTCTTTCGGTTGTTGCTTCACTTCTGTGGCCAAAAAAGGAAACACAAGCCAGGTTTTCATGAAAATCGTGAAGCGTTGGTTAAAAATTATCGTCGGCGGGGCTTCTTGCTTTTTATGCCGTAACAGGTGTCGTTATTACCCGGATTTGGGCTAGTTGGGATTAAAAAAAATGATATTTCCCCGTGGTCTTGCCACGGGGTACCACTGATTCCCTCCCCCTGAATGGGGGAGGGATAGGGTGGGGGTGAAAAAGTGAGATGGTGGATTCACCCTCCCCTTAGTCCCCTCCCATCGAGGGAGGGGAGAACGAAATTATACCCCGTGCTCTTGGCACGGGGTGACTTGATTATGAAACTTTCTATTTTAATTCCCTGTTACAACGAAGAAGACAATATCCAAGAGTGCCTTTCCAGAATTCCGCCGTTAGATGTGGAGTGCGAGTATATCGTTATTGACGATGGCTCCAAGGACAACACCCGTCAGAAAATCCTAGAAGTCATGCAAGAAAATCCTCGTGTCCGGCTGGCGGCATTTGACCGCAATCAAGGAAAAGCCAAAGCGGTCAAAGCGGGGATTGAACAGGCGCGCGGAGAGATTGTGATGGTTCTCGATGCCGACATGACGGTCCGGCCCGAGGATATCCCGATCTTTTTTGACGCGGCCCTTCGAGAAAAAAATGCCCTGGTCATAGGAACGCGGTTTATCTATCCCTTCGACAAGAAGGCAATGCGTTGGATCAATCGAATTTCCAATCGAATTACCGCCTGGCTGTTTTCCCGGTTTCTGAAGACGAAAGTTACCGATACCCTCTGCGGAACGAAAGCGCTCTGGCGGGAGAAGGCGCTCCAGATGCCTCTAGGGAGAGACCGCTGGGGGGATTTTGATTTTTTCCTGGGGGCGGGATGGCAAGGACTTAAAATTATCGAGGTCCCAATCCACTATCAACCTCGCCTAAGCGGCAGATCCTCCATGAGAGCTTTCCCGGATGGATTCCTGCTTTTTAAGGATTGCCTGCGAACCGGTTACTTACTCAGCCAATATCACAATAAGAAGAAAAAAGGATATCCTCTTAAATTTCTTGACTTAAAAAAGAATCCCGCTTAGACTAATAACCAATCTGTGCCTACTTCACTTCTTCATGCCAATGTTAAAAAAGATTGTTGTTATAAGTAGTCTCATATTTTCTGTCTTAGGGATGGGATCGTCCGATCTTGTTTTTTGTGCCGATCCCCCGCCAGAACAGACCGCTAGCGGATTAGAACAACAGCGAAAAGAAATTGAAAAAGAAGAGAAATTAAGAAAACGCGTAGAGACCGAAGAAGAAGAAAAACTTGAATTAAAAGAACCCTCCCCCGCGGCAATTCCGCCGGGTCCACAGGAAAAGACTCTTGTAACAATCATTAAGGTCACCGGCGTTACCCTTTTTAAAGAAGAACAAATCAGGAAGATGATCTCTCCTTTTGAAAATAAGGAGCTGACACTACTAGAAATTCAAGAGATTGTGGATTTAATCACCCAGTTTTACCGTCAGAACGGCTACGTGACTTCACGGGCTTATTTACCTCCACAAAAGATTCAAGGAGGAGTTTTAGAAATCCGGGTTTTAGAAGGAAAGATGGGCGATGTTGAAATCCGGGGGAATCGTTATTTCAAGACGCCACTGCTAAAAGAGAAAATCAAGCTCGCCAAGGGGGATCCTTTTAATTACAACCGCCTCAGGAAGAGCTTAATTCAGATCAATGAACATCCGGATCGCGTCAGCCATGCCGTTCTGGCGCCCGGCAAGGAGCCGGAACAGACCGATATTATCCTGGAAATCAAGGACCAGAGGCCGATCCATGTTGGTTTTGCTTTTGATAATTATGGCTCGCGGTTCATTGAAAGAAATCGCTACTCGGCCAATGTCAGCCACAACAATTTACTCGGGCACGATGATACTCTGGGGCTGACTTTCCTGACGACAGAAGTAGACGCGTATAAACTGGGAAGCATCAACTATCTTTTCCCGGTGACGAATGATTCCAATATCGGTTTTTTCGCGGCGGTTACTGACTTGGCGCTGGTCAATGAGTTCGAAAGCGCCGGCGCCAAAGGAGAGAGTACCCTTTTGGGTGTTTTTCTGAACAAGATTTTGCTAGTTCAAAATAACTGGGTATTGCGAGGAAACGCTGGATTTGATTACAAAGACATGAAAAATTCCCTGGGAGGAACTGAGAGCAGCCGCGACGAACTGAGAATTGCCAAGGCAAGCTTGGACTTCGACCGGTCGGATCGTTTTGGAAGAACACTGGTTACCGGAGGGATCGATCTCGGGATTCCGGAGGTAATGGGGGGATTGAACAAAAAAGACCCCAAAGCCAGCCGGGCCGGGGCGGGAGGCAAATTTGTCAAATGGACGGTCAATGCGTTAAGATTACAGAGGATGTTCTGGGAATCTATCCTGTTATGGAGAAATCAGGCCCAGATGAGCGGATATGCCTTAGCCGCTTCCGAGCAGATTCAGATCGGAGGTATCAGTAATGTTCGGGGATATCCCCCTGCCGAACACTCCGGTGATCGAGGGTATACGACGACGCTTGAATGGTCCTTCCCGCCCTATGGGATTCCAAAGAGCTGGGAGGTTCCTTTTTCAAAGACAACTTTTTACCAGGGATTGAGGACAGTCCTTTTCTACGATTTGGGAACGGTTCGTTTAAAAAGACCAGGGGCCGGCGAACAGCAGGATCAGACTTTGAAAGCGCTCGGTTTTGGCTTTCAGATGAATTTGGTTGAAGATTTCAGCGCCCGGATTGATTTAGGATATCCCTTGGGCCACAAGACTCCATCCGATGGGGATCACTTGCATTCTTGGCTGAGGGTATCGAAGACTTTCTAGTGCCGAATTCGCCTTGACTTCAAGGTAATATTATGATAGACTCAATGAAATCTAAAAGAATTTTTGAACTAACTCCCCTAAAATGAATAGGATAAGCTGGCTCCCCCTATCAAAGATTTTTAGAATCTTTTTATCCGTTGCGATAGTCTTTGTCACAACGCCCAGCTTTGCTGACCATGATGACCCTTCCACAATTGACTTTGCTGATCCTGAGGTAGGAGCGGTATCAACCTCAATCGACGCGGCCCAGCATCATCAGCATATCGAACTCTCGCCTCAATTTATTGGTGATGTCCATAGTGCGGACGTTGCAGAAGGATGGACAGCACATTTTCATAATCCATCCGTGGCACTACTCCGTGTTATCTCTGGTCTTCCCACGAATATTCTCGGTAATATATTGGCACCCACTACGGATCTGACCTTAGTTAATTTCTTCGGGATCTTCTTCGGACCTAATTCTCATGTTGATGTCGCTTCCATCATGGCTTCAACCCTCAATATCACCAACGACGATTTTCTGGCCGGGAATTACCATTTCTATAAGGAAGAGGGAAGTCCTGATGCTTCGGTGGTGAATGAAGGAACGATTCGGGCGGAGCGGCTTATCGCCTTCATCGGCTCAGCGTTGGCTAACCATGGCTTGATGCAGGCGACCCTCGGGAGTGTGGTGCTGGCTGCCGGAGAGGCGCTGACGCTCAATCTCGAAAGTGACAGTCTCATTTCCGTAGTCATTGCCGAATCAGTCAAAGCGGCTGTCTTGGGAGAGAATGCGGCGGTTAAGAATACGGGGGAGATCTTAGCGGAAGGGGGCCGGGTCCTTCTGACAGCTAAAGTCCTCAATCAGGTCTTTGATCACGCGGTGAATAATAGCGGGATCATTGAAGCAACGACGATGGTGGATCGAGCAGGATCCATCGAGTTGGTTGCCGAAGGGGAGAACAGCCAACTGGTCAACAGCGGTCGTTTAGCGGCCGATTTGATTCATGTCTCTAGCGAAGGGAGTATCCGTTTTGGCGGAGAGATCCAAGGGGATCTCATTGATATCACAGCCAATGGGTATCTCTCCGTTGAATCTCTTGTCCTGACCAATGGGAACCTCTCTATTACCAATAACGGAATTGGTTTCGATACCTATATATACGATCTCTTTATCGATAACCGCGGGAGTGATCAACTAGGACAACTCACTGTCAATGCCGATGGGAATATCTACGGAAATACCACAAATAACTATAAATATTCACTAGAGGTCTATAACACCAATGTTGATATTATCAATACCGGAGAGTCAGGGAATACAACCTTATACGATTATTATGTTGATAACCGTGGAAGCGGCGAACTCGGGCATTTCAATGTTACCACGAGTGGAACGCTCAATATCGATTCCTCTTATACATTGCATGGACTCGAGGCGTACGACACTAATATTGAGATCACCAATAACGGCGTGTCAAGGGATACTTATTTATATGATCTCTACGCCGATAACCGGGGAAGCGGTCAACAGGGGCAGTTCAATATCACTACCAATGGGTATCTCAGAATTTCTACCGACTATAATTTCCAGGGAATTGAGGCCTACAACGCGGATGTGAAGATTACCAACAATAGCGATAGCTCTACCAATCTTTATGATCTCTATGTCAATAACAGTCAGAGTGAAGGATTGGGCTTCTTCTCTGTCACCTCAAATGGCAGTATCAATATTGACTCCTCTTATACATTGCGTGGTCTCGAGGCCTACGATACCCATATTACAATTACCAATAACGGTCTCTCAACGAGTACTAACTTATACGATTTCTACGTTGATAACCGAACGAGTGGAGAGCAAGGGGACATTACCATCGCCACGGATGGACAGCTCTATATTAGTTACGACTATAGCTCCTACGGACTTGAGGCCTACAACGCGGATGTGGAGATTACCAACAATAGCGATAGCTCCACCACTCTTTATGATCTCTATCTCAATAACAGCCAGAGTGAAGCATTGGGTTCTTTCACAGTGACTACGAATGGCTACACAGCGATCAGAAACAGCAACAGTCAATATGGACTCGAGGCATTCGACACCAATATCACAATTATTAATAACGGAGCATCGCAGAGTACCAACCTATATGATTTTCTCATTGACAACCGAATTAGCGGACAACTTGGAGATATCAGTGTCACGGCCAATGGCCAGATCAATATCAACGCATCCAATAGCTTTCAGGGAATCGAAGCCTATAACGCCAATATCTTAATTACCAATAGCGGTGTGGGTGAGAGCACCTACATCTATGATGTGCTTCTCGATAACAGTCAAAGTGACGAGAGGGGCCTCTATGAGGTTACGACCAACGGCAACCTCAATATCGAGGCCTCCAATAGCCGATACGGGATCAAAGCGCTCAATACTAATGTCGAAATTACCAATACCGGCGGTGGTGGGACTTATGTTCGGGATGTCAATATCGACAACAGCCGCACAGGGGGCCTGGGCTCTTTTACCTTAACCACCAACGGCTACACCGCTATTGAATACAATTACAGTAGCTATGGCCTTCAGGTCTATGACACCAATGTTGTCATTAACAATAATGGCGTAGGCCAAGAGACCCGCCTTTATGACCTCTATGCCGATAACCGTTCTAGCGGTGAGCTTGGCGAGATTGCGATCACGACCGATGGCTATCTTGAGATTGATGTTCGGAATGCCTACTATGGAATTGAAGGTTACAACACGAATGTTGAGATTAATAATATCAGCGCCGAGACCCGCGTCTTTGATGTCTATCTCGATAATAGTGAGAACCTGACGGGGAGAGGGAGTTTTGCGGTCACAAGCAACGTCTATACCGATGTTGAATTTATCGAAGCCCTCAACACCAATATCACCATCACCAATACGAGCGCTACCGAAAATACCAATCTGGTTAGTTTCTCCACGACCAACGGAGATATTACTTTGATCGCGGATCACTTTACCTTTGTGAGCGGGGATATATTCAATTCGAATGAAATCGAATCCAACACGGGAAATATCACCTTGGCCAATTTTAGCGGGGGACTGACCTTGGATGTCGGTTTTGCCGGTGAGTCAAATATTCAATTCGGTGAAGAGGTGCTTAATCTATTGTTTACCTCTGGGACTATCACGTTTGGATCTGAAACGGCCGGCACGATCACGGTTGGAGGGGCTATTGATGCACCTTCGATGAACATTGCTTTTATCAGTGGAGATACCATCGTTGATATTATCGGCAACGGTCCGATCGTTGCCGATTCTTTGACCTTGAGCGCCGCCAACGGAATTGGTTCGGAAGAAAATCCGTTCGATACCGAGGTCGTGACTTTGAGCGCCGGGGTGACCGCTGAAGGAGCCGGTATCTTCATCAATGAGTTTGACGCGGTGGTTATTTCCTCGATTGCCGGTTCCCAATTCAATGGCGGCGCGATTGAATTAGTCGCGGGGGGTGATATCTCGATTCTAGAACAGACAATCTCAGGAACAGCGACCTTCTTCGCTTCAGGGAATATCACGATTGATGGAGATGTGACGGTTTCAGGGGGAAGCGCCTTAAACCTTTATGCCGATCATCTATCAGAGGAAGAGGATGATTGGCATGATGGAATCGGTACCATTACCCGCTCGGGTAATTTTACGATTTTTGGAGGGGAAATCCTCCTATCATCCGCAAACATCAAACTTTTGGCCGGCTCCGGAATCGGAACAGCAAACGCTCCTATCCAAATAAGCGGTGACATATACTTAACCGCTGAGATCAACGATATCAATGGTTCGGGTGGAATCTACATCAGTAAGAATGACGGTCTTCAATTAACAATCCAGCAAATTTCTACTCGCAATGGTGATATTAGTATCAATACGGCGGGCTATCTTTCGGTTCATAACCTATCAACGACCAATGGCGATGTCACGATTATCAATAACGGTGTCGGCTCCAACACCAATATCTATGATCTCTATCTCGATAACCGGGGAGAGAGTGAACTAGGAGAGTTGGTCATTACCTCAAATGGCTATCTCTATATGGCAGGATCAAACAGTCCTAACTCCTTAGAAGTCTATAATGCCAATGTGACGCTTACCAATAATAGTGAAGGGGGCCCTAGCTACCTCTATGATTTAAAGATAGATAACGGAATGAGCGACCTGCCGGGATTGTTAACGGTTTCGACTGATGGTTTTCTTGAAATTAAGGCCGCTCATTCCGGCTCCTATGGGATCAAGGCCTACAACACCAATGTAGAGATTACCAATACCTCAACAGATGAAACCTACGTCTGGGACCTCTTTCTCGATAATCGAGGCGGCGCTGAACTGGGGCGCTTCGATTTAACGGCCAATGGTTACACCGATATTAAGTACAACCATAGCGACTATGGAATCGAGGCCTATGATACCAATATTGAAATTACAAATACCGGAACCGATGGGACCTACCTATACGATCTCTGGATTGATAATCGAGGAAGTGACGCGCTGGGACAGATCACGGTGACGACGAATGGGTATACAAGTATTAAAAACTACAATACAAAGTACGGCATCAGGACTTTTAATTCCAATGTTACGATTACGAATAATAGCGCTCAAGGCACGGATTTGGATGATATTTTCATAGACAATCAGGGAAGCGTCGGGATGGGGCTATACAACGTTACGGTAAACGGCAGCCTCACTATGGATTCCAATAATTATAGTTCCAATAGTGTCAGGGCGGTCAACACCAATGTTGATATTACCAACAATAGTACTTCGTCTACCTATATATATGATGTATTGATGGATAACAGAGATAGTGGTGAGCTAGGATCGTTTGATCTAACCACCAATGGCTATACTTCTTTTGATTATGATTATAGCAACTATGGCCTCCGAGTCTATGATACCAACGTTACGATGACCAACAATGGTGAGTTCGCGAGAACTAACCTATACGATATTTACACGGATAACCGGGCCAGCGGCCAGCTGGGAACCTTCGATCTAACCACCAATGGTTCTATCTACATCGATGTTGACTATAATTACCGCTCTATTGACTCTTACAACACCCGTTTCGATTTCACTAACAACAGTAGTGATTCATTTGAAATGTATGACGCGCGTGTTGATAATCGCTATAGCGGTGGGGAGTTGGGGGATTTTGATATCACCACTAACGGTAGTGTCTACATCGATGCTTCCTATGCCTACCATGGTCTCCAAGTTTATGATACCAATATTGCGATTACCAACAACGGTGTCTCTGAGGACACCACTCTATATGATCTCTACATGGATAATCGCGCCAGTGGTCAGCTGGGAACATTCGCTCTAACCACTAACGGTGAGATCTACATCGATTACGATTACTCCTACCGTGGTCTCGAAACCTACAACACCAATATCGAGATTACCAACAACAGTACGGATAATTCTACCTACCTTTATGACGTTTTCCAAGACAATCGCGCAAGTACCGAGAGAGGGCTTTACAATGTTACTGTAGATGACTATCTCCGAATATCTGGTAACTATGGTTACCTGGGTATCGATGCCTACAACACCAATGTCGAGATTACCAATAACAGCGATGGTGCCACCTATATTTATGATGCCTATCTGGATAATCGGAAAGGGGATTCGCTGGGATCGTTCACGGTAACGACCAACGGCTATACCAACCTGCGGGCTTCGGGTAGTTCCTATTCCCTCCAGGCGTATAACAGCAATGTCGAGATAACTTCCGAAAACAATGAACCCAATGGCCGCGCCTATATAGAGGTAAGCGGCCCAATAAGTATTACAGGAACCGGGTCTATAAAATTAACCGCCAGAAATACGGTAAGTTACGATGTTGATATAAATGCAGGGGATAATTTCGAGAATTATGCCAAGATTATAGTCAACAATACTATCACTACCGAAGACGGCAATATCATTTTAGAGGCCACCAACGATGTTACCCGTAACATTCTAGGATATTCCAGTAACTCTTTTTACGACAATTCCCGTAATTACGCCTATATTGACATCAATGCAGCCATTGAAGCCGGTGGCTCTGGCTACATAGACATTGATGCCTCCAACTCCCTCACCACGACTTCAGACCTCGGCGCCTATGATTACTACGACTATTCCGACAACTACGCTGAAATCCAGACCAACGGCGAAATCTCCAGCGTTTCAGGAGCAATTGAGCTAACCACAGATAATTCTGTTACGCGAAATATCTCAAGCGATTCCATCAATTATTACTATGATTATTCCTCGAACTATGGCCGGATATATGTTTACGATAGGATTTATACCACTAGCGCCGCAACTAACGAAGGAGCGATTACTCTTATTTCTACTAACTGGGTAGATAATACCCTTACTGTGGAGGGTGATATAAATGGCGGCTACTACGATGACTCCTACAGTGACGCCTATATTTCCATCAATAATAGCAGCGATGATCCCATCTCTACCAATGCCGGCAACATCAGCATCACCACAGACAACAGTTTAACCCGCGATATCAGCGCATACTACATGGCTTATTTTTATCTTGGACCAGATTCCCCTGACGTCTATTCTAAGATCAAAGTTTCTAACACTGACATTACCTCTGCTACCGGCAGCATCACCCTCTCAGCCACCAACACCGTAGATAACACCGTTTTTGCTTCAAATCCGGTTGACGATGGCGCAGGAAATATATCTTACGAGGGTGGTATTGATAACTACTACGACAATTCCCATAATTATGCCGAGGTTAACATTAACAATGGGGGAGACTTTTCCACCATTTCCACAGAAGGCGACATCCTCATTACCGCCACCAATACCGTTAACCCTGCTTCTGACGGCCCTGATATCACTGCTGATTATATCGGTGATTACCGGGACAATTCCGAAAACAACGCTTATCTCTACATCTACGACGCGCTTACTACCGACCCCGAAAGCACCGGGCTAACCCTAGGCACAATCACCTTAAAAGCCATTAATGATGTTGCCAACACCATTGATGTTACCAATGGCGAAATCACCACTTATAACGACCGCTCCTCTAACTATGCCTACATCAATGCCCTAAGAGACATCTCTTCCTCAGACGGCAACATCACTTTAGAGGCCACTAATGATGTTACCCGTAACATCACAGGCTATGCCTCGGATTCTTTTTACGATTACATCCAAACCTACGCCAAGATAGACATCAACGGCTCCATTGAGGTTACTGGTTCAGGCTACATTGACATTGACGCCTCCAACTCTCTGACGACGACTTCAGACCTCGGCGCCTATGATTACTACGACTACTCGGATAACTATGCCCAGATAAACGTAAATAGTGATCTCTCCGTAAAGGATAACTCTATCGATTTATACGCCGTAAATACCAATAACCGCAGCATCGCCAACGACCCCCAGACCTACGAATACGACTATTTTGAAGACCAATTTACTAACTACGCGGCCATCTATGCCAACAGTACTATTAAAATCCTGGGTCCAACCACAGATAAACGTAACATCTCCCTTAAAGCAGAAAACAACTTTACTGATGTCTCATTTGACCGTGTAGGTTACGAATATGATGACTACGGTTCATACAACTATGCTGAGATTTACACTGATTATGAAATCTCAACCCCCAACGGCGACATCACTTTAACCGCTCAAAACACAGTCAAGAGACAAGGCCCGGATGATGAAGATGGCAATCCTACTCAAGGCGCAGCGTATTATGATTACTATTATTATGGGTATGATGAGTCTCCCTATAACTACGCTTATCTTAACATCGAAGGCCAGATTAAGACCTATGATCTTGGAGCCGAAGAAGCTAATGAAAATAAAGGGATCCTCACCTTAACCGCAACCAACACCATAGAAGATAACGTTGACCGCGGAAGCTATTACGATGGCTATAGCGAATATTACGACTACTCCTATAACTACGCCGATATAGATATCTACAACAGCCTTGATGCTGATGGAAATATCTATATCTCCTCAGATAACGATGTTACCAAATCTGGCGCTTTAGAATATGACTATATAGAGGACTCCTCCGACAACTATGCTGAAATCCAGACCAACGGCGAAATCTCCAGCGCTTCAGGAAGAATTGAATTAACCGCAGATGACTTTGTAATTAATAACAGTATTTCCTCTGACAGCGGTGATATTATTCTTGCCAACGCTAGTTCCGGCAGATTAATTGCCCTCGGCTACTCCAGCGGTAGTGATGATATGGAAATAGATGGAGATGAAATAGGCCTTATTAGTACAACCTCAGGCACAATAACTATTGGTTCAGAAACCGCGGGCACGATAACTGTAGGAGGCACGGCTGATTTTGGCATTCAAGACGTGGAATTAATCAGCGGGGATACGATTGTGGATGTTTCCGGCGTTGAAACTATTATCGCTAATGTATTAAATCTTTCTGCTGTTAATGGCATTGGCACAAGCGGTAATCCTTTGGATATCCAGATTAATACTTTGAGCGCGGAAACCAGCGATGGTTCAATCTATATCCGGCAAGAAGGTGACCTCTCCGTTGATACTATTAATACTGCCGGGGTTAATGCTGATGTTAACCTAACCTTAGCAGGCGCGGATAACACCCTTACCCTATCAGGAAATGTAACTGCCGCGGGTAATATAACTTATACTGCCGATAATATGGTATTGGGAGGAACCAGCGACGCCGGAGCCAATACCATAACCTTAGTTTCTTTTACCGGCGGACGAGAAATTGATTTAGGTACGGATACCGAAGGGAAATTAAGCCTTACCGATTCAGAGATAGATACGATTACTGCCGGCGCCATATATATAGGAAGCGCAGACAGCGGCACTATCACTGTATCCGATACTATCAGCGTAGATTCTGCGAGTCTTTATCTTACTAGCGGAGACTCAATTATTGATGCCCCTGACGTAGGGACGATTATTGGAAACAGCTTAACGTTAAGTACAGGCGCTGGCATCGGCTCGGTGGAGAATCCGTTTAGTATCCAGGTTCAGACTTTGGATGCTCAAATCACTGGCTCAGGGGGGATTTATCTAGAGCAAAATAGCGATCAAAGTTTGACGATCTCCTCGGTTTCAACGCAGGGAGGGGATATCTCGATTGAATCGTCCGGAAATCTGACCGTTCAATCTCTCTCTTTAACGAATGGCAATTTGAATCTGACGAATAACGGGGATGGATACGAGACTTACCTCTATGATCTCTTAGTGGACAACCGCGACAGAGCAGAACAGGGGCAGATAACGATCACGACCAACGGCTATACCACCCTCCAAGCCCAGGATAATTCTTATTCTCTTGAGGCGTATCACACCAATATTGAGATTACCAATAACGGGGTGGGCTACTCAACGAATATTTATGACGTCTACCTGGACAACCGAATCGATGGAGTAGGTCATGGGACTTTGAAGATTACGACAGATGGCTATACGCAATTGAGGGGAATAAAGGTCTATAACAGTGATATTGACCTCACTCAAAGCGCGAGTAACAACCTCAACATTTATGATATTTACATGGATAATCAGTCAAGCCCCCAGAGAGGGCTGCTGAGTATTACTAGCGATTCCTACACCTACATGGAGGCATGGAATAATAATTACGCTATAGAAGCCTACAACGCTAATATTGAAATTACTAATAACGGCGAGGGGCAGACGACCGAGATTTATGATATCTATCTGGATAACAGCACAAGCGGCGAGTTAGGTTCATTCCGATTAACGACGAACGGCTATACCTACCTGGATTCTTATTGGAGCTATTATTCCCTGGAGGCGTATAACACGAATGTAGCGATCACGAATAACAGCGGTGATGAAACCGACCTCTATGATTTCTATTTAGACAACCGAGGAGCGGATTTCACAGGATTGCTGAAGATCCTCGCGAATGGATATCTCGATATTGGATATAATACCAGCGATTATGCGATTGATGCCTACAATACCAATGTGGAAATTACCAATAACGGTTCAGGTGAGAATACCTATCTCTATGACGTCTATCTGGATAATCGGAGCTATACCTTCGATTCAGAGCAGGCGAGCTGGGTTCTCTCGGGAGAGCAGATCTCAGAGAACGGGACTTTTCAAGTAACGACCCAGGGTTATACGAGTATTGAGTACCTGGACCTTTACAATACGCACATCACCATCGAGAATGGCAGTCCTAATGGAGACAATACGTATCTTTATAATCTTTACACCTCCCAGGGGAATATCAGCATCACCGGAGACTCTTTTTCAATCGGTGGAGGAATTACGACAGACTCAGGAGATATAACGATTGCCAACTACAGCGCCGGCAAAACATTCGACATCGGGTTTGCAGGTGGATCGAATATCGTGCTGGACAGCAATACGTTGAATCAACTGAGCGCGACGGGGACTTACACGTTTGGCTCAGAGACCGCCGGCCAGATCACCATGGGAGCTCTTGACTTTGGAGATCATGGGTTGAAATTGCTGAGCGGGGATATGATCGTGGATCTTGTGGGTGAGATGGTTATTGGAAATAACTTAACGCTCAGCGCGGGCGCTGGCATCGGCTCGTTGGAGAATCCGTTTAGTATCCAGGTTCAGACTTTGGATGCCGAGGTCACTGGCTCAGGGGGGATTTATCTAGAACAAAATAGCGATCAAAGTTTGACGATTTCTTCCATTTCGACTCCAGAGGGGGATATTAGCCTCATCGCGGATTCTTTTACCATCTCTGGAGGAGTTACGACGGACTCAGGGAATATCACCATCGCCAACTACAGCGCCGGCAGGACATTCGCCATCGGTTTTTCAGGAGAAGCGGGTATTGTGCTGGATGAGAATGCGCTGGATCAATTGAGTGCCACCGGAACTTACACGTTTGGCTCAGAGACCGCCGGCCAGCTCACCGTGGGAGCCCTTGACTTTGGAGATCATGGGTTGAAATTGCTAAGCGGGAATATGATCGTGGATTTGGCGGGGACACAAACGATCGTTGCGGGGACTTTGACCTTGAGCGCCGCACTTGGAATCGGCACCAGTGATAACCTGTTGAATATTGAAGTAGCGACTCTGAATGCGGAGACGACTGGGGATGGAGCGAGTATCTACATAGATGAGACGGGTGAGATAGTGGTAGGGAGCCTGAGCGCCGGGAGCAGTGGAGACCGAGGGACGGTCACGCTGACGGCGGGAGGAACAATTACTGATCTGGAAGAGACGATCATCGCGGAGACGTTAACCTTATCAGCTGCGGAAGGGATTGGGAGTAGCGATAATCTATTAAATATCGAAGTAGCGACTCTGAATGCGGAGACGACCGGGGGTGGAGCAGGTATTTACTTAGAGGAAACGGATGACTTGGTCGTGGGCATAATCAGCGCTGGGACTTTTGAGACCCGAGGGTTGGTTTCATTAACTGCCGGGGGAACGATCACCGATCTGGTAGAAGGAACAATCACCGCGGAGACGTTGACGTTAACATCGGCAACAGGGATTGGGACTAGCGATAATCTATTGAATATCGAAGTGGTGATGCTGAATGCCGAGACGACCGGCGGCGGAGCGGGTATCTACATTGATGAAATGAATGATCTAGCGGTGGATGCGCTCATCGCTGGAACAGCCGAGGAACGAGGGTTGGTTTCATTAACAGCCGGCGGGACGATCACAGATCTAGGTGAGAGCGAGGCGATCATCGCGGATGTGCTGACGTTAAGCGCGGCCGACGGAATTGGTACCAGTGAGAACCCCTTCAATACTCAAGTCGCCACGCTCAGTGCCCACACCACGGCCGATGGAGCCGGGATTTTCATCGATGAGTTGGATGGAGTGGAATTGGTCGATTTGGATACCCTGAATGGCAACATTGGAATCCTGACACAAGGTGATACGGTGGTGACGGATGTTCAAATCGACGGGACCAGTGGGGCCATTGGCATTGCTTCCTCCGGTGAAAACCTCTTTACACTAGGAACCCTCAGCGCCCCTGAAGGAATCGTTATCGGGACACTGGGTGCTGTTATCGATGATGGAGACACGGAAACTGTGATAAGCAGTGCTTTGGTGAGTTTGATTGCCGGCACCGGCATTGGGAGTCTTGAAAGTGCTGTTGACACTCAAGCATCTGACTTGATCCTATTGACAGGTGTCGGAGATATCGTGGTGAACCAAACAGGCCCAACAGATACCCTTGCGGCCTTGACTGGAATTGGAGATATTCTCATTGAAGCGAGTGGCGATGTGGCCGGGGCAGGTTTGGTGGCACTCATTGGGAATGTCAGTCTAACAGCAACCGGTGATATTACGGTTGATGCGATTGGCGGTTTTGAAGTGGATGTGGTGGCCGGTGGTTCAATAAACGATTTAGACGATGTTGTAACAGTCATCGCAGATACGTTAGTTCTAGAAGCAGCCAATGGCATTGGGGCGGCAGATAATCTACTTAATATTGAGGTCAATGCCCTGAGCGCCAAAGTGACCGAGGCGGGGGCGGATATTTACATTGATGAGACGGATGATCTGGTAGTGGATACAATCAGCGCTGGGACTCTTGAGAACCGAGGAACGGTTTCATTGACCGCTGGGGGAGCGGTTACGGATCTAGGAGAGCCGATTGTGGCCGATGTGCTGAGCATAACGGCGGGGACTGGAATTGGGACTAGCGATAATCTATTGAATATCGAAGTAGCGATGTTGAATGCCGAGACGACCGGTGATGGAGCGGATATTTACATTGATGAATCAGATGATCTGGTGGTGGATGCAATCAGCGCCGGGACTCTTGAGAACCGAGGAACGGTTTCATTAACCGCTGGAGGAACGATCACGGATCTAGGAGAACCGATTGCGGCCGATGTGCTGAGCATAACGGCGGGGACTGGAATTGGGACTAGCGATAATCTATTGAATATCGAAGTAGCAACTCTGAATGCCGAGACGACCGGGGATGGAGCGAGTATCTACATAGATGAGACGGGTGAGATAGTGGTAGGGAGCCTGAGCGCCGGGAGCAGTGGAGACCGAGGGACGGTCACGCTGACGGCGGGAGGAACGATTACTGATCTGGAAGAGACGATCATCGCGGAGACGTTAACCTTATCAGCCGCGGAAGGGATTGGGACCAGCGATAATCTGTTAAATATCGAAGTAGCAACGCTGAATGCCGAGACGACCGGGGATGGAGCAGGTATTTACTTAGAGGAAACGGATGACTTGGTCGTGGGCATAATCAGCGCTGGGACTTTTGAGACCCGCGGAACGATTTCATTAACTGCCGGAGGAACGATCACCGATCTGGTAGAAGGAACAATCACCGCGGAGACGTTGACGTTAACATCGGCAACAGGGATTGGGACTAGCGATAATCTGTTAAATATCGAAGTAGCGACTTTGAATGCGGAGACGACCGGAGATGGAGCGGATATTTACATTGATGAATCAGATGATCTGGTGGTGGATGCAATCAGCGCCGGGACTCTTGAGAACCGAGGAACGGTTTCATTAACCGCTGGGGGAGCGATCACGGATCTGGGAGAACCGATTGTGGCTGATGTGCTGAGTCTGAGCGCGGGGACTGGAATTGGGACTAGCGATAATCTATTAAATATCAAAGTGGCGACTCTGAATGCCGAGACGACCGTCTCAGGGGGAATTTATATAGAGCAAAATAGCGATCAAAGTTTGACGATCTCTTCCATTTCGACTCCAGAGGGGGATATTATCCTCACCGCGGATTCTTTTACCATCTCTGGAGGAGTTACGACGGACTCGGGGGATATCACGATTGCCAACTATAGCGCCGGCAGAACATTCGACATCGGGTTTTCAGGGGGATCGGGTATTGTGCTGGACAGCGGTGCGCTGAATCAACTGAGCGCCACAGGGACTTATACGTTTGGCTCAGAGACCGCCGGCCAGATCACCATGGGAGCCCTTGACTTTGGAGATCATGGGTTGAAATTGCTGAGCGGGGATACGATCGTGGATCTTGTGGGTGAGACGGTTATTGGAAATAACTTAACGCTCAGTGCGGGCGCTGGCATCGGCTCGGTGGAGAATCCGTTTAGTATCCAGGTTCAGACTTTGGATGCGGAGGTCACTGGCTTAGGGGGAATTTATATAGAGCAAAATAGCGATCAAAGTTTGACGATTTCTTCCATTTCGACTCCAGAGGGGGATATTAGCCTCACCGCGGATTCTTTTACCATCTCTGGAGGAGTTACGACGGACTCAGGGGATATCACGATTGCCAACTATAGCGCCGGCAGGACATTCGCCATCGGTTTTTCAGGAGAAGCGGGTATTGTGTTGGACAGCGATGTGCTGAATCAGCTGAGCGCCACGGGGACTTACACGCTTGGCTCAGAGACCGCCGGCCAGATCACCGTGGGAGACATTAACTTTGGGGATCTAGCGTTGAAATTGCTGAGCGGTGATACGATTGTGGATCTGGCGGGGACACAAACGATCGTTGCGGGGACTTTGACCTTGAGTTCCGCGCTCGGCATCGGCACCAGCGATAATTTCTTGAATATCGAAGTTAACACTCTGAACGCCGAGACGACCGGGGATGGAGCGGATATTTACATTGATGAAACGGATGATCTGGTGGTGGATATGATCAGTGCTGGGACGGCCGATGAACGAGGGTTGGTTTCATTGACTACTGGGGGAGCGGTTACGGATCTAGTGGGAGGAACAATCACCGCGGACACGTTAACGTTAACAGCGACAACAGGGATTGGTAGTAGCGATAATCTCTTAAATATCGAAGTTAACACTCTGAATGCGGAGACGACCGGCTCAGGGGGGATTTATCTAGAGCAAAATAGCGATCAAAGTTTGACGATCTCTTCCATTTTGACTCCAGAGGGGGATATTAGCCTCATCGCGGATTCTTTTACCATCTCTGGAGGAGTTACGACGGACTCAGGGGATATCACGATTGCCAACTATAGCGCCGGCAGAACATTCGACATCGGGTTTTCAGGGGGATCGTCGGATATCGTGCTGGATGAGGGTGTACTGAATCAGCTGAGCGCCACGGGGACTTATACGTTTGGATCAGAGACCGCCGGCCAGATCACGGTGGGAACCATTAACTTTGGGGATCAAGCGTTGAAATTGCTGAGCGGGGATACGATCGCAGATCTGGAAGGCGGAGAAGCAATCGTTGCGGGGACTTTGACCTTGAGCGCAATACTCGGCATCGGCACGAACGATAACCTGTTGAATATCGAAGTGGCGACTCTGAATGCCGAAACGACCGGAGCCGGAGCGGATATCTACATTGATGAGACGAATGATCTAATCGTTGGGACTCTCAGCGCGGGGACTTCTGACGATCGAGGGGGGATTGAGCTGACCGCCGGCGGGACGATCACGGATTTAGGTGAGAGCGAAGCAATTATTGCGGATGTGCTGACGTTAAGCGCGGCAAGCGGAATCGGGACTAGCGGCAATCTACTCGATATCACAGTGAATACACTCAGCGCCGAGGGGACGGACGCCGGAGCGGATATCTACATTGATGAGACGAATGATCTAATCGTTGGGACTCTCAGCGCGGGGACTTCTGACGATCGAGGGGACATTGAGTTGACAGCCGGTGGAACGATCACGAATCTCGGTGAGAGCGAGTCCATCCTTGCGGATGTACTGACGTTAAGCGCGGCGAGCGGCATTGGGACCAGCGACAATCTGCTGAATATTACAGTGAATATACTCAGCGCCGAGGCGACCGACGCCGGAGCGGATATTTACATCGATGAAACGGATGAGCTTATCGTTGATACCATCACTGCCGGGACGGCAAACAACCGAGGCACCGTCAAACTGACCGCCGGTGGAGCCATCACCGATTTAGGAGCAACGGTTATTGCCGATGATCTCACTCTCACTGCCAGTGGCAGCGGTATTGGAACGGCTTCTAATCCGCTGAATACCCAAGTCAATACTTTGACCGCTGAGGCAACCGCGGCCGGCTCAAATATTTTCATCGATGATCTCGATGGTATCACGGTGGGCACCGCTACGGCAGGGGGCGAACTCAAAATTACAGCCGATGGAGCCAGTATTTTCGGTCATATCACAACAGACGGAAACCTCAATGTCATGACTAGCTCAGGGTTACTGCAGATTTTGAGCGGGACGTTGACCTCTAACAACGGCGGAGTCACGGTTCAGAATACAGGAGGTGACGTCGTTGCTGTCGGGACAGGTTCGCATATCCAGGCGGCAACAGGTTCCTCGATTCAATCAGCGGGCGCTATCGGGTCTTCTACGGTTCCATTGAATGTGGCGGTCACCAGCGGGAATCTGGAGATCTCGGTCGGTAGCACTACGGTTGCTAGTGGAATTAAGAGCACGCTCTCTTCAGGCACTATTGTGGTTAGTTCGACTTCAGTCGCGAAGGGGGGACTCGCGTTAAGCTCCGTGAGCGCTAATGGCGCGTTTACCTTCGTTCCAGTCTCAACCGGTGTAACCCCCGCCCTGATCTCTGAAACGGCTAATCTTTTGTCGGTACTGCCTCCCGCAAGAAATTCGGCGGTTTCGCCCCTGGTTGAAATTTCCGGCCCAGTTTTCCTCTATCACCCTCTGGGGTCTTCGGTCGATCCGCGAACCGGCGCGGATTGGAGCGCCTTTGATGAATTAATCCTAGAGGAAGCCGCTTACGAATTTATTGATGGAGAAATTAAAGCAGCAGCGGCACGACCTTAAAAAGAAAGAAATCCCCGCAAACCCCCTTAATTGGAGGAGAAAATGAGTCATCAACGATATCTGCCATTGAGTGGATTGGTTCTTTCCATTGTCATTATGGGGTGTGGTAGTCACTGGCAGTCATCGAGTGAGAAAACAGCGATTCAAATCAATCAATACCAAATGACGGCGAAGGAATTTGAGGAAGAATTCAAAAACGCGGCCAATGGGACAGCGCAGGAGAATGCCAGAGAAAATTTTTTAGAGAATCTGGTGAACCGGAAATTAGTCCTCCAGGAGGCGGAACGACTTGGCCTCAATAATGACGGAGAGTTCCTCAAGGCGATTGAACGTTTCTACGAACAGGTCCTTCTTAAATTAACCCTAGAGAAAAAGAGCGGCGAATTTGCGGCTGAGATCGGCGTTTCTGACGCGGAGATCGAAAGCTATTATCAAAAGTTGTCTGAAAAAGGAGAAGCTGAAGCCGCCCTGGCTAAAATGCGCGATGAAATTAAATGGGAACTGACCCGCCAAAAGCAAAAGCAGGCCTTTGATCATTGGGTGGAGAGTTTGCGTCAACAGGCAAAGATCAATATCAATCGGCAGGAACTAGCAATAGAATAGGCATAAAGAGAGGAGGTCAAGATGAAATCGGGGAAAATAAGACGCCGCAACTATTTTATCGAAAGAGGATTTCAGTCTCGTTTTATGACGCAGTTTTGTCTGGTAGTGATTTTGACCTCTTTTGCGACCGCTCTGGCGCTCTATCTATTGAATAATCAATCAACCACAGTTTCCTTTCGGAATCTTCGTGCCGTCGCGAATACAACAACGGATTATTTAATTCCCGCTCTAGTTCAGACGGTGCTGGTCAGCACTGTCGTTGTTGGGATCGTGGTGATGATGGTAACTCTCTTTTCTTCCCACAAGATCGCGGGCCCTCTTTATCGGTTTAGGAAGGGACTCAATCGAATTGAGTCGGGCGATTTAACGGAAAATTTTCACATCCGAAAGGAGGATCGGCTTCAGGATATCGCTTCCAGTATGAACCGAATGACACAAAAACTAAGGGAGGCAATGACAGAAGTTAAAAAACAATGCCAGATGCTGGAAGAGAGCGACCACAACAGCCAGATAGAAAAGAGCGTTGAGGAGATAAAGAAAAGTTTGGATCATTTCAAGGTATGACCCGTTTATTTTTTTTTACCCTATTTTTATCCCTGAGCGCTGTTGTTCTGGCTCAGGAAGAGCCGTTTTCCAGGACTTTTGAAAGCACTTATTTTACCATTCGCTATCAGTCAGGAGTCAGCTCTCTAGAGGTTGCCAAGAAACTTGATTTTTCCACTTCCCCGCGCCTGGTTTTAGAAAATCAATCAAACGAAGTTACGGAAAATCCTGAGGCTGTGTTAGCCAAACAAATCGATGCCCTCTTTCTGGAAGTATCCGATATCCTTGACATGCGCCTGGCGCGTTTTAAAGGCGAGATCAAAATCTGCCGTGAACTCCAATCGCTGAAGGGTGTTTATTATCATCGTTATAATAAAGACCTGGGCACGGTCTCCTTCTATCTTTATGATACCAATACGATTTATATCGCGGCCTCTGATGTAAAAGCAGGAGTTCTAGGGCATGAAATGGCTCATGCGATTATCAGCCAGTTCTTTGTGGTTTTACCTCCGCATAAAGTTCAGGAAATTCTTGCCGGCTATGTCGAATACCAGCTCAAGAAAAGATAGTTTTTACGGTTTTCTCGTTATTCTTCTATTAACGGTGTTCTGTTATGTTCCTTCCTTAAAAAATCCTCTTCTTTGGGATGACGAGGTCACCGTTCTTGGGAATTTGCTAATCCGCGACTTCCGCAATCTTCCAACCGTATTCACTTCAGGATATCACGCCGGCGGAGGGGACTTGACCAATCTCTACCGTCCGCTGGCGGTTGTTTCCTTTATGGTAGACTACGCCATTTGGGGATTGAAACCTTTGGGGTTTCATCTCACCAATCTTATTCTGCATTTGTTGAACGTGAGTCTGGTTTATTGGATCCTGAGGCGGGTTTTAGATTCACGCTTCCTTATTTTTATCGCGACCGCTCTTTTCGCCGTTCATCCGATTAATAGCGAAGTGGTCAATTATGTCTCCCACCGGCCTGAATTATTGATGGGGCTTTTCCTGCTGGCGAGTTTTCATCAATATCTTGTCTTTCGTCAGGAGGGGAGCCGGTTCTCTTTTGGGTTATCACTGGTTCTTTTCATCGCGGCATTGCTTTCCAAAGAGATGGGGATTCTGCTTCCATTTTTTCTGTTCCTGTACGAGGTAGGGGCACGGCGCGCCGTGCCCCTACAAACGTCCAAGAGACAATTGCGTTTCGTGGTTCCTTTTCTTATAGTGGCAATTCTTTATCTTGTTTTGAGGGCCACCGTCTTGAATTTTCTAAACATCCCTTTCTGGAAAGGGGCGCAGGCCGAACCGTTCAGTGACAATCTCTGGATTCGTTTATTGACGGCGGCCAAGGTCCACTGGATTTATCTCCGGCTTCTTTTCTGGCCGGTTGGCCTTCATATGGATCACGATGTTCCGATAGCCGTTTCGTGGGGGGAACCCGTTGGACTTGCAGCGATGGCGGGCATTTTGTTGTTTTTGGCGATGGGGTGGTTTCTTAGGAGGCGACAGCCGCTACTTTCCTTTGGAATTTTTTGGTATTTTGGAGGATTAGCTCCTGTCTCGAATTTTTTACCGCTTAATACCGCCATTGCGGAACATTATCTGTATATACCCTCCATCGGGTTTTTTATCGCTGTGGCCGCCTTATTGATTCCTGTTTTTTGTAGGGGCAACCCCCCGTGGTTGCCCTCTCGTAGGGGCGGGGTAACCCCGCCCCTACAATGGAATTCGGGCAGGCACAGGGGCCTGCCCCTACTGGGTGTTTTCGTTGTTCTTTGTATGATGTCATTGACCTTTCTCCGAACCCTTGAATGGGGCGACGAAGAAAAACTCTACCTCTCAACCGTCAACAACACCCGCGCCAGTTTTCGCGCGAACAATAATCTGGGAGTTTATTATTTCCGCAATAATCAGATGGACAAAGCTGAAGAGTATTTCAAGCGCTCTTTAGAGATTTTACCCACCTATGCGGAAGCCCTCAACAACATCGGAGCGGTCTACCAAAGAAAAGGGGATCTTTTGGGCGCGATAGCGTACTACCAAAAATCAGTCCAATCCAACCCCAATTATCTGCTGGCCCACGAGAATCTTCTGGCTCTTTACCGCTACCTCGAAAGAAAAGAGGAAGCGGAGAAAGAGGAGGAGGCTCTCCGGAGTATTCATCTGCGTCTTGGTTTTCCGCTTGGTTTTCCGCTTGACAAGCCGTAGGTTCCCTCATAAGATAGGATTTAGCACTCTAGTAAATTGAGTGCTAAATAGGATGAAAGACTATGGGCGTAACTAGAATCCACATAAAGAGAAACAGCGATACGTTTGAATTGCGGCGGTGTCAGATATTTACGGAGATCCTGAATCTGTATATTCAGACCGCGGCTCCTGTCGGGTCCCGGACGATTGCCCGGCGGCTCCGAAATTCACTCAGCCCCGCCACGATCCGAAACATCATGGCCGATTTGGAAGAACTGGGATACATTGAGCATCCTTATACCTCGGCAGGACGCGTTCCGACCGACCAGGGATATCGCTATTACGTGAATGCTTTGATGCAGGAATCCCATCTGACAGAGGATGAGGAAGAGACGATCCGGGTCTCGTACGAAAGGCATTGCACGGAGTTAGAAGAGATCATTGAACGGGCCTCACGGCTTTTGTCCGAGGTTTCCAATCAGGCGGCGTTAGTTCTTTTTAGCGGGGTCTCGCGCGATATCTTTAAGAGAATCGCGCTGATCCCATTGGACAGCGGCTCCAACCGTCTCCTGGTTGTTTTTGTCAGCGCTTCTGGAATGGTGCGTAATTATAAGGTGGAATTGCCTGAGCCGATCGAGGATGTTCAACTGGAACGGCTGACCCGTTTGCTCAATCAGGAACTGGGAGGGCTTCCCCTGTTGCAGATCGAACACCATCTCAAGAGAAGGATGATGATGGAGCAAGGGTCTCTTTACTATAACTTTTTCAAGCAGGCGCTGGCGATGATCAAAGCCACGATCCTGACCTCGAAGGAGGAACGGCTCTGGCTTGAGGGAACCAGCCGTGTTCTGGAACAGCCGGAATTTAAGGAGATCGCCCGGACACGAGCGCTATTGCGTCTTCTGGAAGAGAAAGAACCGTTGCTGGAACTGCTCCGTCAGGATTTGGAACAGGACCAGCGGTGCCGCATTTATATCGGCAGTGAAATGGGGAATGAAGCGATGAAGTGGTACAGCTTAGTGACCTGCAGTTACAAGATAGGGGATCGTGTCATAGGGACAGTGGGGATTTTAGGCCCGACCCGAATGGAGTATTCCCACTCGGTCGCTTTAGTCGACCGAATGGCGGGATTATTGGGCAAGGTTATTTCCCAAATGGGAGAATTATGATGGATCCAGAAAAAGAAGAACCCAAAGTGACTCTCTCCCAAAAAGAGTACGAGGAGCTCAAAGCGCAGGCAGAAAAAGGGAAAGAGTCGCACGATCAGTATGTCAGAACCTACGCGGAACTGGAGAACGCGCGGAAAAGGTTTTCTAAAGAAAAGAGTGAACTGGCAAAGTTTGCCAACACTGAATTGATATCGGCGATTCTTCCGATCGTTGATAATTTTGACCGCGCTCTGGAAAGCTTGAATGAGAGCGATTCAAAAGAATTGCTCACACAAAACCCGGTACTGGCTGGTGTGGAGCTCATTCGAAAGCAATTCCACGATTTTCTCGACCAGCAGGGAGTCAAATCCTTTGACAGCGTCGGCGAGAAGTTCGATCCTCACCGGCATGAAGCGCTCATGGAAGTAGAAATGGAAGATAAAGAAGAGGGAATTATCGTGGAAGAAATTCAAAAAGGGTATTATCTGCGGGACCGGCTCATTCGTCCCGCGGTGGTGAAGATCGCAAAAAAACCAAAACAAATAACAGATAACGAAAAATTGTAGGGGCAACCCCCCGTGGTTGCCCTCTCGTAGGGGGCAGGCACAGGGGCCTGCCCCTACGGAATTTGTAAAGGAGGATTTAACATGGCAAAGAGCAAAGTGATCGGAATTGACTTAGGGACTACCAACTCCTGCGTCGCGATTATGGAGGGGGGAGAACCCAAAGTCATCGCGAATTCAGAAGGGGGTAGGACCACTCCTTCAGTCGTTGGTTTTACCAAAACAGGAGAAATCCTCGTCGGGGCGGCCGCCAAGCGGCAGGCGATCACCAATCCGGAGAACACGGTTTTCTCGATCAAACGGTTTATGGGGCGCCGCCATTCGGAGGTTGAGACCGAGGAGAAACTGGTTCCCTACAAAGTAGTCGGTGGGTCGAGTGATTTGGTCAGAGTTTCTATCGGCACTACGGGGAAAGAGTATACTCCTCCGGAGGTCTCCGCGATCATTTTACAGAAGATGAAACAGACCGCGGAGGATTATCTGGGAGAAAAAGTCACGCAGGCGGTCATCACCGTGCCGGCGTACTTCAACGATTCCCAGCGTCAAGCAACCAAGGATGCCGGAGCCATTGCCGGCCTTGAAGTTTTACGAATCATCAACGAACCGACTGCCGCGTCGCTGGCGTACGGGATTGATAAAAAGAAAGATGAGAAAATCGCCGTCTACGATCTTGGAGGAGGGACGTTTGACATTTCGATCCTTGAGATCGGCGAGGGAGTTTTTGAAGTCAAGTCAACCAACGGAGACACTCACCTCGGCGGTGATGACTTTGATCAGAAGATCATGGACTGGCTGGCCGAGGAATTTAAGAAGTCCAACGGAATTGATCTGCGGAAAGACCGCATGGCGTTACAGCGGCTCAAAGAAGCGGCTGAACGGGCGAAGATTGAACTCTCCAGTAACCAGCAGAGTGAGATCAATCTTCCCTTTATTACCGCCGATGCCAGCGGGCCGAAGCACCTCGTGGTCACACTCACGAGAGCCAAGCTTGAGCAATTGGTGGCTGATTTAGTCGAACGGACCCGCGGGCCGGTTTTACGGGCGCTGGAGGATTCGGGATTTAAACCAAGCGAAATTGACGAAGTCGTTTTAGTCGGCGGAATGATCCGGATGCCGAAAGTCCAGCAGATCGTCAAAGAAATCTTCGGCAAAGAGGGGCACAAAGGGGTGAACCCGGATGAAGTCGTCGCGGTCGGCGCGGCGATTCAAGGAGCTGTGTTGACCGGAGAGGTGAAAGATGTCCTCTTATTGGATGTCACACCCCTCTCGCTTGGAATCGAGACACTTGGCAGTGTCATGACCCGCTTAATCGAGCGGAACACTACGATCCCGACGAAAAAAAGCCAAATTTTCTCAACGGCGGCGGACCAACAGACAGCGGTTTCCATTCACGTATTGCAGGGAGAACGCGAAATGGCGGCCGGCAACCGGACACTGGGGCGGTTTGACCTGGTCGGAATTCCGCCGGCGCCGCGCGGCGTACCGCAGATCGAAGTCACCTTTGACATTGACGCCAACGGAATCCTGCACGTTTCCGCCAAAGATATTGCGACCGGCAAGGAACAAAAGATCCGGATTGAGTCTTCCAGCGGCCTGAGCAAGGATGAAGTCGAAAAGATGACTCAGGAAGCCGCGGCTCATGCCGACGAGGATAAAAAGAAACGCGAGTTGATTGACGCGCGTAACCATCTCGATAACCTCGCCTACTCGACCGACAAGATGCTCAAAGAACATGGCGGCAAGATCAGCATCGAGGACCGGAAGACACTACAGGACGCGATTGACGAAGCGCGCGGCAAGCTTGATACCGAGGATTTAGCGCAGTTAAAGAAAGCGGAGGAGAACCTAGCACAGGCCGCTTACAAGTTGAGCGAAGAGATGTACAAAGAAGCGGCGGCGAAGCAACAGCAGGCGGGTGGAACCACAGGGGCATCCAGTGGCGACGCTAAGAAAGAAGAAAATATCCAGGATGCCGATTTCAAAGTGGATCCGGAGAAATGACACGAAGTGTCATTGCGAGCGAACGAGACCAAATTATGTCATTCTGAGCGAGGCCCCGAAGGGGCCGAGTCGAAGAATCTCGTTTTTAAAAGCGAGATCCTTCGGCTTCGTGCGTCCTTCGGACGCACTTCGCTCAGGATGACAAGATAATAAAGCAGGAATCATGGCAACAACCAAGCGCGATTACTACGAACTCCTCGGCGTTTCACGGAGCGCGTCAGCTGACGATCTCAAGAAAGCATACCGCAAACTGGCTCTGCAGTACCATCCTGACCGCAATCCGGGAAATAAGGGAGCGGAGGAGAAATTTAAGGAGCTGTCAGAGGCGTACGCTGTCTTAAGCGACACTGAAAAACGGAAGGCCTACGACCAGTTTGGCCATGCCGGCGTCGGCGCGGGGGCGGGTGGATTTAGCGGGTTCTCAGGCGACTTCGGGAATTTCAGCGACGTCTTCAGCGATGTTTTCGCCGATCTCTTCGGTACGGAGAGAGGCGGACGCGGCTCCAGAGGAACGCGCGGTTCCGATCTGCAGATGGGATTGGAGATTTCTTTTGAGGAATCGGTCTTTGGCACGGAGAAATCGGTGGATGTTCCCCGAGCTGAACTCTGCGGCGAATGTCACGGTGAAGGGGTCAAACCAGGGACCAAGCGGCAGACCTGCGGTACTTGTCAGGGATCAGGACAGGTGCGGATGTCGCAAGGGTTCTTCAGCATTGCTACTACCTGCCATCGCTGTCATGGTCAGGGGGAAATGATCACGACCCCATGTGCCAGGTGTCACGGCGAGGGACGAGTCCGCGCGCACCGCAAGATCAGCATCAAGGTTCCTGCCGGCGTTGAAGACGGCACTCGCCTGCGTCTGCGCGGCGAAGGAGAGGCGGGGACCCGCGGCGGCGGTCGCGGCGATCTGTATGTTGTCCTCTCAGTCCGTCCTCATGAAATTTTCCAGCGGGAGGGAGACCATCTTTACTGCGAAGTCCCGATCAGCTTTGTGCAGGCGGCCCTCGGCGCCGAAATCGAAGTCCCGACGCTGGCAGAGGGGAAAGCAACCATGAAAGTTCCAACCGGTACCCAGAGCGGGACACTCTTTCGCCTCAAAGGAAAAGGAGTCGTCGGTTCCGGCGGCTATGGACGCGGGGACCAAATGGTGCGGGTTATCGTCGAGATTCCAAAAAATTTGAGTAACGAGCAGAGACAGCTCTTGAAACAGTTTGAGCAAATGAACGGCAAAGGATCGTATCCGTTGATGAGCGAATTCATCGAAAAAGCGAAAAAAATGTTTAAAGGAGGTTCGTGAAATGCCGACCTACGAATACGAATGCCGGAAATGCGGCCGTCACTTTGATCAGTCTCAGCCGATCAGCGCGAAACCTCTGACCCAGTGCCCTAAATGCAAGGGCAAGATCCGCAGAGTGATCAGCGGAGGATCGGGATTTATCTTCAAAGGAAGCGGCTTCTACACTACCGATTACCGAAGTTCTTCCTATAAAGAGAGGGCTGGCAAAGAGAAAGCTGGCAAGGAAAAGTCAAACACTACAAGCGCTAAGGGAAGTGATTCCTGTTCCGGGACTCCGTCAACCTGCGAGAAGCCCTCATGCCCGCCGAAAAATTAGCGACGGAAGTAATTCCATTCTGCGGCCTGCGGTATGACACAAAAAAAGTAGACATCGTCAAAGCAGTCGCCCCTCCGTATGATGTGATTTCTTCGGGTGAAAGAGAACAATATCGCGCGTATCCTTATAATATTTGTCACTTAATCCTCCCCGGCGCCGACTATGAAGGGGCCGCGCGTGTTTTCAACGAGTGGCAGCAGAAGAAAATCCTGATTCAGGACTCTCCCAGTTTTTATTTTTACGCGCAGGAATATCTCGATCAGGGGGTCAAAAAGAAACGGCTCGGCTGCATGGGATTACTGCGTTTGCAGGAAACCGAAGGAAGTTCAGTTCTGCCGCATGAGCAGACACTTTCTAAACCGAAAGAAGATCGCTTCGCGTTGATTAGAACTGTTCATGCTAACTTAAGTCCCATCTTCGGGATCATCGAGGATCAAGATCGGCTCTTCGTCAAAACGATCAAGGAATACACCGACCAGCATCCAGCGCCGGTCCAAATGGAGATCCAGGGAGTCAAACACGAATTCTGGCAGGTGAGCGACCCGGGATCAGTCCGCTTAATTGGGGAAGCGCTGGCCGGAGAAAAAATCCTCATCGCCGACGGCCACCATCGTTATGAATCCGCGCTTGCTTATCGGAGTGAACAACGTCGTCAGGAGAAAAATGGGGACAGCCCCCATTTGGATGCCCCCTATGAATTTGTCCTGATGCACTTTGTCAGCGCCAAAGATCAGGGGCTTACCATCTGGCCGTTTCATCGGGTCTTGCAGGGGGGGCGGACGTCGCAGAAGGAAGGAATTATCCGGGAATTAAGCAATTATTTTCAGGTTTACAATGTTTCGCCCAGCCAATTATTAACGGAATTAGAAAAACGTAGGGGCACGGCGCGCCATGCCCCTACGTTTGGTTTTTATCTGCGAGGAAGGAAAGCGTACATTTTAACGCTCCAGCAAAATTCTGCCGTCAATGCCTTATTATCCGAACTTCCGGAATCAATGCGCCAACTCGATGTTTCTGTGCTGCATACGATTGTATTAAAACAAATTCTCGATCATCCAATAGACGAAGAGCACATCTATTTCACTCCCGACGCGCAGAAGGCGATTGATCAGGTGGAGCGAAACGGTTATGAGATGGCGTTTCTCTTAAACCCGACGCCGATCGAACAGATCTATTCCATCGCCGGCGCCGGCACCCGCCTGCCGCAGAAGTCCACGTATTTTTATCCGAAGCTCTTGAGCGGACTAGTCATTAATAAATTGTCATGAACAAGAAGCCCCCCAATCTTTACATCATCGCAGGTCCCAATGGGGCCGGCAAAACAACGTTCGCGCGGGAATTCCTGCCGCACTTCGTGCATTGCAAAGAATTTGTTAACGCCGATCTCATTGCAGGGGGTTTAGCCCCATTTTCTCCGGAGACCGCGGCTTTACGCGCCGGCCGGCTTCTACTGGATCAAATCCAAGCGCTTGCCAAGAAAAAAGCTGACTTCGGTTTTGAAACGACTCTGGCGGGAGTGACTTATCTTTCATTGTTCCAAAAACTAAAAGCGCAGGGATACAAAATACACCTCTTCTTTCTTTGGATTCCAACCGTAGAATTCGCGTTAGCGCGTATCGCGGATAGAGTTCACAGAGGCGGGCATAATGTTCCTGAGAAAGATGTCCGAAGGCGATTTAAAAGAGGGCTAAGAAATCTCTCTAAGTTTTATATGCCGCTGGTTGATTCGTGGACTATAGTTGATAACTCGGAGAAAATTCCACGCTTGATCGCAGTCCAAAAGGAAGAATCTCTTCAAATCATCAACCGCAATTTATTCTCGGGAATAGTTAAAAACGTGGAGGATAAATGAGATCATTGAGCCAGAGAAGAAAGTTGCCGCCGCTTGCAATTAAAGCGGAACAAGCTCTTAAAAAAGCCGTCCGCAAAGTCATTATCGAGCACAAACAAACCGGCGATCCGCTGGTCGTCTGGCGCGATGGAAAGATCGTCCATATCCCCGCGAGCCGGTTGAGGGTGCGGTGAACGAATTATAGTTAGGCGAGCGGGAATGGGAGTGGCAAAAAAGTGAAGGAGAATTTCTGGACACCAAACAGAAAGCCTGGGCAAAACCTATACTCCGGGCTGAGGTGACTTTTCTGCAGAAGTTAAGATAGAAAAGGAGGAATAATATATGACCACTATGTTGCTCCAAAAAGGAAATTTTTACAATACCCTCACCGTAAATCGCAAAGACGACGGAGATTTGAAAGCCTGTATCGAGGACACTGTTGAAAAATTAATGGGTTCAAAGACCAACTCAAAAAAGCCAGGCATTCTACTTGGTAAGGTTCAGAGTGGAAAAACAAGAACGTTTCTCGGCGTGATAGCTCTTGCATTTGATAACGGTTATGACATTGCCATCATTCTCACAAAAGGAACAAAACCGCTTACTGAACAGACGCTGAAGCGATTACATGAGGACTTTGGCCAGTTTGAGGAGGATAACAAAGTCCAAGTTCATGACATCATGCTTTTTCCGAAAAATATGGTGCCCTACGAATTGAGGCAGAAGCTTATTATCGTTGCCAAAAAAGAAACTAATAATCTCAAACGGGTCCTGAACGATCTCACAAATACCTACCCCGATCTTAAGAGTAAAAAAATTCTTATCATTGATGACGAGGCTGATTTTGCAAGTGTTAGTTTCCACAAAGAAAAAGAAAGTGGATTGATTGAACAGGGAAAAATCGCCAAGCAGATAGACGAAATTAGAACAAAAGTCGAACAGTCAGATTTTTTGCAGGTAACCGCAACTCCATATTCCTTGTATCTCCAGCCGGACGATGACGAAAGCGAAAACGAACTTTTCCCTCCCAAGCGACCGGTTTTTACAGTACTAGTACCGATTCACAATGATTATGTCGGTGGAGATTATTATTTTATTGAAAGCGAAAAGGAAGGAATGGCCGCTTCTCATGTTTACGAAGAAGTTCCACCGGTGGAGCTTGAAATCCTGAAAGCCACAAAAAAACTGAAAAGAGCTGACCGTCGTTCATTTAAAATCGAAGAGGTATTTACCAGTCCATTGACCAAAACGATCAGAAATTCAATAACGAATTTTATTGTCGGTGGATGTATCCGCCGTGTTCAACAGGAGGACTCCGGACAGAAACAGGAAAACTACAGTTTTGTCATCCATACGGAGCAATCACGCAGCTCGCACAATTGGCAGGAAGTTGTTGTTAGTGAGCTTAATAAGGAACTGATAAAAATCGTCAAAGAAGACCAAATTCTTTTTAATCAGCTGGTCAAAGAAGCATATGAGAATTTGAAACCATCTGTTGAACTCTCCGGCATAAATCTCCCGGCATTCGATACGATATTACGAGATGTATCAAACGCACTTATTAATGGCATGCTTGTCGTAGAAAAAGTAAATTCCGACAAAGACGTTAAAGCTCTCCTGGACAGTAAGGGTCAATTAAAATTAAGAACTCCACTCAATATATTCATTGGTGGACAAATTCTTGACCGCGGTATTACCATTAAGAACATGATTGGTTTTTACTACGGTCGGAACCCAAAAAAATTTCAACAGGATACCGTTTTGCAGCATTCTCGTATGTACGGAGCCCGATCCAAAGAAGACTTGGCCGTCACACGTTTTTATACTACGCGCGGCATTTACGAGATCATGCGCCGCATTCATGAATTTGATAATGCGCTCCGGGAAGCATTCCTTAACGGTTCACACGAAAAGGGGGTTTACTTTATCCGAAAGGATGCCAGCGATAGACTTGTTCCGTGTTCCCCGAACAAAATAATGCTTTCCAATATAACCACACTTTACCCGTATAAAAGACTCCTGCCAATCGGCTTCCAGACGGATTACAAAAGCAATATCAGAGAAAATATAGAGGGACTCGATAAAGAAATTAATGATTTGAAAACTGCGTCGTCTTCCGACCACTTCATGATCCCAGTGGAGCAGGCTCTCGGTCTGCTTGATAAAATAAAAAAGGCTTTTGTCTCCGAAGAAGAAGTGTATAGGTGGGATATAAAAGCACACAAAGCAAGCCTTGAACATTTGAGTAAAAATTCCCTCAATATTTCACAAAAGGACAAAGTCTGGATAGTAATCCGAACCGATAGTAATATTGCGCGGCAGAAATCTGACGGACGTTTTTCTGACGGCCCTGATGGTGGTAGCGGTGAGGTTGCCCGTACAGTTGCAATGAGAATTGCGGAATACATCCCAGCACTTATTTTGATTCGGGTAAATGGTAATGAGTCACAGGGATGGAAGGGGTCTCCTTTCTGGTGGCCCGTCGTCATGGCTCCGAAGAACACCTACACGGCAATTTTTGCGAGTGACACGGTAAATCAGAATCAATAATAAAAAAATTCAGGGTGTTTCCTACCAGCAAAGTAACAACAAAGTTCCTGCCTCTTTCCGGCGTTTAGGTACACGGCGGTTAGCCACAACGCTCGTTCACCTACCCTTGCAATTGATTACCCCACATGCTATAATCTTACTGGTAAGAAAGGAGATAACCATGCCAACACTAGGCACAACACATTTATCGGCCAGAGGACAGGTAGTGATTCCTGAACAGGTTCGCGATCGTTTAAGATTGCGAAAGGGGGTTCAGTTTATTGTCGTAGGAGAACGGGATGTGATTATGTTAAAAACGATCTCTACTCCTTCCATGAGAGACTTCGATGGTTTGATTGCTAAGGCACGAAAACAAGCTCGATCAGCCGGTCTTCGCAAGTCCGATGTCCAGTCAGCAATTGCTAAGGCCCGGAGGCGGGGGTGAGGGTTGTTCTGGATACCAACGTTTTCGTCTCAGGCATATTTTGGGCTGGCCCTCCATCTGATGTTCTCATCGCGTGGCGTGATCGAAAGGTAGATATTGTTTTATCACTTCCAATCCTAGAAGAATACCTTCGTATTGCCATTGAGTTATCTCGAAAGTTCCCAATGGTTGATTTATTCCCCTTTATTGATTTGCTAACAACCCGAGGAAAAATCTGCATCCCAAAAAGACTGCCTCGGCAAGTTTGCCATGATTCCTCTGATGACCAATTTCTGGCATGCGCTTTGGGTGGAAATGTTCGATGTATCGTGAGCGGTGATCACCATTTGCTGGATGTTTCAGGATATAAGGGCATTGAAATTCTCAAACCAAGAGAATTCGTGAATAGGTATCTGTAAGAGGTTACAGCCTCCCTTAGCTTTTGCGCCCCATTTCAAAATTTCCTGCAAGAATTTTCCTCCTGGTTACGTCTTATTAATTGAAATAGCAGATTGCAACCTTAGAAAGGGAGGATATCTATGGGCGGACAAAGTTTACCTATTAGACTTTATGTTTCAGCTTGATAGACAAGAGGTTATGCAGATGCGGTCACACATCGTGACCGCATCAAGGAGGAATCTCCGGTACCCACCTTACGCTTTTACGGAACATGGTGTCCTCATGCTGGCTAATGTTCTAAATAGTGACAGAGCCATCGAAGCCAGTGTTCAGGTTGTCCGTGTTTTTATACGATTGCGTCAGATGTTGATAGGTCATGCGGAGCTAAGTCGTAGGCTTGATGAATTAGAACGGAAATATGATACTCGTTTTAAAGGAGTTTTTAGAGCGCTTCGTCAACTGATGGTGCCGCCTCCTGAACCACCCAAGCGTCAGATTGGATTTCATCCATAATTTTTCTCCCGCCCCCGCCGCCCGCGGTTTCGCTTGCTTATTTCACAAATACCTCAAAATTTTTTGCAAGAATTTTCCTCCCGACAACGTCTTATTAGGTAGGGAAAGATAATCAACAAAGGGGCATATGTATATACAAAAATATATACATATGGTATACTGTTAATGAGACAGCTTAAATGGAGTCTTCTGAAGAGTGAACGATTGAAGAGAACGAGGGGTGTTTCTGATGTATAAAAGAGGTGGTCTGAAATGAAGCGTATCAAGCTGAGTAAAAGAGAACAAGAAATTGAAGGGGCCTTACTAAAGGGCGAATATTTGGATGTTAATAAGGCGGAATTCAACGAAATCGCTCAGGCGATCGTGGCTAGGCGGAAAGACGCTGTTTTGAATATTCGAGTAAACCGGCAGGATTTAGAAAATATCAAACAGGCAGCCAAGCGATCTGGGGTGCGCTATCAGACACTCATCTCGGAGCTTCTCCATCGGTTGGCGCATAATCTCAGGTAAGGAAGCCAGCGCCTCCGAGCAATATCTCCATTTTGCTATTAACCCCGTTCCTGCCTCTTTCCCGCTTTTAGGTGCACGGCGGTTATCCACAACGTTCGTTGAACCAGCCCAAATCCCCGCCGCCCGCGGTTTCATCTTCCAAAAATTTCCTGCAAGAATTTTCCTCCTGGTAACGTCTTATTAAGTGAATCTGGATCAGTTCCACTTAAACCAACAGGAGGTTTTCTATGAACGAACTGACGTTGCAAAGACAGATTGAGACAAAGATATTCATGATTCGAGGATATAAGGTGATGTTAGATAAAGAGTTAGCTAAACTTTACGATGTGCCGACAAAACGCTTGAACGAGCAAGTGAAACGAAACATAAAAAGATTTCCTGCGGATTTTATGTTTCAGTTAACGATGGAAGAATTCTTAAGAATGGATATGAATTCCACGAGTTTGAGGTCGCAAATTGCGACCTCAAAAAGAGGCGGTAGGCGATACCTGCCTTATGCTTTTACGGAGCAAGGCGTAGCTATGTTATCTAGCGTTTTAAACAGTGAACGAGCGGTTCAAGTCAACATCGCTATTATGCGGGTATTTGTCAGGATAAGGGAAATCTTGTCGGCTCATAAAGAACTTGCTCATAAATTGAATGAGTTAGAAAAAAGAGTTAAAAAACATGATAAGCAGATTACCGGCATCTTTGAAGTTATTCGCCAACTGATGGAGCCGCCGCCTGAATCACCCAGGCGTCAGATTGGATTCCATCCATAACCGCTACGTAAAAAACTTCATTTTATTGAAAGAAAATCTTCACTCGGTACGTCTATATCAGTAAAAGGAGGATTTCCCGATGAAAGATTTAATCCCACAAGAGATCATAGAGCATAAGATATTTTTAATCCGAGGGCATAAAGTAATGTTGGATAAAGAATTGGCAATACTTTATGGAATTGGCACTCGAGACTTGAATAAGGCCGTCACCAGGAATTTAGACCGTTTCCCTGCCGATTTTATGTTTCAATTGAGCAAAGAAGAATCTAAAAACTTGATGTTCCAAACTGGAACATCAAGTTGGGGTGGTACTCGGAAAACACCCCGTGTCTTTACGGAACACGGTATTTTAATGCTTTCGTCGGTTCTCAAGAGTAAAAGGGCTGATGAGGACATTTGTGAAATTAAAGCAGCTGCTTGCCACGCATAAGGAACTAGCGGAGAAATTGTCCGAACTGGAGAATAAAGTTGGGAGGCATACCGCGGAGATTCAGACGGTCTTCGAGATCATCCGGCAGATGATGGAACCTCCGACAAATGTCATCGGGTTTAAAATGGAATAATAATAATATTTCCCCGTGGTCTTGCCACGGGGTACCACTGATTCCCTCCCCCTGAATGGGGGAGGGATAGGGTGGGGGTGAAAAAGTGAGATGGTGGATT
>Ga0209514_10000243_pt1 | contig 120579 bp, 126 predicted proteins | sample Subgrocontami58m_FD_187452 | JGI IMG/M metagenome (GOLD analysis project Ga0209514, IMG submission 187452) | Subsurface groundwater microbial communities from S. Glens Falls, New York, USA - GMW37 contaminated, 5.8 m (SPAdes) (version 3) | ecosystem: Environmental > Aquatic > Deep subsurface... | reverse complement strand
TTTCCAACCACTCTGAGGGAACCTTTGGGCGCCTCCGTTACATTTTAGGAGGCGACCGCCCCAGTCAAACTACCCACCAGCCACTGTCCCCCAGCTTGATCTAGGGTTAGAGGCTAAACTCATCAAGAGTGGTATTTCAACGTTGGCTCCACCGAGGCTGGCGCCCCGGCTTCAAAGCCTCCCACCTATCCTACACATGATAAGCCCAGACTCAGTGACAAGTTATAGTAAAGCTCCACGGGGTCTTTTTGTCCTGTCGCGGGTAACCCGCATCTTCACGGGTACTTCAATTTCGCCGAGCCCCTCGTTGAGACAGCGTCCAAGTCATTACACCATTCGTGCGGGTCGGAACTTACCCGACAAGGGACTTCGCTACCTTAGGACCGTTATAGTTACGGCCGCCGCTTACCAGGGCTTCGGTTCAAGGCTTCGGATTGCTCCTGACTTCTCCCCTTAACCTACTGGCGCTGGGCAGGTATCAGCCTGTATACATCGGCTTACGCCTTTAGCACAGACCTGTGTTTTTGTTAAACAGTTGCTTGGACCAATTTAATGTCATCCCGACATAGTCGGGACACCCCTTTTCCCTAAGTTACGGGGTTAGATTGCCGAGTTCCTTAACGAGGGTTATCTCGATCACCTTGGGACGTTTATCCCTATCTACCAGAGTCGGTTTGCGGTACGGGCGTTCTTACATCAACGGTAACGAGGATTTTCTTGGCGGCGTGGAATCAGCTAAATCGCCTTGGCTCTCGCCTCAACTTTCTCCCACCTTCAGCTTAACATCCGGAGTGGATTTGCCTGCTCCGGCATTGCCTTTGATGGTTGACACACCATGTCCAATGGGTATGCCTAACCTATCCTCCCGCGTCCCCCCTTTACCTCAGTAAAAACGGTACGGGAATAATAACCCGTTGTCCATCGCCTACGCCTTGCGGCCTCGGCTTAGGCCCGACTAACCCTATGCGGATTAACCTTGCATAGGAAACCTCAGATATTCGATGGATGTGTTTCTCACACACCTAGCGCTACTCATTCCAGCATTCTCACTTCTCTCCGCTCCACCGTTGCTCACGCAACAACTTCTCAGCGAAGAGAACGCTCCCCTACCCTCTCTTCCCGACGAATCGGGAAAAAAGCCATAGCTTCGGTGACAGACTTGAGCCCCGTTGGATTATCGGCGCAGCACCACTTAACCAGTGAGCTGTTACGCACTCTTTAAAGGGTGGCTGCTTCTGAGCCAACCTCCTGGCTGTCTGGGCAGTACTACTTCCTTTGCCACTTAGTCTGTTCTTAGGGACCTTAGCTGATGGTCTGGGCTGTTTCCCTCTCGACCACGGAGCTTATCCCCCGTAGTCTCACTCCCGGACTTTGACTAATGGTATTTGCGGTTTAGTTGGAGTTGGTAAGATGTTATCCCCCTAATCCATCCAGAGCCCTACCTCCATTAGTGACCATCCGAGGCTGTACCTCAATACATTTCGGGGAGAACCAGCTATCCCCGGGTTCGTTTGGCATTTCACCTCTATCCACAGCTCATCTGACAACTTTGCAACGTTGACCAGTTCGGGCCTCCACTCCGATTTTATCGGAGCTTCACCCTGGCCATGGATAGCTCACCCGGCTTCGGGTCTAATCCACGCGACTATAACGCCCTATTCAGACTTGCTTTCGCTTTGGCTGCATGACTTAATCATTTAACCAGCCACGTAGATTAACTCGCTGGATCATTCTTCAATAGGCACGCCATTACCCCGACTTGCGCCGAGGCTCTGACTGCTTGTCAGCACACGGTTTCAGATCTATTTCACTCCCCTCTCGGGGTATTTTTCACCTTTCCCTCACGGTACTAGTTCACTATCGGTCATCAAGAGTATTTAGCCTTGCCCTGTGGTCAGGGCAGCTTCCCACAAGATTTCACGTGTCCCGTGGTACTCAAGGACAGGTTAGGAGCCTACCTCTTTCGTCTACGGGGCTATCACCCGCTATGGCGGCTCTTTCCAGAGACCTTTGACTAGAGTTTGGTTTGTAACTCCTTGACTTATTCTAAGTTCGGTCATACCTGCCTTACGACTCTCTATACGCATAGGTCATAGAACCACTAAGCTTATAGAGTTTAGGCTGTTCCCATTTCGTTCGCCACTACTCCGGGAATGTTTTCTTTTCCTCGGGGTACTGAGATGTTTCACTTCCCCCGCTTACCTCCGCCCGGACTATGTGTTCATCCGGGGGTATCCCGATTTTATCGGGATGGGTTGCCCCATTCGGGAATCCTCGGTTAAGCTTGCTTGGCAGCTAACCGGGGCTTATCGTAGCCGTACTACGCCCTTCTTCGGCCCTTGATGCCAAGGCATCCACCGTGTGCCTTCACCCGCTTGACCTGCTTCAGATTTGATATTAAGCAATATTCAATTGTTAAGGTGCAGTAGGCAAAAGAAAAGCGGCTCGGTGAGTTATCACCAAGCCGCTGCCTGGTCAACCATCACCTTTGGGTTCCGCTATATGTCTGTCTTCTTCATAAACAAACTTCTGCCTACCAAAAGTCAATATAACACGGCCTACAGGGGTTGTCAAGAGATTTTTCAGACATTTTTAAGCTGCTGTCAGGGAGTTCTATCAGGCTCAGAAGGCTTATCATCTGAAGTATCGGCCACTTTCCGCTGCTTAATCTTGTAAAAGTAATAAATAGTTAGACCGATGGTCATCCAGCCCAAACCGGCCCAGCGACTCGCCGGCTCAATAATTATTATTACTACCCAGACTAATAAAGTGCTGACCAGCCCGAGTATAGCTGTCAACGGCAATTCTCGCCCCTTGATTTTAATGTTTAAAGCGAGTTTGAATGGACGGGGTAAGTCCGGCTGCCTGATTCGCAACGCCAGAATAGCAGCGTGAGCGATGGCAAAGGTGAGCAGCGAACCAAAAACATAGAGTGCGCCCAAATCAGTGAAAAAACCAGTAGTGAAAAACCCCGGAATTAATAATAATAGGGCTAATAGACAGAATAGCGAAATAGCGAGGTAGGGCGTGCGGAAACGATGATGGACACGGCTCAAAGTGGCAGGTAGCTGGTGGTGCGAAGACAGGTGGTAGGTGAGGCGGGAAATACCGAGCAGCCCGGCGTTAGTAGCCGTCAGCAAAATGCTTGCCGCCAGGATAGCTACCAGCACAGGCAGTACATTACGGACTCCGGTAAATACCCAGCTCAAGACAATAGCTAATGCCGGTTCAGAAGTAAGCCTGGCCGCCGTCTCTTCTGGAACGAGGACCGCGGAAATGCTACTGGCAATGCCGGCTACCGGGTCCCTCGCCCAGCCATTTACCGGGTCACCTAAAGCTTGAGGCGTCATCGCAGTCAGGGCGACTATTGAGATACCGGCAAACAGAACTAGAACCACGACTACCATCATGATATATGCCTGAGGTATCCTGCGCTGGGGCTGCCGCGTCTCGTCAGCCATCTGGGAGACGGACTCTACTCCAGTGAAGCAAAGGGCGGCGAGTGCAATGCCAAAAATCAGGTTTTGGGTGGATGGCCAGTTACCGGGGCCGAACATATTTTGAAACAAGACATTTGGGTTTGGTATCAGTATCAGGAAAATACCTAAAAGTACCAAGGCAAGCTGAGTAGCTATATCTACGCCTATGAAGAGTATATTTAGTCTTGAAGATTCTCGGACACCAACTATATTTATCAGCATCAGAAACAGGATAATTCCCATTGAGGCCAGAGTACCAGCTACAGGTTCTTTTAGTATTGGCCAGAAGTAAGCCAGATATGGAGGAATGGTATAAGCAGAAATAGCCATAGTGACAATGTAGCTCAGCATCAATGCCCAGCCGGACGCAAAGCCTACCAGGTCGTTAAAACCAAGCCGGGCGTAGCTGGCTGAACCGCCGCCTTCGGGAATCATCGCAGCGCCCTCAGAGTAGGTAAAGGCATTGAAGATGTAGAGAACTCCGGCAATGGCTAGAGCAATAGGCGTGGCGCCCAAAGCAACCAGAGCCACGATGCCCAGAGCATAATATATGGAAGAGCCTACGTCTCCGTATCCAACGCTGAAAAGGCCGGCCACTCCCAGCACCCGTTTCAGGCGGAAATGCCTAACACGTCTAGGATGAAATATAATATCACCGGGTTTGGGCTGCCAATTCTTTTGCATATCCTACCAATCAGGGGATTTTACACTTATGTTGTCCTGCTGTCAAAAATCATCTCGCATTAGGTTCGTTAAAATAACCGGCTTGCTCGCCGGCTTTATACCACTTTGTGCTCATGCTATTGTAGATTTGTCATAAGAGGATTATAATACGCCTTGCGAATTGTTAAGGAAAAACAGGTAGTTATGGAATTTCACAGAATATTAGTCCCGGTAAATGGCACCCAGGCCGATGATGAAGCAGTCAGGCTTGCCTGCCGGCTGTCTAAAAAGGAAAAGGGGAAAATCTGGGCGGTTTACGTCATAGCCGTAAGAAGAGCATTACCCTTAGACGCCGAGATTGACTCCGAAATTAAAAAGGCCGAAGCCATACTGGACCATACGGAGAGCGTTGCCGAGGAGGAGGAGTACAAGTTGGAGACCGAACTTCTCCAGGCCCGTGAGCCAGGACCTACCATCGTGGACGAAGCCGCTGAAAGAGAAGCCGACCTGATATTGATGGGCATCGAGTATAAAAAGCGGTTCGGTCAGTTCAACCTTGGCAGCGTCGTGCCGTACGTGCTGGAAAATGCTCCATGCCGTGTTATACTATATCAGCAGTATACGCGCAAGTGATTTGGTGAGCAACTGTATGTGCTGGGAAATGCGCCACGCGGTGTTATTATATCAGCAGTATACGCGTAAGTGATGTATCGATATGAAAGTTGTTATAATGGGTTGTGGGCGGGTGGGCGCCTGGTTGGCCAGGCTACTGGATGCTGATGGACACCAGGTTACCGTTCTGGATACCGATGCCTACAGCTTCCGGAGGCTTCGTTTTCCGGGCCTGGGTAGTGATTTTAAAGGCACCGCACTGGTGGGCAACGGCATAGACCAGGAAGCCTTGAAAAGGGCGGGCATCGAGGGAACCGATGTTTTCTTTGCCTTGACGCAGGGAGATAACCGCAATATTATGGCCAGTCAAATCGCCAAACATATTTTTCAGGTGCCCAGGGTCATTTGCCGCATCTACGACCCGTTGCGCCAGGAGATGTACAGCACCCTGGGGCTGGAAGCTATCAGCCCGACGGCGATTTTTGCTCAGATGCTCAAGGATAAACTGAAGAGTTAAACAGCTTATGTACATCATTGTTATCGGAGGCGGCCGGGTCGGCTACTATTTAACCAAGGCTTTACTGGCTGAGGGGCATGAAGTGCTCGTCATCGAGAAGGATGCCGGCATCTGCGAAGACATCAGCGAAGAACTGGGCAGCATCAGCCTGCGTGGCGACGGCTGCGAAGTTGCGACCCTCTCCGAGGCCGGTACCGAACGAGCCGACATGCTGATTGCCGTGACCGGCGAAGATGAAGATAACCTGGTTGCCTGTCAGTTAAGCAAGCATAAATTCAATGTCCCCCGCACCATAGCCCGTATCAGAAACCCTCAGAATGAAACCCTCTTCAAAATGTTGGGCATCGACGTTACAATCAGCAGCACCAATGTAATCCTGGAGCATATAGAACAAGAGCTTCCCACTCACCCGCTGACACACCTGCTGACGGTTGAAGACAGCCAGCAGGAACTCGTGGAGGTAAAAATTCCCGCCGAAGCCGCCACTATAGGTAAAGCAATCAGGGAGCTTTCGGTTCCGCCGGAAACCAAATTGACTCTGATTATCCGGGAAGGTGGTGAAAGTCTTTTCCCCACCCCGAATGCCATCCTTCAAGCCGGAGACCGCATAATAGCCCTGACTACACATACGACCGAAAGCCTGTTACGCTACGCTTTAATCGGCGCTTAAAACCCATCCTTATATTTCTCGTTACTTCCATCCGATATTTTTCTTATCAGCGCTAATAGGATTTTTAAAATATTTTTCTCAAGAGTATTGACGCAATTACGCAATTGCGTTATAATTTTCAGTGAAGGTGTTAATGTATGTCTGTTATTTGCATCGCTAATCAAAAAGGAGGAGTAGGCAAGACTACTACCACCGCGGCCCTGGCTGCGGGCTTGAGTGAGTACGGGAAACGGGTGCTGCTCGTCGATTGGGACCCGCAGGGCAGCTTGACCATCACAATGGGACTAAACCCGGACAACTTGAGCCTTACCGGGTATGATGTTCTGGCCGGCATCGTTAATAACAATGCCGGCGCTCTGATTTCTGACGCCATCGTCAAGACGGCCAACCCGAACATCGACCTGCTGCCGGCCAATGTCGAACTTTCTCAGGCGCAACTCGACCTGGTAGGGGCGCACGAGAGAGAGCTTGTCTTGAAGAAAATGCTCCAGCCGGTGCGCTCGGCTTATGATTTCATTCTCATCGATTGTCTGCCCAGCCTCGGTCTGCTGACCATCAACGCCCTCTCTGCCTCTGACAGCGTAATCATTCCTTTGCAAGCGGATTTCCTGGCGATGAAGGGGCTGGCGCAGCTCCTCAGCACCATCATCCGGGTGAAGGAGATAATCAATCCGGCTCTGGAGATTTCCGGCATCCTGTTTACCATGACCGACCCCCGTACTTTACACTGCAAGGAAGTCATCGATGTCACCAAGCGGGCTTTCGGCTCGCGGATAAGAGTCTTCGATACCCTCATACCCATCTCGGTCCGGTTTAAAGAGGCGCCGGCGGCCGGGGAGTCAATCCTGACTTACGCAACGGGTTCAAACGGGGCGAATGCTTACCGATTATTTACTGAAGAGGTGATGAATGAAAAGAGCTAGCGTTACCGAAGAAAATGCTTATGGGAGCGCACTCGACCGGCTGACCGGTAATGATAAACCTGTGCGAACATTACCAAGAACTGTAGCTGGTGAGCCGCCTGTGGTACCTGCCAGTGAACCGACAGCGTCTGAAATGATAAAGCTATCCGTATTTCTGAACCGGGACGAAGATGCCTATCTGGAAGCGCTGGCTTCTACAGCCAAGTTCAGCGGCGGAAAGAAAATCAGCAAGACCAGGCTGATAGAAACTATGGTGAAGGCTTTCAGAACCACTGAGCTGGATGTGCAGGGAGTCAAGACCAGCGAAGAACTCTTTAAGAGACTAAGTGCGCAGTTACGCAAATGAGTATATCCGTAATACGAACCGGTTAGTCATCTCTCCGGGGGCTTTTTATGGCTACAAACAAACCTAATCGACTTTGGACAGGGTTAATTTTATTTCTTGCTATCATCATTATCACCGGCGGCATTATCATCTGGTTCAGATTTAAACCTGAGCAGCCTATCGAGATTTCAATATCCAAACCGCAAGGGTGGAGCGGTAATATTTCCGTGGTTGGGGCGGTCACCAAGCCTGGTTTCTATCCCTTTAAGGCCGGCGATAGTATAGACGCTCTAATTCGCGCCGCAGGCGGCGCCGACAATAGCGCCAACCTGAGCGGATTAGAACTCTACGTCCCGGGCGCGGGCGGGGAACAGGGGGCGCAGAAAGTCGACATCAACCGTGCCGAGGTGTGGATGCTCGATGCCTTGCCCGGTATCGGCGAAACCCTTGCCCAGCGCATCGTCGATTATCGCCTGAAAAACGGCCCGTTCCGCAACATCGATGAACTACTAAAAGTTCCCGGCATCGGGACTACCACCTTCGCACGGATAAAGGACCTGATTACCGTAGCCGGCCGCTGAATCCAAATTACTCGACATAACAAGGACGGGGACATTGTTACTAATTTACCTCAGTTGCGCCTGGGTGGCCGGTATTTTTCTGGGGTCGAGATTTGCTTTACATCCCCTGTTTGTTATCGCCGGGCTTATTCCTCTCCCTTTGCTTTTCTTTCGCCGCCACCAGAAACTGATTATCACAACAACTGTCTGCCTGATTGTTTTCCTTAGCGGCGCCGTTTACTACCACTTCCGGCTGCCTCTCGAAGATGAGAGTACCGCCACAAGTGAATGGATTGACCGGTTAAGGAGCAGTTTATCGCGTATCCTGGCTGAGATATTGCCTGAGCCTCAGGCATCACTGGCTCAGGGTATTATTTTAGGCATGCGGGACAATATCCCGCCATCAGTCCAGGCCGATTTTGCTCGCACAGGCACTGCCCACATTCTGGCTATATCAGGTCAAAACCTCAGTATTGTGGCCGGAATCCTGGTCGGCTTCGGCATCTGGCTTTTTGGCCGCAGGCACTACTTCTACGTCTGGCTGGCGCTGGGGACAATCTGGCTCTACGCCTTGCTCACGGGTATGCAGCCGCCGGTGGTGCGGGGCGCGATTATGGCCAGCATCTTTCTCATTGCCGACCTGCTGGGCAGGCAGCATAACGCTTTCACGGCTCTGGCTTTCGCCGCCGCCATTATGGTTGGCGTTAGTCCCAATATGCTTGGAAACGCCTCTTTCCAGATGAGCTTTCTGGCTATGGTCGGTTTGATTTTCATCTTCCCGGTATTCCAATCTTTTGGAAGAAAAATAGTTACTGTTAAACTGGGAGAAAGCGGTATAGCCGTTTCGGCAGCCAATTTTATCGTGGATAGCTTCAGTGTAAGCCTGGGGGCGATTATGGCTGTCTGGCCGCTCATTGCTCATTATTTCGGCATTATTTCGTGGATTTCCCCTGTGGCTACTCTTTTTGCTGTGCCCGCCCTGCCTGGTATTATCGTCATCGGGACGCTGGCGGGAGTGGTGGGGCTGGTCGCACTGCCCCTCGCCCAGGTAATAGGCTGGATAGCCTGGCTTTTCCTATCATATATGCTCCTTGTAGTTGAAATGTTTACCGCTGTGCCCTTCACTAAGGGAGTCCAGATTGACACTACATTCATCTGGGTTTACTATTCAGTCCTGGCGCTGATTTCCTGGCTCGCCAGTGACAGGAGCAGGATGACCAAAGTTGGTAAATGGCTGAAGTCAGCCGCGGTATCATCCTCTGATTTGATTTCCGGATTGCCGGTGAAGTGGGCTGTCCCTTCGCTGTCAGTGATAGCTATTCTGATCTGGATTACCGTTGCCACTCTGCCTGATGACAGGCTGCACACCAGCTTCCTGGATGTCGGACAGGGGGATGCCATCCTCATTCAAAAAGGCAGCCGGCAGGTGCTTGTCGATGGCGGTCCAAGCCCGGAGGCGATTACCCTGGCGCTGGGCAACGAGATGCCCTTCTGGGATAGGACTATCGACCTCCTGATATTGACTCACCCCCACGCCGACCATATTACCGGACTGCTGGAGGTGTTAAAGAGGTATCAGGTAAAACAGGTGCTCTATGCCGGCCTGGATGATAAATCGTCATTTTACGCTGAGTGGCTGAAACTAATCAAAGAAAATAACATCAGCTACACAATTGCAAGGGCAGGGCAACAGGTTACTTTCGGCTCAGGAGTGATAATAAAGGTGCTTAATCCACAAGCCCTGTTTTTGACCGGCACCGAGTCGGATATCGATAATAACGGCGTGGTGGTACGCCTGGAGATGGGAAAGATGAGCTTTCTGATTACCGGTGACATAATGTGGGAAGGGGAATCCGAGCTAGTAACCAGCCGGGCGGATTTGACCAGCACCGTGCTCAAAGTGGGGCATCATGGCTCATCAACATCCACCCGTGACGGCTTCCTGGGGGTGGTGAATCCCGGTCTGGCTGTCATCCAGGTCGGTAAAGACAACCCCTACGGCCACCCCACTGCAGAAGTGCTGAACAGGCTTAAGGTAAAAATTGGACAGGCAAATATTTACCGCACCGATGAGAGTGGTACAATAGACCTGATTACGGATGGGGAGAGGCTGTGGATGAAGGTAGAAAAGGCGCAGAAATAAAGGAACTAGTTCGCGCCGTAATTAAATATGACATAAAGTTATTTGGCGAGGTTGACAAGTGGTTGGGAGAGAATAAGGCGATAGCATAGACTAAACCCGTCTCAGACCGAAGAATGGGAGTATAGTATGGAATTACCAAGCCAGAACATTACAATCAGGGAACTGCAACAATACATTAAGAATAAGGATTATAAGCCCGGATTAGAACTCGGGTATTTTATGAAATTAGTTGAAGAAATCGGGGAATTGGCTGAAGTAATCCGAAAAGATAAGAGGCTCGGTGATGATAGCGATATTAAAGGCACAATCGAAGAAGAGCTATACGATGTTCTTTATTATGTGCTGGCCCTGGCAAATCTCTATGATGTTGACCTAGAGAGGAGTTGTCTTCTTAAAGAAGAAATCAATAAAAAGAGGACAGACCATTAAGAAATATGTCAGACCGAACTATTATGCACGTCGACCTCGATGCTTTCTTCGTCTCGGTGGAGCAGGCGCTGAACCCGGAGCTTAGGGGGAAGCCGGTGGTAGTCGGGGGCAGGCCGGGGGGAAGGGGAGTGGTTGCCGCCGCTTCCTATGAGGCGAGAGCGTTCGGGCTGCGCTCGGCAATGCCCCTGAAGACGGCGGTACGTCTTTGCCCCCAGGCTATCTTTCTGGATGGCAATTTTCACAGATACAGCGATGCCTCGCGCAAGTTTATGGCCATACTGGCTGATTTCACCCCCTTTCTGGAGCCGATGGGCCTCGACGAAGCCTATCTGGATGTCACCGGCTTTGAATCCCTATATGGTTCGATTCATCAGATGGCGGTGGCAATAAGAAAGCGAGTCAAAGACGAACTGGGTCTTTGCGTTTCGGTGGGTATCGCCAGCAGCAAGGTAGTGGCGAAGGTCGCTTCGGAACAATCCAAGCCAGACGGGTTAATCGAAGTGACCAGGGGAGGGGAACGGGCTTTTCTGGCGCCTTTGCCGGTAGGCAAGCTGCCGGGAGTCGGCGAGAAGGCAGAGGCGCAATTAACCCGCTTAGGGATTAAGACAATAGGCAGACTGGCTGTCACACCGATAGCTGTTCTAAAAAGCCATTTTGGTGTTTCTGGTGAGGCCTTGCACCGTCATGCCAACGGCATCGGCAACAACAGGGTGGAGCCTCCGGGCGAAGCCAAGTCTATCAGCCGAGAGACCACTTTCAACAAGGATACCCGGAATAGGGAGTTTTTGAAGGCGACCCTGCGTTATCTGGCTGAAAAGGTGGGGGCTGATTTACGCCGGCAAGGTAAGCAGGCAAAGTGTATCACCTTAAAATTAAGATCTGCTGATTTCACCACCCTCAGCCGCAGTCAAACCTTGCCCCAGGCAACCGATAGCGACGAGCCGGTTTTTGCTACCGGATTAAAGTTAATGGAGAAGGCTCTCGCCCAGGAAAAGCAGCCGGTGCGTCTTCTAGGTATCGGGGTATCTAACCTAGTCGAGCCGGGTGGACAATTGGCTCTGATGGACTCATCCATGCAGAGATTGGCACAACTAAACCGTACCATCGACCGCATCCGCGACAAATACGGCTTTTCTGCTATCCGCACCGGTCAGACCCTCCTTCTCAAGGATGTCTACTCTGAAAGCGGACATGACTTCCACCTGCACACACCCAGCCTTTCTAGGTAACTCAGTCCCCTCGCCCCTTGAGGGAAAGGATTAAGGCTTGCAACGTACCTGATACTGGTTGAGGGGTAAAATATCACCCTCAACCTACCCTTTCCCTTGAGGGGAGAAGGGACTCGAAGTCACAAGCATGAGATTACAACCCCCACCCCACTTGTCTTCTGTCCAGATAATTGATTATAATGTGCCCTATTAGGGAGGAGGTGACTGACGATGGAGCCGACTTACGCTTTTTTTAAAAACAATTTTGTCAACCTGTCTGAAGCCAAACTTGGAGCAATGACCAACTTTCTTCACTACGGCACCGGTGTTTTCGAGGGTATCCGGGGCAACTGGAATGATAAAAAAGGCAAGGTTTTCCTTTTTTGTCTTGAGGAGCATTATGAGAGGCTGCATAAGGGGTGTCAGATATTAAAAATCGACCTGCCCTACAGCGTGGAAAAGATGTGCCAGATAACAACGGAACTGGTGAAAAAGTGCGGTTTCAAAGAAGATGTCTATGTCCGCCCGTTGGCTTACAAAAGCACCGAGGAGCTGGGTGTCCGCCTTCATAAGCTGGAAGGTGATTTTATGGTCTTCGCCTTCCCTTGGGGGCGTTATCTGGATATCGACAGAGCGCGGTGCTGCGTTTCTTCCTGGCGCTTCCCCAGAGAAGTGCCCCGGGCCAAGCTGACCGGCCTGTATGTCACCAATGCTCTTGCCAAGACCGAGGCTGTCGAGAGGGGATTCGATGAGGCGATTATGCTCACCGCCGACGGTTATGTCGCCGAGGGCAGCGGTGAAAATATCTTCCTGGTCATCGACGGCCAATTAGTCACCCCGGCCAGCTATGACGGCATCCTGATGGGGATTACCCGCCAGAAGGTAATCAAACTGGCGGAAGCCGAGCTAGGCATCAAAACCGTGGAAAGGCACGTCGACCGTGTCGAGCTTTACAGCGCCACCGAGTGCTTCATGACCGGCACGGCTGCTCATATCACGCCTGTAGCCGAGATAGACGGGCGAAAGGTAGCTGACGGTGAAATCGGCACGATTACCGGGAAATTGCAGAAACTATACGCTGATATTATAAAAGGTGACAACCCGAAGTATCTAAGCTGGTGCACGCCGGTCCAGTAACATCAGTCCGTAGTGGCATAACAGGGGCATTAATGGTTAACGGGGTTATCGCTGTAATTATTGCCTATCTGCTCGGCTCTTTTCCATCTGCCTACCTTATCACCCGTCTGGCGACCGGCAAAGACATTCGCAAGTTGGGCGGAGGCAACGCCGGCGCCAGCAATGTTTATAGGGAAATCGGATTAAGGGCAGCAATCCCTGTTGCCATCCTGGACATCGGTAAAGGAGCAGCCGCCGTGGCGGTTGCTGAGTTAGTGCTGGCAGCCCCTCAGCCCTTCCTGGCGCTGGCAGGACTGGCAGCGGTCGCCGGGCACATCTGTTCTGTCTATCTGAAATTCAGCGGAGGTGATGGCGTTTCGGCCGCCATCGGCGTTCTGGCTCTGATGATGACCAAAGAGCTAGTCATCGTCCTGGGAATCATGCTCGTCCTCACAGTTATTACCCGTAATCCTGTCCTGTCACTGAACACCGGTTTCGTTTCACTGCCGGTATCCGGCTGGTTTGTGGAGAAATCATGGCTGGCTGTGATATTTTCTGTCTTGCTGCTCGTCATGATGCTGCTCCATTTCCTGCCCACCGCAAAGGCGGCTCTGGCGCAAGCCGGCAACAAAGAAAAACTGCTTGCCGACCTGTTGCGGATGGACGAGGCTGATAAAAAGCAAAAAAGAGGCAAGAAAAGCAAGCTCCCGGTCAGAGGCAGATAACGGCAAAATCCAGGACTCTTAACCCAGCCGCCTGATGACGCCGATTACCTTGCCCTGAATCTCGATGTTATCCGGCTCCGCATATATCGGTTTCATCTGGCTGTTAGCCGGCTGAAGGCGAATGCGCGCAGGCTCACGGTAAACCTTTTTCAGAGTGACTTCTTTCTCTGCCTTAAGCCAGACTGCCGCCATCTCCCCGTTTTCCACCGTATTTACATATTGCATCAAGACTATGTCACCGTCATTAATCAGGGCGTCTATCATCGATGTCCCTTTTACCTTCAACGCATAAACCCTTTCCCTGCCCCGGGTTAAATCTTCTGTAACCTCCAGTGTTTCTGAAGGAGTAACAATATCCCATATATCAGGGTCCGGCACTGGTATAGGCTCACCGGCGGCTATCTGGCCGATGAGCGGTATCTTGAGACTATGCAAGCGGGCAACCGATTGGGTAACCAGTTCGATGCCGCGGGAAATACCCGGGTGCCGCCGGATATAGCCCTCGCGTTCCAAAATATCCAGATTATAGTCGACCACAGATGTTGAGCTTATGCCGCAGCCGCTGACGATATCCCTGACGGTGGGCGGATAGCTCATCTCCTCAGCAAACCGGCTTAGAAAATCAATGATATGCTTCTGTCTGGCTGAAAGAGTTTTCACTTTACTCCTGAACAAAACTTTTGATACCGAACACATGTTCTGTTAAGACTTTATATCTAATCGAGGCTCTTGTCAAGAGGCTGCCTAAAATCAAATCCCCCGCTCCAACTATATGGAGGGGGGATTAAAGCAAACGCAGTATGTTCAGGCTTGTTGTCTTACGCCGGCGTGGGCGTTTTGGCTGAGTTCAGCTTTTTCATCAGGCGGGACTTGCGACGGGCGGCATTATTAGGGTGAATAATCCCCTTTTCAGCCGTGGTATCAAGAGCGCTGATGGCAGCGACGACAGCTTTCTGAGCTTTATCAAGTTCGCCCGAAGCGATAAGCTTTTCCGCTTTGGTGACTTCGGTTTTGCAGAAGCTGCGGAATGAAACATTAGCGGCTTGTTTCTTTGCGGATACACGCACCGCTTTGATGGCTGATTTAGAAATTGGCAATGTCAAAACCTCCTAAGTTGATTGCTTATTATAACACCTTTTTTCACAAACGCAAAATTAACGAGACAAGACTGTCGTTTGGTTGGAGTAATACGGTTAGTGGGATAAAGCTTTGTGGCCGGGTGCGGCATCCGGAGGAGGAACAGCGGCGGGCTGGGGTCTTTCGCCTATCCTGGTAGCGCTGATAACACCGCGTATGCCCTCGACTTTCACCAGCAGGCGGCTGAGTTGGGCCAGGTTGGATGTCTCCAGTGAAACGTATACCGAGACAGTGGCATCATTATTATTGGTCAGGCTGACGGCGACGATGTTAATCTTTTCTTCGGCAACCAGGGTAGAAATATCCCGCATCAACCCCACCCTGTCATGAGCTTGAATCTGAATCTGGACGGGATACAATGAGTTGCTCTCTCCCCACTCCACCGGTATCAACCTGTCTTTTTCGTCTTCATTCACGACGTTGTGGCAGTCCTGGCGGTGGACGCTGACCCCCCGGTTGCGGGTGATATAGCCGATAATCTTGTCTCCGGGTACCGGATTGCAGCACCGGGCCAGTTGGGTAAGCATATTACTGGCGCCCCGAACCGTAATTGCCGATGACGGCTGCTTGGACATGGCAGCTCCTGTTATCTTAGGCTGCTGCTGCTCACCGGCCAGTTTCAAGGCAATCTGGTGGGTGGTAATATCACCATAACCGAGCGCAGCGTAAAAATCATCCAAGCTATCGTACTTAAACAGGCGGGAAAGCTTATCTTTTTCAATGAAAGAGAGTCCCAACTGTCTCATCGATTTCTCAAGAAGCTCCCGTCCCCGCTCGACGTTTTCTGCCCGCTGCAGCTTCTTAAACCACTGCCGTATCCTTGTTTTTGCCTGAGATGTATGGGCGTAACCCAGAACCGGATTCAGCCAATCCCGGCTCGGCCCTCTATCTGATTTGGTGGCCATAATCTCAACGACGTCACCATTTTTAAGCACGTAGTTCAGCGGCACCATACGGCCATTGACCTTGGCCCCTGTGCAGCGGTGGCCCAGGTCGGTATGCACGCGGTAGGCAAAATCAAGAGGTGTAGCTCCTGCGGGCAAATCCTTTATCTCTCCCTTGGGAGTATAGACAAAAACCTGGTCGTTAAAGATATCGGTCTTGACAGATTCCAGAAACTCTTCGGCTCCGCTCAGCTCGCGGTGCCAGTCGACGAGCTGGCGCAGCCAGCCCACCCTTTCCTCAAAACGCATATCCTTCTTCTCACCCTCTTTGTATCGCCAGTGGGAGGCGACGCCAAATTCGGCGATGCGGTGCATTTCATGGGTGCGAATCTGAACCTCGAGGGGGGTAACGCCCTGGCAGAGTACCGTTGTGTGAAGAGATTGATAGCCATTTGATTTCGGATTGGCGATGTAGTCATTAAACTGGTCAGGGAGGGGGTGCCACAAATTGTGGACGATGCCTAAAGCCGTGTAGCAGTCAGAGATGCTGTTAACCAGGACGCGGAGGGCGAAGAGGTCATGGATATCATCGAAGTCTTTACCCAAAGCAGCGTATTTCCCCATCTTCTGGAATGTGCTGTAGAGATGCTTGGGTCTGCCCGATACCTCGACTTTCAGTCCCGCCTTCTCAAACTCCTGGCGCAAAGTCTGAATCACTTCGTTAATGAAGCTCTCCCGCTCGGGACGCCGGTCGGCCACCAGCTTGGCAACCTGGTGATATTTTCTTGGCTCAAGATAGCGGAAGGAGAGGTCCTCCAACTGCCATTTAAGCTCCCATATTCCCAGACGATGGGCTAAGGGAGCGTAAACTTCGGCCGTTTCCTGGGCGATGCTGCGCCGCTTCTCCGGGGCCAGGACGTCCAGTGTCTGCATATTGTGTAATCTGTCAGCCAGCTTGATGAAGACAACTCTAAGGTCTTCAGCCATAGCCACCAGCATTTTTCTCAGGTTTTCCGCCTGCTTTTCCCGGGCAGTCCTGCCGCCTTTCTGTCCGGCGTCCGGAAGCGCCTGTAGAGACAGCTTGCTCAGTTTAGTCACGCCATCGACAAGCTTGGCCACCTCCGGGCCGAATTTAGCCTGGATTTCGGTGATGGGTACGCCGCAATCTTCAGGGACGTCATGGAGCAAAGCGGCGGCCAGGGAATTAGAATCTAACTGAAGTTCAGCCAGGGTAAGGGCTACATGCAAAGGATGCTCCAGGTACGGCTCGCCCGATTTGCGAAGCTGGCCCTCGTGGGCTTTCATGGCATATTTATACGCAGCTTCGACTGTGGCCACCTTCTCAGGGGGAAGGTACTTCTGCGCGGTCTCGATAAGCTTACTGTAAGTCACCAACTCTATCGCCTGCATAGTAACTACAGTATAGCTCAGGGGGCGAGATGTGTAAAATAAAATAGGGTGTGCTCTGGGAGAGGAAAGTCTCACCTGCCTTATTGCTGGGCGCAGTATGCTGCGCCCCTAAGGAGCCGGACGCAGATTTCCGAATGCGGGAATTAGAAGCAGCCATACAGGTATCATTTGAGAGTGATTCCAGGGCTATGCTATGATAAAATAGTTGTAGTCAAAAAATCTTAGAGATGGTTCGACAAGCTCACCATGAGCGGTGGAAGTTTTAGGAGATATAATTGAAGGTTCTTGGTATCGCGGGCAGTCCACGGCGTGGGGGTAACACTGATATGCTGCTGGCTGAAGTGTTGAAGGGCGCCGCCGGCAAGGGCGCTGAGACAAAAACCATTGTCCTCACAAGTCTCAAGTTTTCTCCTTGCACGCATTGTGACGGTTGTCTCAAGACTGGCTCCTGCATAGTGAAAGACGATATGCAGGACATCTACCGTGACTTCGATGAGGCTGATGTCATAGTAATGGCTTCACCCATCCAGTTTACCGGAATCACCGCCCAAATGAAGGGAATGATTGACCGGTTTCAGTCCCGCTGGGTGAGGAAATACGTTCTTAAAATACCTCCGCTGGGGGACAAGCGGCCGAGGAAAGGCTTTTTTATATCCGTCGGCGGCAGAAAAGTGCCGGACTTATTCGGGCCTGCGGTGATAATGATAAAAACATTCTTCAGAATCCTGGATATTACCTACGCCGGAGACCTGCTCCTCTCCGGAATCGATGAAAAGGGAGCTATAGCCAAGCACCCCGACCTTCTGCGGCAAGCTTTTGCCGCCGGCGAGAAACTGGTGGAAGGTACTGGTTCGACAGGCTCACCATGAGCGGGGTATTGCTCACTATGAGCTTTGAGTAAAACGAAGCACACCCCGATTTTCATCGGGGTGTGCTTTTTTCTCGCTTAAAGCAGAATTACCTGCTTGTCTTGGTCTTGCTGTAGCAATCGCTGCAGTAAACCGGCCTGTCGCCGCGGGGCTCAAACGGAACTTCCGTTTCAGCGCCACACTGAGCGCAGACTACAGGGTACATTTGCCTGGGTGCCCTGTTGTAGCCACCACCGCCGCCACCGCCACCATATCCACCACCATCGCCAGAGCGCTGGGCTTTCCTGGTTCTGCGGCAATCGGGACAGCGTTTCGGTTCATTCTGGAAACCACGAGATGAATAAAACTCTTGCTCGCCAGCTGTAAAAGTGAACTCCTGTCCACAATCAGAGCATTGGAGCGCCTTGTCCTCAAAACTCACTTGGATGACCTCCTTTCTTCAAAATATTTGGTTAGAATCTTGGCCATCCAATACTTTGAGGAGGTAATTGAACATGAACGAGTATTTGACAACCTTACTAAACCTATTAACATTATGCACCAACCAGGCCGGTTTGTCAATACCCTGGATTCGTATACGATATTTTGTGGTGTGAATAAAATCGTGCCTGAATGTTTGACATCGGCTAATCGTGTTTGATACTATAAACAGAAGTCAAGGATAAAAAAATACGATAAGAGGCAGGCGTACCGTGACTGGAGAAAGAAAAGCCGAGACAACAGCAGAAGCGACAGCCAGAGGCAGGACGACGGGGGCATTCAGGTGCTTGAATTGTTTTGAGAGGAATACCGCTCCATCCGGAGCCAAGTCATTTAAATGCCCGAAGTGCGGTTTTGAGTGGCGCCTTTCCTGGCCCATGCCGACCCAGCCCAGGATAAGAGGGCCGGTCTGGGATGTAAACCGGCGTATGGCTGAAGAAGAGATTGCCAAACAGGCTAAAGGGGGTAAATAACGATGGCTTTAAGCAGAAAAATTGCCTATATCGACCTTACCGAGGGCACGGTAGAGACAAAGCCTATTCCGGTAAAAATGCGTAAGCTCTTCCTCGGAGGGCGTGGGCTGGATGCTTACCTGATGTATAACCACATCAAGCCCGGCATCGATGCGCTCAGTCCTGACAATGTTCTTTTTGTCAGCGCCGGGGTGCTGGTCGGTACGTTGGCTTCGGCTTCTGCCAGAACGCACGTTGCCGCTAAGTCTCCCCTGACCAATTATTACGGCAGCACCAACATGGGCGGATTTTTCGCTCCTGAGTTGAGATTTGCCGGTTTTGACCATCTGGTTATCAAGGGTAAGGCTAAGAAACCGAGCTATCTGTGGATTCATAACGGCGAGATTGAAATCAGAGACGCCTCCAAAATCTGGGGCAAAGGGGTTCGCGATACTCAGGAGGCTCTCCGTGAGGAATTGGGCGACCATGATATCAAGGCTATGACAATCGGCATCGGCGGCGAGAACATGGTGCGCTTTGCCAATGTGATGACGGAAATCAAGAACGCCGGCGGGCGGACGGGGATGGGGGCGGTGATGGGTTCGAAGAATCTGAAGGCTATCGCCGTCCGCGGCACAATGGATATCAAGATAGCTCACCCTGTTGAGGCGCTGGACTACGACAAGAAGGTTATCAGCCAGGTGACCGCGGCCAAGGTGTCGCAGGAGCAGGGGCATCTGGGCACCCTTTTCATCTTCGGAGCTACCAATAGTCAGGGTTTGGTCCGAGCCAGAAACTTCCAGCTTAACCAGCTTGATAACGCAGACGCCGTTGAACCTGAGGCATTCGAGGAGCACACATTCGGTATGACCGGCTGCTATGGCTGTCAAGTCCACTGCCGGGGAAAGTACCGTATTCCTGAGGGACCTTACAAGGGGGTCTATGAAGAAGGCCCTGAGTATACTTCCATCGGCGCCTTTGCCGCCGAGCCGGACGTCCGCGACATCAACACGGTCCTGGTGGGCAACCACCTTGTCAACGACTATGGACTGGATACCATTGAGACAGGCAGTATGATTGCCTGGGCTATGGAACTCTACGAGAAGGGCATCCTGACAGATAAGGACACCGGGGGGCTTGATTTGAGATTCGGCAACAAAGATGCCGTTATCGAAATGATTCACCGCATCGCCAGGCGGGAAGGACTTGGCGACTTACTGGCCGAAGGCCCTCTACGCGCCGCCAAGAAAATCGGCAAGGACTCCGTCAAATACATGGTTCAAGCCAAGGGCATGAGCAATCTCCAGTCCGATGAGAGGCCGACTCCGGCTCTTGCGCTGGGCATCGCCACGGCATCGAGAGGCTCCGACCATTTGAGGAGCCGCCCGGCCATCGACCTGTATCATCTGCCGGAACCCGTGTTAAGGCAGATATATGGCCAGCCAGTGCCGTATGAAGGACCTCTGAGTTCCGATTATACCGATTACGAAGGCAAGTCATGGCAAGTCTTCTGGCAGGAAATGTGCTATATGGCCGTCGATAGCCTGGGCATTTGCAAATATCACACTATCTTCCTCGGGCCTAACTTCCCCAACTTTGATGAGTGGTCTAAATTACTTTATTACAATACCGGTTTGGAAATGACACCGCTGGACATCTGGGATGCGGCTCGCCGGGCGACTACTCTGGAGAGAATGTTCAATCTCAGAGAGGGACTGACCAGAAATGACGACTGGCTGGTCGACCGGTACTTCGATGAGCCGACCAAGCTCGGCATCCCCAAGAATATAGGACGGGTAATCGACCGGGACAAATTACACAAGATGATTGATGAATTCTACGGGTATCAGGGCTGGGATGAGAACGGCATTCCCAAGCGGGAGACACTGAAGAAGATGGGCATCGATAAAGAACCATCGAACATGCTCTAACGAATTAAGAAAACGGAGTTAATTAATGACGAAAACGCTTGTAATAGATTATGAGAAATGCACCGGGTGCCGCTTATGTGAAATGGTTTGCTCGGTGAAACATGAAGGGGTTAATAACCCTCTGCGTACCCGAATCAACATCGCCAAGTGGGAGACCAAGGGGCTGATGGTGCCCATGGTTTGCCGTCAGTGCGAAGATGCCCCTTGCATTGCCGCCTGCCCGACCAATGCCCGCCTGCGTGATGAGGAGCTGGGCAGGGTAATCGTTAATTACGACCGGTGCATCGGGTGCAAGACCTGTGTTGTCGCCTGCCCATTCGGGTCGATAAACTGGGACCCTTATGCCAGGAAAGTAATCAGTTGCGACCTGTGTGATGGCGAGCCTATGTGCGCCAGGTTCTGCGAGACAGGAGCGATAAGGTATATCGATTCCAGCTCGGTTAACAAGAACCACTTGAGAGAAGCCGCCGAGAAGTTCCTGGAGTCAACAAAGGCGGCTGCCGAAGCTGCCCACTAATCGGCAGAACACGCGCATTAAGGGGTAACCATCATGAACGTCATTGTTTTGGGCAACGGAGTTGCCGGCAATACGGCTGCTTCCACTATCAGGCAACTCGATAAAAAGGCAACTATCACCATAATCTCAGAGGAGACATTCCCTGAGTATACTGCCTGTGCCCTGCCCCATTATATCTCCGGTGAACACAGCCGGCGCCGGCTCTTTTTAAGGACTAAGAAGGACTACGCCAGCGAGAAGATAAAGACAATCCTGGGACAAAAAGTCACCGCCATCCATCCTGAGAGCAAAGCAATAGACCTGGATGGCAAGAGCCTGTCATACGACAAGCTTATTATCGCTACCGGCAGCCGTCCGGTGGTGCCTCCAATCCCCGGGGTAAACCTGGCCGGCGTTTTTACCCTTAAATCACCCGTGGACGCCGACCGCATCATCGAGGGCATGGGTAAGACAGTCGTATTAATCGGCTCCGGCCCAATCGGAGTTGAAACAGCAATTGCCCTGAGAAAACGCGGTTTAAAGGTTTACCTGATTGAGTTCCTTAACCGGATAATGCCCAAGATATTCGATGTCAAGCCATCCCTGATGCTGAGGAATATTCTTGAAGAAAAAGGCATCACTGTATTGACCGGAGAGCGCGTCAACAGCATTCTTGGCAGCACGAAAGTCGAGGGTATTGTCACCGATAAGCGGCAGATAGTATGCGATGAGGTGGTGATGGGGGTGGGTGTGCGCCCGAATGTGGAACTGGCCAAGCAGGCGGGCATAACCATGGGCAGCTTCGGCGGTATTGCCGTTAACAGGCAGATGCAAACGAACTTTGAGGATATTTACGCTTGCGGAGATTGTGTCCAGACAAGAGATATAGCCACCGGCAAGGAAACATTATGCCTCCTCTGGCACAACGCCAAGAGGGAAGGAGTGATAGCCGGCTCCAACTGCGCCGGCATTCCTAAAATCTACCTCGGTTCTGAGACGCTCACCAGCCTGGATGTGTACGGAGCTCACGCCGCTTCTTTCGGACGCATCGAGGACGACCCCACTCAGGAAGAAAAGGTGACGGTAACCGAACGGTCAACCGGCAGCGGCTACTACCGCCTGATTGTTTCCGGTGGCAAGATAGTGGGAGCGCAATCGATTGGTGATGCTCAGGATATGGGAGCATTATTATATGCCCTGATAAAAAGGGAAAGTCTGAGCAAAATCAACCAGATAATTGAGAATAAGCCTCTACCCGTCAATCCCCTCTATCACCGGGCTGCCCGGCACCTGGCTCTGCAATCCATCAAAGAATAGAATGGGTGTACCCAGCCCATCACATATTTCCAAATCAGATTCTCAACAGTCAGACATAAATCGCTCTAAGTGGTGGCACAGGCGTCCTCGCCTGTGCCGAGCTAAATTTACTGATTTCCAGTATAATGGAAATAGTCGATTTGAGGAGTGGGTGAGAGCGGTGAGCGTCAAAATAAATATTCATCCCAGCCTGGTTCATCTCACCGGCGGACATCCCGTGGTTGAAGTAAACGGCAGCACCGTCGGGCAGTGCCTGCAAGATTTGGTTGCCAGGTTTCCTGAGATAAAGGACTGGCTGTTCGCAAGGAACGGGAAGTTAAAAGGTACTATCGAGATTTATGTTAACGGGAAAAGCTCCTACCCTGAGGAACTGGCGATGCCTGTTAAAGACGGAGATGAGCTGTATATAATCGCTATAATCCTCGGCGGGTGAGGGTTAGAAGACGGTATCTCTGAATGAAGAAAGTAAAACAGGAGAGGGCGGTGCCCTCTCCTGTTTTAGTATAAACCGTATTTTACGATGACTCGAGATACCTTGCTCTAGGCTTTCCTTATGCAGCAAAGCAAGGCTTTCATCTCCGGGTAGCCCATGACGCCCTCCCGGGAATTCGTATCTGTGAGCAGGTTGGCATTGGCCTCGCCCGACCAGCCGTGAGGTACGAGGACAACCCCTTCAGCAACCCTGTCGCTGATTGTTGCCTTCATCTTCACCCGGCCATTAGGAGTCTTGATAATTATCATATCCCCGGTCTTCACCCCCTGCGCTTTCGCAGTACAGGCGGCAAGCTCGGCAAAAGGCTCAGGATTACTCTTACGAAGCGGCGCCACATGCCGGAATTGGCTATGGGTGTAGAAGAGCGACCGTGCCCCGGTGCAGAGTATCAGCGGGTATTTGCAGAGCAGTTCCGGCGCCGATACCGGACTCCTGTGCGGCTCCACGTATGTAGGCAGGGGGTCAGACCCCACTTTTTCAAGCTCATTGCTGTATATCTCAATCTTCCTCGTCGGTGTACGAAAAGACTTTTCCATGCAGTATTTCTTCTGCCGGTAATAAGCCCCTTCCGGTTTTTCGTTTAGCAGATATTCGAATGACAGCCCCGTCGGGGCCAGTTCAAATGAAACCATCTCCTCTTCAGATTTCCAGGGGAAAAAGGAGTTCAGGCCGAGCTTGCCGGCCAGTTCGGAAAATAGTCTCCACTCGGACCAGGACTCTCCCATCGGCTCTATCGCCTTCTTCCGCAGCATGAGATACGGCAAACAATGGTTCACGTTGTAGGTATAAGCGACCCCCCATTTCTCCAGATGGGAACAGGCCGGCAGAACGTAGTCCGCCGCCTGGGCTGTTTCGGTCATGAATAGGTCATGGACAACAAGCAAATCGAGTTTCTTGAAGGCTTCCCGGAAGGCGTTAGAATCAGCCATGGAGACCAGTGGGTTGCCGCCGACAACTACGAAAGCCTTGATTTTATCCGGAATGCTCTCAGGGAGCAGCGTAACAACGCCGTAGTTTTCTTTCCTGCCTGACCTCTCAAAGAGAATAGGGTACTTATCCGAGCCCAGAGGGGTTTCAGAATCAACCCCCATGGCCACGCTGCCAAATGATGGCTGAGGACTGCTGACCCAGGCACCGGGGATGTTTATATTACCGGTAATTATCTGGAGGATGGCCATGGCGCGACTGTTCTGCGCGCCGTTAGCAGTCTGGTCGAGCGAGCACGTGCCCTGAAAGATGCTGGCACCTTTAGTACCGGCAAAGAGCCGGGCGAGCTTCCGGATGTCATCAGCCTTAACCCCGGTTATCTTTTCAGCCCATTCAGGGGTATACCGCTGAATGTGGGGTACCAGTTTTTCGAAGCCTACCGTATATTTTGCAATGAAATCTTTGTCATACAGTTTCTCAGTTATAATGACGTTTATAAGGGCCAGCGCCAGAGCGCCATCGGTGCCCGGACGGATTTGCAGATACATATCAGCGCCGTCTGCCAGGGTTATCCGTTTCGGGTCGATAACAATTAATTTAGCTCCCTTCCGGCGGTTCTCCGCCATGTGAATTTTGAGCGGAAGGTCGGAGGAATCCGGGTTGTGCCCCCACAGGACATAGAGATTAGAATCATACTCTTCTGTGAGCACTTTACCGAAAGTAAGCTGCCTTGTGCGAAGACGCATTCGGAAGCAAACGCTTTCCACAGAAAAGAAGTTGGATGAACCAAATGCCGAACGGAACCGCTGTGTCAGTCCATTCATTTCCAGGTTCTCGACTCCGATAGAGCCACTGAATACGCCCATTATGTCCGGCCCGTACCTGGCTTTAAGATCAAGTAGCTTCGCTGATATTTCATCCAGCGCCTGTTCCCAGCTTATCCTCTCCCAATTGCCACCTACTTTTTTCAAAGGATACCGTATACGCTCGGGGTTGTAAATGTTGTCGAGCATGGTGCCGCCTTTAGGGCAGAGCCGTCCGCCGGTCAGAGGGTGCTCCTTCAGACCGGCGACTTTCACTGCCTTGCCGTCCTCAACGGTCACCTTTACGCCGCAGCTATGGTAGCAGAGGGTGCAATCAGTCATTATTTCTTTTGTCTCCATCTCCAACCTCCTGCCATCGAACCGGTGCTAGCTGTTATTAATGAACGTTAGTTTGTTTAATTAACGTTCATTAATCAATAGTCTATCATGCAAGACAGGTCTTGTCAATACCGAACCCATCTGCATCCCTCCTCGCTTGTGTTGCAGTGAAACAAAGCGATATAATCACGAAGAGTCCCGACGTTAAAATCAAGCAGAACTACGGAGAGATAAGAAATGACCGCGCGAAGACAAAAAGGGGAACCAACATCATCCGTCAAGCGGAGTTGGATACTTGATAAGGCAGGCGCTCTTTTTTGGCAAAAGGGCTATCACAGCACCAGCATGCGGGACATCGCTAATGCGTGCAAGTGCAAACCGGCCAATATTTACAACTACTTTGAGAGCAAAGAGGATATTTTGTATGAGGTCATCCTGGACATAACGGAACAAACGGTCTCTTCAATCAAACACCTTGAAGAAGACGAAACCACCAATTCTGTCGACCAACTGAGGTCACTCATCAAGAGTCACTTCAAGTTCCTGGTAAGCAAGAAGCAATCGAGCGTACTTATATCCGATACCGGACTGAAAGAACTGACTGCTGAGCACAGGAAAGCCGTTATCCAGTTGCGAGATAAGTACGATTCCATTATGCGCCGGGTCATTCGCCGCGGTATAGATTCCGGCGACTTCGCTGTTAAAGACGATAAGCTAGTCACCTATTTCATCTCATCAGTCATAATGAGGAGCAGTATCTGGTTCTCACCTAAAGGTCAGCTAACAGCCGACGAAGTTGGCGACGAGATGTTTGATTTTGTTTATAGAGGCATCAAAGCCGAATCAAAATAGGAGTCCTTCAGCCGAAGGACTCCTATTTTGATTTAAACCCTATATTGTTATCACCGTATCTGCTTTAGTTACTTTCGGCTTTTTGTATCCGGCAAAGCAGGGCTTTCATTTCCGTATATCCGGTAACCGGGTCTCTGACATCGGCTGAAGTAAGCCGGTTTGCGTTTGCTTCAGACCAGCCGTGAGGAATACTGACGATACCAGGGGCCAACTCCTCCACCGTCTGTGCCTTCATGTTTATTGTTGCCTTTGGAGTCACAATCGATATCATATCACCATCAGCTATGCCATACTTCTTAGCCGTGGCCGGATTTACTTCGGCAATCGGTTCCTGAGCCTGTTTTCTCAGAGTAGGTAAATTCCTGAGCTGGGTGTGGGTGTATTGCGGAATGCGAGTGCCCGTCATGAGAATCACCGGGTAATGCTTGGCCAGTTCCGGAGAGCTGATCGCACTCTGGCTAGGCTCGATATAGCAGGGGAGCGGGTCATAGCCATTCTCCGCCAGCGTCTCCGAGTAGATCTCGATTTTTCCTGAAGGAGTCCGGTAAGTACCGCCCTGATATTTCTTGCTGTCCTCGATGTAGAACATGCCTTCAGGGTGCTCTTTTTCCAGTTGTTGCCTGGTCAGGCCGCTTGGCTTGAGGAAGAAATCTACCACTTCTTCGTCGCTGTTCCAGGGGAAATATTGGCCGTAGCCCATTCTTCTGCCCAACTCGGTCCAGATTTTCCAGTCCGGCCAGCTTTCACCGGCAGGTTCAATCAGTTTCTTGCGTATGAGAGCGTAGGGGATACCTGTCGTCGCTCCGTAAACATAGCCTACACCGCTTTTTTCCAGGAAAGAACAAGCAGGCAGGACAATATCGGACAGTTTGGCTGTATCGGTCATGAACAGGTCCATCGTTACCATGAAATCCAGTTTCCTCATGGCTTCCTGAACGCGGTCAGAATCGGGCAGTGTAAGTGCCGGGTTGCCTCCATTCACAAGCATGGCTTTGATGCCATAGGGCTTCTCTTCCAGCACAGACTCAGCAAATAAGTTCTGCTGGCCGTAAGGAGATTGTCTGCCCCAGAATCTTTTAAACAGGGGGTGAGCATCGGCGCCTATCGGGTCGCTTATCTCGGTCATTCTGAGGTCGCCCAGTCTGATCATGGGTATGCTTATCCACGAGCCGGGAATTTCCACATTCCCCGTGATTACCTGCAAGATAGCAAGTGCGCGGTTACCCTGGAAACCGTTGATGTGCTGGTCGATAGGAGCGGTACCTGCGACATTGGCGGCCGGTTTGTTGGCAGCAAAGATGCGGGCAATTTTCCGAACGTCCTCAGCCGGAACCCATGTTATCTTTTCCATCTTTTCAGGTGTGTATTGCTTGACATGTTCAGCCAGTTTATCGAAGCCGATTGTTTTTTCTTCGACGAATTTCTTATCGTAGAGATTTTCGCCTATGATGACATTCATCATCGCCAGCATCAAGGCGATATCCGTTCCCGGACGAATGCGGATATAAGTGCCCCTTTCCGCCATCGGGATGCGTTTGGGGTCGATGATAATCAGGTGTTTTAAAGTCCCTGCGTCAAGGGCTTTATAAATCTTGGATGCCTTAGGACCAGCGGAGTTATCCATATTCTGTCCCCAGATGATGACGCACTTGGACTTCCAAGGCTCTTCAGTATATAAGTTACCGAAGGTCATCTGCCGGGCCATAATTCTGGAGCGGAAGCAGTTACCTTCCACGGAAAGCAGGTTCGGTGTTCCGTAGGCTCCCCTGAACCTCTGGGCAAAGCCGGCCAATTCGATGTTCTCCGTGCCTATCGAGCCGTTATAAACAGCAAGCGCCTTAGCGCCGTATTTTTCCTTTATTTTCTGTAGCTCGGCAGCGATGGTATCCAGAGCTTTATCCCAGGTAATGCGCTGCCATTTGCCATTAACATTCTTCATCGGATGGAGAATCCGGTCAGGCGAGTAAGCATACTCTACCAGGGCCTGCCCTTTGGGGCAGATGTACCCTTCACTGATAGGGTGCTCAGGCATACCCTCCACTTTGACCAGTTTGCCATCGTCAACGTAGGCATTAATGCCGCAGCTGTTGATGCACAGAATACAGTCCGTTTTTATTACTTTTGGCGCCATTATTCTCCATCTCCTTTTCTTAATCTCGGTGGCTCGCCAGATGGTGGGTTTCGCTTCGCTTCACCCACCCTACAAGAGCTGCAATCCACTAAAAAGGGCACCTACCTAAAACAAAAGGAACAATTCGTCTATTTATTCTTCCAGACCGCAGGCCTCTTCTCCAGGAATGACTTAAGGCCCTCCTGGGCATCTTCTGTTTGCCAGCTATTGATTCCAAGTTCAGTCGCCTTACGAATGGCGGCATTGAAATCAGGCGCATTTACGGCCTGATAAAAAGCTTCTTTTACAAGCCGTACGCCGATGGGAGTTTTTTCAAGGATTTTCGCAGCCAGTTTGTCGGCGGCGCTATCCAGTTCCGCATCAGGCACCACTGAGTTTACCAGCCCGATTTTCTCAGCCGCCTGGGCGGTTATATTGTCCCCAATTACGATTAGCTCGAAGGCTTTTTTCTCTCCCATAATATTGGGGAAAAGAGCAGCCGCGGCCGGAGCCAAGCCACCCAGTTTTATCTCAGGCTGCGCAAACTGGGCTTTTTCCGAGGAGATAGCCATATCGCAAGCCGCCACTACTTCACAGCCGCCGCCGAGCGCCACCCCATTTACTACTGCAATAGTGGGTATGGTGAGACGCCTTAGAAGGCTGATCATTATCTCGAAACCGTTCATCATGACAGGCACCATAGCCCCGAGGTGGTCTTTGACCTCGACTCCGGCGCAAAAAGCCCGCGTCCCGCTGCCGCGGATGAGTAAGACTTTTGCCTCAGTGTCTTTAGCAACATCTCCGAGGGCCTGGGTGATTTCGTTTATGGTCTCAAAGTCCATTACATTTACGGGGGGGCGGTTGATGGTGAGCCTGGCGATGCCTGACTTGGTCTCAAGGGTTATGTTTTTGAACGCCATAATGCCTCCTCGGAAACTGACTGCCTTAAAATTCTAGCTTGTCCCGCTATTTTTGTCAATCTAACGGTGACGCGGGGCACTCTGGCCTCTGTGCAAATTCACATGCGTAATGAACAAAACGCTAAAATGTGTAACGAGACCCGCTTAGCAAAATAATACTTGTTACCTTCGAGCAAACACCGGAATGTATGTCAATCCGCTAATGTCACATGCCATCAGCCAAGTAGGAGCTTGTAGAGTACACCCAGCAAACCTCCCGCAAGAATCAGCCATGCGGAATTGATTTTGGACCGGAAAACCAAAAATAAAGCTATGCCGGTCAGGACGATAGTAAACCAGTCAACCACTCCGGCACGTCCGAGTTGCCATGTGACCGCTGCCATAAGACCAAGAGCCGAGATATTTACGCCGTCCAGAAAGGCCCTCGACCACCACGGTTTTTGCAACCATGGCAAGATGCGGCTGACCAGAGCCACGAAGAAAAATGAGGGTAGAAAGAAAGCCAATGTTGCAAGTAATCCCGAGGGCAGTCCTCCCATCAGATAACCGACAAACGTGGCACTGCTAGCCACGGGGCCTGGGGTTATCTGCCCGACGGCGATCGCGTCGAGAAGCTGCTGCTGAGTGAGCCAACCTAGATGCACCACAAATTCAGACTGAAAGAACGCAAGCAGCACGTACCCAGAACCATAGATTAGAGAGCCAATTTTAAGCATGGCAAAAAAAAGAGACCATTGGCTGAATGGCAGAGCGCCTGCCGAAAGCAGGGATAACGGTACTTTCAATAAGGGTACGGCCAACATTGCTAAAGGCGTTGCCTTGAGGAGGAGGCGTCCACCCTGGAAAAGCAAGACTACCCCTGCTCCTGAAAAAAGCAGGGCTATCTCATTGAAGCCGAGTAGGTAAAAGGCAATCACTCCGGATCCAATTATTGCCGTCAGGTACCCTTTGACTGCCTTCCTGCCTAAATCCCACAGCGCCTGAACCACGATGGCGATGACGATTGGTTTGACACCGTAGAGTACCCATCCAACTTGAGGTACAGAGCCGTAGTTTACATAGACCCAAGCCAGTGCCAGCGTCGCCAGCGTGGCAGGTAAGATAAACAGCAAACCAGAGGCGGCATAGCCCCACCACCCCGCCCGCACCAACCCCAACCAAAGTGCCATTTCGGTAGCATTGGGCCCAGGGATCAGGTTGGTTGCGCCGACCATGTCCAGGAATCCCTGCTCATCCAGCCAGTGGCGGTTCCTCACCGTCTCACGTTGCATAATGGCAATATAAGCCGCCGGCCCGCCAAAAGCGGTTGCTCCGATTCTCAGAAAAAGGAGGGCGACTTCTTTTAGGTATATGCTACGTTGTCCACAACAGCAGTCTTCTTCCCTGGACATTGATTCCCTTTGCCTATAAGTATATAAGTATAAACTTATGTAGAATTGTAAAACGGGAAAATTATCTTTGTCAAGGGAAATGTGTAAGAAAAAATGTAGACGGTTAAGTGGTAGCTTTTGTCGGACGGCAGGTTGGACTAGAAGAATCATCTGCCCACATTTCATTGAATACCAGCGTAGTGGAAAGAATTTCCTGGCAGTGTTTTAGCCCTTCAGTGTCAATCTGGTAGTGCATGCGGTATCCCAGTCTATGCCCTGTTACGAGACCGACAGCTTTCAGTGCACGAAGATGTTGGGAAACTGCAGGCTGCGAAATTCCCATTAGTTGGGACAAATTATTTACACAACGATGTCCGGGAGGCGACTCGTGATAAATAATCTGGAGAAGTTTTAATCTGGTTGGGTCTGCCAGCGCGGCAAACAATGCTGCTTGTTCCTTTGTATTTTCCATAGCCATTACTCTAAATTATAAGTCTATACTTACAAACTTGCAAAGGTTATCTTATCTTTGTGCGGCCTTATTCGGTTCAAACCGTTTCACCATCCCCGCTCGCCGTATTCCGTCCATATCCCTTCAAAACAGCAAAGCCAAAAGCTGCAATGAAAGAACACAGAGCGATAGGGCCCCACAAAAAGAGAGGCGTCCCGGGATATTTATCCAGCAGGAAGCCTCCCAGAAGGGGGCCGAGGGAAAAGCCCATGGTGCTGCACAGGCCGTAAAATCCCATACTTTTGCCTTTCTCTTCCGGCCCCGACATTTGCCCGACTACAGCCATCGATGAAGGCACGAACAACATTTCTCCTATGACCATAATGGCTATCGAGCCAACGGCCGGCATGAATGATTTTATCCAGGTAAGCGAAAGAAAGCCGGCAGAATAGAAAAGGCAGCCCAGTACCAGAGCTTTGCGAGCATGGCTAGCCACTCCATGAGATATCGGATATTGAAAGATAATTATCAAAATACCGCTGATACTCATCAGGAGACCATATTGTGCCGTTGAAAAGCCAATACGGTCGACTGTGAAAACGGAGAGGGTGCCGGCCCACTGTGTCATTGTCAGGTAGAACAGCATGGACAGCAGGCCGAACAACATGAGGTTTGGCGCCGGTATGAGCGATTTAATGTTATAAGAAACCGCTTTTTTTGAATCACCCGCAATAGAAACCTTGCTTTTTGAATCAACAGCAGGCGAATCCGGAGGCAGGAACGGTATGCCAATCAAGCTAAGGGCCTTTATTCCGGCGCCGATACCGAACAGCCAGCCAAAGGTGGAGAAACCGAGGAGGTAGCCTCCGAGCAGCGGGCCGATTGCCCAGCCTATGTTTCCGCCAATGGCCTGAAGGCCGTAGGATTCCGTGAGGCGGCTTTGCGACGAAGCCCGCGCGATGATTGCATTGAGCGGAGGCTGGGTTCCCGCTCCGAAAGTTGCTACAAAGATTGCAGCTAAAACTATACTCCACGTGGGTGTCTTTATCTGGATAAAAACTGCCAGCGCGATTGAACAGATTACCATACCTAATGAGAACAATAAGGACATCAGGCGGTGGCCGAACCTGTCACCTGCGAAACCTGCCAGAATCTGACCAGCGCCGGATGAAATGCCGGAGATAAGCATCAACAGCCCGACCTGCGTCATCGGGATATTGCGCTCCTGGTAGAGATAAAGAGAGATGTAAGTGAAGGAAGTAGCCCAGCCTATTCCGCCGACACAGTTCATTCCGGCCACCACCCACACTTCGGGAGGGAAGCCTTTAAAGTTAAATTGGCCTGTCAGTTTTTTGAGTGTTTGCATTTTGGTCTCTATTGTTGTCCTGCGACGCCTTGTCATCGCCCGGGATAGATTCACCCTCATTCTTACCTTCTCCCCTCAAGGGAGAAGGGACACCGGGCGACCGCAGGTCGCCCCTACGGGTTATTTTGCTACAACAAGCCTGCCCCGGGAGCAACCACAGGGGGTTGCCCCTACAAAAAGAAAAGCCCGTCCTTCAGTTGAAGGACGGGCTTCCTGAAGTCATGTGTTACCTATTGAGTTATGCTAAAGGTTTGCCAAGGACGGCTTCGAAAAGCTCGGCATCCATAGGATGACCTTCAGATATCATCTGGCGGTACTTGATGAAATCAATGGTGTCTTTGCCGGTTATCCTCTTAGTGTTAAAGGCAGTAAAGCCAAGGTAAGCTTCGCCCACCATATTGGTCGCCAGCCAGTAACGGTGGTCGTTCTTGGACAAATCCCAGAAGAATTTCTTCTTCTGCCTTATCCCGGCGAGCGACTTGTCAATACAGCCGGGGAAGAGGTTGGTGAAGGTCCAGAGAATCTTGTTTACCTCTTCATCCAGGCGAGTCATCACCACAGGCAGCGACCTGGCCAGGTCCCGGGCTTCATTGGCTTTCGGTCCGGTAACCATCTCTCCGTAGACAATCTGCCCGTCTTCAATATACCTGTCGGTAATCACCTGGGGGTTGGGAATAAACTTGTCTCCCTGTTTGAGCACGGGGACTACTTTGCTGAGGTAGTTTTTCCTGAGCATCTTGTAAGCGCTCCACATCTCGCAGGAGACGCAGTTCCACATGGCATCCTCGATGGTCAATGCCCAGGGGAGAAAGTCTGTCGAGCCGCCGACAGCAGCCGAGCCGTGCCTGGGACCGGCCTGACCGAAGATAGCCAGGTCAGAGGCTACGGCTATATCGCAGGCGCCGCCGATCTCCTGTCCGCCGGCAACGCTCATGCCGTTAATCCGGCGAATTACGGGCTTCTGGCATTGAAGAATAGTATCTACCATGCCGTTGAACAGGTCCATATACTGTCCGTATTCCTCGGGCTTGGTGGAATAATACTCCGCGTATTCCTTGGTATTGCCGCCGGTGCAGAAAGCCCTGCTGCCGACTCCGGTAAAGACCACTCCGACAACCCTCCGGTTCATTTCGGCCCGGTGGAAGCCCGCGATTACCCCTTTTACCATTTCAGTAGTGTAGGAGTTCAACTGGTCGGGGTTGTTCAGGATAATCCAGGCGCTAAACAGACCGTCGACAGGCTTTCCCGTCGGGTCGATGATGGGCCTTTCCTCATATATGGTGCAAGGCGCCTCTGTGCCGAAGTGCTCCTTGCCCATTAAGTTATGGTCTTTGACTCCACCTTCTTCTCTGGGTATCCAAGCTAAAGACATGCTCTTACCTCCGTTTTATTTTATTTACTTGTATTAAAAATCAGGGGTTAAGATTATCCTCTTGGTCAAGCCGCCCTTATGGGCTTCTTCGAAGGACTCTTTGATTTTGCTCATCGGCCTGGTCTCTACAAATGGTTCTACCTTGATTTTGCCGTCCAGGACCATGTTAAGAACATCAGGATAATATTTGGGCAGGCAGCCCCAGGAGCCGTAGATGTCAGCATCAAAAGCCATCATGCGGGATAGCTGATACTCATTCTTCTGCATACCATAGCCGCATATTACCAGTTTGAAGGTATATGACAAAAGTTCAAGGGCGATCTTTTGCCCGCCGGCGGCGCCTGACCACTCGAATACCTTCCAGCCGAAATTACTTGGAATGTTCTTTGAGGCGCAATAAGCGCGGAACTCGTCCTTGATAGCTCTTGGGTCTTTGTCCGAGGTGCTCTGAATAGTATGGGTGGCGCCGAACCCGAGCGAATTCTTCAGTTTGACCGGGTCGCGGGCGATAGCAATTACCTCTTTAGCACCCATTCCGGATAAGACCTGAACGGCGTATGTCCCGAGTCCACCGGTTGCTCCGATGACGATGCATAAATCGCCTGGTTTGACATCGGCCCTCTTGGCGGCTTGATAAGGCGAAGTCCCGGCGTCAGCCACGACGGCCAGATGAGAAAGGGCTATTCCCTTCTTATCTTGGGGAACAGCGCATAAATCCATCGCAGGGACGACGATATGGCTGGAAAAACCTCCGTAGGTGCCCATGCTGTTGCCAGGCATCTTCTGCTGAAGGCAGCGGTTGTTTCTGCCGGCAAGGCAAATAGGGCAGGTATTATCCGGCATTACCGCAGGCACGATAACCTCTTTACCTACCCATTTGGCGTCTCCGGCGATGACCGTACCGGCAATTTCATGACCGAGGGTAAGAGGCGGTTTACTTACGGTCGGTACACCATCATAGAAATAACCCAGGTCGGTGTGACAGATGCCGCAGCCGGCAATCTCAATCAAGGCTTCGCCCGGCTTTAATTCGGGCATTGGCAGGCTTACTCTAGCTAATTTTCCAGGTTCCGTCATTTGCCAGGTTTCAATTTTACTTGGTATATTTGCCATATTCCCTCCCTTTATGATAGTGTACACTAGTATGTAGCTTGAAAATCTTATCAATTATGCATGGCACTGTCAATAGCATTCATAGCTAATGGCCTTTTATCGTGCCCAGTTGTCAGATTCTGCCCGGTGTGCTATACTACAAAAGTACTTTTTTTGAATGGGATTATATCGGTAAAAACTGAATTAAGGGTAAGGGTGCTGGATAATGGTGACGGAAGAAAAAGTAATAACTAAAAAAGAAGATAAGCTGGTCAGCTACGAAATGGTAGTTATTCTCAGCCCGACGCTTATCGATGAGCCGCTTGAAACAGCGATTAGTAATATAACCAATTTTATCACGGCCAGGGGCGGCACAGCCCCGGAAATTGCCCGCTGGGGTAAAAGAACTATGGCTTATCCGATAAAACATTTTGCCAGCGGCACTTACATTTTAGCCAAGTTCTCTTTGAAACCCGGCTTCAGCAAAGAGCTGGAAAATCATCTCAAGATTACTGAGCCGGTGTTACGGCATCTCCTGGTGAACCTGGAAAGCTAATGGCAACATTTCTTGCGCCGGCGCGCAGGACGGATAAAGGAGTTCGGGGTAATGCCGAGCATAAATAAGATAATAATTATTGGCAACCTGGGTAAAGACCCGGAAATGCGTTTTACCCCGAATGGAAATCCGGTAACTTCCTTCAGCGTAGCAACCAGTCAAAGATATACGACGACAGCGGGTGAGCAACGGGAAGAGACCGAGTGGTTTACCATAGTCGCCTGGAATAAGCTGGCGGAACAGTGCAACCAGTTTCTAACCAAGGGGCAGTTGGTCTATGTCGAGGGGAGATTGCACTCCCGTACCTGGGATGGCAACGACGGACAGAAGCATTTCGTCAACGAAATCATAGCTTCTACCGTAAGATTCCTTAGCCCCCGACAGGGGTCAGCTCCTTTACCGGGGGGCAAGGCCGGTGCGGGCAGCAGTGGGGAAGATAGTGGCGAAGAGTTAGGACCGGATGACATTCCCTTTTAGTGGGGAATAGAATCTGTTAAAATCGGGAGAGGGAGTTGATAACCAGTGCCAAAACGAAAAGTTAAAGAAACAAAACCTGCTAGGACGTTCAGGAAACCGAGGTACACGCCGAGCCGTAAAGTCTGCGTGTTTTGCGCTACAAAGGGTTCGGTGATTGATTACAAGGACGTCGAGAAACTTCGCGGTTTCATATCCGATAGGGCCAAGATATCGCCGCGACGCCGGACAGGTACATGCGCCAGGCATCAGCGCGTCCTGGCCGTAGCCATAAAGAGGGCGCGTCACCTGGCTTTACTGCCGTACGTGCCGTCTCACATGCGTAAGATGGCCAGTGCAATCGCAGCCGGTTAAGTGGAAAACCTGAGGATTAACCCTCTCTTTTTATCAACCTTTTAATATTAATAAGGGGAAATATGCCAAAGAGGACTTATCAGCCAAAAAAAATCCCGCGTAAGCGCGAACATGGTTTTATGAAAAGAATGAGCAGCAGGGGCGGACGGGATGTCTTGAAAGCAAGACGGCTCAAAGGTCGGCTGCGCTTAACTGTGGTTTAAAAAATGCCCGCGCGGCGGACTATAAGCCTTGGAATCGGGACAGCTCAAAGCAGGAAAGCGCTTAACTGTGGTTTAATGTCAAGGCAGTTTCTTTACCGCTGAACCCGGGTGGAGGAAGTGATGAGGAAAGAGGAGCGCCTGACTAAGCCCCAGCAATACTCACTGGTTTACCGTAAAGGCAGCTCCAGAGCATCCAACTTGCTTGTTTTAAGAGCCTTACCCAACGGTCTTGCTGCATCCCGGTTTGGCTTCTCAGTAAGTAAACGGGTAGGAAACGCGGTGACGAGAAACCGGATGAAGCGTTTACTCCGTGAAATTTCACCCCGGATACCTCTCAAATCAGCCTCAGATATCGTCTTTATCGTTCGCCCACCGGCAGCTACGGCCGATTATGCGACTCTGAAGAAGTCAGTCGAGGGTTTGTTATCCAGAGCCGGCTTACTGGCAAGCGGGACAGAAGGTAATCTCACGGCTAATCAGCTCAAAGGCATCTCAGAAGGTCAACGGGGATTATGAAACAGTTAGCCCTGGGACTCATCAGGCTTTATCAGTCAACCTGGTCTCAGGTAATGCCATCGAGCTGCCGCTATATGCCCACATGCTCCCAGTACACCTACGAAGCAATCAACAAATATGGCTTTTTCAAAGGAGGGTGGATGGGAGCCAGGCGGATAGCCAGATGCCATCCCTTCCACCCCGGCGGCTATGACCCCGTGCCGTGAGAATGGCGGATCGTCTTTCGGTGGGAAGACAACAATGCGTATGGAGTATCTCTTACGGATTATCATTAAGTGAAGGAGAAAAAATGTTACCGGAAAATAGAATTGCGACACATCCTGGTGAAATATTTAAAGAGGAGTTCTTGCTCCAATCAGACTTACACAGGTAGCGCTCGCTCAACATATTGGAATACCCCTGCAAAGGGTAAATGAGATAATTCGAGGCAAACGGGGAATATCACCGGAGACAGCATGGCTGCGTTCACAGGCGTTAGGTACAACACCTCAGTTTTGGATGAATCTGCAGGACGCCTATGATTTGACGAGCAAACGCCCAAAACGGACGGTCAAGCGTTTGATTAAAGCCGCCTAAGTATATAGAAATCCACTAAACAGAAATCCACCCGGGCAATAAACGCAGGATTAATTCGAGCGTTCTGGTTCTGTCCATCGTGAAGTACTCCCACGCTACAGACACAGTTAGCCTCATCCTTAACGGGGTTGATGAAGTGGCGGTAAGATGCTATACTTTCTCGTTAGGGATTTACGGAATTCATATCAAGGCTGTTTTTGTGCCCTTTTGTTTTGTCAGGCGTTGAAGAGAAGCTATTGCGCCTTTCCCGGTGATGTCATTTTACGGTGTTGCGTTTTATTTGCGCAGAGTGAATGAATAAGTCTGACCGCTGTTAGGGAGTGAATGAAATTAGTGTTGACCTCTTTTAGATTGAAGTTCTTATTGAAGCCACGGTTCCTTTTCTTTGGGATGCTCCTCATTTTCCTGCTTTTTTCCGGCTGTACCGGGGGTGGAACCGTACCCAGGGGCTGGTCGGGGGTAACGATTGATAACGGCTCGCTGTATCTCGGCTCTATGAATGGCAGGCTTGTTGCCATTAATATAGCTAACGGGAGCCTGAAGTGGTCGGTAACTTTACAGAGCCCGCCTACCGGCGGCAGAGGCTTTGGCTGCGCCCCGGCTCCGACTGCCGTAGCTGTTTACGGAACTCCCACTGTGGACGGGGACACGGTTTTTGTCACCGGCTATAATGGCAAAATTTATCGAATCAACTCCATCACCCAGGACTCCAAAGACACATTCGTGCGCAAGGATGACAAATCCACACCGAAACCCATCATCGCCGGCGCAGCGGTTGCCGGTGGCAAGGTCTACGCAGGGTCTTCTGACGGGCGGGTGTACGCCCTGGACGCAATCAGCCTTGATTTGAAGTGGCAATTCGCCGCCGGAGATAAAATCTGGTCTACCCCTACCGTTGCGGGAGACACAGTATATGTTACATCCTTTGACAAGAAACTTTATGCCCTGAATGCTGATTCAGGCAGTAAAATATGGGAATTCAAGTCAGACGGCGCCATCGTCTCGCAACCGGTTATCGTTGGCGGCACGGTCTATTTCGGCGCTCTAGACAGGTATTTTTATGCCGTGAATTCCGCCGATGGCAGCCTGAAATGGAAATTCCAGGCCGGGAAGTGGTTCTGGGCCAAACCCGTAGTCAACAACGGCGTTGTCTACGCTGCGAATCTCGATGGCACGGTTTACGCTCTGAATGCAAGCAGCGGACAGAAACAGGCAGAATTTAAACTGGGAAGTCCCGGTTCGGCAGCTCCTGTCATGGCGGGCAACACGCTTATTGTTGCTACCGAATCTGGAAATATTTACGCGCTGGATACGGCAAGCAATCAACAAAAGCTGCTTGTTGACCTCGGAGAAAAGGTTTTTGCTTCCCCGGCTGTCAGCGGAGGCAAGGTCTATATTCATACAAATGGCGATAAGCTTTATGAAATCGACGCCGGTTCAGGAGCCAAGAGAGAGCTTAACATAAAATAATTACTCTGAGAAAAGCCGGAGTAATTAATAGCAAGTGAGGTAGATTCTGTGGGTATTGGGGAAATCTGGGACCTGATTATTTTAAACCCGATGGTGAACGTCCTTATCGTGACGTCTAACTATCTGTTTGACAACTTCGGGTTGACAATCATCGTGCTTACTATTGTGATTAACCTTGTGATGTACCCGCTTACCCAGAAGCAGCTTAAGGCAAGCAAGGCAATGCAGGACATGCAGGGTAAAATTGCCGAAATCAAGAAGAAGTACGCTAAAGACAGGGCTAAGGCAGCCGAAGAGCAGATGAAGCTCTTCAAAGAGTCCGGAGTCAGCTATATCGGTTGCGTGCTGCCTATGCTCATCCAGATGCCCGTCTGGATAGTTCTCTACCAATCAATACTTCGCGTTATGGCGGGGACTCCCGAGGACTTTCTTAACCTGTCCCAGCGCTTGTATTCCACCTGGCCGAGTGTTTTTACCCAGTTGCCTTTAGGTCAAGCCTTCCTGTGGTTGGATCTGGCAGCCCCTGATGTGATTATAGCTGTTCTGACCGGGGTATCGATGTGGGTGCAGCAAAAAATGATGACTCCGACAACGTCTGACCCCCAGCAGAAAGCCCAGAGCGAGATGATGCAGTGGATGATGCCGCTCATGTTCGGTTTCCTGGGGCTGTCCTTCCCCAGCGGTTTAGGTCTCTACTGGGTGACTTCGACCACCCTCAGAATTATAATGCAATACTATGCCACCGGCTGGGGAGGCTTGAATATGAATATAACCGGGCTATGGAACCGGGGTGGCAAGAGTAAAGATAAAGAAATTATTGGGCGGGTCGCCCGGCAGAAGAAGGTCTTGACACAGGCCGATACCAGCGCCGATATTATCATTGAGCCGGGTCCTGCCAAGGGAGAGGGAGCAGAAGATGGAAAGTCTGGAGATAAGCGCCAAGACAGTGGAGGAAGCGATTCAACGGGCATTAGACCAACTAGGCGTCAGCCGGGAGGAGGTAGAGATAACCGTCGTAAAAGAGGGTAAGGGGGGTATCCTGGGCATAGGTTCCGAGGAGGCGGTAGTACGAGTGACGCCGATAGTGCCCGAGGGTAACCGAGCGGATGAATCGCCGGATATGGTGAAAGGTGTCCTGGAAAAGGTTCTAGACTTAATGGGAGTGGACTGCACCATAGTGCCTACTGCCGCTCCTGTTGTAGATAGTGAAGAAGATGGGGAAGTCGCCAATGCGGTCGCCTTTAACATAGTAGGTGATGACCTGGGGATTTTAATCGGGCGGCGGGGACAGACCCTTGACTGCCTGCAATATGTAGTGAGACTGATTGTCGGTCATCAGACCGATGACTGGGTGCCGATAATCGTCGATGTCGAGGGGTATAAGGAGCGCCGCTACCAGGCTCTTCAGGATTTTGCCCGGCAAATGGCGGAGCAGGTCAAGGCTAAGCAGTCTCCCTTTAGATGTGAGCCGATGCCGGCTGCAGAAAGACGGCTGGTTCATCTGGCTCTGGCCAACGACCCGGATGTCTATACGGAGAGCACCGGCTTCGGGGAGTCCCGCCGGGTGGTGATTGTGCCGAAAGACAGGTAGGGAAAGCAGAGAAAGCCCAAAAGTCAAAGCTCAAAGTTCAAATAGATGAGAACGCGGGGATTCGTTTTCGTTTTATAAAAAGTCTTTTTCTTGAAACATAAGCCCCCTTCGACAGGCTCAGTGCAGGCTAATGGCTCAGCATAAGCGGGGTAGGAGTGGATTTCTGGATTCCGTGCCAAGCACGGAATGGTAGACGCGGTAATTGGCGGGTTGCACTTATAAAAATCCCTCTCCTGTCTCCCTTTTTCAAAGGGAGATGCCTTCCTCCATTGTTTGCTGAAGTTAACGAAGTCACCCGTCTTTAATTATGCCGCACACTCCTGGTTTGATTTATTTTTTTGGATATGTTAACCTTTCTTGAAAAGCGATGACGGAGAAGAGTAGGCGGGGTTAAAGACGCTTAGCGAGTCTGGCAGGGTGAAAGCAGACGTGTCTTCCCTCTGAAAATCACTCCTGAGCTGCCAACCGAATGCCGATGTCCCGATTCGTAAACTCATACGGGATGCCGTATTCACGGAGTGAATCGGCAAAGGACAAGTAGACTTGGACGGTCTCGTCAGCCGTTAAAATAGACGGGGGTATAATAACGTACCCTTAAGAGAGTCCCCCGATTTTATTCCTCTATAAAACCGGAACAAGTCGGGGGGAAGCGGGGTGGTACCGCGGGAACTTTTAAGTCCCGTCCCTGTCGGACGGGGCTTTTTGTTTTTATGTTTCGGTTTAATCAGTATGAATACTTCGACAAACTCAGTACGAACGGAGGTTTGCAATGGCTGAACCAGTAAGTGGCAAGTTTGAACCAGTGAATAGTAAGGTGGATTTCCCGAAGCTCGAGGAGAAGATACTCGGCTCGTGGAAAGAAAAAGGAATCTTTGAGAAGAGCGTGGCTAACCGCAAGGGCGGCCCCCGTTTTAATTTATATGACGGCCCGCCGACCGTGAACGGCTCGCCGGCAATCCACCATGTCCTGACAAGCATTTTTAAGGATGTTATTCCGCGCTATAAAGCCATGAAGGGCTTTTATGCCCCACGCATCGGCGGCTGGGATACCCACGGCCTGCCTGTGGAGCTGGAGATAGAGAAAAAGCTGGGTTTTTCAGGCAAGGCGCAGATTGAGGATTACGGTGTCGCCAGGTTCAATGCCCTCTGCCGGGAGAGCGTGGGCAAGTACCGCAAAGAATTTGAGGACATCATCGAGCGCATCGGCTACTGGGTCGACCTGGAGAAACCCTACGTCACTATGGATAACGGCTACATCGAACACGTCTGGTGGGCGATAAAGCAGATGTGGGATAAGGGATTTATCTATCAGGGCTACCGGGTGACGCCGCATTGTCCCCGCTGCGAGACTTCACTCAGTTCTCACGAGGTTGCCCAGGGATACAAGGACGACGTCGAAGACCCGTCTGTTTATATCAAATTCAAGCTGCTCGGTGAATCGGCAGGTAATTTCACTTTCGACAAGCCTGCCTATTTCTTAGCCTGGACAACAACACCCTGGACGCTGCCGAGCAATACAGCCGTGGCGGTATCGCCCGAAGCCTGGTATGTGGTTGTGGATATGGATGACGAATATCTGATTTTAGCCGAGGCAAGGCTGGGTGCGGTCGGGCTGAGTGAGAAGAAAATTGTGGAAAGGGTCGAGGGCGTCTACCTAGTGAATCAGGAATACGAACCTCTTTACAGGATTCCGATTATAAAAGGTGACGAAGATAAAAATTCCTACCGGGTTATCGAGGGCGACTTTGTTTCAATGGAAGACGGCACGGGAATAGTCCATATCGCCCCTGCCTATGGCGAGACAGACTTCCAGGTGGGCGAAAAAGAGGGGCTGGCTCTGGTGCATACGGTTACCCTGTCCGGTGAGGTTAAATATAGCTCTCCCGGCCAGACTCCAAGAATATGGAAGACTAAGACTGACAATCCGGTTTCTGACGAAGAATATATCAAGTTGCCGGGCGAGGGTAAGTTCGTCAAAGAGGCGGATAAGGATATCATAACCGACCTGAAAGCCCGGGGACTGATGTATAAAAGCGAGACGATTCGCCATACCTATCCCTTCTGCTGGCGCTGCGAATCGCCCCTGCTCTATTACGCCAAGCAGGCATGGTATATCAGGACATCGTCAGTAAAAGACAAACTTATTTCGGGTAACGACCAGATAAACTGGTACCCGGAGCATATCAAGCAGGGCCGCTTCGGGGATTGGCTGCAAAACAACGTCGACTGGGCTTTGTCCCGTGAACGCTACTGGGGGACTCCGCTGCCTGTCTGGCAGTGCGATTCCTGCGGCAGTTTTGAGTGTATCGGCAGCGTTGAGGAGCTAAAGAAAAAGCCCTGGTTCAGCGGACTAGCCGAGCCTCTGGATTTACACCGTCCCTTTGTGGACGAGGCGACTTTTACCTGTTCCAAATGCGGCGGCACCATGAAGCGGGCACCGGAGGTAATCGACTGTTGGTTTGACTCCGGGGCAATGCCTGTAGCTCAATATCAGGACAATTTTGAGACCGGGAAACTATTTGAGAACCTGATTCAGCAGGGAAGATTTCCGGCCGACTACATCTGCGAGGCAATCGACCAGACCCGCGGCTGGTTCTACAGTCTCCATGCTATCTCAACCTTGCTCTTCGACAGGCCCTCATTCAAGAATGTCATCTGCCTGGGTCATATCCTGGACGCCAAGGGCGAAAAAATGAGTAAGCGCAAGGGGAATGCCGTCCTGCCCTGGCCGGTGATGAATAAGTACGGCGCCGATGCCCTACGCTGGTATTTATACACCTCATCGCCGGCGGGCAATCCGCGCCGCTTCAATGAAGAGATGGTGGCGGAAATCTCACGCAAATTTCTATCCACCCTGTGGAATACCTACTCGTTCTTCATCCTCTATGCAAATATAGATAACTTCGTGCCGGATGAGGAAACCCTTCGACCCATTCGGCAGGCTCAGGGCAGGCAGGCTCAGGGTGAGCGGGAATTGCCGGAGCTTGATGGCTGGATTCTCTCCGAGCTTAACCAGCTTATTCTGGACGTCGATTCCGCCCTGGACAAGTACGACCCGAGGGGCGGAGCGTGGCCGATTGCCACCTTTGTCGATAATCTCTCAAACTGGTACGTGCGGCGCAGCCGGCGGCGATTCTGGAAGAGCGAGAATGATACCGATAAACTTTCGGCCTATAACACGCTTTATCAATGCCTGGTGACGGTGGCAAAGCTGATGGCTCCCTTCACCCCTTTTCTGGCTGAGGAATTGTATCAAAACCTGGTCAGGAAAGTATCTCCCGGCGCTCCCGAGAGCGTCCATTTGACTGATTTCCCGGTGGCTGACAGTAGCAGGATTAATGAGCAGCTAGGCGAGGCTAACCGGCTGGCGATGAAGGTCTCCAGCCTGGGACGGGCGGCCCGGAGCAAGGCAAGCATCAAGGTACGCCAGCCCCTCCAGACCGCCTATTTTGCCGCCGGCTTCGAAAAAACGCTGGGCAGCGAGGCAATCCAGCAGATGGTGCTGGACGAATTGAACGTAAAAGAAATAAAGTTTGAGTCTTCGGAAAAACTGGCAGACATGGCCAAAGATTCCGCCTATGTCGTCGATGACCCGGCCGCTCCGACCACAGTCATCGATACCCGGGTGACGCCGGAGTTAGAGGCGGAAGGTATGGCAAGGGAGATTGTCCACCGCGTGCAGGGGATGCGCAGGGAGGCTAATTTTGAGATTGCCGACCACATCAACATCTATTACCAGGGTGATGACTATATCAGGAGTGTGATGGAGAACAAGTCCCTCGCCGCATACATCACTCAGGAAACGCTTTCCCGCCAGGTTATCGAGGGGCTGCCTGAAGATGTCAATTCCAAGGAAAGTTTTAAGCTGAGCGGGCATGAGGTGGCGCTGGGGGTGAAGCGGCTGGGGTAATCAAATGACCTTCGGATTCGCGTAGGGGCGACCTGCCGGTCGCCCCTACGTTTCGTTTGCTCTTACTGCCTACGGTGACGCCGGCCGCTCGGTGAGCGTGGCGCTGGTAGCTCCTTTAGCATTACCCCGCCAGTAAATTATCTCTACTTTCTGGCCTACCCGAGACTGGCGTATTATCTGTATCAGGTCGTCTACAGAAGTAACTGTTTTTCCGGCAAAGCCAACGATGACATCCTTGGCCAATAAGCCGGCGCTACCTGCCGGACTGCCGGCAGAGACATCGACTACCAGGGCGCCCTTATCGACTGCCAGATTATAATCCTGGATGACAATCTGGTCTATGGCAAACAGACTTACCCCCAGCCAGGGATGAACTGAACGGCCTGTATCAATCAGTTGCTGGATGACCGGCATAGCGGTCTCAGTGCTGATAGCAAAGCCGGTAGCTTCAACCCCTATGGCAGACAGCTTGGCGCTGTTGATTCCGATGACCTGTCCGGCCATATTTACCAGGGGCCCGCCGCTATTACCGGGGTTGATGGCGGCGTCAGTCTCGATGAGTCCATAAAGAGTCTGATTCTGGTCCACCGGTATCGAGGCATTCTGGCGGCTGATGATGCCAAGAGTAGCTCGTGTTCCCTCACCCAGCGAATTACCGATGGCGACAACGAAGTCGCCCAGCCTCATTTTGGAGGAATCGCCTACCTGGACGGCCGGCAGGTTTTTGGCATCGATTTTCAGCACTGCCAGGTCTATCAGCGGGTCGGTAGCTACAGTCTTCAAATCTACCGGGAAGGTCTTTCCGTCATCCAGAGTGACCGAGATGGTCTTAGCACCTTCGACAACGTGGTTATTGGTGATAATGAGTCCGTCATCTCTGATTATCCAGCCTGAGCCGGCGCCTTTCTGGGAACTGGGACGGTTAAAAAAGTCCAGAGCTGTAACCTCGGTGTTGATAGCCACTACCGATGGCTTGACCTTAGCTACCACATCAGCAACACTGGGCAGAGCTTGTGACTGAGTTGCGGCGAATGGTATCTTCGGCTGCGGGGCGGCCGTTCCCAGGTTCCCAGGAGGTGTTACCCCAGGGGAAATAGTTGCCGCTGCCGGAAGGCTTTCCGTAGTTGGATTATCAGCCGATGTATTGGCAGTAGATAACAGGTCGCATCCGGCGCTGAAGAACAGAGATAATACCAGCAACAGGGAAACAAGCAATATCTTAATGTTAGTTTTTCTCATCGCCTCTCACTTTAAAATTCCAAATATAATATTAGCATATTAGGCTAATATTAAGAAATGATTAAGGGCACCGACGCAGCGAGGAATCGCGAAGCAAACGAAGGGGGGCTGGAGATATCTCCAGCCCCCCTTTTTTAAACAGAGCAATACGCCTCAATCCTAAGCACCGGACATGTCAGGTAATGATGCCAGAGCTTCTTTGACCTTATCCTCAGGATAGGCATAGTCGGTCAGTTTGCCGGTCAGGTAAGATTCATAGGCAGCCATATCGAAGTGGCCGTGTCCGCTGTGGTTCATCAGGATAACCTTCGATTGTCCGGTTTCTTTGCACTTGAGGGCTTCATCGATGGTCACCCGGATAGCATGGTTAGTCTCCGGAGCGCTGATAATGCCCTCAGTGCGGGCAAAAGTAACCCCCGCGGCAAAGGTAGCTACCTGGGGCACTGCCCTGGCTTCCACAAGCCCCAGCTTGTGCAGGTGGCAGATAATCGGCGACATGCCATGATAGCGGAGTCCGCCGGCATGGACCGGAGGCGGCATAAAGGTGTGTCCAAGAGTGAACATCTTGAGCAGAGGAGTCATTCCGGCGGCATCGCCGAAATCATAGGCGTACTCTCCCTTAGTCAGGGTGGGGCAACTTTCCGGTTCCACATTTATGATGCGCAAATTCTTCTTCCTGCCGCTGATTTTATCCTTAAGGAAGGGCAGGAACATACCGCCGAAGTTGGAGCCGCCGCCGACGCACCCGATGATGATGTCCGGGTACATGCCGGCCATTTCCATTTGCTGCATGGCTTCCTGGCCGATGATTGTCTGGTGAAGCAGGACATGGTTCAGCACGCTGCCCAGGGCGTAATGGGTATCGGCACGGGTAGCGGCGTCCTCGACAGCCTCGCTGATAGCAAGACCGAGGCTGCCCGGGTTACTGGGGTCTTGAGCCAGGGCATCGCGCCCGGCTTTGGTATCAGGGCTGGGGCTGGGAACGCATTTGGCGCCCCATGTTTCCATCAGGATACGGCGGTAGGGCTTCTGGTTGTAGCTCACCTTGACCATATAAACTTTAAGCTCGATGCCGAAGAGCGAGCAGGCAAAAGCAAGGGAACTACCCCACTGACCAGCCCCTGTTTCGGTTGCGATGCGTTTGACGCCTTCTTGCTTATTGTAGTACGCCTGGGGCACGGCTGTGTTAGGTTTGTGGCTGCCGGCCTGGCTGGTGCCTTCGTATTTATAGAAAATCTTGGCCGGAGTATCCAGAGCTTTCTCAAGCCGGTAGGCGCGGTGCAGAACAGTGGGTCTCCAGGTGCGGTAAATCGACTGCACTTCATCCGGGATTTCAATGTAGCGTTCCTGGCTTACCTCCTGCTTAATCAGTTCCATCGGGAAGAGGGGCGCCAGGTCCGCCGGGCCGATGGGTTTTTTGGTGCCCGGGTGGAGGGGCGGGGGCAGCGGCTCCGGCAGGTCAGCCTGGATATTGTACCAGTGGGTCGGCATTTTGTTCTGGTCGAGAAAGAACATCGATTTGTCCATGAGTCCTCCTATTTAAGCTCATTATATAAGACAATAGTTGATACCGATTGCTAAATATATATCGGGTTTTCTGATTTTGTCAAATAAAATGGTTACCAACCTATCCCCCTGCCCCCTTCCCTTCGAATGGAAGGGGGTTTTTACGAAGGTGCTAACGCCCCTTCGAGCTTCCCTTATTATGAAGAAATACCTATTTCTTTAAGAGAGGCGAAACCTCTCTTAAACTCTCCTGCGGGGTGATTCATCATGAGGATGCCGGAGACTCTCCGGTCGACTTAATTTCCCCTTCCTCGACATCAACCACCTGCCGCAAGGCAGCTATGGCCACTTCAAGCTGGCTGTCATCAGGCTCCCGCGTGGTGAGGGATTGCAGCCATAACCCGGGAGCCAGCACCGCCCTGACCAGAGCATTACCGGTATGCCTGCCGCCGAAATAAATAATCTCATAACTGAGCGAGGCGATGACCGGAATAAGGACAAGGCGCGACAGCACCATCAGCCAGATAGAGTGCAGTCCGACAAGAGAGAAAACAAGAATGGAGATGACCATCACCACAAACATAAAGCTGGTGCCGCAGCGCACGTGTTCCTTGCTGTGCCCCCTGACCGCCTCCAGCTCTATCGGGACGCCGCTTTCATAGGCATTGACTGTGGCGTGTTCGGCGCCGTGATAGGCGAAGGTACGCTTGATATCGGGCACCAGTATCATCAGCTTGAGATAGGTGATGAGAATAGCCACCCTGATTAGACCATCCACCAGGTTGAATACCAGAGACGAGCTGAAATGAAACAGCCTGGTCAGGAAGAGAGGCAGGATAAAAAACAGGGCGACCGAAAAAGCTAGAGCAACAGCCATAATTAAGCCCAACTGCCCTCCGGAAACCTCTTCGTCTTCCTCTTCAAGAGAGATGTTAGCCGAGTAAAGGAGAGCCTTGATGCCCAGCACCATAGCCTCGATAAGGACGATGACACCTCTTAGTAAAGGGGCTTTTCTCATCCAACCGGTATAGATAGCCGGCAGCGGATGAGAGTCTATCGCTATGCTGCCATCGGGACGGCGCACCGCCGTCGCCATTGTCTGCCGCCCCCGCATCATCACACCCTCGACTACAGCCTGGCCACCATAATAAAACCGCTTTGCCGTCATAATCCTCCAGTTCTCGCTATCATTCCCGCGTAGGCGGGAATCTGCTGATATGAACCCTCTGGATCCCGATTTTCATCGGGATGGGGGCTTCGCCCATATCCCCTAAAAAAAGAGGAGCGGGATATTAATTACACCGCTCCTGCCTTTATCATTTTGAGTTTATTGACCGCTCTTAAAATTTTCTGCCCTGATATTCTGGTTTTGGCGGCAACTGGTCTTCCAGCTTATAGCGTCTCCTGAAGCGCTCGACGCGTCCGGCCGTATCCATCATCCTGCGCTCACCTGTATAGAACGGGTGGCACTTGCTGCACGAATCTACTTTCATCACCTTCCTGGTGGCGCCGGTAGTGAAACTGTTGCCGCAGGCGCAGGTTATCTTGGCATCCGCATAATACTCGGGATGAATCTTCGTTTTCATATTATCTGTTAGTCAGCGTAAACGCTGACCTTCCTCCGTTCCTTGGTGGCCTGCTCAAATTTGACTGCCCCATCAATCAGGGCAAAGAGGGTGTAATCCCTGCCGACCCCGACATTATTACCGGCATGAATACGGGTGCCCCGCTGCCGGACCAGTATTGTCCCGGCATTGACGGTATCCCCAGCGTATCGCTTCACGCCCAAGCGTTTTGATTGACTGTCCCGCCCGTTCCTGGTACGGCCGGCTCCCTTTTTATGTGCCACTTTCCGTTACCTCACTTTTAGTCCGGCGAACCCTTTTAACCGGCGCAGCCTTTGCCGGTGCCGCTCCCGGCTCAAGTATCTGGTCTATAGACAGGCTGGTATAAGGCTGCCTGTGTCCCCTCTTCTTGATATACCGCGTCTTGTTCTTGTATTTAAAAACGGTTACTTTCTTAGCCCTGTCATCCCCCTTGGAGGTAGCCAGCACCTTCGCTCCTTCAACTATGGGCGTGCCCACGGTCATTTTATCTCCGTCAGCGATAAAAAGGACTCTGTCCAGCTCGACAGTGCTGCCCTCGGTCACCTCCAGAAGCTCCACATCCACCACCTGGCCGGTCGTGACCTTATACTGTTTTCCGCCTGATTCTATAATTGCGTAAATTTTAGACCCCCTTGGTAAAACAAAAGAAACAAAACGCCAATAACCACTATTACCCTAATAGCACATATTTTGACGCTAAACTTTATCATTCTAGCAGTAAAGAGACTCAAGTGTCAAGCGCAATGGCACAGGGTAAAGTACAATCGTGGGTTATTCATTCGCCACTCTCCACTTCGTGTTCTTTAATAACCTTGAGGCAATATAACATCAGTTCGTACAATGACTTTGAGCCACCATGTTGGCTCTCGTCTAACGGTTGTTGGTGAATTTTACGTAAGTCAATCCGGAAACTCGTAGAGGGTAGTTCTAATACCTCTATATCTTTGTACTCACGTCCAATTCTCCATGTTGGATGAGCAGGGTTATGGCTTAATGCAGAACGCATCATGTGAATAATAACCCGCAATACCCCCTCGGTCATATCTTGGTAACCTTTAGGAAAGCCTTTTGGCCTGTCTCCGAGCGTTTCATCAAGTGCTTTTTCAAACTGTATAAAGCACGACCCCTTTGTAACATTACTCAAGTTTTTAGCAATGCCCGCCACGTCAGAAAATGAATCAAAGCTGACCTCTGCAATGTCCTGCCCATTACTGACTAGTTGAACCTTGCGGTCACTAAAATTACGTGGTATTGTGCCATCCTTCAAACGAGCTTGCACAGCAATTGACAATAGCCAGCACTGAACCAATGCGGTTGTTTTTTCGTATGCGGTCGGCATTTTATTATTCCATCACCTCCATCGGCGTTAATATAGAGTCAACCACAATGCTTTTCTTCGCTGTCGGTCGGAGAATTAGCACAGTACGAAAGATTAAACCTAGTAAACCGAGGTTAATTACGGGTCGATATTCACAATTTCCGTTTTATCAAAATCCAATCGACGGTAAAAGCAATTGCGGGGTTGTCCCTGCTTGTTTTTAGTATGACAGATGCCCCCCCGCTTCGGCCTCACCTTGTATAGAAGTGAGTTCTGCTCGCAATTAACGCACACCTCTATCAAATCGAAGGTTTCCCCGGAGGTTTTGCCCTTTTCCCACAGCTCATTCCTGGAGGTAGACCAAAAGACCGCCGTCCGCGTTTTGATGGCGGCCTTGAGAGCCTTCTCGTTGACGTAAGCCACCAGGATGACTTCTTTCGTATCTATATTTTGCACTGCGACAGGTATTATATCCGGGCTTGTCTTTACGGATTTAGCCAGTTTTGAGAAATCCAGTTGCAGAGTAGTTCCTTCCTCTAATTGGTTCATCTACCTCACCCCTTAATCCCCTCTCCTTGAAAGGAGAGGGGAAAATAATTTATTAAGAGGGGCTTCGCCCCTTCTTAAACTTCTCTTTTAAAGCGAGAGAGCAAGATTTCTTTAGTGTCCACCGTTAACCACATCTAGCGCTTGTTTCAGGTTGATAGCTCTGGTATAGAGAGCCTTGCCGACTATGGCGCCCTCGGCTCCTAGCTGTTTCAGCATTTTGAGGTGGATGAGCGAGGAAACGCCGCCCGAAGCGACAACCGGCAGCCTGGTTTCATGCATCAGTTCAGAGATGGCGGCAAAGTTAGGCTCGGTGAGGGTGCTGCCGCGATTGGTATCGGTGTGGATAAAGCGCCTTACCCCCAACTGTGCCATTGTTTTCGCCAAATCTACGCCGCTCAGCCGTGTTTCCTGCTGCCAGCCCCGCGTGGTTACCCAGCCGTCCCTGGTATCGATACTGACGATAATCGACTCGCCGTACCTGCGGCAGGCTTCCAGCACCAATTTTGGGTCTTCGACAGCCGTGGTGCCCAGGATAACACGGTCGATACCGGCTTTAAGCAGTCGCTCGACTGTTTCGATGTGGCGGATGCCGCCACCCAGTTGAATCGGCACCAATATCGCCTTGGCCAGTATCCGGATAATCTCCATATTGCCCGGCTCGCCCTGAACAGCGCCATCAAGGTCGACGACATGCAGCCGGGGAATGCCCATGGATTGCCACCTGAGAGCCACATCCACAGGGTCGTCCGAGAAGACAGTCTCCTGGTTGTAATCACCTTGAAACAGGCTGACGCATTTGCCATCTCTAATATCTACGGCAGGTATTATTTCGATTTCAGTTCTCCTCACAAATAAGTTAATTAAGGAAGTTTAACCCCGCTCACCCTGAGCTTGTCGAAGGGTGAATAATGAGGCCTCCCTTATGGTTCGACAAGCTCACCACAAGCGGGGGTATAACGCTATATATATGTACTACCCCAGCCCCACCCGTTCTTTCACCATGGACAGGGTTTTCTCGGCCATTGGCCGGGCGCGGTCTGCCCCTTCTTTAAGCAGAGCATCGATGTAGGTGGGGTCGGCAGTCAGTTCCCGATAACGGGTTTGCAATGGGCGCAGCCCCTCCACCACCATCTCCCCAAGCTCTTTCTTGAGAGCGGCATAGCCCTTACCGGCAAAGTGGGCTTCGATTTCCTTTCGGCTCTTGCCGCTAAAAAGCTCGTAGATGACCAGCATATTGTAAACGCCGGGCCGGTTTTCGTCGAAGACGATATCCTTCTGGGAATCCGTAGTGGCGCGCGATAGCTTTTTCATGATAACATCCGGCGGGTCTAGCAGGTTAATGGCATGGCCCGCAGCCGTCTCACTTTTATCCATCTTCCTGGTAGGGTCATCCAGCCCCATGATGCGGGCACCCACTTTAGGGATGACCGGTTCAGGCAACTTGAAAGTCTCGCCAAAAATCGAGTTAAAGCGCTGCGCAACATCTCTAGCCAGCTCGACATGCTGTTTCTGGTCCTCGCCTACCGGCACGATGTCCGTGTCATAAAGCAGGATATCGGCAGCCATTAAAGCCGGATAGTCGAAGAGTCCGGTGCTCACCTGTTCTTTCAATTTCGCTGATTTCTCTTTGAACTGAGTCATCCGCTGCATCCAGCCCATCGGAATGAAGCAATTGAGAATCCAGGCTAACTCGGCGTGAGCGCTGATGTGAGACTGGACGAAGACGATAGACTGCCTGGGGTTTATACCAGCGGCCAGATACAAGCCGGTAATTTCCCGTGTCCAGCCTTTCAATACCTTCGGGTCCTGCGGCACGGTAATGGCATGCAGGTCTACGATGCAAAAGATGTTATCATATTCATCCTGCATCTTTACCCAGTGGCTGATAGCGCCTAGATAGTGGCCGATGTGGAGATTGCCCGATGGTTTGATGCCGGAAAAAACGCGCTTTTTCATCCGATGATTCTCCTCATCTGAGAAGTTTAGCATAATGAGCGCCTGGGCGACAAGGCAAAAGAGACAGGGCGCAACTTTTGTGAGTATAATAGCACGATGGATTTGTCTAAAGACGTTTATTATCAGGAAAAATTTGCGAAGCTCTCCCACACCAAAGAAAAAATCCATTCCAGGGTGTTTGAGGACTGTGAATTTAATGGTTGCAGCTTCATCGACTGCACGTTTGAGAACTGTAAATTTCTAAACTGCGCATTTAATGAGTGTAATCTGACCGCTATCATCCCACTGAAGAGCCAGTTGATAGAAGTAAAGTTCTCAAAATGTAAAGTCATGGGTATCGATTGGACAAAGGCTCAGAAAATAACCGAGCCGAATTTCTCCGAATGCCAGATTAACTATTCCAATTTCAAATTGTTGAAGCTCCCGAAGATTAAGATGGTCAAATGTGAGGCGAAAGAAATTGATTTTATCGAGACTGACTTAAGCCATGGGAATTTCACAAACACGGACTTTGAAAAGAGTCTGTTCTTTAAAACCAATCTGACCGGCGCCGATTTTAGAGGGGCAAGGAACTATTTTATCGATGTTAAAACTAACACGCTCAAGGGAACCCGGTTTGCCCTGCCTGAAGCCTTGTCCCTGCTGAATGGTCTTGATATTATCATAGAGTAAATATCCAGCGGAGGTGGAAATGATCAGGAGCTTTAACGGAAAAACGCCGAAGATTGCACCTTCGGCTTTCGTCAGCGAGGCGGCTTATATTATCGGCGATGTCGAGATAGGGGAAAACTCCTGCGTCTGGCCCGGGGCGGTCATCAGGGGCGACCTGGGCAAGATAGTCATCGGGAACAATGTAGTTATCGAGGATAACTGCGTGATTCATTCCGGCGCTCCCTCCTTACCGCCTACCTGCGATACCACTATCGGCGATAATGTCGTTTTCGGACATGGCGCCATCAGCAACGGACGCAAGATAGGCAATAACGTGCTTATCAGCATCGGGGCAATCATCCTCCACGATGTTGAAATCGGCGATGGTGCCGTCATCGCCGCGGGCTGCGTGGTAAAGGAAAAGGCGGTAATTCCCGAGAAATCATTCGTCGTCGGCGTGCCCGGGGTAATCAAAGGGCAGGTCGGCGCTGACCAGGCATACTGGACGACCCAAAGCCCGCGTATCTACCGCGAGTTGGCCGAAAAGTACAAGGCAGAGGGGCTTTAGTGAAAATTCAAATTTCAAAATCCAAATATCAAATGTTCTATTGTTTGAAATTTGAGCTTTGAAATTTGAAATTAGTTTACATCTTGTCCGGCGCGGTCATGCCCATCAGGTGCAGGGTCTTGGCCAGGACAATTTTAGTTGCCTCGACCAGCTTAAGGCGAGCGGCTGTCATGGATTGGGCATCAGTAATAACGCGGCACTGTTTGTAAAAGCTGTGGAAGGCGGTGGCCAGTTCCTGGGCGTAATAGGGCAGGTGGTGAGGCTCCAGAGTGCGCGCCACCATCTCCACCAGCTCCGGCAGAAGAAGCAGCTTGCGCACCAGTGTCAGCTCAGGCTCAGTAGTGAGCAGTGAGACATCCCCTTTGCTATAATCGATGCCTTTTTCTTCAGCCAGCCGGAGAATGCTGGCGATGCGCGCGTGGGCGTACTGGACATAGTAAACAGGATTTTCCGCGGATTCTTTCTTGGCTAACTCAAGATCGAAGTCCATCTGGCCGTTAGCCGAACGTCCCAGGAAGAAGAAACGGACAGCATCGCTGCCCACCTCATCCACCAGTTCCCGCATGGTAATGATGTCCCCGCTGCGCTTGGAAACCCGGACGATTTCCGTGCCGCGCCGCAAAGTGACAAGCTGATGGATGATTATCTCCAACCGTTTAGGGTCGACTCCAAGAGCGCTAACCGCCGCTTTCAACCGCGTCACGTGCCCTTGATGGTCGGCTCCCCAAATATCTATCACGCGGTCGAATTTACGTTCGATGAACTTGTTGTAGTGATAGGCGATGTCAGTGGCGAAATAGCCGGGCGAGCCGTCACTCCGGACGAGAACGTTATCTTTGTCTTCTCCCAGCGCGGTTGAGACAAACCAGATTGCGCCTTCTTTTTCGGCCACATAACCCTTTTCCCGCAGCAGTCTCATTATCGTATCGTACTGGCCGTTCTCGTAAAGGCTCCTCTCGGTGAACCAGTTGTCGAAAGTTACTCTCATGTTCTGCAAATCGGTCTTGACATACCCGATGACCTTTTCCAGTCCGGCTTTGCCGATTTCCTTGATAGCTTCAGCTTCCGGTAGTTTAGCGAAGCTATCGCCGTGTTCGGAGATTACTTCTTTAGCGAAGTCTATCATATAGGTGCCGTGGTAGCCGTTTTCAGGCATCTCGGCTTCCTTACCCAGTTCCTGCATGTAGCGGACATAGAGCGAGCGGTAATAAGCGTTCATCTGGGTGCCCGCGTCGTTGAAATAATACTCTTTTTGAACCTCGCAGCCCGCCGCAGCTAGTATATTGGCCAGTGTGCTGCCCAGGACGGCTCCCCGCCCGCCCCCGACGTGGAGCGGGCCGGTGGGATTGGCGCTGACGAACTCCACTTGCACCTTGCTGCCGCGGCCGGTATCGATGTTGCCAAAGTCTTCTCCTGCCGAGAGGATGGAATCTACCTGGCCGGTCAGCCACTGGCTCTTGATGGTAAAGTTAATGAACCCGGGCGGGGCAACGACGATGCTCTCAATCTCAAGGTAGGGGGTAATCAGACCGATGAGGTCTTTGGCGATAGTCATCGGATTGGCGCGGGTTGCCCGGGCCAGTTTCATCGGAAAACCCGAGGCGTAATCCCCATGCTCCGGCTTCTGGGGACGCTCTATGGTGGCTTCCGGCAAAGCCACCTGGGGCAGCTTGCCCGCCTTTTGAGCTTCGCCGGCCGCCTGAGTCAGCAGATCCACCAGCCTTTGTTTCAGTTCCAGTATTTCCGTGTTAGTCTCCTGAATATTGCGAATGTTTGAAATTAGTTAGAAGTGAATTATAGCATAAAGGGGAGGAGGTTTGTCATCGATTTGAAATCAGCCGTAGGGGCGACCCCCTGTGGTCGCCCTGGGCAGGCACGGGGGCCTGCCCCTACGGTTTTCGCGCTAGCAGGTCAATGTTCGAGAACTTTGTTGCTGAAAGTCTCGATATGAAAATAAATAGCCGATTTAACGTCTGCCAGGGCTTCCTCATAGTGTTACCCTGTCCAACGACCACGCCCTTCAAGCCCAAGGGATAGGCAATATAGCCATCAGGGTTTTTTTCAACCACTATTTTGAATTGACGAATCATGATTCACCTCCGCGGGTAGACGAATTATTTAGCCTTAGGAGCTTTGAGAAGGACTACTCGCCGACTTTTACGGCGTCAATTTATTCCCCTGTATCCTAGACTGCCCTTTTTATACAGGTTTGCCTTTCATGGTATTTAAGCACCCTGTGGTAAACTCCACTCACTGGCAGCTCAGCTTGCTCCATTCTCAACCGATTTGCTAGGCTAATAAATTATAGCATGTGAGGTAAAGAGGGGTCATTCCAGCTAAAGTGAGAATCCAGAACAAACCGACTGAGATTCTTCCCTCCGACTTCCCTTCTGGATTCCTCAATTATGTTTGGTCTTTAATATGCGCCCGTTTTACCTTCCACCTAACTTCTTTTTCCATCGTAAAATCTTTCCCGTATGTCATGATCACCATTATAGGTGTTTTCCCGTTTACATTGAACACCCGATAGAGCGGAATACCTTTTAATAGGTTATCATGTGACGGTTGGCCTGACACAAACAACTGGTTCCAAGCCAATTTAGCACTAACAGTACCCTTCACCTCAATAATTTCGTCATTCACATTTGTATTTTTGAAAACTACCAAAATATCGGCCCCTTTGACCTTCTCTTGAATTTCGACATCGCGATCGACGTATTTCTCTAGTAGATACTTCTTAACAATCGCAACGGCTTTCTTTTCCGTACTGAGGGTAGCTAAGTAACCAACCTCGTCAGGAGTAAGCGGTATTTCAATCTCCGAATACGCTGTGTTATTACCTTTGAAATTCGCTGTAGACTTACGTGACTGCTTCCGTACTTCCTTGTTGTTAACAGTAGCCATGTCATCGTCCGGTTGTATCTGAACACGAACAAAGTCTACTTGCTGAGATCGCAGGTTCACTCCGCGTTCTTTTATTAGCCAACCAGCTTCACGCCAGTATCTTGAGTACCACCTCGCAGGAGTGTTTACCCAGAACCATCTTTTTGCAGAAGAAGATGGAAGCGTGTCTTGAATAATATTTTCTATTTCGTCAAAAGAAAGGCTTGTATTTATGGTGTTCTCCGGGACATTTTCCAAATACTTTTTAAGTTTTCCCCAATCGGCCATTGTCGCCTCCTCCAATTGTCTTTTAGGTTGATCTGGCTTTTCTCTTTCCTAGTATCTTGAGTTTCTTAGCTCCACTCTCCCGCTTGCGATGACCACACCCGGGCAAGTTCTTTGACAAGCAGTTTGTTTTCGGGGTTTTTGAGCCGCTTGTCTTTTTCAAAGAGCTTGATGGCTTCGGTGCGGGCAAGCTCAAGGATATGGACATCGGAGAGTTTGGCCATCTTGAGGTCAGGCAGGCCGCTCTGGCGGGTGCCGAAGAATTCACCTGGGCCGCGCAGTTTCAAGTCTTCTTCAGCCAGTTTGAAGCCGTCCTGAGTGGTCTCGATGATATCAAGGCGAGCCCTGGCGACTTCGGATGGGTTTTCAGCAAGGAGCATGCAGTAGCTTTGCTCCGCCCCCCGCCCCACCCGACCCCGGAACTGGTGCAACTGGGAAAGACCGAACCTGTCGGCGCTTTCGACAAACATAACGGTGGCGTTGGGAACATCGATGCCGACCTCCACTACCGGCGTGGCCACCAGGATATCCAGTTCGCCTGAGTGAAAGGCGCGCATGATATGTTCCTTTTCCGTTGACTTAATGCGACCGTGGAGCAAGCCCAGCTTCAGGTCGGGGAAGACTTCGTGAGAAAGGCGTTCGTACTCAGCGGCAGCGGCTTTAGCCTGGACAGCCTCAGATTCTTCGATAAGAGGACAGATAATAAAGGCCTGGCGGCCGGCGGCGACCTGCTTGCGGATGAAGGCGTAGGCGCTATCCTGTTGTTCCGGTTTAAGCCACTTTGTCTTCACAGGCATCCTGCCCGGCGGCAGCTCATCGATAACCGAGAGGTCGAGGTCGCCGTAGAGGGTCAGGGCGAGGGTGCGGGGGATGGGCGTGGCTGTCATAACCGAGATGTGGGGGTTAAAGCCTTTTTGACGCAATGCCGAGCGCTGCTCGACGCCGAAACGGTGCTGCTCGTCTATCACGGCAAAACCTAATTTATGAAAGGTAACGTCCTGCTGAATCAGGGCATGGGTGCCCATGATAATGTCAACTTTTCCTTCACGAATAAGCTGCTGAAGCTCGGTTTTCCTTTTGCGGGGCAGGGCGCCGATGAGCATTGCCACGGTCAGGGGGCGGGGCAGGATGCCGGAGTAGGTGCTTAGGCAATTCTCCTCTTGCTCCAAATGCCCGGCGCGGGAGAAAAGCTGGCAGATAGTGCTAAAATGCTGCTCGGCGAGGATTTCGGTCGGGGCCATGATAGCGCCCTGGTAGCCGTTGGCGGCCGCCATCAGCAGGGCAATAGCGGCGACTACTGTCTTGCCTGAGCCGACGTCACCCTCCAGCAAGCGGGACATGGCGACCGGCCTACTCAAATCAGCCAGTATTTCTTTGAGGGCTTTCTCCTGAGCTTTGGTTAGAGTGAAGGGCAAAGATTTCAGGAAGGCTGCCAGCAGCGGCGCTTGAGTGCCTATAGGACTGGCAGGCTGCCCCTCCTGCCAGTCGCGCTTCTTTGCCAGCACGCCTAGCTGGAGGATAAAAAGCTCGTCAAAAGCCAAGCGAATTCTGGCTTTATCTTTAGATTCTTCAGTATCAGGAAAATGCGCCTGGAGAATAGCTTCAGGGAGTTCGAGAAGGCCGCCCCTCGCTCTTATCTCACGGGGGAGAAAATCCTCAACCTGAGAGGCATATTGGTCGACCACCCCTTTCATCATTTTTCTCACCTGGCGGGGATACAGTCCCTGGGTGAGGGGGTAGAGGGGCACCAGCCGCCCGACGTGAATCATCTCCTGGTCGTTGACCATCTCCCACTCCGGCGACTGGAAAACATGCCGGCCCTGAAACAAACTCACCCGCCCGCTGATAACCACCTTGCTATTGGTGGCCAATTGCCTCACCAGGTAGGGATTATTGAACCAGATTACCCGGATATTGCCCGTTTCATCGCCGACTGTAGCTTCTGTGCTTCTCCTGCCGCCGGGTCTGGTTTCATGAGCTTCCCAGACATTAGCCAGGATAGTCTCTTCGTTACCTTCGACAAGCTGGGAGATCGTCTTCCTCCGGCTGTAATCCAGGTGGCGGTTGGGGAAGAAATAGAGCAGGTCACGGACCTTTTCGACGCCCAGTTTTTCAAATTTAGCAGCCTGAACGGTGCTGATGCCTTTTATAACAGTAATGGGCGAATCAATAGATTGATTTGGGAGTACAACGACGGCTTTCGGTTTGGATGCCGGACGTTTGGGTGGGGAGGCGGTTTTGGTCGCCACCGAAGGTAGGGGCGACCGGCTGGTCGCCCCTACCGTTCCGGCATCTTTTAATTCGACCAGGAAGGCAAGCAGGGTATTAATAAATTCTTTGCGTTGCTCTCTGGCTAGGGAAGCATAATTTGCTTTGGCCAGTTTATTCAGGCGGAATACCAGTTTGCGGTTGGTTATGGATTCCGCCGTTTGACCGGCCCAATTGTGGAGGAATCTATCCAGGCCGCCGATTACCGCTAAATCCGCATAGCCCTTATCACTCTCCAGAGCCAGGATTTTAAGCAGCGGTCCGACATTCAGCGGCAATATTCTGTCTCCGTAAGCTATCTTCTTGTAGACATTATACGGATTTTGTTCCAGTCTGGCTAATCCCCCCGTACCCCCCTTAGTAAGGGGGGTACGGGGGGATTCATTATTTCTTCTCAGCTTCCAGCACAGTCACCGCCATCGCTCCAGGGCCGCCATGAACGCCAACGACCGGGCTGATAGCTGACTTAAAGATACGCTCTCTGGGGAAGACGGAGGCAAGGCGGTTCACCAGCCTGTCGGCTTCATCAGGGGTGGTAGCATACTCGACAGCCATAAGTTCAGCATCTGGATACCCTTTGGCAAAATTATAGAGATAATCCAAACCGGCGGATAGAGACCTGAGCCGGGTCAAGGGTGCTATTTCACCATCTTTGACGGTGAGTATCGGCTTTACAGATAGCATAGCTCCCAACAATCCCTGGGCTTTGCCTATGCGTCCCCCCTTGGCGAGGTATTTGAGAGTATCGAAATATATGACCAGGTGTGAGCGGGACATTGCTTTCTTCACCCAGTCCACCAGTTCATCCAGTTTCGCCCCACTCTGGGCTTTCCTGGCCGCCGAGATAACTATTAATCCAAAGCCCATTGCCACCTGCTGTGAATCAATTATCTCGATGCGGCATTTGCCCTTGAACATATTTTTAGCACCCAGAGCCGACTGGTAGGTGCCGCTCATCTTGCCGGAGAGGGTGATCACCAGAATTTCATCGGTTTCTTTAGCCAGGGTATTATAGACTTCGACAAAAGCGGCCGGGGTAGGTTGGGTGGAGGTCGGCCAGACGGCATCATTAGCCAGCCTGTGGTAGAATTCGTCAGTAGTAATGGTCACCCTGTCAAGGAACGTTTCGTGACCGAACAGCACTGTGAGCGGCACCACAGTCACCCCCAGTTCCTTAGCCAGGTCGCTGGTAATATCCGATAGACTGTCGGTAATAATCTTGACTGTCATTATCAAGCCCCCCCTGTTATTCGATGGAGACGATGTAATTATAGTAAGGCTGACCGCCTTGAATTACCTCAACCTGAAGCCTGGGGTACTGTTCACGAATATTGGCGTTAACCTCCTCCGCCTCAGCCGGGTCGGTATCCGCTCCATAATATATGGTGATTATTTCTGTGTTCGCTAAATCCAGTCTGGCCAGCATCTTGGTCAGGATATCGAGGGGGTCTTTACCTGCTACCAGGAGCTCTCCGTCCAGGAGACCGATAGTCTGCTTTTTCTTGATGTTCAATCCGTTCAAGTGCGCCCCTCGCACCGCGCGGGTAATCTCGATTGTTCTGACCGATGATTTCGCCTCCTGCATCAGTTTGGCATTGGTTTGAAAATCAGCCTCGTAATCAAAGGCAAGCAGGGCGGCTACACCCTGCGGTATCGTCTCTGTCGGTACGATTTCGACCTTCTTATCTGTCAGGGACTGAAGCTGCTGGGCAGTCAGGATAATATTTTTGTTATTGGGGAGAAGAATAACCTTATCCGATTTGACTGATTTCACCGCCTGAAGAAGCTCTTTAGTACTGGGGTTCATTGTTTGTCCGCCGGAAACGATAGCAGTCGTGCCCAGGCTTGTGAAAACATCCGCCAGCCCTTCCCCGGCCACAACGGCAATAGTGGCGATGTCAACCTCCGGCGTCCGGTCTTTCTGCATCTCAAGGTAGTCCTGGTGCTGTTCATCCATATTCCGGATACTTACCTGGTGCACGGTGCCTAAAGAGGTGGCGTAGCGAATGATTTTGCCGGGGTCCTCAGTATGAATATGAACCCTGGTGGCGTTATCATCCCCGACCACAATCAGGGATTCTCCGTCTTTCTTTAATTTGGTCTTGATCTTATCTTGGTTGAACCCGGAGCCTTTGAGCAGGAACTCCGTGCAGTAGCCGAAAGGTTTCTCTTCTTTCGGTGATATTCTCAGAACCCGGGTGGGTTGGGGGAGGCTGCTGGCGATTATCAATGGCTTGCGGAACTGCATTTGTTCCGCCTCGCCTCTCAGGTAGCGCAGAGCGCCTTCCAGGATAGTATATAACCCCTGCCCGCCGGCATCCACTACTCCGGCGTCTTTCAGGACGGGGAGCAGGGTGGGGGTATTAGCTACCGATTCATTGGCGGCGCTGACGATAGCTTCCAGCACGGATATCAGGTTGGCGTCCCCCTTAGCCACTTGAGCCTGGCCGGCGCTGGCGGCGTCTTTTACCACGGTAAGAATAGTCCCCTCGACGGGGTTGCTTATGCCTTTGTACGCGGTGACCGAGGCCTGATGCATTGCCAAGGCAAAGTCAGCGCCGTTAAATGAGGTTTTATCCTGTAAGCCCTCAGCCAGGCCTCGCCAGATTTGGGAAAGGATGACGCCGCTGTTACCCCTGGCCCCCAGTAAAGCCCCCCTGGCGATTGCCTGAGCCACTCCCCCGGCGCTGGAATCCGCTGTCTGGTTAGCCTCGTCGACGCTCGAGCGCATTGTCAGCAGCATGTTGGTGCCGGTATCGCCATCAGGCACCGGGAAAACGTTTAAGGCATCGATGTCCGAAGCGCTCTTCTCCAGCCAACTGGTAGCTGTAGCCAGCATTTCTTTTAACTCTCTGCCGTTGATAGTCTCCACCTGTTTCATCTTGTTCCTTTATTCCTGCCCCTGAGATTTTCTGTAACCCAAACAATCTTCATTCTATTTCATTTGCCCTTGTCAATTACCCCCGGCTATGATAATATGTTTTGTTAGTCATATTACCTGAATATACTTGTGTGGTCAAGGGCTGTCCTGAAGACTCGCTCTTAAGGGGAAGAAAAATTGAAGTGTGATATTTGCGGAAAATCGCCCCAGTTCGGGCATAATGTAAGTCATTCCAAGCGCCATACTAATAAAATGTGGATGCCGAATATTCAGCAGACCACGATAATCGTCAATGGCGAATCAAAAAAGGCCAAACTGTGCACCCGGTGTATGCGCACCCAGACAAAAGAGGCCAGAAATCTGGCAGCTAACCTGAGCTAACCGCATTTTCTGAAAAAATAATTGAGCTAAAAAGAGGGAGTCCCGATAAATCGGGACTCCCTCTTTAATTTATTCCCGCTATTGCGAGACCTTATTCAAAGAACCACGGCCTTTTCAGATGCATGGGAGACGTTTATCAAAGACAAACCTTACCCTTCCCCATTGATTTTGCAATGAGCCAAGGATATTGTGGGCAGGTTAGTAGAGAGCTACTGGTAAGCGATTATACTCAGCCAAGCGCGGTTACTATTTCTCAGCCAGTCCACCAAGCCGGAAATAGATGGCGAAGAGTATCGCCACGGTAGCGAAGCTCATATAGGAAGTCTGGGTAACTACTATATTGCTTCCGGTAAGCCTGGAGATAATCGCCAGCAGGACGCTTAACCCGGAAAGCAGGGCCGCCAGACGAGCCAGCATGTGACGCCTATTTCCCATGTCCATCATAGTTCTCCTCCTTACTAGCCAGGTAGCTGTATCTTACAATAACGATGATATAAATAGCAAAAGGCATATAAAGACGGTTAAAGAGGAGCTATAAATTACCGGAAGTTGGAGCGATTGCCGGTTTTATGGTGAGCCGCACAGGAATCGAACCTGTAACCTGCTGATTAAGAGTCAGCTGCTCTGCCAATTGAGCTAGCGGCCCAGGGACACCTCATCAGTTTAGCAAACCTTAGGCTTCACGGCAACCCCCGCGACTCAAAATCTCTCTCAGTCTCCCTTTAGTAAAGGGGGATGCCTTATACAGACTAAGTCGGCTTAGGTTTCCACCCTTAGAAAAAGGGGGCTAAGGGGGATTTCGGTCCTTACCTGACACTCTCCTTTAAATCCTGGCGGCTGGTCATCACGGCAGTCATATTCAGAAATTCCTTCAGCGAGGCGCTCTTGCCCCTCAAGTCCTTTAGCTCAAGCCCGATGGGGTTGAGAAAGGCGGGGTTATCGGCATAAGTGCCGTTAAAAGCAAAATAAGCCTGGTTGAGCTTTCTGATGTGGTAGCCTTTCGAGGCCAGTTCCTGCCTCTGCTGCTCCATAAAAGCCTCGGCACGGTTAATTTCTCCCCGTGCCAGATAGACATCGACTGTTTTTCGGATTTCTCTCATTGCGAGGTTAAAATCGAATCCCGCATCCGGCACCCGACTAACGCCGCTGTCATAGCCGGAGTAATATTTTTGATAGACAAGGGCGCCAATCTCTTTGCCGAACATACCAGCCAGGCTCTCATTCATGGTAGCAATGTCATAATTTCTGGATATGCCGCTTAAATCAAGCAGGTAACGGAAGCCGAGCGGGGTGAAGGCGAGGTACTGGTGCAGCCACTCGTGCGCTGCTGTTTCTACCGTCCACCTCAAACCGGCTTCACTATCAATCAGGGAAGGATACGTCGCCATGCCGCCAACCCCCACCACCAGCGAGGAAACCCCCAGCTTATCCGCCGAGGCTTCAATCGACTCTTTCTGCTCCGGTGTAAGTCCTTGTTTGAGGACAATCTCCCTCACCGACTCTATCCTGTCCCTCGGGGAAATCACCAGCACGGAAGGCAACTCCTCCAGTCTGAAATTCAGCGGCGGGAAGCTGAAAGTGCCTTTGCCGGCCGGATTAAAGATGCCCTGCCCGGCCAGGGTTTCCCTTGTCTGCTCTTTTATTATCCTCTCCACCTCGGGGGCGAGCTCCTTCAGCCTCTTCCGGTCGAGACGGAGCATTTCTTCCAGTTCAACTAGCGACTCTTTTGGTTCACTTTCGTTAGCCGATGCTATTTCTGATTTCAAAGCGGTGACTCGCCCGGCGACGTAATAATACTCTTTGGTCACCGCTGCTTTATCAATATCCTTTCTCGGACTCCCGAGAAAACCCTCACTGACAGGGTGGACAACCAGAGTCTGCCACTCCCACCCGGCTATACTGAAAAGGTAGGGACTTACTACCGGGCTTAAGCGGGCGTCAAAATTCTGGCCTGGAGCACAGCCAGTGAATAAAATGACCATCAGTAAGAGAATGAAAATAATAGATTTCATACGGAAAGACCCTGTCGATTGATATTGATAAATGAGTGTAAAATACCGCCCTAACCCATCCTCACCGCGGCTTTAGCCAGCTCCCAGGTGTACTCGTAAAGGTGTAAACCTTTGCTGGAAGCAATCAGTTCGCCATCCCCGACCCCGATTTCGCTGGCCATATATTCCTTGAGCAACTGGATACCCGCCAGATTCGAGGGGAAACCGGCCCACAGGTCCCAGGACCTGAAATAGACAAAAAAGTGGAGCTTACCGTCACGAATCCGGGTGTCTATCCCCCTCAGGCAGGGAGGGTCGGGGAGGTAGATAGACTGCTCGTTACCCACTGACATATACGCCTGATTGGTATTGAAACCATCCTCTTTATACATCTTGATGACTTCTGCAATCTGCTTTTCCAGGTACTGGCCGTAGGTATATTGCTCTTCTTCGGCTTTATGGGCCGTCATCAGGTAAGGCAGATAGCTCTCGATGTACTCCATAGTGGTCGGGGCCGGGACGCCAAGCGGTACATCGGGTATTAAAGGTCTTGTGCCAGGGTATTTTACTTTAATGACGGCGAAATCAAGCTCCTGGCGATGCTGGCCGGTAAAACTGCCCCGCTCAATCCTGTATTTGTGTCCTTCAGTAATGACCTTACACAAACAGAGAAACCAGGCTTCGGAGAGGTCTCTAGCTTCGATTACCGATATTTCCATCTATCATTCGCCTATCTTCGAGATTATTTCCCAACGGTCTTAAATAACCAAATTGCCCATTCCGTGCTTGACACGGAATCCAGAAAGCAGGCTTCTGCCCTTAATCATCTATTCTGGATACCGACTTTCGTCGGTATGAACGACTATGGTTTCTTTTTGAACAGGGACAGGAATCTATCCTGGTACTCCTCGAACAGCCCCCACCGCTCCAGCTCTTCCCTGAGTTTACCGGTTTCACATTCGCCTCGGGCAACTTGCCCGAAAAGCTCATCGATGTGCGCCCGGGCGTCTGCCGGTACGCCTGCCGAATCCATGTTAAGGAGACCCCGGTTGCCCATTTGCCTCAGATTATCCGGCACCGAGCTTCTGGTGATTTCGTAAATGAACTTCATTATCGAGACATCCCAGAGGGCGTCTTCACCCTTGATAATCGCCGTCAGCGGGTCGCTACGCCTATCGATTTCGGCATTCAATCTATCCACTATCGCGCTAAGATTGTCGGAAATAATGTTCATTCCTTTAGGCTCATTGCGGTAGGTATAATAAATGCCGCGCGCATCCGCCCCGTGCTCTTCCAGGACAGCTCTGAAATACCGGCGGGCTTCAGGGCTGAAGCCTTCCATGTTGTTAAGGTAATAGGGGGTGACAATTTTGGGCCTTTCGGCAATCACCCTGCCTTCCCTGATTACCGTCTCGGTAGTATCCTTGACCAGCTCCGAGTATGCCGGCTCTGTAACCAGGTAATAATAGATGCTGGTAGTGCCGAAGGTATAGAGGCTCTGTTTGGGAGCACGCAAAATCTCCGTGCGCTCGATGGCCTCTTTTATCCGCTCGTCTTTTTCCATAGCTGCTTCCTGAGTTTACCCGATGGCCGCCAGTTCCTTTTTGTAATCATGCAAATGGACGAGATAGGCTGTATCCAGTTGAGCCTGCACCTTCCGCCACTCCTGCTGGAACTGAGGCTGTTTTTCCACGTCAATCTTCCCGGCACCAGCCGTCGTGCCAAGCTGTTTTTGCACAGCTTGCTGTATCCTCTCTTCCAGCTGGGCCTTTAATGACCGGTAAGCCTGCTGTCTTTGCTGCTCACCCTGCTCGTCATAGTGGGTAAAGAGGTATCTCATCTTGCTATAGATATTCTCGACAGCCACTTTATCATTCTTGAGGAGCTTTAGTCCGTCCATTGTTTTTTTGTTCTTCTTCCGGGCTGCCTCATTTTTGGGCAATTCGATATTCTTGAGCAGCACCTCTACAGCACCCCGAATAACGTACTTTTTCACATTTTCCTGGTACTGGCTCAGCTCTCCGAGCAAGTTGGAATCGTCCTTGAGATACCTGGCGGCCAGGGCTTCACCCAATGGGAGATACTTCCAGCTCAGACGCTCCTCTTCCGTCGCCTGCCCGAGCTTTTCTATCTTTTCCAGAGCTATCTCACGTGCGCTTTTTATTACATCATCATCCATAAATTTCAATCACCCTAATATATTCATGTCAGCCTGTCTGCATTGATTATACTATATGGCTGAAAAAGCACAAAGAAAAAGTTAGTGTTGTGTAATCCGTACAATCCTAGAGAAGAAATCGGATGTAACTAGAACCAGGAAAAAGAAGGGAGTCCTTCAACTGAAGGACTCCCTTGAACTCTACCTTCGGGTGAAGGCTCACCCAAAATCATTACGCTTCTACAGCACTCAGGGTCTCGAACATCTGATAATAGACGCCCTGTTTAGCCATCAATTGCTGATGGTTGCCGGACTCGATGATTTTACCGTGTTCAAGAATAATGATGCGGTCGGCATGAGTCACGGTAGAGAGACGGTGGGCGATGACGATAACAGTACGCCCTTTTGACAGACGCTTCAGGGAGTCCTGCATAATCCTTTCCGTATTGGTATCCACATTAGAGGTGGCTTCATCAAGAATCATGATAGGGGGATTAGCCAGGATTGCCCGGGCTAGGCAGATAAGCTGGCGCTGTCCGGCGCTGAGGTTGCCGCCGCGCTCTCCCACTTGAGTATCATAGCCCTGTGCCAGACGGTTGATTAAATCATGAACGCCGGCTGCCCTGGCTGACTCGATAATTTCATCCTGGTTAGCATCAAGCTTGCCATATCTGATATTGTCGCCCACGGTACCGGAAAACAGGTATGGGTCCTGAGGCACGATACCGATATGACTCCTTAACGAACTCTGAGTGATAGACCTCACATCATGCCCGTCCACAAGCACCGCTCCTTGACGCACCTCATAAAAGCGGGCGATAAGACTGGTTAAGCTGCTCTTGCCGGCCCCGGTCCGCCCGGCGATAGCCACTGTCTCTCCCGGGTTGATTGTCAGGTCTATTTCATGGAGCACTTCCTGGCCGGGTAAATAGCCGAAGCTGACCTTTACGAGCTTGACCTCGCCCTTTATAGCAGGCAGTTCAATGGCGCCGGGGTTATCCTTAATCTCCGGTTCGACATCAATCAATTCAAAGATGCGCGAGGCGGAAGCCATCGCCCGCTGCAGATCGGTATAAAGCATAGTTACTTCCCGTACCGGGTCAAAGAATCTCTGAATGTATAGCAGGAAAGCGATGATAACGCCTGGTTCCAGCCGCCCGGCCAGAGCCTGGAAGCCACCATAGATAAGAACCAGAACATAAGAGGCATCGGTCAGTATCTGGACGGTAGGCATCATAAAAGCTTGCGCCCTGGCGGCATCTACGTTAGCGGTAAGATGGGCCTTATTAACGTTATCGAATTTGCCCATGTTGACGCCTTCCCGGGACAGGCTTTGAGTAACCCTGACTCCGGAAATACTCTCCTGCAGGTTATCATTAACTTCTGCAATCGCCTGGCGCACCTTAATAAAGGTGCGGCGAGCATAACTCTGCCAGACGATCATCACCAGAACCAGAATCGGAGCAACGCTCAATGTAATCAGAGCCAACATGGCGTTCATACTGAACATGACAATGACGATGATAATCATGGTCAGAATATCAGCAGTAAGATGCAGTATATCTTGAGTCAGCAGCATCTGCAGCTGCTCGACATCACTCTGGACGCGGGACATGATTTTGCCCACTTTATTACCATCGAAGAAACTCATCGAAAGCTTATGCAGATGCTCGAACATCTGGTTTCGCATTTTCAGAAGAATGCCCTGCGCGGCGAAGGAAAGCTGCATCGTCTCCAGGTATTGACCGCCCCACATCATCATGACAGCGCCGAGATATATCAGAACCCCTGTGGTAAGTCCGCTATAGTTACCGGTTATTATATAATCATCGGTAATGCGTTTTATCAGCAGAGGCATGGCGATATTAGCCGCAGTCCTCAAGCCTGTACCGGTAGCAGCGAAAATTATATTAGTTTTTACCCAGGCCAGATACTGGGGCAGCCGCCTCAGCACTTTCATATCATAAACTTTACCCAGAACATCCTGCCCGTCACCGGCGTCAAGGGAGCTGCGCAGCCGTCCCATCGGTCCACCACCACCACCCCCGCCTCCACCACCCGGCCCGCCAAAGCCTCCTCCGCCGCCACCGAATCCTCCGAAAGCCATGTTATACCTCCATTCCTGTTACCGCTTCTTGAGTTGCGGCCAGTTGTGATAAATATGTTGAACGATAAAGTCCATTCTTAGCCATAAGCTCATCATGAGTGCCCATCTCATCTACATGGCCGTCCTTGAGCATAAGGATAAGGTCCGCCTTCTTTATAATGGGCAGACGATGGGTAATGACAAAGGTTGTCCGTCCCTGGATGAGCTTATCCAGCGCCAGGCGGATGAGGTGCTCGGTTTCTGCATCTACAGCCGAAGTAGAATCATCCAAAATAAGGATAGCCGGATTTATAAGCAGGGTACGGGCAATGGCTACACGCTGCTTCTCACCGCCAGAGAGGGTATGACCCCGCTCGCCTACCCAGGTGTTATAGCCATCGGGCAGGCTCTGGATAAAGTTATTAATCTGAGCGGCCTTAGCAGCCTCGATTATCTGCTCCAGACTGGCGTCCGGGATACCGTAGGCAATATTATCCCGAATCGTGGCTGAGAACAGGAAGACATCCTGCTGGGCGGTGCCGATGTTCTTGCGCAACGAAGCAAGCGTTATATCACGGACGTCAGTGCCATCGACTGTAATGCGTCCCTTGGTAACATCATAAAACCTGGAGACCAGATTAATGAGGGTGCTCTTGCCGCTCCCCGAACCGCCCAGGAGAGCTATGAGCTGTCCCGGTTTCGCGGTGAAACTGACATTGTCAATGGCCGGAGCCGAAGAACCATAGCTAAAACTGACATTCTCAAAAGCGACCTGACCGGTCAGCCTGCCGACCGAGATAGCCCCCGGTTTGTCCTTAACCGGTGACTCGGTATCGAGTATCTCGAAGATGCGCTCCCCAGCCGATATCGAGCGGGATATCATATTGGCAATCATGCCCAAGCGCCGGATTGGCATTGCCAGTATTCCCAGATAGAGAATAAACTGGGCAACTTCACCTATCGTAAGAGTGCCGGCGATAACCAGGCGCCCGCCGTACCAAAGCACTATAACCGTCGGCAAGCCCAGCAACATGGACATCAAAGCCTGGTTGAAGGCTTGAACTCTGGCAGCGGCAATTTGTTCATCATAAAGCTTTTTAGCATCTGCGCCGAATTTGAGACCCTCTTCCTTCTGGCGGGAGAAGGCCTTCACCACTTTGACTCCGGCCAGGCTTTCCTGAAGTGTGGTGCCCAGATAGCCCATTAACTGTTGAACGAGGAGCCAGACGGGACGGAGACGGTTGCTGGTTGAAATAGCTATCCAGGCGATGGCAGGCATAAAGGCTAAACACAGCAGGGACAGCCGCCAGTCCACTAAAAGCAGGATAACGCTGATGCCGATAATCTGAAAAACCGTTTGAAACAGCGTCAGAATGCCATCGCCCACCCACATACGAACCGCTTCGATATCAGCGGTGGCGCGAGACATCAGATTACCTGTCTGGGCCTGGTCGTGATAAGCAAAGCTTAGCTTCTGCAGATGACTGTAGATAGAGTTCCTGATGTCATATGATACTTCCTGCGAGATGACCTGATTCAGATAGCGGTTGCCGTAAGCGCTCAGCCCTCTTATAATGCTGGAACCAAGGATAACCGCCCCGGCAACGTAAAGGGCGCTCCTCGGCTCGGAATTTTCCACCGCATCGATGCCAATACCAAGTACTTTAGGTATCACCAAACTGGCTACGGTAGTTACTAACAAACAGATAGCCGAGAAGGTTAACTGGCCCCAGTATTTCTTTACAAAACCCATTGACCTCATTAGAATCTTCATATCTTGTCAAATCACCTCGCCAATTTCCTATTATTTCAAACTCAATTGTAAGTTAATGTTTCTCTTTACAGATTAGCTACTCTTTTGAGATTTCCTCATAGGCGTTAGAAATAGCTTTACGGATGCGTCCCAACTTTTCCGTATCGGCAGTGCGGGCTTTCTCTCTGATTAACTGGGTCAGCTTCTCAAACTGCCGCCGCGTCTCGACTATGTCATCCATCTTTTCAGAGTTCAATCCCTTGTCCTGACCCCTCATCCGGGCTACGAACTCTTTTTGAGAATCAAGGTATTTGCGGCCTGCTTCGGTAATGGCATATACCTTTTTCCCTTCCTTTTCGCTTGCCGCAGCGTATCCCATCTCTTCAAGCATCTGCAGTGTAGGGTAAACGCTGCCCGGGCTGGGTATATAGAAGCTGAAAAAACGCTCCCGGAGCGCTTTGATTATCTCGTACCCGTAGCTCGGCTTGTCTTTGATGCAATGCAGGATGATATACTTAAAATCACCCCTCTGGAACGGACTTCCCCGCCCTATCCTGCCAAAGAAATGCTGCCCCCGATACCTCCAATCTCTGCTAACCATCACACCCCCTCCCTAAAAGACAAAACCCCACGGCAAAGCGATATATCGTTTCACCAAGAGGTATTATAAATCAGCCTCAAAAAAGTGTCAAGTTCCTGCTTTAGAGATGCTGCCCGGGAGTTCCGAGCTGTGATGATTATGCCTGTAGATAATTATGAGGGTTGAGACTACAAAGGCTATCCCGGTTATCCACCGGGCCATCGGGACACCGCCGGCAGTCCAGACTCCGATTTTAAGCCCCTCGAGATAAAACCGGCCGATGCTGTACCAGATAGCATAGAAGCAAAAAATGTCGCCGTTGAGGAGGCGCTTTTGAAGCTTCCGGCCTATAATGAGCAATAAAATACAACCAAGCAGGTTCCAGGAAAACTCATAGAAGAATAACGGGTGAAAGTGAGTGTAATTTTCATATCCGTCCGACCTGTGCAGCGGGTCGATGTAGATACCCCAGGGCAAATCAGTTGGTATGCCATAAAGTTCCTGGTTGAAGAAATTACCCCACCTGCCGATGGCTTGGGCCAGAATCAGGCCGGGGGCGAGAATATCCAGCCACTGAAGGGTGCTCAGCTTCTGCCATTTGGTATAAATTATCAGGCCGATTACACCGCCGATGAGAGCGCCGAAAATACCCAGACCGGCTCCCCCGAAAATCAGAGCCGGATGCTGGCTGTAATAAGACCACAGGTCGATTACATGATAGAGGCGGGCGCCAATCATGCCGAGCGGCAGCACGAGGAGCACCAGTTTTAAGACGTGCTCCGGGTCGAGGCCCCGTCTCTTGGCCTCCTGATAAGACAGGAAGGTGGCGGCGATGACGCCGGAGGTAATCATAATGCCGTAATAAGCAATGGTGAACGGACCGAAGCGGAAAGCAATCATTAAGCAGAATCCCTCAATTTACCCCCGCAAGACGGGCAGAATTTATCTGATATTCCCGCCGGCTCGCCGCACTTGGTACAGAAACGCTTGGCTTGATTCCCCGGACTTTTTTGCCTGGCATAGCCCTTTCGCTGTTTCCCGGAAGAGCGCACCGGGACATAGCGGGATTCCCTGGATTTAAGCATCCAGATAATCACCCCGCCAGCCACGATTACTGCGAGAATAAGTCCCATTATCAAACCCGACTTAGAACCACCCTTAGAATAGGCGATATCAAAATGGAGAGGCGACTCGGCAGTCAGGTTGTTATAGTTGGAATAGTAAACGGTAAAGCCTTCACCATCCCGCCCGGCCGTGCCCTGAGGCGTCACAGTAAATTTGCTGGAATTTTTCGGCTGCTGGATTGCTACATTCAGATTACCGATGGGCGAAATAGTTCGGAAATCATAAGAAATCGTCTTGTCCGGCTGGCTTGAGATGACAGGATCATAATACTCGACTCGAAAAATATCTGTTTGAAGAGTATAACTTATTTCGTCCCAACCGGGAATTTCCGAGGCTTGTCGGTCCGGCGGCCCGCCGGTATAGCCCTGACCGCCGCGAGCCGTCAGGGAGCCGGCAGAATACATTTCAGCCGCTTCAGGTACCAGGAATCTCACCTGCACAGGAGCTTCGACACCCTCTAATTGCCCCTCCAGCATCACAAGCAAGGTGGGACGGTCATATTCAGGATTTATCCAGAGGTCCACATTTTTAAATTTGACGGTCTGGTTACCCGATGAGATAAGAACAGGCTTGGCAGTCTCATTAGCAGATTGAGCGAACGCGGGCTGTGTAGACAGGCCGAAAGCCAGACTCACTACGGAAACGGCCAGCAATATCCAATAATGTAATTTCATAGAATCGCCCACCTCACCTTTACTTCCTGAATGGTACCCCTGCCCGGACTCGAACCGGGGCACACGGTTTAGGAAACCGCTGCTCTATCCACCTGAGCTACAGGGGCATGCGCCACCGCTCAAATATATTACTATTTGGACGGCAATCCTTCAAGTCTGGAGGCAAGCTGAGGCAGTTTTGTTCCTCATTACATGGGTGAATGGATATGAGAACTATCCTTTTTAGCCATGACGGTGTAAACTCTTGGAAGGAGATTAAATTTGAAACCGCTTATTTTCATAGCACGATGGCTTTTTGTGCTCTGCATGCCGGCTCTGTTGCTGAGCGCCGGCATCGGCTGGGCGGTTAACAGCCTCTGGCTGTATCACGCCGGGTTTGTTAAATACAATATCAGCCAGACTACCGGACTGGCCGACACGGAACTGGACAAGGCCGCCCAGGGCCTTATTTCATACTTTAACTCACGTGAAGAACTAATTAACGTGACCGTGGAGAAAGACGGCCAGCCATTTAGGCTATTCAACGAGCGGGAGGTTATCCACCTGAAAGACGTGAAGGACTTGTTCTGGCTGGATTATAAAGTGTTACTCGGCACGCTGCTTTACGCGCTGGCTTACTGCGGATTTTATCTCAAGCGCCGTAGCCAATGGCGGCAACTGGCCAGGGCGGTAGCTACCGGCAGCGGCCTCACACTGGCGATTATGGTAGCCCTCTGGCTCGGCTCGCTAATTAACTTCGAGCAGCTATTTTGGCAGTTTCACCTTATCAGCTTCAGCAATGATTTCTGGCAGCTCGACCCCTCCCGTGACTACCTGGTGATGCTCTTTCCGGGGGGCTTCTGGTATGACACGGTTCTCTATATTGCCCTCGCTGCCGCGGCGATGGCGGTCATGCTGGGCGGCGCAGCTTTAGGGCACCTGGTGTTTAACAGGAAGGATGAGGCTTCCTGACATCGGTACAAAAAACGGCACCATCTGAAGTCCATCCGTAGGGGCGAACCCCTGTGTTCGCCCGGGCAGGCACTGGGGCCTGCCCCTACATTTTCATCCTCTGCCTGAAAGCTTCGTACATTACCAAGGCAGCAGCAACAGAGGCATTGAGAGAGGCAATCTGCCCTTTCATCGGGATGCGGGCGATAGTGTCACACCTCTTTCTGACCAGGGGTGATAAGCCCCTTCCCTCACCTCCGATAACGATGGCCGAGGGCAGTTTGAAATCAACTTTCTCGTAGTCTGTCTTGCCGTCCATATCGATGCCGGTAACCCAAATATTGTGCTTTTTGAGGGTCTCGATTGTCTCGGCGATGTTGGCCACCCGGGCCACAGGGACATATTCGATAGCCCCGGCGGAAGCTTTCGCCACGATGGCAGTCAAGCCCACCGCCCGCCTTGAGCGCACGATGACGCCCTGAACGCCGGTCGCCCCGGCCGTCCTCAAAATAGCTCCCAGGTTCATCGGATCTTCAATGCCGTCCAGGATGCAAAACAGGGCCGCTTCCCCTGTTTTTTTCGGGATAGCCAGCAAATCATAGAGGTCGACATAATCCTTGGCAGAGGCAAAGGCCAATACACCCTGGCTAATTCTTCCGGCGTCAGGCTGATTCTGGAAAGACCTCTCGAAAGCCGGCCTCTCCAAAAACTCAACCAGAATCCCCTGGTTTCTGGCATTGGCAATTATCTCATTAATGGCGGTGTCATTCCTGATACCCTTCGCCAAGAGTATCTTGTTCATCGGCCGGCCCGCCTTCAGAGCTTCCAGAACAGGGTTCTTACCGACAATTATTTCAGGCATTTTATTCCAGCTTATCCCTTTTCTCTAAATTATGTGTTGCACATACGTGAATTAAGCGATCTTAGGAGTTAACAAAGAGGGAATCATTCTATGCAAAGCTCCAACAGTAAGCCAGCTGTTCCAAACAAAGCAGCCAATCCTGTCAGCCAGTATATAAGGTTTTCACGCTTTTTTGTGCCGTCATAACTGCCATCTAATCCAAAAATTCCTAGAAGTTTGTTTATTCTGCCTTCAATACCTCGCGTATTTACGATGGAGACGAATTGAAGAGTCGAAACCGCTAACGCGAATATCACAAACCCAAGGATTTGAAGGATGATAGACCACACTTTGATGCTCATAATAACTACGCCTCCTCAGAATCGCAGACCCATCTTAACAATTACTATTGTAGCCTTAAAAGCCTGCCCTCGGCCTCCTGCTTGTCTTTCAGCCCCAACCTAGTCTTACTAATTGCCTTTCTTAAAAGCTGGATGGACTGGTCATAGGTCTTGCGGTCGACGGGGTAGGGGATGCCGTCCTTGCCGCCGTGGGCAAAGCTGTAGCGGACGGGGTCGCGGTAGCTGGGGGCAACGCCGTGGACAAGCTCGGAAATCAGGCTCAGGGCACGGATAGTCTTGGCCCCCACCCCCGGCAACCCTAACAATGTTTCAAAGTCCTCCGGCTGGCGCTCATAGGCGCTCAGAATAATCTTTTTCAGGCTATCCGGGTGGAGGTCTTCGACTCCCAGATAGTGGTGGGCAGGCAGACTCAGCGTTTTTATCCTGTTCAGCTCAGCCATGATATTCTCCGGCTTCTCCCCGGTAGCTATCTCGGTGATGGTGGTGCGCGCCGGGTCGCTCTCGGCGGCGACCAGATTCAGCGCCTGCCCCCTGGCATCGGAGGCCACGGCGGAGTGGGGTTCATTGACGAAGCTGGCGACGGACTCGCTCAGCCAGTGGTAGCGGCGGGCATAGCGGGTGGTCTCGTTCATCCCCTGCTGGACGACCGCCCAGGAACCTTTGGCAGTAAAGAAGAAGTTATGGTGATAAAGCTGGTAGCCGTCCTGGACGGCGGCGCTATCCACCTTGGCAGACATCCGCGAGGCATAGACAAGGGGGGCGGGGTCGAGGGAGATTAGCTCGCCCCACTTTTCCACTTCGGCGGGTGTTTTACGTGAAGCGGCGCCTTTGCCGCCGGCGACGAACAGGCCGAGGTCGCGCTCAATCCCTTTTACGCCTTCTTTGACAGCGCCGCAAAGGGTAGTAGTGACGCCGCTGGAGTGCCAGTCAAAGCCGAGGACACAGCCGAAGGCCTGGAACCAGTAAGGGTGGGAAAGCCGCCTTAGCATTTCTTCAGGGCCGTATTCTTCGATGGTAACGATGGTAATCTCGCGGGCGAGCTTGACCATGCGCTCAAAAAGCCAGCGGGGAGCCTTGCCATAGTGGAGTGGGAGATTAGCGATTCCGGTGCGGGCTGCTGGCATATTGAGCTATCCTCTGGTGCCGTGTTTTACAAGGGACTTTGGTGTTTCAAGCCCTCTCTCCCTCTAGGCACATCTGATAAATATTAGGGACAATGGTGATGGTGTCATTCTGGAGGGAGCGTAGCGACCGAAGAATCTCAGGGTGGTAGGGAAACGAAATCGAGTATTCCCCCTCACTTCCCTGAGATGCTTCGTCCCTATACGATCGGGACTCCAGCATGACAATCCGTGCTTGGGTACTCTTATTCTACGAGGCGCAAGTCGAGCAACTGCTCGAAGGGGCGCATCCCCCTCAGCTGCTACCGCTGCCGGCGATGGAGGAGGTCATGCCGCTGCTGTCCGTAGAGCAACAGGCGAAGGTGGAGAGCACGCGCTCTGATTCTTTCTTACATTCAGGGCAGTCAGCCTTCTCATTAGCCCGGCTCATCGGTCGCATTTTCTCAAACTTTAATTCACAGGAGGGGCAAACGTACTCGTAAATAGGCATCTTTATTTCTCCCATAATCAGTTTAAGAAATATCTCCTATTAAGTCAAGCCTCGCACACCATTTCCTCTTACCACTTATTTTACATAACTCGAAAAACAATCCAGGCTCAATTAGCCTCGAATTATTTGCCCATTTTTTTATTAGTGGAACCATTTAGCCTCAATACCCCCTTACCCCTCCCACGCCACCTCCCCACCCAGAATCGTCATTTCAACCTTGATGTCTTTGATACGGTCGAGGGGGGAGCGGGTGGTTTACCGGTTTGATTCCAGACGCCGGTAATAATCAGCGAATTTGCTGGCGGCTACAGCCGCTCTTGAAACGGTAGGGTAAAACGGCACCTTGAGGTTGATAAGGGCGGTACGCATTTCAGCGTTCATCTTTGCGCCCCGGCCGTCCCAATCTTTAATACCCGCACTGTTCTCCGGCACTACAATGAGCAATGGCTTATTCCGGCAGGCATCCAGCCGGTACTGCTGCCTCAGAGATTCCTCAGGTGTAGCTCCCGGCCCCGCTGCCGGCCGCTCTCTGATTCCGCTAAGAGTGATAAGCAGGTCGAAGTTCGGGTCTTTCGCCATCATCTCCAATATCAAACCGGCGGAAAAACTGTCATCCTCCCGGATTGAAAGGTCGACCGGGTTACTCAGCCAGTCCCATACTGAGACCCCCCGGTTCTTCAGTTCCTCTCTAAATTCGGCAGGCAGCGGGATGACCTCAAGGCCAGCCTGTTCACACCTGTCAGCGGCCAGCACACTGGTGCCCCCTGTCCCTCCGATTACCCCCACCCTTCGCCCCCCGGCCGGCGGCAGGAAATAGAAGGACGCCGCCAGATCGATAAGCTCTTCAAAGCTATCTGCCCAGACCGCCCCGGCTTGAGCTACAGCAGCCTTCCAAATCTGTTGTGAGCCTGCCAGAGAGGCGGTGTGAGAAGCTGTGGCCCTTGCGCCCGCCTGAGCCAACCCACCTTTCAGCACTATTACCGGCTTGACTGATGCAGCCTGCTTCAATGTTTTGAAGAATCTCCGCCCATCCTTGACTCCCTCCACATACAACATGATTAGCCTGGTTTCCGGGTCCTGTGCAAGGTACTCCAGAAAATCACATTCGTTCAGGTCCACGGCGTTGCCATAGCTAAAGACTTTACTGAAATAGATGCCCCTTTGAGCTGAGGTCAGGATTAGCTCCCGGGATAACATGCCGCTCTGTGATGATAACCCAGCCATGCCGGACTGCTTCGGAAAATCAGCGTGAAAAGCCATTCCACCCAGTGGATAGTAGATACCCATGCAGTTCGGCCCGATTAAACGGATACCATATCCCCTGGCTAGCTCAAGTATTTTTTGTTCCAACTCGATTGCCTCAGGCCGCCCGGTCTCGCTGAACCGGGCCGTAAAAAGGTGAACCGTTTTCACCCCTTTTTCTGCGGCATCATTCAGCATTCCCGGAACGGCCGTTGCCGGAACGCTGGAAATCACATAATCTATTGTCCCCTCTATATCTCTAAGGGAAGGAAAAGCCTTCAATCCCATAATCTCAGAGTATTTAGGATTTACCGGATAGATTTTCCCCTTGAAATTAAGCTCGATTAGCGATTCGACAAAACCGCCACCTCCCCAGCCCCGTGCCTGCGTAGCGCCAACAACCGCAATTGAATCAGGATGGAGAATCTCCTCTATCAGGTTACTAAGCACCTTTAGACCTCCGTTCATCTGGTCTTTTATTAATGCTATCTATCTTACTCTGGGCTTCGGGAAAATTCAAAAGACACTAATTATCCTGAGCATAGCGAAGAATCCGTATTATCCTGATGCAATCACCGATTCTTCCTTGCTCCACTTCTAAGAATGACATTTGATGCAAAATCACGAGATAGGTCAGAGGATGAGGTTAAGCCTCCCAGGCCACCTCCCCGCCCAGAACCGTCATTTCGACCTTGATGTCTTTGATATGTTCGAGAGGGGAGCGGGTGGGGTCAGCGTCCAATACCACCATATCGGCCAGCTTGCCCGGTGTGATTGAGCCTTTAATGCCCTCTTCAAAAGAGGCGTAGGCGGCGTTGATTGTGTACATTGCCAGTGCCTGAGTAGCCGAAATGCGCTCATCTGGGAGCACTACCCGCTCACCCCCGTATCGAGTACGGGGCAAGCTCTGAGCCTGTCGAAGGGTCTCAGCTTTTCGGGTAACAGCGGCATATATACCCACCAGCGGATTATCGGAAGCTATGGGTGAGTCCGAGCTGCCGGCCACAACCAGGCCGCTATCCATGAGCGACTTAATCCGGTAAAGTTTAGAGAGGCGGTCAGGGGGCACCACCGCCAGGTATCTCTCCCCGCTATAATACAAAAAGGGAGGCTGGGTTACGACCACCGTTTCCAGTCTCTTCAGACGCCAGAGCAGGTCGGAAGGGCATTCGGAGCAGTGCTCGATACGGTGGCGGGAGTCCGTCACGGGAACGTGGCTATGCGCATACTCCAGAGCAGCAACGGCCGCCTCGACAGTCTCCTGCTGAACGGCGTGGATAGCCACCTGAAAACCAGCCCGGTGGGCCTGCAGCACTTGCTGATTTAGCTCCTCTTGGGGAGGATATAGCTGCCCCGGCATATCGGTAAGCACGAATTTTACCCCGCCCAGGCACAAGCGGCTATCCCCGGCGCCGGCAAAGAGGCCAGCCTCTCTTACCTGGCTCATCTCATCGAACCCAAGCATCATATACACCCGGCTCTTGAGCATGCCGGTATCCTTAAAACGCCCGAATTGCTGCCACCGCTCCAAATCATTGGTCACGGTAGCATCCTGTAGCGAGGTAATCCCCTGAGAGAGATAGTGTTGATTGGCCAGGGCGATGCCGGCTGTTATTTCCGTCCCAGAAAGCGCCGGCAAGACCTTGCTGATATGCCCGACCATCTCAAAGAGAACTCCATCCGGTTCCCCGCTTTCCAGGTCGCGTCCGATAGTCGCCCCCGGCGGCTCCTCAGTTTCCCCGGTGATGCCGGCCAGGGCGAGCGCCCGGCTATTCAGCACGCAGGCATGCAGGGAGCGGTGCAAGAGCACTACCGGGTGGTGGGGAGACACCTCATCGATGTCCAAGCGGGTGGGGTGGCGCTGCTCAGCCAGGTAAAAATCGTTATAGCCTGTAGCGACAATCCAGTTACCCAGGGGAGTTTTTTGAGTTTGTTGAGATATAGCTGCTTTGATGCCCTCTATCGAGCCGACTGCTGAGGGGCTGATGTCAAGGCTCAAGAGCTGCCTCAGCAGGGAGAAAATATGGCAGTGGGCGTCATTAAAACCGGGCACGATTATCTTGCCGGCGCAGTCGATTATTTTAGTATTGGCACCCCTGACCGTCTCCAGGCTTTCATTTCCAGAAACGAGCAAAATCCGGTCGCCCTTGACAGCTACAATTTCTGCCCTGGGCAGTCCAGGTTCCATAGTCACCACATTAGCATTCTTCAGGATAAGGTCGGCGGTTGGCATTATCTACCTCTCAAGCTCTACTTATTAAATCCCTCTCGATCTCTCTTTAATAAAGGGAGATGCCTACGTAGACTCACTCCACCTTCATTCCCATTTTTACGGGAATCCAGAAAGACAACCCAAAGAGCCTGGATTCCGATTTTCATCGGAATGGTTATACTCTTACCCCCCCCTATGAGGGAAGGGGGCAGGTCACAAGCTAATTTATTTCGGTGGGCAAACAACTAGGTAAAAGTATACTCCTGATAACCCGTTGACGACAAAGATAAATTCCAACATTGTACGAGCCAAAGCTAGAAACAAACGTTAACTTAACATTGCGCTGGCAATACGGCTGTGGTATTATTATTTTATGGCAAATGTGACCTCGGAGAAAGAGAAAGCACTAGAGCTGGCGATTGGTCAAATCGAAAAGCGATTTGGCAAAGGCTCAATCATGAAACTGGGAGAATCGGCTACCATATCACCGGTGGCAGCGATTCCGACCGGCGCGCTGGCACTTGACCTGGCATTGGGAATAGGGGGTATTCCCAGAGGGCGGATTACGGAGATATTCGGTCCCGAGTCATCGGGGAAAACCACACTTGCTCAGCATATCATTGCTCAAGCGCAGAAGGCGGGGGGCACGGCGGCTTACATCGATGTCGAGCACGCCCTCGACCCTACTTATGCTGCCAAGTGCGGAGTTAATGTCGATAGCATGCTTATTTCCCAGCCGGATACAGGTGAGCAAGCCCTGGAGATTGCTGAGGCGCTGCTGAGGAGCGGGGCTGTCGATATTATCGTGGTTGACAGCGTAGCTGCCCTGGTATCCCAGGCGGAGATTGAGGGTGAGATGGGGGATACCCATGTTGCCTTACAAGCCCGCCTGATGTCGCAAGCCCTGAGAAAGCTGACTGCCGCTATCGGCAAGACAGGAACCGCCGTAGTCTTCATCAATCAGCTGAGAGAAAAGGTCGGTATTGTCTTTGGTAATCCTGAAGTAACCCCGGGCGGCAGAGCTTTAAAGTTCTACAGCTCGGTGCGCATCGACCTGAGACGAGCCGATACTATCAAAGTGGGCAACGAAGTGACTGGAAGCCATGTCAAAGCCAGAGTAGTCAAGAACAAGGTCGCTCCTCCCTTTAGAACTGCTGAGTTCGATATCATGTTCGACCACGGCATAAGCCAGGAGGGTAATCTTATCGACCTTGGTATCGAGATGGGGCTAGTGAGCAAGGCTGGTGCCTTTTTCTCCTATGGTGATGTTCGCTTGGGTCAGGGCAGAGAAAACGCCAAGCAATATCTGGTTCAGCATACTGAACTTGCACAGGAGATTGAGCAAAAGATTAGAGCCTCAGGCAGCACCGGCCATCATCCTTCTAAATCGGATAGTGATGAAAGCTCTTAACCCCGGGGTTAAGAGCTTAGGGTCTAGTCGGTGCGTGTAAAGCTGAGGCAATATTGCCCCAGCTTTAGTGTTTGTAAAGGGGGTTTAGTAACAGACCGGTGAGTAAAATGGCGCTATCCGAAGAGAATCAGCTCGAGCGCTGCTTTAAAGCCGCGACCAACTACCTGGTTTACAGGCCCCGCAGCGAGCCTGAGCTTCGAGAACGCCTGCGCCGGAAAGGCTTTACCCCGGAAAACATCGAGGCGGTGATTGCCAAACTCAAAAGGCTGAGGCTAGTCGATGATACAGCCTTTGCTGAGTTCTGGAGAGACAACCGGGAATCATTCAGTCCCCGCAGCAAGGCGCTGACCAGACGGGAATTGAAGCAGAAAGGGATAGCTGAGGATATCATAGACATAACTGTCGCCGCCATCGACGATGAAGACAGCGCCTACCGGGCAGCGGTGAGCAAAGCCCGTGTCCTGTCCTTGTCTGATTACGAGAGTTTTCGCCGCAAGTTGGGAGGTTACCTCCAACGGCGCGGTTTTAACTACGGAGTGATAGAACGCACGATAAAACGGGTATGGCAAGAAGGGACATCCAGCCAGTGATAAACCTGTCACTCCGGCTATAAATTTGAAAGGGAGGTGAAAACAAAATGGAAGCATCTATCGTCTATTTGGCGTTAGTCTCAGTGTTTTTTATCGGATTAGTATTCGGAGGCGGCATCGTCTTCTTTTTCCGGCGGATGTCGCTCCAACGCCAGCTTCGTAATGCCCAGAGAAAAGCAGCCAGAATGGTGACTGAAGCCAGAGATGAAGCCAAGGAAATCGTCCGTGAATCAAAAGAGGAATCTGACAAAACTAAGGCAGCCACCGAAAACGAGACCCGCCAGAGGCGGGCTGAACTACAACGTTCGGAAAGCCGTCTGACTTCCAAGACGGAAACCATGGACCGCAGGATTGAGGGACTGGAACAGCGCGAACGCAATCTAACCAACCGGGAAAAAAGTATCGAGACCCTCCGCAATGAGGTCACCGCAGTCAAGGATAACCAGTTGAAACAATTGGAAGTAATTTCAGGTATGACCAATGCTGAGGCAAAGCAGGAACTGCTCGGGAAAATCGAGCCTGAGATAAAAGAGGAAGGCGCAAGGCGGCTGCGCGAGTGGGAAGTGAAGCTGCGGGAAGAAGGCGACAGGAAGGCCCAGGAAATTTTATCCCATGCCATACAGCGCTCCGCTTCTGAAATCGTATCTGAAATCTCTGTGGTCAGCGTACCGATACCAAGCGATGAGATGAAGGGTCGCCTTATCGGCCGTGAGGGCCGCAATATCAGGGTGCTGGAGCAGGCGACCGGAGTCGACCTGATTATCGATGACACTCCTGAAGCGGTGACTCTCTCCAGCTTCGACCCGGTACGGCGGGAGGTGGCCCGCCTGGCATTAACCAAGCTTATCACTGACGGCCGCATCCACCCGGCACGCATCGAGGAAGTCGTCGCTAAGACCAAGGAGGAAGTGGATGCCTCCATTTATGCCGCCGGTGAGGCGGCAGCTTACCAGGTGGAGGTACCCGGATTACGGCCTGAAATCATCAGGCTGCTCGGCCGCCTCAAATACCGCACCAGTTACGGGCAGAATGTTCTGGCTCACAGCATCGAAACAGCTTTTCTGGCCGGTATGATTGCCTCAGAGTTAAGAGCTAATGTGGCCATCGCCAAGAAAGCCGGACTGCTTCACGATATCGGCAAAGCCGTAGACCGTGAGATAGAGGGTACTCATGCCGCCATCGGGGCTGATCTTGTCAAACAATGGGAGAAGTCTCCGGAGGTTGTCCAAGGCATAGCCGAGCACCACCTTGATACTATTTCTGTCAGCATCTGGGGTTATATCATCTCGGCGGCCGATGCTATCAGCAGCGCCAGACCGGGAGCCAGACGCGAGTCAATGGAGAACTACCTAAAAAGGCTCACCGCTCTTGAGGACATCGCCAATGGCTTTAAGGGTGTAGAAAAATCATTCGCTATCCAGGCCGGCCGCGAAATCCGCATCATGGTCAAGCCGGAGGAAGTCGATGACCTGGGGGCGATGAGAATGGCTCGGGATATCGTCAAGAAGATAGAAGAAGGGTTGCAGTATCCGGGACAGATAAAGGTTACCGTGCTGAGGGAGACCAGAGCGACCGACTATGCCAAGTAAGCAGCGTTGTTTCTTTTGTTTTCACTTTTGACCATTTTTGCCTGAGTAGATGGAAAGGACAGTAGACCGTGCTGATACTGGCAATAGGCGATGTAATCGGAAAACCGGGCAGGCTGACGGTGGAGAAGACCGTGCCCGACCTGCGTGAGGAATACGGGATAGACCTCGTCATCGCTAACGCCGAGAACGTGGCCGGCGGTATCGGAGTAACTTCAGCTACCGCTGAGGAGCTTTTTGACGCCGGGGTCGATGTGCTCACTTCAGGAAATCATATCTGGGCGCAGAAGGAAATTATCCCGTACCTGGATGGCCCCATGCCGCTTTTACGCCCGTTAAACTATCCGCCGGGTGTGCCTGGCAGAGGTAATCTCACAATAGGCTCGGTAATGGTGGTCAGCTTGATTGGCAGAACATTCATGGACAACTACGATTGCCCCTTCCGTGCGATGGACGCGTTGCTGGCGGCCCCGGGGCGCAAGCCGCCGGTTATTATCGTAGATTTCCATGCCGAAGCGACTTCCGAAAAGATGGCCATGGGCAAATACCTGGATGGGCGGGTCAGCGCCGTGCTGGGCACGCATACGCACGTAGGAACAATCGATACCAGATTGTTGCCCAGAGGGACGGCTTATGTTACCGATATCGGGATGGCCGGACCGATAGATTCAGTCATCGGCGATAACCCTGAAGAGGTGCTGCAGCGCTTTCTAACCCTTGTCCACACTCGCCTGAATGTCGCTAATGGGAGAACTATGCTGAATGCGGTGCTGGTCGATGTGGATGAGAAGACCGGCAGGGCAAACAGCATCGAACGCATCTACAGGGAGGTGGAAAAGTAGTGTCAAAGGTCGACCTCCACCTTCATTCGTGCGTCTCAGACGGGAAATACACCCCGGCTGAGGTCGTCGGCAAAGCGGCCGGGCTGGGACTGACTGTTATCGCCCTGACCGACCACGATAATGTCGACGGCCTGGCGCCCGCTCTGGAAGCGGCCAAAAACTTCCCGGAGCTAAAGGTGATTCCCGGCGTTGAAATCAGCACCGTGATTATGGGCGTTCACCGTGTAGATAGGCCGGCCCAAACACAGAATCACATCCCTACCCGGAATTGGCAGGGAATAAGGATAGAAGAACCCATCGGACAGGTCCACGTGCTGGGCTACTTCATAGATTACACTGACAGTGAGCTGCTGGAAACCCTTAAAACCATGCGTGAATCCCGCGTGGGGCGGGCTGAGGGCATGGTAGCTAAACTGGCTGCTCTGGGCTTACCGGTCGAGTGGAAGCGAGTCCGGGAAATAGCCGGAGACGGCTCGATAGGCCGCCCCCACATCGCCCAGGCCCTGCTGGAAAAAGGCCATATCAGCACTATTAAAGAAGCCTTTGACAAGTACATCGCCTGGGGCGGGCCTGCCTATGTCGAGCGGGCAAAACTCAGCCCGGAGGAAGCAGTGGAGCTGATAATCAAGGCAAAAGGGCTGCCCGTGCTGGCCCATCCTTTATATATCAGTGCCCCGGAGGCCCTGATTGCCCGGATGAAGAAGAGCGGGCTGGTAGGCATCGAGGCTTACTACAAAAGGTACACCCCCGAAGAAATAAAGGGGTTGCTCAAACTGGCTAACAAATACGACCTGATAGCTACAGGCGGCAGCGATTACCACGGTCTCGATGACCTCGCCGAAATGATGATAGGCGGTACCGATGTGCCTCTGGCAGCCGCCGAACGACTAATGGCTCTGGCGGAAAAGCCGAAAAATGTCAAAGCACTAAACCCTAAAACCTAAACAAATCCAAATACCAAAACCCAAAGTTCAAAAGAAGTTCAAATGCTTAAATGCCGAAGCCACTGAGCAATAATTTTAACTTTTGGACTTTGAGATTTGTCATTTATCAGGCATTTGAGCTTTATAATTTGGTATTGTTTAGAGTTTAGAAATTAGAAATTAGAGTTTACAGCAGGTATGGTTATTCAATTTATCCTGTTGCTAATCGCTGCTTATCTGGTAGGCTCGATACCGACTGCCTATCTGGTAGCTAAATGGCGGCGCGGGATAGACATCAGGCAGTACGGCACCGGCAATATCGGCGCTTCCAACGTGATGGCGGTGGTTTCCAGGCGCTGGTCTATCGCCGTCAGCATTTTCGATATCGCCAAGGGAGCCGTAATGGTCTGGCTGGCTCAACTGCTCGGGCTGGGGGCCTCTCAACAAGCCATCATCGGTATTACTGCTATTATCGGGCATAACTGGACGGTGTTTCTCCATTTCCAGGGCGGGCGGGGCATCTTTACCAGCCTGGGCGTCATTGCCATGCTGGCACCGAGAGTTGGACTGATTGGCCTGATTCTCTCTTACCTCTTCGCCCCCTTCCGTCAGCTCTCTCTGGGAGTTTTCATAGCCCTGATTATCCTGCCTATACTTAGCTTAACTCTCAGCCAGTCCCTGGGGGTTTCAGAGCCGCTGTCGGTCAGCCTAGCCTACTTGGGCATACTTCTAATCGCCGTATTAAGACGCTTAACCGCTCCCAAGACTCCCCTTGGCGCTTCCGTCTCAAAAGGTGAGCTAATCCTCAACCGCCTCCTCTTCGACCGTGATATTAAAGACAGACAAGCCTGGCTCAACCAGAGTCACCCTGAGACTAAGGCGACTAAGTAACCTTCTGTTGCGGTTCTTGATAACTATTCGCATTTGGGTATATCCAAATAGCCTCGCTGGGCTAAAAATGGCTTCCGTACCGAGAGTAGCCTAAAATCATAACCGGTTTATTGTTAAGGTAGGTAGGGTTCACGGCCAGAAAGAATTTCGCTTCGGTAACGCCAGGAAGCTTCAACAACCTCGTCGAAATAGTCAGGCCCCCGGTTCGTAGCCCGCAAGAGCCAGTTGATTTCATCTACAGTATTTGTGTCAAAAACACCTGGGTCATCGCTTGCAATTACAAAAGGTAACCCGGTCTCCAAAAAAGCATGAACCGGATGATGCTTCTCTGACCGGATATTACCTATTCTCCTATTGGAGGTTGGGCAAACTTCGATAATAGCTCCGAGCGATTTTATCTGTCCCATAGCGTATCTTTGGCGGGATTTTATTTCCATTACAGTTTGGTTGTCACATCGGATCTCGATCCTACTTGACGGAGAAAGCGAACGGCAATAAATTAGTTTCTCTTCAATTTTCCTTTTCTCTATTGATACTCCAAATTTGCGGAGACCTTCGGCGTGTTGAAGATCATATTGGAGTTGGTCCATGTGTTCTTCAACTGTTTCAGTTCTCTGTGCATTTTCAAAAACTTCAGGATCAATGCCCAAGCTGATAGCATGCCCAAGCCGGTTAGCACCTAGCTGAGCTGCTTCGTGCACCCACCGTACAGCGCTTTGAAGCGACTTATCTTTGAAGCTTTCGCCCACATGGTACAAAATGGCCAATGCTCGTTCGGGGTGTTTTTGATTAAAAGCTTTGACTTCACCGAAGAAGCTTGCCTGATTCTTTGGAGGATATCCCTCTTCGAAATTGCAAAAATCCACACCTGTTAAGAGATGGCCCAATGGACCGAGAGCGATGTCTTTAACCATTTCCCAATGATACCATGGGTTCTCTCTGGGGAGACTCAGTGCTAACCGTGGCTTAAAATCGGAATTCTCGTATTTTGCATATGTATTGAGAATTGCATCGGCTATTTGCCTGGCATGTTTTTGTTCTACTTTTGAACTTATCATTATTCTTTGCTCGGCATAACCTACGCCGTTCCGCCTTTGATTGGCAATGATTCTGTTACAGAAATAGCATAATTCTTCCAAATAGGCCGGTAGTCTTTCCTCATGTTTCACAAACTCAGCATATCGGCTCCCATGGATCAAGACATCATACTTGGCCTGAAATTTTTCAAAGGTGCCGGCGTCTTCATCACCGACTACGTAGATTCTCTTGAAAAGCTCTTTAGATGCCATATCCCCAGACTCATACTTAGCTAATATATCTCTTATTGGAGGAGTTTTGCCATAGGCGGATTCGTATCCTACCACATATTTGCTCCAATCTATATCTCTGTGGCATACATAATCCAAATAATCTGAATAGACTATAGATCCTTGTAGATGAAGATGCAGGTCCGCTAATGGTCTCGTTAACTTTTCCCCCATTTTTCACCATCTGTTATTGATAAAATTAGTTCTATTATAGCCAACAAGCATTTGAGTGCATCCTTTACAACAATTGGACTATTGTTGGTTAAGCCATCATGCCTCAAAACCGACGGCAAATGACTCAAGGATAGGTCGCAATACTGACTCGGGATTTCGGATTAGTGCAATTTCCTGCATGGTTGACTTGCCTTCCATTTGCTTAACTGCCTCTTGTCCAAGGAAATAACCAGTCTGCTTGTAGCCTCTTATATCACACCAGGAGGCAAAGAAAGCGAGGGTTTTCTCACCCTTATCCACTGTACCTAAGAATTCGTGGGCCAACCAAGATTTATTACGCTGACACCATTCAAGCCAATCTCCTTGTTGAGCGAAAATGTGTCCTGTTTCCTCTCCTGTCAGGATATCTTCACATCGGTTGGCAATTCCCTCTGTATATAAGCTCCACCAAGGTCCTTCTATCTTTTGGTATCCAGGCCGATTGCGTAATCCGAAGTGCCAAAGATGCCCAATCTCATGTGACATTAACCTTTTCAACGTAGTTGGATCCTGCCAACCTAATTCTGCGATATTCTCCAATCCGCATAATATCGCATCATTATCCTGATAGGTGGTTGCCCAACCAGCACCTGAAGCAATTCCAGCATAGATAACAAAGGTAAGTTCGCTTGTGTAATTAAGCTTTTCTTGTGCCTGCGCGTAGGCTGATTGACATACTTTTAGCAGGTTATCGTGTGCCTGAATCATAGCGGGAAGTCTTTCACTCCAGAAGGGTACTACCTTCTCCCTGGCGATTTTCCTCCAGTTGTAACCATCATTCCTGTAATCCTGAATCTGTTTTTGCAGCAGTTCTGGGAAACGAGCCATGTATTCCAATTCCCAACGCTGAATTTGCTCATCAACAGACAGGTTTTGCGCTTTTCCCCAGTAGCGCATGAAGAAAGGGAATGTATCGATTATTTTACTTTGCATCATTGCGGATAACCTTCAGTAGGCAAGGGTGGGTTTCGCTATACGAAAAAACTTTAATCTACTAGTCCAGAGGCTTGTTTTGGGTGGCTACTTTTTCTTGGGGCCGTGCTCTTCACGCAACTGTTTTTTAAGTATCTTGCCCATAGGATTGCGGGGCAGTTCCCTGACAAAAACCACTGACCTCGGTCGCTTGAAGCTGGCCAGGGCGACACGGCAGTACTCCATCAGCTCATCAGGCGTGCAGGTGGTTCCGTCTTTAAGAACGGCTACACACAGAGGCACCTCACCCCACTCCTCATCCGGTACGCCAATTATTGCAATTTCTTCGATTTTGGGATGTTTTTGCAGCACCGCTTCGACTTCCTCAGGAGAAATCCATTCCCCGGCCCGCTTAATCATATCGGTCGAGCGCCCGGCCAGGAAGATATAGCCGTCTTCATCCCTGTAAGCCATGTCATTGGTGTGTACCCAGCCCTCTTTATCGATGGTCTTGTCGGTCTTTTCCTTGTCTTTCCAGTAGCCGCTCATCACCCGGGGACCTTTAATCAGAATCTCTCCGACTTCACCCGGTCCCAGGGTCTTGCCTTCCTCATCGACTATCTTGACCTCGACATCGGCCAGAGGTTTGCCAATTGATGAAAGCCTTTTCAGTTTCTTTTCCTTCTGTTCAGGAGTACCGGTGAGATTGTGGTCTTCGGCAGTCAAGGCTGTCACTGTAGAGGCCGTCTCAGTCTGCCCGAAGGCGTTTATGAAGCTGGCGCCGGGGAATGAGTCAATGGCCTTTTTGATGACCTCAAGAGGCATAGGAGCAGCCCCGTAGGTGATGACCTTCAGGCTCTTCAGGTTATGCTTTTTGAAATTGGGGTGGTCGAGCAATTGTTTCAACATGGTCGGCACCATCATAGCCCGGCTGACCTTCTCTGTTTCCACCAGGGTCATCCACTCTTCAGCGTCGAATTGCCGCTCCATTACGATGGTCCGCCCGCCGTAAATAGCGGACATCACCGCCTGGGTGCCTGCCACATGGTACAGGGGGACGGTAAGAATATTTTTCTCCGTTGACTCCGGGTCCGGCGGACTGACATTTTCCAGCACGTAGATGGAGAAGCTGTTGTGGGTCAGCATAACACCTTTGGGGAAGCCTGTGGTGCCGGCGGTGTACATCAAGATAGTGGTATCGTTATCACCTATTTCGGTATAGATTTCATCGGGCGAGGCAGCAGCCAGCAAATCCTCATAATACAGAGTCCCCGGCGCCTTTTTATCCAGGGAAATGAAGTTTTTCACCGAGGTGAGGCTGGGCTTTATCGATTCAACTAATTCAAGATAGCGGTCGCCGATGAAGATAGTATTAGCTTCAGCGGTGTTGAGCATATAGGGCAGCTCGTTTGCCTTGGCCCTGAAGTTCAAGGGGACATAAATACCCCCGATTTTAGCCACCGCAAAATAGACTTCGATGCACTGGTTAGTGTTGACCTGCATCATAGACACACGGTCGCCCTTTTTCACGCCCAGTATAGTCAGGGCATTCGCCAGCCTGTTGACCCTTTCATTCAGCTGGCTGAAGGTGTACCTTTGCCCTTCAAAAATAATGGCTTCCCTGTCCGGACATATCGCCGTGGAAATAGTGAGAAACTCGGTAGTATTCATCCTGCCTCTTGCCTCCCGCGTACTTTATTTAGTATCTTAACCGCCATAAGATTCTAACCTAAACTCAGTCTGAGTTCAAGCAACTGAAACGAGTCAATAATAATCCATTCCGTGCTTGACACGGAATCCAGAAAACCAGCGTGTCTGCTTTCAGCATTATTCTGGATACCGACTTTCGTCGGTATGGAGTGGAAATATCCTTAAGCAACCTCCATCAGTCTACCAAGCCTAGCCTCAAGTTCCAATCCTTGCGCAAGGCTCATATCAAGCCCCCGGATAATTGCCTGTTTGGCGTAACTGATCGCTGCCGGGTCATAACCTTTGATTTTGTCTGCCAGGCTCTGAACAGTCGGCAGCAGATCGGCCCGGGGCACCACTTGATTTACCAGTTTCATCCTGAGGGCTTCCTCAGCTTTAACCCAACGCCCGGTTAACAGCATATCCAGGGCATGTGCTCTTCCTGTCACGCGGGGAATTGTCTGGCTGCCGCCGGCTGCCGTAATTATCCCCAGCCCCATCTCAGGAGTGCCGAACTGGGCATCCTCGGCAGCCACCCGGATATCACAGCACATGGCAATCTCCACGCCGTCCCCCAGCACATAACCGTGCAGAGCGGCGATAACCGGCTTGGTGATACTCAGGAAAAGCCCCCAGACATCGCGCTCCCAGCGCACCTGGCGGGCGATGATAGGCGAGGGGGTGGTGAGGAACTCGGTCAGGTCGGCACCGGCGCAGAAAGCCTTCTCCCCGGCGCCTTTAACTACCACCAGTCTGATATCGTCATCCTCTTTGATGGCTTGCAGCACCTGGTAAAGGTCATCCCGCATGCGTATATTATAGGCATTCAAAGCCCTGGGACGGTTAAGGGTGATGTAGCCCACACCGGCTTGCTTTTCGTAGATAATTGTCTCAAAATCACTCATAATTTAAGAAACTCAAAATTATAATCCCTAACCTCTAAATAATATCAAAATTCAAAGCTCAAATCCCCCTTATTAAGCGGGGAGCAAGGGGGAATTAGCATTTGGATTTTGACATTTGAACCTGTTTAGGATTTAGAGTCTAGTTTTCGCCCCTATTTCCCGTTAAACTGCGGAGGTCTTTTCTCCAGGAAGGCCCTGATACCCTCCGTTCTGTCAGCCGTGGTGTGGAGCAGGAAATAGAGGTCGCCTTCCAGGCGCAGTCCCTGCGCCAGGGTTATATCCATACCCTTATTGACAGCCTCCTTAACGAAGCGCAGGCTGATTGGCGCCTGTCCGGCCATCTTAGAGGCCAACGCATCTACTTCGGCGGCTAGTTTTTCACCAGGGACGATTTTACTCACAAGTCCTATCTTGAAGGCTTCTTCAGCATTTATTGTTTCTCCGGTCAGGATTAGCTCCATAGCTTTACCCTTGCCAATCAGGCGAGGCAGCCGCTGTGTTCCCCCGTTAACGGGTATAATACCCGAAGCAATTTGAGGTAATCCAAAGCGCGCTTTATCTGAAGCCAGCCTGATATCGCAGCTCAAGGCCAGTTCCATGCCTTCCCCCAACGCCTCCCCATTTATTGCGGCGATAATCGGTTTATCGATGCTCGCCACCGCCGCAGCCACATTTGTTTTTACCTCGCTGCCCGCGCAGAATGCTTTATCTCCGGTCCCGGTGATGATAACGACATAAACATCATCGTCCTGGTTTATGCCCTCACAGACCTCCGACATGTCCTGAGCAAGCTCCTGGTTGATAGTATTACCAGCCTCAGGCCGGTTGAGGGTTATCCGGGCAACGTGCCCTGTTTTGTTGTAGATAATGGCGCCAGCAGGCATAGTTACGCTCCAAGCTGTAAATCAAGAAGAGTTGGCAAGAAACCAGCCTATCTTAGCTAAAGTTTGGTATCGGCGTCAAGAATAATTATATAAGAACCTATCCCCTAACCCCTTCCCTTGAAAGGGAAGGGGAATTTTTATCTTTCGAAGGGACTTCGCCCCTTCGGGCTTCCCGGGATTGTCCCTTTGTCGCCCCACGTGTCATTCACGCAGAAGCGGGAATCCAGGGAACGAAGGACTATAACGCGCTTAAACGCGTGTACCCACGCTACAACTCTCTTTCAGGCAGCACTGCCGGCAAAGAGGCTGAGGGCGGCAGACATTCTTCCCCAGGCAGACAAGCAGGGCATGATACTCATTAAAGAGCCTAGTCTCAGCCGGCAGGTTATTCATAAAGAGCGCTTGGTAGCTGGCATAGCTGTTGCTATCCGGCGCCAGGCCGAGACGGTCGACAATGCGGCGGGTATAAGCGTCAATCACAAAAACCGGCTGATTGGCTGAGTAGAGTATTATGGAATCGGCCGTCTCCTCGCCGATACCCCATACCGCCAGAAGTTGCTGGCGAAGCTGATTAGTTTTAATCAGACACATTTTGTCGAGGTCGTCATCGCATGACTCTCCAAACCACTCGGCCAGCGCCTTGAGCTTACGAGCCTTAACATTGTAGTAGCCGGACGGGTGAACGAGTGCAGCCAGTTCCCCTAAATCAATCCGGCGTAGCGCTCGGGGGGAGAGCACTTTAGCCGCTTTCAAGTTAGTAATAGCTTTCTCCACATTCCGCCAGGCTGCCGACTGGGTGAGGATAGCGCCGACCATAACCTCGAAAGGCTCCTCCGCCGGCCACCAGTGCTGGTGGCCGAAGGTTTTTGTCAGCCTTTGGTAAATATCCTGTAATTGTTTGCTAGTTGGCTTGCTGTTCAGCATCAAAATCATATTAGCATAGAAGCATAGGGGTAGGTTGAAACCCATCCCACACAGTTTGACAAATATATACTAAGACAGCACTCTAGGAAAAGCGTATTGATTTTGACACTTGGTATAATCTAGTTGCTATAGCTCACGAGGTGAAGATTTGGAAGATAATCACATCATACAAAAGGCCCTGGACATTATTGAGAATCGCATAACAGAAAGAATAACTCCTCAAGAACTGGCAAGAGAATGCGGTTATTCTACATTTCATTTTAATCGTATGTTCTCAAGGGCAACGGGGATAACCCTGATGGCTTATGTACTCCGTCATAAACTGCAATATGCGTTATATGATGTTAGCTGTGGAGAAAAAATCATTGATGTCGCTATGAAGTACGGATTTGAAACACATGCTGGTTTTACCAAGGCTTTCAAAAAATATTTCGGGTATCCCCCTTCTATCTATCGTATTCACGCCATTTGTAGTCGGCCGACTAGAATTGAACTCAGCGAACTAATAAATATTGCATCAGGAGGAGTATCTATGAACCCAGAAATTGTGGAATTACAGTCTATTACGGTCATCGGTTTTACCACCCGGCATGCAACGCCCAATGTAAAATTTATGCATGATATCCCAGCATATTGGGAAACAGTCAACATGAACTATTGGGAACCTCTCACTCGGCTTCATAATGTTTTCAATAAATCAAAACACTGTGAATACACGATATGTTTCGATATCGATCCCCTAACGGGCGAATTCACGTATCTGCTTGGGGTAGGCGTGGATAATCCTGAAGACCTTTCCAAGATAGAACTGGATATGTATGAGATGAAAACGCCGGGTGGACTGTACGCCAAGTTCACTACTCCTCTCGTAGAAGGTTCGAAATACGTTCAATCGATAAGAGAGACCTGGAAAGAGATATTCGACCACTGGTTGCCGGCGTCAGCTTATGAGTTCGATGAAAAGCGCTACGACTTCGAGTATTATGACGAGAGAGACCATAACAAAAACGGCATGCAACAAATGGATATCTGTATCCCCATACAAAAACGTTAAACATGTGTGACTAAATAAACGCCCAAGACAATAGCATTCCCATCCGGAGGAAAAACAAAGAGCGGGGGACTTTCGTCCCCGCTCTTAAATTTCTTCCAAGAAGGAATTTACCGCTTGGTGTACTGCGGCGCCTTGCGGGCGCGTTTGAGGCCGGGCTTCTTTCTTTCTTTGGCCCTGGCATCCCTGGTAAGCATCCCGTTCAGGCGCAAAGTTGGTTTCAGGCTCTCGTCCGCCTCGACCAAGGCCCGGGCAATGCCGTGGGCGATGGCGCCGCTTTGACCGGTAATACCGCCGCCAAGCACCTTAACCATCACACTGTACTTATCCTGAGTTTCGGTAAGCACCAGGGGTCTGGTTATCGTCTCGCGGTGCACAAAGCGAGGAAACCTTTCCTCGTAGGGCATTCCATTTACAATAACAGCGCCGTTGCCCGGCATGAGCTTTACCTGAGCGACTGCCGTCTTGCGTCTGCCTGTCCCGTGATTATAAGCTTGTTTATCCATTCAACCTATCCCCTCTTTAATAAACTCTAAATTCGAATTTCTAAGCTCTAAACAAGTCCCAAATATCAAACCTCGAAAAAGAACTTGCCCTTTGGATTTTGACATTTGAATTTGTTTAGGATTTAGTGTTTAGTGCTTAGTATTTTTATTCTTCTTTCTTGGCAGCCTCAGCCGCCACTGCTCCGGTTTGAGCCTGGTGGGGATGTTCACTGCCGGCGTATACCTTGAGCTTTTTCAGCCTCGCATCTCCCAGCCTGTTGTGAGGCAGCATACCCTTGACAGCATGCGTGATGACCTTACGGGGGTCAGTCTCCATCAATTTATCCAGGCTATCACTTCTAAGCCCGCCCGGATACCCGGAATGCCGGTAGTAGAGCTTCTGAGTGCCCTTGTTACCGGTAAAACGAATCTTTTCTGCGTTGATAACCACCACATAATCACCCACGTCCAGATTACGGGTGAACATCGCCTTATCCTTGCCCATCAGCAAGGCAGCTATCCGGGTGGACAGCCGGCCCAGGACCTGGTCCGAAGCATCGATAAGATGCCACCTTCGCTCGATTTCCGAAGCTTTGACGCTATAAGTTTTTATCATGATATGCCATCCTCAAAAGTGTTCAACCCTAAAGGGGTCTTATAATTTACCTGCATCAGGCACAGGCCGCTGGCAGGGGCCGTCGGCCAGGCCAGACAGGGTTTCTTCTCTTCCAGTATACTACAAAACTCATCCACGCTCATTTTGCTCCTCCCCACCCTGATTAAACAGCCGACGGTATTCCGCACCTGGTGCATCAGAAAGGAATTGGCAATAACGTTAAAGATTACCAAATCTCCATCCCGTCTGACTTCAGACTTGAGTATCCGCTTTACGGTGTTTTTAGCTTCCGCCTCATTGTTGTTAACAAAGGAAGCAAAGTCATGCTCGCCAATGAGCGCCTGAGCCGCTATGTTCATAGCCTTGTTATCCAGGTGCCCAATAACGTGATGATAAAAACGCTCCCTGAGCGGCGACCTCACCGGGCTATTCAAGATAGAGTAGTTATATTCGCGGCTCACAGCATTACCTCTGACATTGAATGAGAAATCCACCCTATGAGCGGCTTTAACGGCGATATCATCAGGTAAATAATAGTTCAACCCTTTTACAAAGGTCTCCAGCGAATGCCCCGACCCGGTCCTGAAGCTGACCACCTGTCCTTTGGCATGCACTCCGGCGTCAGTCCTGCTGGCTGTCATCACCCGGATTTTCTCCCCGGTGAGTTCCTCAATCGCCGTTTCCATCTGACTCTGAATCGTCTTCAGGCCGCTTTGCAATTGAAATCCGTGATAGAGTGTGCCATCATATTCCACAATCAGGACAATCTTGGTGGTCGTGGCCAGGCTACCTTCCGGCTTTATCTCCTTGATGACATCGCTAGCCGGCATTTATTTCACCAGTTCCAGCTGTACCATTGGCGCCCCATCACCCAGGCGGCGTTCCAATTTGATAATGCGGGTATAACCGCCGGGACGTGCGGCGTACCTTTCCGCCAGTTCTTTGAAGACCTTTTCGGTTACATTCTTGTCGAAAATAAATGAGAGCGCCTGACGCCGCGAATGAAGACTACCTTCTTTACCGAGGGTAATCATTTTCTCAGCCAAGGGTCTTATCTCCTTGGCTTTAGTCTCGGTGGTGGTAATTTTCTCGTACCCTAAAAGGTCTGTTACCAGATTACGGTACAACGCTTTCCGGTAACTGGCCATTTTCCCTGATTTGCCTTCAACTGCTTTACGACCCATGTTATTCCTCTTCTTCTCCCTCTTCAGGATTTACAGCCAGAGAGAGTCCCAGCGCCTCAAGGCGGTCTATTATCTCCAGCTTGGATTTCAGTCCGAAATTACGCAGCGCCATCAGGTCCTTCTCCGTCTTGCTCGCCAGTTCTCCAACGGTAGCGATGCCGCCGCGCCTCAGGCAATTCATAGTCCTTACGGACAAGTTCAACTGCTCGACGGGAGTAGTAAATAACTCATCAGAAATCGCCAGATGGCTGGGTTCCTTCTCTACGGAGACCTTGGACAGCCGGCTATAATTGACAAAGGGAGACAGCTGCTCGGTCAGGATTTCAGCCCCCTGACTGATTGCCTCAGCAGGGGAGATAGTGCCATCCGTCCATACTTCCAAAAACAGCCGTTCGCGGCTGGCTTCCTGGCCGACGTAAATCGGCTCAACGCTGAAGTTTACTTTGCGCACCGGGCTGAATATGGCATCGACAGGGATTACCCCGACGGCCAGATTATCAGTATCCTCGGCTTCACTGTATCCCCGGGACAGTTCTACATCAAGTTCTGCGTAAAGCTTTCCCTCTTTAGAATCAATTGTAGCCAGATACAACTCAGGATTGGCAATTTCAAAATCAGACGAGGGAGAGATATCCGCAGCAGTAATCTGCCCTTCCCCCTCTGTCTCCAGAATCAGCTTACCCGGTTCGCCTGAGAGAGGCTTTAATCTCAACGCCTTGATGTTCAGGAGAAACTCGGTTGCGTCTTCCTTGACATAAGGAATAGTAGAGAATTCATGCTGAATTCCCTCGATTTTCACCCGGGTCACCGCGGCGCCCTGAAGCTGACTAAGCAACACCCGCCTCATGGTATTCCCCAGGGTAACCCCGAAACCTTTTTCCAGCGGCTCGGCTACAAACCGGCCATAATTATCTTTACTTTCTACGCACTCAGCCTTAGGCACAACGAGGTGTGACAAAGTGCACCTCCTTATCGCGAGTAGTACTCTACTATCGCCTTACTATTAAATTCAGCGCCAAGCTCGGCAGGGGTAGGGAGGGAGATGGCTCGACCGGTCAGATTCTGTCTATCGAGAGTTAACCAGCTAACTATAGATTTAGATTCAATATCCTGAAGCAGCTGCTTGTAATACTCTGATTTGACACTGCTCTTGGCCCAGGTAATAGAATCACCCTCTTTAATCAGGTGAGACGGGATATTGGATTTGTGCCCGTTGAGCATGATATGCCCCTGCTGCACGAGCTGGCGGGCCTGGGAACGCGAGTCAGCAAAGCCCAGCCTGTAGACCACATTATCGAACCGCCTCTCCAGCAGCACCAGCAGATTTTCCCCGGTGATGCCCTTCTGCTTGGAAGCCTTTTCAAAAACTCCCCTGAACTGCTTCTCCATCAGGCCATAGCTAAAGCGCACTTTCTGCTTTTCGGTCAACTGAAGACCGCGGTCAGAAACCCGGCGGCGGCGACCCCCTCGCACTCCACCCTTCTTCTGCCTGTCCATGGCGCATTTGGGAGTCATACACCGGCTACCCTTAAGCATCAGCTTAACTTCGCAGCGCCGGCACAATTTACAAACTGATTCTGTATATCTTGCCATATTTCTCTACACCCGCCTCTTTTTTGGAGGGCGGCAGCCTCCGTGAGGAATTGGACTCATATCCGTAATACTGGTGATATAAAGACCTGAACTCTGGAGAGAACGAATTGCCGCCTCCCGTCCGCTCCCCGGTCCCTTCACAAAAACCCCCACCTGACGCAAGCCGTGGTCCATAGCTTTTCTGGCTGCCTCATGGGCCGCCAACTGGGCAGCATAAGGCGTCCCCTTACGTGAGCCTTTAAATCCGGCTGTCCCCGAACTGCCCCATGAAATAACATTACCCTGGGGGTCGGCGAGGGTCACCATAGTATTATTAAAAGTGGACGTGATAAAGGCTTTGCCGCTCGGAATAGCCTTACGTTCCCGCTTCCTTCCCCTCGGTTTCTTCTCTTGCGCCTCCGCAGGCTTCTCTTCCGTATTCTCCTGTGTCATAATTCTCTCCTGTTTCACTCGATAGAGCGGTTACTACTTGGTAGCGCCGCGCTTCTTGCCGCGTCCGGCCACTGTCTGCCTTGAACCACGCCGGGTTCGGGCGTTAGTGCGTGTCCTTTGTCCCCTGACAGGCAGATTAAAACGGTGCCTCGTCCCCCGGTAGCTGCCGATTTCAATCAGGCGCTTGATATTCTGGTTAATCTCTTTTCGTAGCTCGCCCTCGACAAGATACTCTTTATCGATAACCTCGCGGAGACGGTTAATCTCCTCTTCGGTCAGGTCATCCGTATTTACTTCTGAGTCAATGCCCACCTTCTCAAGAATCTTGACACTATTAGCCGGGCCGACTCCATAGATATAGCGTAACGCTATTCCAATATGCTTCTTGCCGGGGATTTCAACTCCTGCTACACGCGCCATCCGGTTCCCTCCTCAAAAGAAACTTAGCCTTGCCTCTGCTTGTGCTTGGGGTTGGTGCAAATGACCCTGATTACCCCTCGCCGCTTGATGACCCGGCACTTTTCACATCTTACTTTAACCGAAGAACTAACTTTCATGATACCCTTCTTTAATCAAGTAAACTCTTAATTACTACTTAAACCTGTATGTCACCCGGCCCCTGGTCAGGTCATACGGTGAAAGCTCCACAAGGACCCTGTCACCGGGCAGGATTCGTATGTAATGCAGCCTTATTTTCCCCGAGATATGAGCCAATACTTTATGCCCGTTTGACAACTCAACGCGAAACATAGCGTTAGGTAACGCTTCCATTACAACACCTTCGACCTCGATTGTCTCCTTTTTGGGCATAGTCCCCCTATTTATAATGCGGTAAGTACCTCAAGTTTGCCATTCGTGACAGCCACTGTATGCTCAAAGTGGGCCGATAGACTACCATCGGCCGTTGACACCAGCCAGTGGTCGTCGCCTTCTTTAGTCCGCCAATCGCCGATATTAACCATAGGTTCCAGGGCAAAAGTCATTCCCCGCCTCAACAAAGGCCCCTCCCCTTTTAGTCCGTAATTGGGGATTTGAGGGTCTTCATGCATCTCCCGCCCGATACCATGACCGGTATATTCCCGCACCACCGAATAGCCTCTCGATTCAGCATAATCCTGAATGGCGGCTGAAATATCTCCCATCCTCCCCCCGGCATGACCGGCATCTATGCCTGCTTTCAGAGCGCCTTCGGTAGCCTCGATTAGCTTTTTCGCTTCCGGGCTGATTTTACCCACGCCCACTGTCACCGCCGCATCTCCCTGGAATCCATTATAGATAGCTCCAAAGTCAAGGGAAACAATATCGCCATCCTTTAATACGCGTTTGCCGGGAATCCCGTGCACTATCTCGTCATTTACCGAGACGCAAAGATTAGCCGGATAGCCGTGATAGCCCTTAAAGGAAGGCCTGGCTCCCAGTTTATTCAGTTCTTTCAACGCAATCACGTCCAATTCCTCAGTCCTCATCCCCGGTTTTACCTTTGTTTTCAGCACCTCAAGCACAGTAGCGACAATCCTGCCGGCGAGCCGCATGGTAGCAATCTCTTCTTCAGACTTCAGGATTATACTCATTTCCCTATCGCTTGGCAACTTCGCCCTTGAGAGATTTCACTATTCTTTTTTCCACCTCATCCACTTCACCTTCACCGTTTATTTCCAGTAATTTACCCGCCTTCGTGTAATAATCAATGAGCGGAGCCGTCTCTGTAAGATAGACTCCGATTCTTTTTTTAATCGTTACCTCGTTATCATCAGCCCGCTGATACAGTTCCCCGCCGCACTTGTCACACTTACCCGCTACGCTTGGAGGAGCGGTGACTTCATGATAGGGAGTCTGGCATTTACGGCAAATCCAGCGCCCGCTGAGCCTCGTCACAAGCTCCTTCTCAGAGACTTTAATATATACTACCTTATCTACGGCTTTATTCTGCCCGGCCAGGGCTACATCCAGAGCTTGTGCCTGTTTCAGGCTCCTGGGAAAGCCATCCAGAATGACTCCCTTTTTACAATCGGGAGCTGAAATACGCTCCAGTACCATTTTTATCGTTATCTCGTCAGGAACCAGTGCCCCCTTCTCCATAAAAGCCCTGGCTGCCAGCCCCAATTCGGTTCCTTGTGCCTGAGCCTGCCGGAAGAGATCGCCCGTAGCGATGTGCGCCAGCTTCAATTCTTCCGCTACTTTAGCCGCCTGGGTTCCCTTGCCCGCCCCGGGAGCGCCTAGAAAAACTATATACAACCTTCGACGCCCCTGCCTTTAACCATTCTTTATTTGATGAAGCCTTCGTAGCGCCGCATCACCAGCTGTGCTTCCATCTGCTTCATCGTATCCAGCACTACCCCGACCACAATTAACAAACCCAGGCTGGATAGCTGGATTATCTGGACATTGGTAATCTCCCGCGCCAGAAATGGCACTACAGCCACGAAGGCCAGGAAAAGGGCGCCTGCCCATGTAATCCGGCTAATCACCATATTAAAGAATTCCTCGGTCTGTTTACCGGGGCGAATCCCGGGCACAAATCCACCCTGTTTCTGCAAATTACCTGCCAAATCCTGCTGCTGAAAAATCACGATAGTGTAAAAGAAAGCAAAAACCACCGTCAACAGGAAATAAAGCCCCCAATAAACCAGGCCAAGAGGCATAGGGGCATTAGGATCAAACAAATTCACAATGCTGTTAGCGAAATTAGGGTCATTCGTAGGACCTGCGAAGTAGCTGGCCACCATCCCCGGAAAGAGCACCATCGACATCGAGAATATAAGGGGAATCATCCCTGTGGCGTTAACCCGCAGCGGAATGTGAGTCGCCCCTGATTGCCGATACATACGGTCACCTTTAAAGACGGTACGCGCATATTGAACCGGAATGCGGCGGTGCGCCTCTGTGAAAATAACTATCATGGCAATCGTGCCAAGAGATATGAGAACGTAAGCAATCAGACCGCCAATCTGTCCCTGCTGTCCCACCAGCACGCCGCTGCCAATCAGTTGCCAGTAACCGGCCACGATTCCGGCGAAGATGATTATCGATATGCCGTTCCCGATGCCGTAGTCTGTAATAAGCTCACCCAGCCAGACCAGGAAGATGGTCCCGGCCATCATGGATAGAACCATAGTAACTGTAAGCAATGCGCTGGAAGGGTCGACTACGCCCTGCCTCTGGAGTAAAACCAATTGTCCCCAACCGGAAAGGCCGGCCATAGGCACAGCCATCCAGTGAGTCAGCAGATTAATCTTGTGCCTCCCTGCTTCCCCTTCCATAGACCAGGCCTGCAAGCCCGGTATCACCGGGGTAATCAGGGTCATGATAATCGAAGCCGTAATATATGGGTAAACGCCCATCGTCGCGATACTAAAGTTTCTCATCGCCCCGCCGCTGAACATATCGAGCATACCCAGCAAAGCGTTTTGGTCGAATAGCGTTTTCAGGGCTGCCGGCTGTACTCCCGGTAGCGGCACATGGGCCACAAATCTGAATATTACCAGCAAAGCGAATGTAATAAGAATGCGGCTCCGTAAATCGGGCAGGTGGAAAGCATCAAGCATAGCTTGAAGCAAGCGCGGTCTATTCTGGTTCTGACGCATACACCATCTCCTCCACGCTGCCACCCACCGCCTCAATCTTGGCTTTGGCGGCGGTAGAGAACTTATGAGCCTTCACCACGAGTGGGTGAGTGATATCACCCGCCGCCAGAATCTTAACCGGCTGCCGCAGAGATTTCACCAATCCGGCAGATAACAATTTCTCCGGAGTCACTTCACTCCCCGACTCAAATATATCGAGCTTATTCATATTAACGACACTGTACGCCAGGCGGAAATTATGCGTGAAGCCGCGTTTTCTAGGCAGCCGCTTGATAATCGGCAACTGCCCGCCCTCGAAGCCAGGACGGATTTTAAAGCCGGCCCGGGCTTTCTCCCCTTTGCAGCCTCTTCCGGAATAGGTACCGTGTCCGCTACCGTTACCCCGCCCCACCCTCTTTTTGTTTTTCCGGGAACCGGGTGCCGGAGATAAATCATTAAGCTTCATCAGCTTTTTCCTCCACCTTAACTAGATGCCTCACCTTGTTGACCATACCCCTGATTGCACCCGAATCATCGTGACTGACCACCTGATTCATACGCCGGAGACCAAGCGCCTTCAGCGTCCTCTTCTGGTCCTCGCTGTATCCGATGCCGCTTTTCACCTGGGTAATATTAAGCTTCGCCATTACTTAGCCCCTCCGCTGACGGCGGGAGCGTTAACTACTGCGGCTGGAACCGCTTCCTTGGGGGTCCCCCTGCGCTTGGCTAACTCCTCCTTGGGGTCTTTCAGACGGCTGAGAGCGATTATGGTTGCCTTAGCCACATTAATACGGTTCGAGCTGCCCATAGATTTAGTCAGGATATCCTTGATTCCAACCGCTTCGAGCACAGCGCGAACGCTGCCGCCTGCGATAATTCCTGTGCCGGGCGCCGCTGGTTTCAACAGCACCTCTGCAGCCCCAAACTTAACTCTCGACTCAAAAGGAATGCTTGAGCCGGCCAGAGTAACTTTAATCAAATTCCTTCTGGCAATGGCATTAGCTTTAGTAATGGCCACAGGCACCTCGTTAGCCTTGCCCAAGCCGATACCCACGTGCCCGTTGCCGTCTCCGGTTACTACCAGAGCGCTGAAACTAAGCCGTTTTCCGCCCTTCATCACCTTGGCGACTCTGTTGATATTAATCAACTTGTCGCTCAAGGACAACCCTGAGGCATCTATATTACTTAAACGTTCCCGCATAGTTAACCCAACTTCCTTAGAATTTTAAACCAGCCTGGCCCGCCGTTTCAGCCAGAACCTTAACACAACTTTTTCTTAGAACTTCAATCCAGCCTGGCGAGCCGCCTCAGCCAGGGCCTTAACCCGACCGTGATATCTGCATCCGCCCCGGTCAAAAGCCACCTGCTTTATCCCCTGGCCCAAGGCTCGCTTGGCTACCAGGGAGCCGACTAGCTGGGAGGTGGCTATTTTTTTCTTGCCGGCGACGGCATCCTTTAGTTCTTCATCCAGAGTCGAGGCGGAAACCAGGGTATGCCCCCGCACGTCATCTATCACCTGAGCATAAATATGGTTCAGCGAGCGGTAAACACACAACCGTGGCGCCGAGGCCGTCCCTTTAACCTTGGCCCTGACTCGTAAATGTCTCCTCTGACGGGCTTCTTTCGATGTATCTTTTGCCATTTATTCCCTACTACCTACCGCTTTACCAGCCTTACCTGCCTTCAAGCGCACTTTCTCTCCGGAATATCTGATGCCTTTGCCTTTATAAGCATCAGGCGGGCGGAGAGCACGTATCCTTGACGCCGCTTCGCCTACCAGTTCCTTATCGATTCCGGTTATCTTTATCTTGTTATTGCCTTCTACGTCAATTTTCACGCCAGGCATAACAGCAACCTCCACCAAGTGCGAAAACCCGACTCGAAGCATCACTTTATCGCCCTGTTTTTCCACCCGGTAGCCGACTCCGACCACTTCCAGGTTTTTTTCATAACCCTTGCTCACTCCCTCCACCATGTTAGCCAGCAGGGTACGGGTCAATCCGTGCAGGGAGCGGTGAGACCGGCTGTCACTTGGCCGGGATACTAACAAAACACTGTCATTCAGAGCGAACCCCATATCCTTGTTAAAAGTGCGCAAAAGCTCACCCTTAGGTCCCTTAACGGCAACCTCGCCCTCTTTAATATTAACGGTTACACCCTTGGGCACAGCTATCGGCAATCGTCCTATTCTAGACACGGCTGTCACCCCTGAATTTAGTTATAATACGTAACATAATAATTCTCCACCTATCTTCAACCGCCAGGCTTGCTGTCCAGTCATCACTCCCTTGGAAGTGGAAAGGATAGCCACGCCCAATCCGGCGGCAATACGCGGGATTTCGTTATGGTCGGCATACACCCTCAGGCCAGGCTTGCTGACCCTCTCAAGCCTGGATAGAACCGGCTGGTTCTTATCGATATACTTTAAGTGAATCTTTATCACCCGGTACGTCTTTTCCTTAACCAGCTCGTAATCACTAATAAAGCCTTCATCCTTAAGGATTTTGGCTATAGCCAGCTTCGTCTTAGAAGTGGGTACAAGCACTGAATCGTGCCTGACCATCACTGCATTACGTATCCGGGTTAGCATATCCGCTATCGGATCTGATATGGCCACTATTCTCTCCTTTGACTTTCCAAACTGCCTTCAGCGTCTACCAGCTGGACTTTCTCACGCCTGGAATCTGCCCATTTAGCGCCAGCTTGCGGAAACAGATACGGCATATCCCGAATTTACCCATATAAGCGCGTGGCCTCCCACACTGGTTGCACCGGTTATGAAACTGCACCTTATATTTAGGCGTACGTAACCACTTTACTATCTCAGATTTCTTAGCCATATAACTCCATTCACTCAGCAACGAAAGGCATGCCCAGCAGCGTCAGGAGGAGCCTGCCTTCTTCGTCGGTTTTTGCCGTAGTCACAATCGAAACTTCTAAGCCCCGTATCTTATCTATCTTATCATATTCGATTTCAGGGAAGGCGGTTTGCTCTCTGAATGCCAAGGTGTAATTACCCCGCCCGTCAAAAGAGTCCCTGGGGACTCCCTGAAACTCACGAATACGGCATAAGACAGCATTTATCAGTTTATCCACAAAGTCATACATCCGTTCCCCGCGTAACGTTACCTTTAACCCGATGGGCATTCCGGCCCTCAACTTAAAGTTAGCGATAGACTTCTTGGCGCGGGTGGTCACCGGATGCTGTCCGGAAATGGCGGTCAGGTCTTTCTCCGCGGCTTCCAGAGCCTTGGCATTAGAAATGGCCTCTCCGACACCTATGTTCAGCACCACCTTCTCGATGCGGGGCACCTGCATAATATTCTTGTATCCTCCGCGCTCCATTAGAGCCGGGGCAACTTCCGTTTTGTACTTTTCTTTCAACTGTGACATCTAGTCAATCACCTCTTTACAAAGATGGCAAACCCGGACCTTTTTTCCGTCGCCAAGGAACCGGAAGCCGACACGGGTAGGGCGGCTGCACTTGGTGCATATAAGCATCACATCAGACGCATCGATGGTCGCTTCGCGCTCTATTATACCGGCCTGCCGGGCCGCCCCTGTAGCCCTGGCGTGTTTCTTGATAAAATTGACGCCTTCTACCAGCACACGGTCATCCTTAGGGTGAGCGAAGCGCACTTTCCCTTTCTTACCCTTATCTTTGCCGGCTGTCACCAGCACATCATCATTCTTTCTAATCTTCATCACACTATCCTGTTATAAAACCTCTGGCGCCAGAGATATAATCTTGGTAAACTGTTTTTCTCTCATCTCCCTGGCTACAGGCCCGAATATACGGGTACCCCTGGGGTTATTTTTATCGGTAATGATTACAGCGGCATTATCATCGAACCTGATAGAAGAACCATCGGGACGGCGGTAAGGTTCGACGGTACGAACAACAACCGCCCGGACCACTTCTCCCTTTTTGACTGAGCCTCCCGGAATAGCCCGTTTGACGGAGGCCACGATGACATCCCCCACCCGGGCGTATTTCCGCCCTGTGCCGCCAAGCAAACCGATGCACATTATCTGGCGGGCGCCCGTATTATCAGCTACTTTAAGTCTGGTATATGGTTGAATCATACTATTTTATCCTGAAACCGGGTTTCAGTTTATTTCCTCCGGTTTAACCTCTACTACTTCTTTCTTGGTGATAATCTCACCCACCCGCCACCGCTTCTCTTTGGAGAGAGGACGAGTCTCTATGATTCTGACTATATCCCCTTCACCACAGGCATTATTTTCATCATGAGCCTTATACTTAACCGCTCTCTTGATAGCCTTCTTGTATAAGCGGTGACGCTTGACCACATCTACGGCGACAACGACGGTTTTATCCATCTTGTTACTCACCACGCGTCCCACCCTGGTTTTACGATTTATATCCATAGATTCAAGACCTACCTTATACCTAGTTCTTTCTCACGTATTATGGTGCTCAACCTGGCAATCGTCTTCTTAACCTCACGGATTTGGCGATGGTTAACTAACTGCCTGGTAGCCAGCTTAAAACGAAGCTCGAAAAGCTCTTTACGAGCCGCTTCTTCCTGCTTTGCTAACTCTTCAGAACTGAGCCCCCGTATCTCTTCAACCTTCACTCTGCGTTAACTCCTGCCGTTTCTTCATTGCCGACAGCCACTTTGACGGCTCTGGCTACAAACTTGGTCCCAATAGGCAGCTTGTGCGCCGCCAGGCGCATTGCCTCTTTAGCTATCTGCTCGGAGACACCGGCCATTTCAAACATAATCCTGCCCGGTTTAACCACCGCTACCCAGTGGTCGGGAGCGCCTTTACCTGAACCCATTCGCGTCTCCGCCGCTTTCTTGGTTATTGGTTTATCAGGGAAAATGCGTATCCAGACGTTACCGCCACGCTTGACATGGTGGGTAATCGCACGGCGGGCTGCCTCAATCTGTCGGGCAGTCAGCCAGGCTGGTTCTAATGCCTGTAGGCCAAAATCACCAAAGGCAACCGCGTTCCCTGAGTGAGCTTCACCCCGGCGGTTTCCCTTATGACCTTTACGGAACTTTACCCGTTTTGGCTGTAACATTATTCTCCCCTAAAAGCCGCTATTTCAGCAGCCTCTTACTTTCCTTCTTCCTTAGGCTCTTCCGGAGCAGCCGCCCTGGTGCGTCGTCTTACCGGCGCCTTGGCTGGCTTCTCATCTTTTTCCTCAACCACAGGCTCTGCTGACGCGGTTGCCTTAGTCCGCCTTCTCACCGGCGCCTTAGTTTCTGTTTCCTCCGCTACCGGTTCTGCCGGCGCGGCTGCCGCGGTGCGTCTCCTCGCGGGAGCCTTAGGAGCGAGCTTTTCCTCGGCCTCAGCGGCTGGTGCCGCTACAGCTTCTTCTGTCTTGGCAGCCACAGGAGCGGTTCGTCTCCTCACCGCTGGCTTAACAGGTGCTTCTTCTACAACTTCAACCGGCTTGGCTGCCGCGACCGGCGCCGCCTGGGCTACTACTTCGGCTACGACTTCCGGCGCTACCTCAGCGATCGCCTCTTCAGATTCCTTAGTCTTCACCTCGGGGAAAATGTCACCCTTATATATCCAGACTTTTATGCCTATCCGCCCCATAACGGTCTTCGCTTCGACAAAACCATAATCGATATCAGCCCGCAGCGTGTGAAGAGGCACTTGACCCTCATGCATGGTCAGAGTTCTGGCTATTTCAGCCCCGCCCAATCTACCGCCAGCACTGACTCTAACACCCTTGGCGCCGGCCTGCATAACACGAACGGTTGTCTGCTTCATAGCCCTGCGGAATGCTATCCGGCGTTCTATCTGGTCGGCAATATTTTTAGCCACCAGGTAAGCGTCCAGCTCAGGCCGCTGAATTTCCTGGATATTCAGTTGAACTTTTTTACCCACCAGTTTCTCAAGTAAAGTCCTTGTTTCATCAACCCGCTGTCCACCACGCCCGATAACAATACCCGGGCGGGAAGTATGGATAGTTATCGACACCTTATTAGCCTGGCGCTCGATCTCTACAAGAGAGACAGCCGCCTCGGAATACCTGTCCTGAACGCCCTTGCGCAGCTTCATATCTTCCTGAAGAAATTCCGCGTAATGTTTATCGGCATACCACTTGGCCTGCCAATCTCTAATGACGCCGATTCTAAATCCCATCGGGTGAACTTTATGTCCCATTAAATCTCCTGCCCTGCAACAATAACCGTAATATGACTGGAACGCTTCAGAACAGGGCTGACCCTGCCCCGGGAACGCGGACGAAACCTTTTAAGAGTTCGGGCCTCATCGGCAAATATCTTGACCACTCTTAAATCTTCAACCGGCATCTGGAAGGCATTCTCAGCATCAGCTGCTGCAGATTTTATCACCTTCGCCACCGTCTTGGCTGACGGAGAGGGTGTAAATTCAAGCATCGTTAACGCTTCAGCCACGCTCTTCCCGCGCACCATATCCAATAGGAGGCGCGCTTTACGCGGCGTTATTCCCGTATCCTTAACTACTGCTTTTACTTCCATATCTTACTCTTAACTCCAGTTACCTAAGCCGCCCTCTTCACCGTGGTCGTCTTTTCTGCCTTGGAGGTATGCCCCCGGAAAGTTCTTGTCAGGGCAAACTCGCCCAGCTTGTGGCCCACCATATTCTCCGTGACAAACACCGGCACATGCCGCCGGCCGTCATGGACTCCGATAGTAAGCCCGACCATCTCAGGCACGACAGTAGACCAGCGTGACCAGGTCTTGATTACTGCCTTCTCACCGGAGCGGTTCAGCGCCGCCACTTTCTTCATTAATCTTTCATCGAGGGCCGGCCCCTTTTTGGTTGACCTTGACATCCTATTTACTCCCCCGACGCTTGATAATCATTTTATCCGAAGCCTTAGGCCTGCGCGTCTTAAAACCCAGTGCCGGTTTGCCCCAGGGTGTCTTCGGTCCGGGCATTCCGATTGGAGTTCTACCTTCCCCGCCACCATGCGGATGGTCCCGCGGTGTCATGGCTGAACCTCTTACCGAGGGTCTGATACCCTGCCACCTTTTGCGGCCTGCCTTGCCCAGTTTAATACCCTGGTGGTCTATATTTCCAACCTGTCCGATTGTAGCCAGACAGCGACTGTTAATCCGCCTCGTTTCGCTGGAGGGCAATCTTACCAGAGCGTAATCACCTTCCACAGCGACCGTTTGAGCCGCCAGTCCGGCGCTCCGTACAAGTTGCCCGCCCTTCCCCGGCTGCAATTCGATATTGTGCACCATTGTTCCGGTCGGAATCAGCTTCAGGGGTAAGGTATTCCCCGGTTTTATCTCGGCATCATCGCCCGATTTTATCGTATCGCCCACATTCATACCGATAGGGGCAAGAATGTAACGCTTGTCTCCATCCGCATAGAATATCAGGGCTATGCGAGCCGAGCGGTTGGGGTCGTATTCAATGGCATTGACCTTTCCCGGAACGCCCACTTTATCCCGCTTAAAGTCCAGTATGCGGATTCTTCGCTTCGCTCCGCCCCCGCGGTGACGAACCGTCAGTCTACCCTGGTTGTTACGCCCGGCACTCTTGTTAAGTGGTAAGAGGAGGGATTTTTCCGGGGTGCTTTTGGTTATCTCTTCAAAAGTCGCCCCTGTCATCCCCCGCCTGCCCGGAGAGGTCGGACGGTATATCTTTACAGCCACCTTTTAATACAGTCTCCTTAGTTTTTTCCTGTTTCCCGAAGGGGACAATCCCCTTTTAAGCGCCCTCAAAGAATTGTATCGTATCACCCTGCTTAAGAGTAACAATCGCCTTTTTCCAGGGATGGGCCGGGAGTAACCGCCTGCCCATCCTGCGGGTCTTGCCGGGTATCGTCACCACGTTAACTGCCAGCACCTCGACCTTAAAGGCCTTTTCAACAGCCTGTTTAATCTGGGGCTTGTTAGCCGCCTTATCTACCTCAAAGGCATACTTGTTCTCAATCTGAAGAGTGGTAGACTTTTCAGTTATTAACGGGCGCCGCAGCACTTCATACAGATGCATTGCTGTCCCCCTTCGCCTGCGTCTCTCCCCACAGCTCTTCCGCATTCCGCACCGCAGCCACAGTCATCAATAACATTTTATGGGAAAGGATGTCAACCACATTCAATAATGCAGAAGGAGTCGTCTGAACGCCCGAGATATTACGGGCGGATTTTACCGTGTTCTCCTCCACTTTATCAGTGACAATCAAAGCCGTCGAGGCCACTTCCAGCGCTGCAAGAATACTTGCCATCTCTTTCGTCTTTGGCTCATCAAAAGTCAGCCCTTCCAGAACCATCAGCTCCTGGTCTCTCGCTTTTGCCGAGAGGACGCATCTCAGAGCCAACTGGCGCATTTTCTTAGGCATCGACTGCCGGTAATCTCTTGGTTTAGGACCAAACAGGATACCACCGCCGGGACGTAAGCCTGATTTTATGCTGCCTGCCCGGGCGTTGCCGGTACCTTTCTGCTTGAACAGCTTCCGGGTACTGCCGCCGACTTCGCTGCGGGTTTTGGTGCTGGCCGTGCCCTGACGGGCATTAGCCTGCTGTCTTAACATCGCCTGATGAACCACCGATTCATTAAACGGCACGCCAAAGACCTGCTCGCTAATCTCGATGTGGTCGACCACTTTTCCGGCCTGGTTATATACAGAAACTTGCACTTGCCTATTTCCCCTCGCCTGATTTTCTTATCAAAAGGAGTCCCTTCTTACTTCCTGGTAAGGCTCCTTTAACCAGCAATACATTACGCTCGGCGTCAGCCCCGCGCACTTCCAAACCCCGCACGGTAATCTGTTCTCCGCCCATATGCCCTGACATCCGCAGACCCTTCCACACCCGCCCCGGGTAGGTAGTCGAGCCTATAGCGCCAGGGTGACGGTGACGGTCGGACTGCCCGTGAGTTTTAGGTCCACCGTGGAATCCGTGCCTTTTTACCACGCCGGCATAGCCTTTGCTCTTCGATACCCCGGTAACGTCAATCTTGTCACCGATTTTAAAGACGCTGACATCGAGCTTATCGCCGACTTTAGCGGTTTCCGCATCGTCCACTCTGAATTCCCGGAGAAATCTGAACTCCCCCAGTCCCTTAAGATGACCCAGCTCCGGGGATTTTATCCGTTTCGCTGCACCAAAGCCAAGCTGCACGGCATTATACCCATCCGTAACGGTGGTCTTAACCTGAATTACCACGCACGGGCCGGCTTCGACGGCTGTCACCGCCTCCATCTTCCCGTCCTCTTTGAATAGCTGGGTCATGCCCAACTTTCGACCAATAATTCCTGCTACCATCTTATTTCTTTACCTTTACAGCTTTATATCTATCTCAACCCCTGAGGGCAGGTTTAAACCTGTGAGGGAATCTATCGTTTTGGAACTCGTCTCGATTATATCGATGAGACGGGTGTGAGTTCTAATTTCAAATTGCTCCTGCGAGTCCTTATCTTTGAACGGGGAGCGGATTACGCTGAATTTCTGAATATGGGTCGGCAGCGGCACCGGGCCGGAAATAACCGCTCCCGTGCGTTCTACCGTTTCCACAATCTGCTCGGCAGCCTGGTCGACCAGCTTGTGGTCAAAACCCTTTATCTTGATACGAATTTTCTGTTTAGGCATGTCCTTTAATCCCTACTTTTTCTTGTTCAGTAACCTGGGCGACCAGCGCGGCCGGGAGGGGTTGATAGTGGTCGAATTCCATAGAATAAGTGGCCCTGCCCTGAGTCGCCGACCTGATGCTGGTAGAATAACCAAAGGACTCGGCCAGGGGTATCAGAGCATGAATGGTGGAAGCCTCATCGCGTGTTTCAACAGATTCAACATGGGCACGCCGCGAATTAAGGTCGCCAATAATGTCACCCAGAAATTGCGATGGCGTAACTACCTCGAGTTTCATAATAGGTTCAAGAAGGACAGGTTTAGCCTTTTGCACTCCGGCTTTCAGAGCCATTGAGCCGGCCATCTTAAAAGCCATTTCCGAGGAGTCTACCTCGTGATAACTTCCATCGACAAGAACGACGCTGATATCAACCAGAGGATAGTTAGCCAGTACCCCTGTCTCCATCGCTTCTTTCACTCCGGCTTCAATCGATGGGATAAAGTTCCTCGGTATGGCGGTTCCCCTGATTTTATTGGTAAACGTGAAGCCGCTTCCCCTCTCACCAGGTTCTAGTTCAAGCCAGCAATGCCCGTACTGACCATGCCCGCCGGACTGCCTGATGAACCGTCCCTCTGCTCGTACCGGAGCCGTAATAGTCTCTTTAAAAGCAACCCTGGGCCTGCCTACCTTGGCTCCCACCTTGAATTCGCTTTGCATCCGGCTGACGACTACTTCCAGGTGAAGCTCGCCCATGCCTGAGACAACTGTCTGCCCGGTTTCCTTGTTATAACTCACCTTAAACGTAGGGTCTTCCTCAGTCAATTTCTGCAAGGCTTCGCCCATCTTATCCTGGTCCATATTAGTTTTTGGCTCGATGGCCACCGATATCACCGGCTCAGGGAAGCGGATTGATTCAAGTACTACCGGGTCGGATGTATTGCAAAGAGTGTGCCCTGTAAAAGTGTTCTTCAGCCCCAGTGTCGCCACGATTGACCCGGTATCCGCCTCGGTTATCTCTTCCCGGTGATTGGCATGCATGAGCAGTAACCTGCCGATGCGCTCTTTTTCGCCTTCGGTTGAATTATATACCTGCGCCCCCGCATCCACCCTGCCTGAATAAACCCTGAAATAGACCAGCCGGCCTACAAACGGATCGGAAACCACCTTAAATGCCAGCGCCGTAAAGGGAGCGGTATCACTGGCCGGCCGGGTTACCGGAGCCCCATCCATAGTAAGAGCCTTCACCGGCGGTAAATCCACGGGTGAAGGCAGATAATCGATTATGGCATCGAGCAGCAATTGCATACCTTTATTCTTCAAGGCGCTGCCGCAAACGACCGGCACACCTTTATTAGCGATCGTCACCCGTCTCAAAGCAGCTTTCAGGTCGGCGGCAGTCGTAGCGTGTCCCTCGAGATATGCTGTTAAGAGCTGGTCGTCCAGTTCGGCCACTTTTTCGACCAGCGCCTTATAAGCTTCATCAGCCCTTGCCTTCTCTGAATCAGGCATCGGCACTTCCACTGGGTCAGCGCCGGCCTCACCGCTGAAAGTCCAGACTTTCATTTCTACCAGGTCGATAACGCCTTTATAGGTCTCTTCACTGCCCAGAGGTAATTGAATAAGCAGAGGCTTGGCACGCAGCCGGTCCACGATCATCGACACGGTGCGGTTAAAATTCGCCCCAATCCTGTCCATCTTATTGATAAAACAAATCCGGGCTACATTATATTTATTAGCCTGCCGCCATACTGTCTCTGATTGAGCTTCAACGCCGGAAACAGAATCAAAAACCACCACTCCGCCATCGAGCACCCTCAACGAGCGCTCAACCTCGGCGGTAAAATCAACATGCCCCGGAGTATCGATGATATTGATGCGGTGGTCGTTCCAATAGCAGGTGGTTGCCGCCGCAGTAATAGTAATACCGCGCGCCTTTTCCTGCTCCATCCAGTCCATAACCGCCGTGCCTTCATGTACCTCGCCGACTTTATAGGTGCGGCCTGTATAGAAAAGCACGCGCTCGGTGACGGTCGTTTTACCGGCATCGATGTGGGCTATAAACGCTATATTGCGTATTTCCTCTATTGGAAAACTTCTTGGCACAGTTTTACCTCTAACCCCGGGTTTGTTTACTACTAATTCTTCTACCATAGCAATTAAATTTCGGGTCTATTATGTCCTACCATCTATAATGAGCAAAGGCTCTGTTAGCCTCAGCCATTCGGTGAGTATCCTCGCGGCGCTTAACGGCAGCCCCCTGCCCCTTGGCCGCATCACTAAGCTCGCCGGAGAGTTTCTCCACCATGGATTTGCCCTGTCTGGCCCGGGCCGCGGCCACCAGCCAGCGTAATGACAAAGCCAGACTGCGCTCAGGACGTATTTCCACAGGCACCTGGTAAGTAGCGCCGCCTATACGCCGTGATTTTACCTGTAATTGAGGAGTCGCGTTTCTCACCGCCTGTGACAACAAGGCCATCGGTGGTTGCGCATCCTTCTCTTCTACGGCGCTCAAAGCTCCGTAAACTATCTTCTCAGCCGTGCTTTTCTTGCCATCCTTCATTATCTTAACGATTAATTGCGTGACGATGACATTATTATATTTAGCATCAGCGGTTATTTCCCTTTTAGCGGGTTGGCTTCGCCTTGACATCCGTGCCTCCTAGGCTCCTGCAGTTCCGGCTGCAGCTTTGGTCCGTTTTGTACCGTAAAGACTCCGTCCCTGTTTACGATTGTTTACTCCGCTGGTATCCAGAGCGCCGCGTATAATATGGTAGCGCACGCCCGGCAGGTCGGGCACACGCCCACCCTGAATCAGGACTACGGAGTGTTCCTGAAGCTCGTGCCCCTCACCGGGGATATAAGCTGTGACTTCCATTCCGTTGGTCAGTCTCACCCTGGCTATCTTACGCAATGCCGAATTCGGCTTCTTCGGGGTCATCGTCTTTACCTGGACGCAAACCCCTCGCTTCTGCGGGTTACCATCACCCTCTACCATCTTGTTCTTCAAAGCATTATAGGTGAAGCGCAATGCCGGCGTTTTGGTCTTTTTAGTAACCTTTTTTCGCCCTTTTCGGACAAGCTGATTTATTGTTGGCATATTTCTCTCTTTTTCCTGTTTCAGACCATTTTTTAGACAACTAAAATGGATGAGCTAGAGCTCATCCATTCACACAATATAGACTGGACAGCACTCCAATCTACCCGCGGTCTAACGAGCTACCTATTGACAAATGTTAACTTTAGCACAACTCGAATCAACATGTCAACCCTTTTATCTCTCTTTTTTATTTGATGGATAAAAGTTGTTCTGAGAAAGCCAGTGAAAAGGATGAGGTTCGTTCTATCCTCAGCTTCACTTTATGTTCCGGTTATGCTATACTATTGTAAATGGGAGTTAATTTATCCAGAGCCAGACACTCTACTAATCCGGATACTCAGCCCCTCATCTATCCCCATTTTTTCAGTTCTTTCAGCAAAAGCTTTAGAGTTCTGCTTGATGCCCCATTGCGCCATTTTTATCATCAATCCCGAGGAGGTATGAAAGACTAACTATGACCCAGGATACACAATTACCCGCTACTATTAAGAATAATAACGGATATACTGCCGAGGATATTCAGGTTCTGGGCGGACGAGAAGCCGTCCGCCGCCGCCCCGGTATGTACATCGGCAGCACGGACCAGCGTGGCTTACACCATCTCCTGTTTGAAATCGCTTACAACAGCGTCGATGAGGCAATGGCCGGCTGGTGCAATAGAATAATCATCACCATTAACAAGGATAACTCGGTCACCGTTGAAGATAACGGGCGGGGCATCCCGGTAGAGATACACCCCACCACCAAAATCTCCGCCCTGGAAACAGTGATGACCGTCCTGCATGCCGGAGCCAAGTTCGGCGGCAAGACCTACCAGGTGTCCGGCGGCTTGCACGGGGTGGGCGCCTCGGTAGTCAACGCCCTTTCAACCTGGATGAAGGTTCAGGTCAGGCGTGATGGCAAGCTCTATCAGCAGGAATACAAACAGGGCATACCCCAGGCTAAAGTAAAGGAAGTTGGTAAAGCCAGCGGCACCGGTCTCACCACTGTCTTCCTCGCCGATGATACGATTTTCACTGACGCCAGGTATGATTTTAAAATCCTCAGCGAACGCATCAGGGAGATGGCCTATCTGAATAAGGCTCTGGAATTATCTCTCAGGGACGAAAGGGACGATAGCGAAAGAACCTATTACTTTGAGGGCGGCATCTCCAGCTTCGTTCACAGCCTCAACAGAAACCGGCTTGTCGTCCACCGCCTGCCTATTTATGTATCTAAAGCGATAAACAATACTCAGGTAGAAGTCGCCTTCCAGTATAACGACGGTTTTGCCGAGACAATCTTCAGCTTTGCCAACTGCGTCAACACCATTGACGGCGGCAGCCACCTCACCGGCTTCCGTACCGCCCTGACCCGCGTTTTGAATGACGCCGCCCGCAAAGCCAATCTCATCAAGTCCGATGACCCCAACTTGACCGGGGAGGATGTCAGGGAGGGACTCACCGCCATCGTCAGCGTCAAGCTCTCCGAACCTCAGTTCGAGGGACAGACAAAGGGCAAGCTGGGTAACCCCGAAATCAAAGGTATTGTCGAGAGCGTCGTCGTCGAGGGTCTGACGCTCCACCTTGAGGAGCACCCCGATGACCTGAAAAGAATCATAGATAAGTGTCTGCTGGCAGCCAGGGCCAGAGAAGCGGCCAGGAAAGCCCGCGACCTGATTGTCAAAAAGAGCAGTCTTTTCTCCGCCACTCTGCCGGGCAAACTGGCTGACTGCTCGGAAAAAGAGCCTTCCATGTGCGAACTTTACCTGGTGGAAGGTGAATCAGCCGGCGGCTCGGCCAAACAGGGCAGGAACCCCCGCTTCCAGGCAATATTGCCGCTAAGGGGCAAAATCCTCAATGTGGAAAAAGCCGCCTCGGACAAGATGCTCTCCCATGAAGAAATCAGGAATCTGATTACCGCTCTCGGAGCCGGCATCGATGACGACCTCGACCTGCTAAGACTCCGCTACCACCGTGTCATCCTGATGACGGATGCCGATGTCGATGGCTCCCACATCCGCACCCTTCTGCTTACCTTCTTTTTCCGCCATATGGCCAAGCTAATCGCCGCCGGCCACCTGTATATCGCCCAGCCGCCCCTCTACAGGCTCAAGAATGCCAAGCAGGAGCACTGGGTATACTCCGAACAGGAAAAGGACGAAGTTCTGCGCACCACTCTAAAAGGGGCCAAGAATGTCGAAGTCCAGCGCTATAAAGGTCTTGGTGAGATGAGCGCCGAACAACTCTGGGAAACCACAATGAATCCGTCTACCCGCACATTGCTTACAGTAAATGTAAACGACGCTGTCGACGCCGATAACGTCTTCAGTATGCTGATGGGTGATGAAGTGCCGCCTCGCAAAGCCTATATCATGGCCCACGCCAAGAGCGTTAAAAACCTGGATGTCTAGGGTTAACCCTATCCCCGGTATCCCCTTTCCCTTAAATAAGGGAAAGGGGTTTTTCTTAGTTAAGAGGGCTGACGCCCTCTCAACCTCTCCCGCCCCTCTCGTTCCAAGTTTCAAAGAAGCCAAGCCATCCTTAGAGCATCCTCATTGGAGTGTCATTGCGAGACCATTCCGCCGCAGCAGAAGGTGAGCCAATCCGGGAGGGGTGGGGTCATAACTCTACCCTAAACGCGTTCTCTCGGTGTGAACGCAGGGGTGAACCCGTGAACAACAACTCACTTGATAAATGGTAGCAGCGAAGGCAAATAGCCCCACACACTCACTTTCTTGGTGACCATGCGTTGCTGCACGGATGTCTTGACAGGTGGCACAACGCTTAAAGTGACCTTAGACTCGCCCCATAAAGGAGATTTGATGGTCACCGCCTGCTCTTCGCTTGCCCGCATGTCAATAGTTTCGGTTCGATTAGCTATATCAGTCCCGTTATCAAATTGGAAATTCAGGTCAAAGGAGCCTTCCCACGCCGCGGTGTTCTTTATCAGATACTGCGCTTGAGTCACGGTGGGAGTCCAGGGGAAGGACCACAAGGACTTCTTGACTTGGCTTTCGCGTACCAAGGCCTGCTGGTACGTGTAGTTCTCGGATACGACGTAAGGTTCTGGCACTTGTTCGTCTATCAAGGGTTGCGAAAATACAACGGCAAGAATGACTAAGGCAATTCCCGTGCCTACGATTCCCTGTGGATTCATATTGTTCTCCTCTTTTTCACTCAACCAACCCAATCATAGCTACGTGATGATTTAGCTCGAAAATATCCATAACCTAACTATACACGTTTCCGTGTAACATGTCAATAGGTCTTCTTTGGTGTTACGTCACTTCAAATACAGCTTCTGTTTCTTTATAACTCCGCAGGCTCAGAACACCAAACTAAAAGGATTCCAACATTGAGTTTACTTCGAAGGTAGCACAGCCCCAACCAATTGGTGCTGCCCCCGCAGAAATTCGGCGGCAGACATCGCTCTCTTGCCCTCTAACTGAACCTGTGTCACGCCAAGCACGCCGTCACCGGTAGTCACTCCGAAAGCGACCCCTTCATGATTCATTGCCACCACATGCCCGACCCCCGGACTGTTTTCCGTTAGCAGCACAACCCCCTCGATAATCTTTAGCTGTTTGCCTAGCCAGTGCGTATAACAGCCCGGCCAGGGTTGAAAAGCCCGCACTCTGCGCCGGATTTCCGCCGCCGGAAGACGCCAGTCAATCTCGCCTTGTGTTTTGGTGAGCATAGCTGTATAAATGGTGGTTGCCTCGCCCTGGGGGCGGGGTGTTAGCTCACCTGTTGTCCAGCGTGGTATGGCCTCCAGAAGCAACTGAGCCGATACCAGCGCCAGCTTTTCTGTCAGCGAGCCGGTGGTATCCTGTGACGAAACGGCTACCTGCCCCTGAGACAGCACAGGGCCGGTATCCAGCCCTGCATCCATCAGCATAATACTGACCCCGGCAAATTCATCACCGGCCAGAATGGCAGCCGCCACCGGAGAGGCCCCACGGTACTTAGGCAGCAGAGACGGATGAACGTTTATACATTTATATTTAGGAATATCCAGCACCGCCTGTGGTAAAATCTGTCCGAAAGCGGCGACAACAATGACATCCGGTTGAAACGCGGCCAGTTGGGCAACGGTTTCAGCTTTTTTGAAATTGACCGGCTGCACCACAGGCAAGCCCAGGTGTATAGCCGCCTGCTTCACCGGAGAATAAGTAAGGGAGCGCCCTCTGCCCGCCGTACTATCGGGCTGGGTATAAACAGCTACCACCTGATGTTGATTAAGAATAAGGTGTTCCCCTGTGGGAACCACTACATCAGGCGTGCCTCCAATAATATCCCGCACCGTACTTTGATTTAAGACGAGGTGTTGCAGGCACGGGACAGCGAACTCAGGAGTGCCCATAAAGACAACTCGCAACCCGCACCTCCTTATGGCAAATTCTTATGGTAAATTTTAACATCAAACATTTTTAATAACAAGAAAAACGAATCATAGCTATCAGTGAAATATTAAGTAATAATGAAAGCCCGACAGACCTGGTGAGAGATAAGTGGGAGTGGCACTGACCAGCAACCACTGCCACACCCCTTGCCAGTAAAAACAGAGGGCATTATTCTAGAAATGTTGTTTTCACCTTTCCTCTACCATCCAAAGTGGAATGTTACCTCGCTCCGGGAGAGAGAGTTTGATAGAAATTCGTTCGGCCACACAAATCTGGGAAGCTGCATTAGGCGCGCTCCAGGTCCAGGTCAATAAGCCAAACTACCATACCTGGCTGGCAAAGACCATAGGCTTGAATTACCAGGACGGTCAATTTATTATCGGGGTGCCAAGCACCTTTGTTGCCGAGTACCTGGATAAAAATCAGCGCTCACTGATTGAAAAGGTGCTCACCGGCATTATCCATAGCGATGTCAAAGTGCTTTTCAAGGTAATAGCCAATCAGCCCGCCGGCCGCGGGGAGAAAACGGCCCCGGCACAGCAAGCCAGCCTGCCCCTGTTCAACCCCAAGTACACATTCGATTCTTTCGTCGTCGGCAGTTCCAACCAGCTAGCTTTTACCGCTGCTCAGGGGGTGGCCCAAAACCCGGGCAAGAGCTATAACCCGCTTTATATCTTCGGGGAGGCGGGGCTGGGCAAGACCCATCTTTTGCAGGCCATCGGGAATGAGGCTCAATGCAATAATATGAAGGTAATCTATGTCCGCGCCGAGGAATACACCAACCAGTTGATGAGCGCCATCCGGGACAAAAACACCGAGGAATTTCGCAACAGGTACCGCAGCGTCGATATGCTCCTGGTAGATGATGTCCAGTTCTTCAGCGGCAAGACGCAAACGGCGGAAAACTTCTTCCATACATTCGATGAGCTGCACAACACCAACCGCCAGATTGCTCTCACCAGCGACCGCCCGCCCAAATCCATACCTGCCCTGCAGGGGCGTCTCAGCTCCCGTTTTGAGGGTGGCTTGGTGACCGATATCGAAGCGCCCGACTTTGAGACGCGCCTGGCAATACTGAAGGACAAGGCCAGGCAGAAGGATGCCGATGTCTCTGCCGATGTCCTGGAACTCATCGCCCTCCAGATTCAGCAGAACATCCGGGCGCTGGAAGGTTCCCTGAACCGGGTTCTCGCCTACGCCAAATTGGTCAGGTCTATGCTCACGCCGGAGCTTGCCGCCCGGGCCCTCAAGGATATCGGCGGCAGCGAAACCATCGCCGCTCCGGTCACGCCCAAACTGATAACGGAAGCCGTAGTCAATGCCTTCCAGATAACCCCCACCGACCTGAAGAGCCGGAAAAGGGACGAGGTGACCGCCCTGGCCAGACAGGTGGCCATGTATCTAATCAGGCAGGAGACGGATTGGTCACTGGCGGAAATCGGCCAGGAGCTGGGCGGCAGAACCCCGGCTACGGTCAGCCACGCTTATCAGAAAATCGCCGATGATATTCATAACAGCCCTTCACTCAGACGCAAGGTCTTTGAAATCCAGCGCGAATTCTCCGGGGGGCCGGGGCGGAAGACCATATAAAGGCCGTAAATTTCCAAGAACCAATTCAACACAAATCATAGAGATTGCCACGCTTCCTCGCCATGACAATTGAAGAAGTTTGCAAAGGTTCAGAAACATATTGGACTCTTTAGGAAGTGATAATAAGGAGTCCAAATGAAGCAGATATACATAGCAAGTTACTTTAGAAGCGGCTATAGTCGTTTCATGAAGTACATTCATGATGTC
>Ga0209514_10000240_pt1 | contig 121351 bp, 86 predicted proteins | sample Subgrocontami58m_FD_187452 | JGI IMG/M metagenome (GOLD analysis project Ga0209514, IMG submission 187452) | Subsurface groundwater microbial communities from S. Glens Falls, New York, USA - GMW37 contaminated, 5.8 m (SPAdes) (version 3) | ecosystem: Environmental > Aquatic > Deep subsurface >... | reverse complement strand
CTTTGAGCCGGACGGCCGCCGTCCGGGTAAATGGTCTCGACACGACCGACGTGTTGCTCCGCGCCCAGCAAGGCAGCGGCAATGCCGGAGCCTGGATCGACGTGCTCGGCGGTCCAAACTCCGCGCCGGCGAAGAACCAGGTGAGCGTCTTTACCGGCGCGACCGGTTCGGCCGCGGGGCAATATGATGTTCGGGGCGGTGGCTGCTTGGTTGTGCGCGGCGTATACCACGAGCGGAGCAGCGAAGCACTCAGCGGACTGCATTTGCGACAGGCTGGAACGCTCTCCATCGATGCGACGCGATTTTCTTACGCGACCTCACGCAGCGCGCCGACTATCGCGGCGGATGATTTTCGCGGCTTGTTTACACTCGCGACCTGCATCCTCATGCCGGTCGAAACGAAAGAAAGTTGCCGTTTTGAAATCCGCGGCGACGGGAGCCGCGCGAGCGTGCTGGCGTTGAACAACCAGTTTTGGATTCAAGTTCCAACCGTGGCTGATGATGTTTGGCAAAACAAAGCGACGCCGCCCGCCGCCGGCGGACTTATCGGGTGCAACATCAACACGAACGTGAAAGAGGCCGCGCCAAAAGGATTCGCCTTCCTGGAAAACATTGGCGAGCACGCCGACCCGGCGAAATCAAAATCCGGCTCGGGCCCGCTCGAAAACCGCGGAAGAGTGAATGACGAAACCATCTTGCGGCATTTAGCGCCTCTCCGCTCAGCCCGGGTCTGGGAACCGACCCGAACGCCGGTTGGGCTAACTGACCTTCGTGTTTATCGCGTGATGGCGAGCGGGAGTGGAGAAGCTGTGGTCGAAGTCCGTTGAAGATTCTCGCGGTGCAAGGCGCGCCCTTTCTCGTTGGGATCCAGGAATCCACCGCTGACCAACTCAGCCTCCCCCAAAGGGATGCACGCCAAATCCTGATGCAGGTGCGTCAGAGTTTTGGCAGACCAAATCCCGATGCAGGTGCGTCATAGTTTTGGCAGACCAAATCCTGATGCAGGTGCGTCAGAGTTTTGGCAGACCAAATCCTGACGCAGGTGCGTCATAGTTTTGGCAGACCAAATCCTGATGCAGGTGCGTCAGAGTTTTGGCACGCCAAATCTGGGTGTGGATGCCAGGACGGACGGCTTACTGTTTTTGCAACAGTCCCTCGGCCGCGCCGGTCAGTAGGGCAGCCTGGATCAGTGGGTCCGTCTCGTCTTGCGGAAGCACGACTGTCTGGCCGCGTTGGTTCGCAGCGGCTGTTATTCTTCTCAGGCCCTCCGCCTTCGCTTCCGCATTTTTAATTTTACCCAGTGTTTGAAGCGCGGCTGTTGGATCGCCATGCGTCGCTTGCGCCAGGGCGATTTCGATCCAGGCCGGATTTGCCTGGGCGACGTTCTTGAGTTCGGCGGTAGTTTTGAAGGCGGCGTCGAGTTGGTTGTTCTGAGCGAGGGTCGCGGCAACACGTGCCAGCGCCATGTCTCCGAACATACCCTGCAAGTTTTTGGCGGTCGCAATCGCTCCAATCGCATCGCCCGCCTGAGCTCGTTCCACCGCGATCTCCACGAGGAGTGACTGTTTGTTCGGATTGTTCATCGCCTGTGCAACATCGGCGGCCTCGGCAAAGCTCTTGATGGCTCCCGGCGCTTGCCCGGTTTTTATTTGGGCGACCCCAATCAGACGCAGAGCGACGGCTTTTGCCCAAGCGGCGCTGGTCCACATGTGGTCGGTTTTCGGAATCTCAATGGCGCGCGCATTTCTCAACGCTGCCTCGAATTCACCGGCCTCCGCTTGTTTGATCGCGAGTTGTTGCAACACAAAAGCCGCCGGTTTGACGGAATTCTTTTTCAAAATTTCGGTGGCCCCTTTGAGATCGCCCGCTTCGATCCGACCGCAGCATCTCTTTCCGTTGTTGAACGATCGACGTATCCAGCGGTTGTTCTGTTCGCTCGATTTTTGCTTGAATGGACTGAGCTCCCTCGAGATTGCCTTGCTTCGCTCTCGCTTTGGCGAGCTCAAACCAGGACATCAATATCGAATCGGATCTGCCGAGTTCGATCGTTTTCGCGGCGTCGTTGAGAGCGCCTTTCTGAATCTGCTTTCGCGCGATGATTATGTAGGCCTGCGATTGATACTCCCGATCCTTGATTGTCGCAGCGGTTTCGAGGGCATCGGCGAAGTGTCCAAGGTTAGCCTGAGCGACAGCGATTTCGCGCAATTCGACCGCGGGCATCCAACTGGCCGGGCCAGCTGCGGCAATCAGAGACGCGGAAGCCTTGAGCGTCTGGGCTGCGTCCGCCGGACTCATCATTTTGGCTTCAGCTTGGGCGATTTCGCGCAAGGTGGCTGCGGTGGTGATGTCCGATTTGGCTGTGGTCTGCACTGTTTCTTTGACGGTTTCCAGGATTTGCTTGGCCAACGCGGGTTCCTCCGGATGGGCGGCTTCGGCAATCTGCAGAGCCCAGAGTGCGGCGGTGCGGTCGCGGATCTTTTTGTTCATACAGAAGAGCACTGCCGCCAGGAAAGCTTCGCATGTAAGGAGTTTTTGCATACGGCACCTCTTAGCATTGAACCGAAGCTGGCGCGCAATTGATAAATTCGGAAACCGCATCCAGCGGTTCAATGTTCGGCCTGTTTTCTCCTGTTGAAAAACAAACGCCTTGCACGCCGCGTTGAAAGTTGGATTTCTTCAATCGAACGGTCGCTTGCGTCTGAGCAGGTTGAAAAAAAGTGATTTTGCTGTTACCGATGACAAGCCCAATCGCGTCTTGTGAGCTGAGCTGAGATTTGTCCTCTGCGGTTAATATGCCTGTGAAACCTTCCCAATCTGTTCTGACGAAGCGCTGGTTAATCGCGCTCACGATGGCGGCGCTGTCAGCAGAGGTGGCTGCGGGCGCTGGAACATCGACCAACCAAGCGCCAGCGAAAGCGGAACAATCACCCAGCGTCGCTGGGGGAACGGAGCTGAGCCAGGCGAGTCACTCGACTGGAGAAACGCTTCACGCGAAACCGGAAGTCATTACCAACCTCGTTTGGCCAGCGCCTAAGCCAGCGACGATCAAACGGGAGGATTTGCCGCTTGCTTTCACCCGGATCGCTCCTGGGTCAGTCGACGAGCTCAAGACATTTGAGAAGCACATCGAGAAATTAGTAAGCCGGATTTCGGGCGCGGTTGTGGCCGTTCAAGTGGGCCGGGCGACTGGCAGCGGTGTGGTCATTTCCGAGGACGGTCTGGTTCTGAGCGCAGCGCATGTTTGCCGGCAGCCGAATCGGGAAGTTATTTTTACTTTTGCCAGTGGCAAAACCGCGCGCGGCAGAACGCTCGGGACGAATCACGACGTGGACGCCGGGCTGATGAAAATCAGCGCTCAAGGCAAGTGGCCGCACGTCGAAATCGGGGACCTGCAAGGCGCTCGGACAGGCGATTGGGTTTTGGGCTTGGGCCATCCGGGAGGCTTTGAACCGGATCGAGCGGTGGTCGTGCGATTGGGGCGGCTGATTCGGATTGGCGGCGCCTCTTTGCAAACGGATTGCACGCTGTTGGGCGGAGATTCGGGCGGCCCGCTGTTCGACATGTATGGACGCGTGATCGGGATTCACAGCAAGATTGGCGATTCGACCTCCGCAAATTTTCATGTATCGATTCAAGCGTATCTCGACAATTGGGAACGGCTGGCCAAAGCCGAAAATTGGGGCGAGGACCGGGAGGCACGGAGATCGCGGAGATGAGCGACGCTGGCAGGTAACCTTTCGCGGAGAATTCTAAATGCGCTTTTTTAAATTCGTGACAGCCGGAACGGCCGCGCTGCTGGCGCTGGTTTGCTCCACGCAGGCGCTGTTCGGGCAAGCGCCGAATGTCCGGCGCCCGCGCTTGCCGCCGGACTTCTACAAGAATGGGAGCCTCACGTTGCGCGCGTTTGCCGGGATTACGGAAAGAGTTCGTCCATCGGTAGTGGAAATTCAGGAGGCAGGGAAAACCATTGCGCTTGGAACGGTGATTGAGGCGAATGGATTGATCCTGACGAAAGCGAGCGAAGTGGAAAAACGAAAACTGAGTTGCAAATTCGTGGGCGGCAAAGAAGCCGCGGCTGAGTTAATCGCGACGGACGAGGAGAACGACCTGGCGTTGTTGAAGACAGGGGCAACCGGCTTGAAACCGTGCGCATGGGCAATCGAGAAGCCGGTGCCCGGGCAATGGGCGATCACGGTCGGAACCGAAATGGCGCCGGAAGCGGTTGGGGTGGTCAGCGCTGCGCCGCGGAAAATTCAGCCGAAACGCGCGATGATTGGCGTGCAGTTGGACTTTGGGGGCTCGATCGCGAAGATCGGACGGATCATTGCCGGGCTTGGAGCGGAGAAGGCAGGGCTCAAAGCAGGCGATATTATTCTGTCGGTGAACGAAAAGCCGGTCAGGACGGGGGAAGATCTGATTAAAAAGTTGGAAGGATTTCGCGAGGGCGAAACGGTGACCCTGCGGATTCAGCGGAAGGAAGAGCAATTCGAGGCCAGCATGCCGTTGATGGTTCCCAAAAGTGAGGGCCGGCCGATCGACCGCCAGGAACGGCTGAACCGGTTGGGCGGCGAGTTAAGCGAGCGCGCGGCAGGATTCAAAATGGCGTTGCAGCATGACACTGTTTTGCAGCCGTGGCAGTGCGGCGGGCCTTTGGTGAACTTGGATGGCAAAGTGATTGGATTGAACATCGCCCGGGCCGGGAGGGTGGCGTCGTATGCGCTGACTGCGGATTTGGTTCAGGAGCTCGCCGGAAAATTAAAAGAGCAGGCGGAGAAGGCTGGGAAGTTGAACATCAATTAGGCAAAGCCCTTCGCTATTTCAAAAATTCTGGCAGGTACGCGGGCCGTTCGCTCGCGTCGATTTTTTGTGAGGGTTGTTCGCGCGCGCGGTTCTGCTGCAGCGAAACGTAGGAACCCTTCATGAGCCGGTCTTCCTTGCCTTCCCCAGCTTCGATGATAATCGCGGAAGACTTCAGCAGGTTCTTTGTTTTGGCATTGATGCTGAAGCAGCGGCTTTGGCACAGGCCGCATCCGACGCATTTATCAGGCTGAACCTGCGGAGCGAGGTAACCTTCCGGTTTTTGCGCAGCGGAGTTGTCGTTGCCCGGGTGAACGCGGATGAATTCAATCGCGTGGTACCCGGCCGCGGCGCATTCATCGACGCAGAGCTGGCAAGCTTCTTGGCCGGCCCACGGCAGGCAAGTTTTTTGGTTCACCACCGCGAGCCCCATGCGCGCGGCTTTTTTTTCTTCGAGGGGGAGGGCGCGGATTGCGCCGGTGGGACAGGCTTGTCCACAGGCATTGCAGCTGGGTTCGCAACCGGCCCAATCGGCCGCCACTTGCGGCGTCCAGAGTCCTTCGAATCCCTGCTGGAACCCGAGCGGCTGAAGGACGCTATTCGGACAGACCTTGAAGCATTCGCCGCAGCGGATGCACATCTCGAGGAATTCTTTTTCGGGCACGCTGCCAGGCGGCCGGACGGGCTGCTGTTTATTTTTGTCGGACAAGCCTGCGCCCCATGTCTTGATCGCCAGCGCGGAACTGATTCCGCCTGCCAACGCGGCGCAGGAACCGAGGGCAGCGGACAGAAACCCACGCCGGCCGATTGGTGTTTCGCCGGTGGGCGGATCATTTTCGAGCTTGAGCGAAAAGCGATTGGTGCGTTCCACGAATTTGATCGAGTGAGTTGGGCAAACCCCGCCGCACGTTTGACAGAGGGTGCAGTCGCTGACGCGGGTGGTGAAATCGGGTTTGATGGCGTCAAAAGGGCAGATCTGAACACACTTGTTGCAGTGAATGCACGAGTCTTCGACTTTTCGTTCGGTCACGCGAAACAAGTTTCCCAAAGAGAAAACGGCGCCGCTCGGGCAAACATATTTGCACCAGAACCGCGGCCGGAGAAATCCCAGCGCCAAAACTGCGGCGAACAGCAGGATCGAAAAAACCTGTCCGGGGTGGATTGGCGGGACTTGATGCCATCCGCGGCTGAAACCGAGCTGAAGCGGCGCGATGATGAACAGGAAACCGCGCGTGATGATCGGAATGGCAGAGACGAAACCGGACAGCAAAACGCCGCACAGACCAGCCACCAGAACGGCCAGCAACAAGAAATATTTGAGATGAACCCACCAGCCGTTTTCCGCGACGCGGAATTTTTTGATTCGGTTTCCGAGGGCCCAATCAAATAAATCAATCAGCGTTCCGAGCGGGCAGAGGTACCCGCAAAATCCGCGGGGCACAAAAACAGAAAGTCCAAGGATGAGCGCGGCGCTTGCGAGCGACCAAACCCAGCTTTTCGAAGCAATCGCGGTGGAAATGCTGACGAGAGGATCGATGAGAAGAAAACTCTCGACCGGGACTTTGTCGCGGGAAGCGAAGGAGTCCGCGTAATCGGAAGGCCATTCCGCCGGCGAACGGAGGCTAACGGTCCAAGGGCCCGTGCTGAGGGAAAGCTTTTCGAGCGCGTCAGAGGTCAAACGCTTTTCCGGAGCGAGGGTCAGTTCGATAGGACGATTCGGCTGTGAATTTGCGCGCTGCGGGGGAGCAGGGGTTGTGGCCGGGGAAATCCGGCGAACGGTAAAGATTCCCAGGTAAACCGCTGGTTGGCCAGCCGCGCTCTCATCGGAAAGGTGAACCCTGGCGCCGTCATGAAGACGCCCGAGCAGGAGATTTTCGGAATGGAGTTGGACGATTCCGTTGGCCGCATTGATATCGATGGGAATCCAGCCGCGCCAGACTGGCGGGGGCGGCGTGTGGTACGGCCAGCAGCAGTAAAAAAAGAGGAAGACAAATGCGATGAAACAGATTGTTTGAATCGCGCGGCGGAGTGGTGAGGAAACCCACGTTGGCCCGAGTTTTTTCAACCAGACTCTGAAGCGGCCCGGTTTTCGAGTGGCGGGATTGGAGAGCCACGCCGCGGGAAGCGGGTTTCGAATCCAGGAAGGCAATCTCGGCGGGCGAGGCGGCGTTCCAGGTTTGGGCTTCGTTAGCGCCGGGAGAAAATGATCTAAGCGCATCGAGAAAGGGTCGAGGGGTCGAGGGTCGAGAGTCGAGAGTCGAGAGTCGAGAGTCGAGGGTTAAGGTGATGGGCTTTTGGGCTTTGTCTGTGGGGCGTTCATTCCTTCGGCCAGCGCTTTTGCCGAGGCCCGGATCACGGCTTCGGAAGTGATGGTGGCCCCACTGACGGCATCGACGTCTTTGACAGTTTGTTTTGAGACAATCCGCTGGATCGTCTGGTCGACCGCGTGAAAATATTGGCGGTCGCTTAATTGAGTCACCTCGATGGACTCGAGTCGGCCGGCTTTAATGACAGCGTTTACTTTGATGTCGCCGTAATAGCCGAGGCTTCTGCCTGCGTAGGCGCCATCGGGAATTCGGCTCACGTCGATCGTGTCGAACAGTCGAATGATTTCGATCGTTTCGCGCGCGCGTTCCTGGTCTTTCTTTATTTGCTGTGCTTTTTCTCCCGCGGCAGATAACTCGAGGACCTTTTGGTAATAATCGATCGCTCGAGAAAAATCGCGATTGGCCCGGCAAACGTCGCCTTGCGCGAGGAAAACCTCGTTGGGTGGAACGCCCTGTTTGAGCGCGAGTTCAGCAAGACGCAAGGCCTTGTCTGGTTGTTTTAAAGCGCCCCAAGCCCGGATGACGGGAAGGGTGACGGGCAAGCGATGGAGAAGGCCGGCTGCGAGTTCCGTGTTTCCCAGGGCGGCGTAACACTCGGCCAGACAGGCGGGGCTGGCGGTGTGAATGAATCGAGCGTCGTGATCGACCTTGGCTTGACGCCACCAGAACGCGGCGCGGGGGTAATCGCGGAAGAACTGGTAGTACATCCTTCCGAGTTCGTTCATGATCCGAGCGCGGGTCGCCTCGTTGTTTTCGTTCAGGGCGAGCATGTGGTGCATCAAGCGCACGCCGCTGCGGTAGCGTCCCGGATTTGAGTTGATAATGTCGTAAAGGTAATGATCGACATTTCGAGTGTAATTCCAGACGACGGGGGTTGGCTCGGGCCAAGTGAGGTCAAGGGTGTCCGGAAAATCGAGCGGCGTTGCGTCAAACCACTCCGGCGGGGTGCGTCCCTCCTTATCGATTAATGCTTCGATGGCTGAGGGGCTACGCTGGACGGGAGCGGACTCTTGGCGTGACATGGCCGTTCCGGAAGTTGTTGGAGCATTTGTTTTTGCTCCGCCGGCCGCCGGGCCAGGAGCGGAAGCGTTTTCTTTTATCACGTTGCGCACCCGGTCGCGCGGGAATGTTCGGATTAACGTGCGGCCGTTCGCGACGATTTCGATGCGGACGATTTGCTCCGTTTGTTCGATGATTTTACCGCGAATTCGTGTGCCGCTCAGCAGTTCGATTTCATCGTCGGCTCGGGTCAGGGCGGGCAGCGCGATCGAGATTGAGAGCAGGAGAATTTTGCGGGCGAAGTTAAAAGCGCAATCGACAGTCATAGCTGCGGTTTGTGCGAGCTGGAAAGATTTCCTGGATTTTGTCGGAGAGGCGGGAGTTTGCAACTCACAACTCGCAAATCATGGAATCCGGATCAACGAAGAGGTGTGAAGCAGCGGAGCAGGGGCGGGAGAGGCTCACATGGTGTCGGGGTGCTCGACATTGGCCGGAGCGGAGCTGGCCTGTTCGCCGGGTTTTTGTGTTCCCGGAGCGGGATTAGTCTGTGCGGTTGAATTGTTCGGCGGGGCCGAGGGGTGAGCGACGGATTTTCGGGCGGCGCGCCGAGCTTTGAAGAATTCCGTTTTGGATTCCGAGCCGATCAGGTGGGCTGCTTCTCCTGCTTTGGTTGCGACGCGGGCTTCAGCTTCGGCTTCGATCGAGGCATAGCGGGCTTTTGGAGCCGCCATGGTGACGCCCGGGGCGAGATTCGCGGCGTGAGCGGGAGGAGGTGTGTGCTCCTTATTGTAGTAGCTGTGGTAGTACGTGTAATAGTAGTAGTACGGATTATCCGCCGTGATGCCGTTCAGCACGAGCCCCAGGACGCGCGCGCCGCGATGGTGAATGGCGGCCAGGGCGGTTTTGGCAAAGCGCATGGAAGTTTGGCCAGCCCGGACGACAAAGAGCAAACCGTCGCTCAGGCCGAGCAATGAGAAGGTGTCGTCGATTCCGGTCAAGGGAGGGCAATCAAAAATCACATAATCGTAAGACTCCTTCACTTCAGCCACGAGTTGTTGGGCGATCGGGCTGATGAGGAGTTCGCCCGGGTTCGGGGGGAGCTTTCCGGTAAATATGAGGTCGAGGCCTTCGAAAGGGGACTTTTGCGTCACGTCAAGCCAGTGCAATTCGCCTCGCAGGATTTCCGATAGACCCGGTTCACGATCCCGCTGAAAGAAGTTTTGGGAGGTGCCGCGGCGCAAATCGGCGTCGATGAGCAAAACACGATTGCCGGCGAGAGCGAGGGTCAGGGCGAAGTTGACGGTGAAGGTGGTTTTGCCGTCGCCGGGGACGGCGCTGGTGACGAGCAGAACTTGTTTATTGCCGCCGTGGTTGCCGAAAAGGACGGCTGACCGAATCCCCCGAATGGATTCGGCGAAGAAATCATGCTGGTCGAGGCTGCTGATCAAAAGCGGTCCGCCTTCCGTGTTGCTGGCGACCTGCGGGATTTGGCCGAGGACCGGTTCTTCGAGCACGGCCTCGATGTCTTGCGCCAATTCGAGGCGATCGTCGAGCCGGTGCAGGAAGTAGATCAGGGCGAGGGCAGCTCCGAGGCCGAAGACCAGGCCGGTTAGGACCATTTTCGGGCGATTGGGAGAGACTGGAAATGGGCTTCCGACGCCTTTCTCGCGAATCTCGAAAATCTCTTCATCGCCACCCGTCACCATATCCAACCGGAGCAAATCGCGGCGGAGCTGATCGAGGGTGTCCTTGATCGTTTTTTCTTCGTCTTCGACCCGGGAATATTGACGGTCCAGATCACGCGAGCGGGCGAGCTGTTCGGTTTTTTGTGAGATCGTATTTTGCAGGCCCAACTCTTTTGTTTTGAGCGTATCGATACGGGCTTTTCGTTCTTCTTCCAAAACGAGCAGGGTATTTTTGATTTTATTGGTGATGCTGCTGATTTCACGGTTAAGCCGGACCATTTCCGGGTGCGCTTCTTTGAGGGTCTGGCGGAATGTTTCTCGTTCGTTTTGTTTATTGAGCAGCTCGAGTTTGAGAGTGCGATACTCGGTGCCGCTGGAGAATTTGGACAACGGATCGGAAGCGTTGCCTGAATCGTCTGAATTTCTAGTTGCCTTCGGCACGGTGGGGTTGGCGAACTCGCGTGAAGCGAGGGTTTCGGCGTTGCTCTGTTCGAGCAGTTCCCGTTCGGTTTTCACTCCGGTCATCTGCGTGAGCAGTTCGTCCACGAGTTTTTGTGTTCCTTGGCTCGCCTCGCGGATGCTTGAGATGTTGTTCGTCCGGAGGAAAGATTCGATATCGCCCCGGACCTTGCGGAGTTTCTCATCGAACTTGACGATTTCCTTTTGGGTTTCCTCAGCGCTATGGCCGAAGCCTTTCTTTTGCAGGCCTTCCTCGAAGTTGACGAATTCTTCAGCCCACAAGGCGGCATAATTGGTGGCCGAACGAAAATTGGTCGCCCGGACAATCATTTGGAAGGAGGAGCCTTGCCCCACATCGGCTTTGACCAGGGTGATATTTTGCAACGCGAAGGGATCAGTGGCAGTAAGGCGCGCGGCCACGCGCTGCAAGACGGCGGAGCGCTGCATATCCGCAATCTTGTTTTCATAATACTTGCTCATTTCCTCGAGTAGTTGCGGCTTGGCAATGGAGCTGTCGCGGACCCGAGGGGCGTGGCCGATGACGGAAACTGCCTGATAGATATTGGGAGATTTGATCGCTTTGTAGCCGTAGTAACTCACTCCCAAGATGGGAAACAGAAGGAGGATCGGCCAGCGGCGCAGGGCCAGCTTGAGATAGCGCCGGAAATGAATCGCCAAATTCATCCGGTCCACCAGCGAGGTTCCTCGCGGCAGGGGCGGAAGATTGCTTTGGCTTTGAGCGGCAGTCATGAACGGCTACTTAAAATTGAACAGCTTCTCGTCGACCGTGACGCGATCCCCATCCTGCAGCTCGAAATCCTTTTTCGGATTCTTTTTAGCGTCGTCGACGTTGATGGTATGGGTTTCGAGTTTTCCGGTGGCTTGATTGATCCGGACGACCTTGACGTTGCTCAGTTTGGCCCATTCGGTGTAACCCACCTGCAGCAGCGCTTCGTAAAGGGTGGTCTTTTTGCCGGGATCCAGGGCGAGGGTTTTTCTCTGAACCGCGCCGTCAAAGTAAACCTGCCCTTGCCGGGTCGATTTTTCATCGAGTTCAAGGAGCACGGTCGCATTCACGTAATAATCGGAATCGAGCTTCTTCTTTAGCTCGGCGCGAATTTGCTCGATCGTTTTGTCCTGAACTTTAAGGACGATATCGACCCCGGAATCGCGGCTCACGGAGAAGCGCAGTTCGCCGAGCGAAGAGACGATGATCTTTTCCGGCCCGGTCGAGCGCGGATCTTCTTTGACGTAGTAAACCAAACGGTCGCCCGGCGTGAGGCGGACCGCGTCGGCCACAGCCGGATTGGTCTGGGCGTGCGATTGGCAAGCGCCCCACACGGCGATGGCACTCACAACGAGGATCCGAATTCGAACCATAAAATTAAAAGTGCCGAGATAAGTCGAGCGTGAATCGGTTTTGAACATAGTCTCGGTCCGGCTGGTTGGAGTCCTTGAAACTCATGGCGTAGCCGATGCCAGCAGTCCAATGTTTGGTGAGCCGCAAGCCCGTGCCAGTATACACCAGAAATCGATCGGCCGTTTCTCCGGCCACTCCTGAAACTTCCAGGTGCTCGTAGGAAACAGTGGAATTGACGAACAAGTGCGGCCCTAATTGCGTGTTGATCGTGTACTGCGCGGCCAGAATTTCGGTAAAATTGCTGTCCAGACCAAGCCCGGTCGATTTCGTGATTTGGATTTCGTGGCTCATCCGCCGGTTGAAGCGATGACGAACGGAGGCTTGATAACTGAGCCCTTCAAAATTGGAAGTGTCGGTGATCGTGCCGGTGCGATCGAACGTGGCGATGGTGTAGCCGACGCCAGCCGTCAACGTGATGAATTGAGTGAGATTGTAAATCCAATTGGGCCCGACGGTGTAACGGACGCCGTCGTTTTGAACTTTCTGGTCGTACTCGGTCATCGTGTAATCCGCCGCGAGTCCCACGATGTTGCGGGGTGAAAGGGCAAACGAAAGACCTGCGTTCAAAGAATGGTCGTGGTGATCCAGGGTCTGGAATTGACCTGACATGCTTTGGTCCAGGAGAAAATCGTAGCCGCCAACCAGATTGAGGTTGCTGCGGGCTTGCCAATTTGCGTGAACGCCGGAGCTGTTGCGCAGGCGGCGGAAGTTGATCAGTTCACGATTGCCGCTGATTTCGCCGCGCGCGGTTGGGTCTGCCTGGACAGAAAAAGCGTCGGAAAGCGTCACCTGGACTTTGCCGATGGAGATCCGATGATCGATGCGGCTGTCAGGATCGATCGTGAACGTGCTGAGCGCGGGAGCGTTCAAGTGCAGTTCGTAACCGGCGCCCAAGCTGAACTGCATCATCTGAGTGTCATTGACGTGCCAGACGAACCCAAGCCGCGCGCTGGGGATGACGTAGAGATCGGATTGCGGGTCGCTCTCGGAAAGAGAGATGTTGTCGTTGTATTCCGTTTGGATTGATGACTGCAGGCGCGCGTTGATCGATTTGCTGAATTTGATCGTGTAATCCTCCGATTCCGGCGGTTCGAACGACGGGCGCGGACCTGTTCTGGGAAGAAAGCCGGTATTCATCTGCGCCTTGGCGGAAGCGGTCATGAAGCAAAGCAGGAGGAGAACAATCCAGGCGGGTTCCGCCTGAGACCTGAGCCGGCTCGGATCTGAGTCAGGCGATCTGGATGTGAATTGTTCATACGAGCGCACGACAGATTATTGCGGACTGGCTACGGGTTGAACGATCCGGATGACATCCAGGTCTTTTTGGACCAAGGGTTGAGCGGTTTGCGCCGTTTTCGTCGGCTCGGTTCCGGCGGATTCATAGAGCAACAGCTTTCCGTTGGAAGTCGCGGTCATGCTGCCGTCTTTGCCGAGGTTAATCCGCAAATTTTCGGAAGGGGCGAGCTCGGGGCTCCAACCGGCGGGGGTAGTCAGCGCCACCATATTCCCATTTTGCTGGCTGGTTTCGATGGTGAAGAGGCCTTTCCTCGCATCCAAAACCATCGAGGCGGAGTCGCCTTCCGTTAGGCGCATGACCATTCCGCTCAAAGCGGAGAGGTGCAACTGAAAGCTTCCCTGAATTGCTGTCACTTGCAGTTCTCCTTTGTCATCGTAGCGCAGCGCGAGCCGATTTTCAGCGTCGATCTCGATGATCTTTTCGGTGCCCGGGGGTATCACCAGATTCTTGGTGAGGCTGGAGAGTTCGACCGGCAACCCGCTGTTCCAGGCAAGCTGAACCGAGTGGAGATTGGCGACTTTCTTTGGCCCCCTTTGGCCTTCGGGATGTCCGCCAACGAACAGAAGGTTGCGTGTTTCCAGCTTGGTTTCTTCCGCTGCGTCGGAATTAAAAAGCGTCACGTGGCCGCCCGTGGCCGCAGTCCCAAAACTGAAACTGTTGATGTAAGAATATTGAAAAGTTGCCCGGGGATCGACTCTCGCGAGGTTGTGCTGAGGCAAGTTCACCAACACGATTCCCTTGGAGAGATTCACCAGATCGACCACGTGAAGCGCGCTGTCCCATTGCAATGCGATCGATTGATCCGATAAACAGACCGCTTGCCAGCCGTCCACGGCGCGAATTTCAAATTCGCAGTAACCTTTATGGCTCGTGCAAACAAGCGCTCGCCGGTTTGGATTTTGCCATAGCTCGAGGGCAGTTCCGTTTGGCAGGCGAACCGTTTTGCGTTCGCCTGGCGCGAGGTTGAAGGATTCGTTCGCGATCTGGATGTGAATGTCCGAGTCGAGCGCGCCGGAGATCAGGGCGACGACCTTCGGAGTGGTTCTGATCAATGGAGCGGCGGCGGTGTTTGCGGCGACCAACGGCCCGCCGGTCATCGGCAGAAGCTTTGGCGAGAGGGCGAGTTCCTGGCCTTCGGCGGACCAAGCGGTCACGGATCCTTCGCCTGACACGTAGTAAGCGGCGTCTTGGAAATAATCGAGGCGTAGTTTGGACAGGGACCGGATTTCCGCAGCCCCGCCATCGGGCAAACTGAGCAGCAAAGGAGCTCCGTTGGAATTTGGCTGGGCAATGTCGACGATTTGCCGATCGACTTGGAAATGAAGAGAAGCTCGATTGGATGGCTCGAGGCGGAGCCGTGAATTGCCAAAGTCAGCCAGGACGATTTCAGCGGGATTATCTGTCGTTTCGATTTGGAGACCGTTCTCCGGAAGAACGAGGGCGTGCAAGCCGTTGACGGTGATTCCGGACGGGCTTGCTTGAATCTTTTCGAACGTGGCATTCGCGGTGTGGTTGAAGAAAAGGGTCAGTTGTCCGGAATCGTCCTTTGCAATTCGGACTAACTTTTCGAGATTTGTTTTTTTGAACGCGGGCGGGTTGGTTGCGAAGGCGGGAATGGCAGCGAAAGTTGCGATCCACAACGAGATGCAAGTTTTTCGGAAGCAGTTTTTCCAGCTTGGCTCCTGGGCAGGTTGAGCGGTCATACGCTTCGGGAGCGTACGTTCTCCTATCGATAAAGTCGAGGGTGCAGAATTGTCGGGTAAGGTGAGGCGCGTCGGCAGGGTTTGCTGATGGTCCCGGCAGGTTTTACCAGATGCGGTGGGAATGACAGAGCTGCCGAGGTCGGTCGGCCGCTTTGCGGTGAGTCCCATCCGGTTTTTGCGCAAGGCATTCAAATTAATTTTCAGTGGCATCTCGCTCCCAATAAGAAACCATCATCGACTTATCTTTGAGCGACAGAGCCATTGCTGTGCCAGCTCGCTGGGGAAGGAGCTTTGGCCCGTTTTCCTGCGTTTGACTTCAGTGCGGCCGGCCCATATAAACGGTCCTTTAAATCTTAACCCGAACACTGAAATTTTTATGGCATTGAAAGTTGGAACCAAAGCACCCGATTTCAGCCTCAAATCCAAAACCGCTTCCGGGCTGACTGACATCAGCTTGAGCCAGAATCTGGGGAAGAAAAATACCGTGCTGCTCTTTTTCCCGCTGGCGTTCACGAGCGTCTGCACGAAAGAAATGTGCGACATAACCGCGGGGCTCAACCAATACGACAAGCTCAACGCGAGCATCATCGGAATCAGTGTGGATAGCCCGTTCGCGCAAGAAGCTTGGGCGGCCAAGGAGAAGATCCAAATTCCGCTGGCGAGCGATTTGAACAAGAAAACGGCCGAGGCCTACGGCGTGTTGCTGCCGGACCTGCTGGGACTAGGCGCGGTGAGCGCCCGAGCTGCGTTTGTGATCGATAAAAACGGCGTCATTCAATACAGCGAGCAGACCCCGACTCCAAAAGACCTGCCAAACTTTAAAGTCGTCCAGGAAACCCTAGCCCGGCTGAAGTAACTGGAGTAACTTTCCCTGCCGCGCGGATTTGCGACGGCCGTGCTAGATTCCTTGAACCACAAAAGTTATTCCATCTGAGTCAACTTTTCATTCTCACCAAATCGGGGCCGTCTCCCTCAAGGAATCTTTGAGCGAGGCGGGGCGAGGAAACATGGCTTGGAATTCGGGCGCGATTATTTTGTTCAACTCGCCTGGTCTGAGGCGCGCCTCGCTAGCAATCGCCAGCTGCGGTTGTCACTGAAATCCGCTTTTTCTTTATGAAGGACCCTCACAACTTATTTCAATCGGTGCAAACATTTGACCTCGGGAATGGCCGGCAAGGCCGGTTTTACTCTCTCCCTGCGCTCCAATCCGCGGGCCTAGGCCGCATTTCCAGACTGCCGCTGTCAATCCGCATCGTTTTGGAATCGGTGCTGAGGAATTGCGACGGGAAGAAAGTCACAGAGACGAATGTCCGCCAACTGGCTGGCTGGCTGGCACGGGCTAATCGGGTCGACGAGATCCCATTCGTGGTGGCCCGGATTGTTTTGCAGGATTTCACTGGCGTTCCGCTGCTGGTCGATTTGGCGGCGATGCGTTCGGCGGTTCAGCGCTTGGGCAAAAATCCGAAATTGATCGAGCCGCTCGTGCCGGTCGATTTGGTGGTCGATCATTCGGTTCAGGTGGACTTCGCCGGGAACGCCGATTCGCTTCAGCGCAATTTGGAGTTGGAATTTCAGCGGAACCGGGAACGGTACCAATTCCTGAAATGGGGCATGCAAGCGTTCCAAACGTTCAAAGTGGTCCCGCCCGGGATTGGCATCGTCCATCAGGTGAACCTCGAGTATTTAGCGAAAGGCGTGCTGGAAAGTGAGGGCGTTTATTATCCTGACACGCTGGTCGGAACGGATTCCCACACCACCATGATCAATGGCCTTGGAATTGTCGGCTGGGGCGTCGGGGGAATCGAGGCCGAGGCGGGGATGTTAGGGCAGCCGGTTTATTTTCTCACGCCCGACGTTGTTGGAGTGCATCTCACCGGTTCGCTTCGAGAAGGGGTCACTGCGACTGATTTGGCGCTGACCCTCACGCAGCTCCTGCGCAAGGCGAAGGTGGTTGGAAAATTTGTCGAATATTACGGGCCTGGCGCCGCTGCCTTGCCGGTGGTCGATCGCGCCACGATAGCTAACATGGCCCCGGAATACGGGGCGACGATGGGCTTCTTCCCGATCGACGCGGCGTCGGTCGAGTATCTCCGCGCCACCGGGCGGTCGGATGAACAGTGCAGGATTTACGAAAACTATTATCGAGCCCAAGGCCTCTTTGGAGTTCCGGAAAAAGGCCAGATCGATTACTCGGGCGACGTCGAACTCGACCTCTCGACGGTGGTTTCGAGCGTGGCTGGACCGAAACGGCCGCAAGACCGGATCGAGCTCACCTCCGTCAAGAATACTTTTCAGGAGCTGTTTCAAAAGCCGGTCCCGGACGGCTACGCCAAACCGTTGAGTGAACTTGCCAAACGCGTTCACGTCCGGAGTGAAAGCCCCGCGTTTCTCGAAAGCGACAAGACGTACGGGCATAAAAAGGCTCGGATTAGCGCGAGCGAATCGGAGATGCGCGATGTGCATCCTGCTCCGGCGCGGGCTCAGGAGGCATCCGCATCCGCTTTTCCGGATTTCGATGCTGAAATTGGGCACGGCAGCGTGTTGATTGCGGCGATCACGAGTTGCACGAACACGAGCAATCCGTCCGTGATGCTTGGGGCTGGGCTGCTCGCTAAAAAAGCGGTCGAACGCGGGTTGAAAGTCGATCCGGTGGTGAAGACGTCGCTGGCGCCAGGCTCGCGGGTCGTCTCCGATTATCTGACGCGAACTGGCCTTCAAAAGTATCTCGATCAACTCGGTTTCAACCTGGTGGGCTACGGCTGCACAACCTGCATTGGCAATTCGGGCCCGCTGGCGCCAGCGCTTGAAGACGCCATCGTCAAGCACGACCTCATCGCGTGTTCGGTGCTGTCGGGCAATCGCAACTTCGAAGCTCGCGTTCATCCGAGCATCAAGGCCAATTTCCTGATGAGCCCGCCGCTGGTGGTGGCTTTTGCTTTGGCGGGACGTGTGCCGATCGATTTCGCCAAAGAGCCGATTGGGCATGGCAAAGATGGCAAAGAAGTTTTCCTGCGCGATATCTGGCCAACGCTCGCGGAGATTCGCGACCAACTTCAAGCCGCCCTGAAACCGGAAGTTTTTCGGCGGCTGTATAAAGATTTCGCCGAACAGAACCCGCTCTGGAACGAAATTCCGTCCTCGGCCGGCGACACCTACGCCTGGGATCCCAACAGCACCTACATTCAGGAACCGCCGTTTTTCCAGAGCTTCTCGCTGCAACCGGCGCAGGTGTGCGCAATTCGCGGGGCTCGCGCGCTCGGGATCTTCGGCGACTCAGTCACGACCGATCACATCTCCCCGGCTGGCAGCATCAAGAAGACGGGCCCGGCTGGACAATACTTGATCGAACATGGCGTCGCGGCGGAGGAGTTCAATAGTTATGGCTCGCGCCGGGGAAATGACCGCGTCATGACGCGCGGCACATTCGCGAATGTTCGGATCAAGAACTTGATGGTTGCGGGCGTGGAAGGCGGCGTGACGCGCTATCAGCCTGGCGGGGAAGTGATGAGCATTTACGATGCGTCGGTAAAATACCAGGCGGCGGACATTCCGTTGTTGGTGTTCGCGGGCCAGGAATACGGCACGGGCAGTTCGAGGGATTGGGCCGCGAAAGGAACCCGCTTGCTGGGAGTCCGCGCGGTAGTGGCGCAAAGCTTCGAGCGGATTCACCGGTCAAATCTCGTTGGCATGGGAGTGTTGCCGTTGCAGTTCAAAGAAGGCGTCAGCGCGCAAACGCTCAAGCTGGACGGGACTGAAACGTTTGATTTGGTCGGATTGGAAGCGGGGTTGAAGCCGCAGCAAGACGTCGTTCTGCAAATCCAAAGAATCAGCGGCCCGCCAGAACGGGCGCCCCTGACGTCACGCATCGACACAGCGATTGAAGTCGACTATTACCTGCACGGCGGGATCCTCCCGTACGTGCTGCGGCAATTGTTGGGACATGCGATATGAAAATATTATTCCTGGCGTTGTTCTGTTCATTGAATGCTCTAGGCCTTCGCGCGCAAGACAGCGATGTCTTCCCCCTTTGGCCGAATGGCGCCCCCGGCGCTTTGGGCTCGAAGACCAATGACATTCCTACGCTCACGACGTTTTTGCCTGAGCCGGGCAAAGCCACCGGGGCGGCGATGGTGATTTGCCCCGGAGGCGGCTATGGCGGATTGGCCCAGCATGAAGGCCGCGATTATGCGCTTTGGTTTCGCGAGCATGGCGTGGCTGGATTTGTCGTGAAGTATCGGCTCGGCTCGCACGGCTACCGGCATCCCCGCATGCTGGAGGACGTTTCCCGCGCTGTTCGGATCGTGCGCGCCCGCGCCCAAGAGTGGAAAATCGATCCGCACCGGGTTGGCATCATTGGCTCATCTGCGGGCGGGCATCTCGCCTCGACGCTGTTAACTCATTTCGACAATGGAAATCCGAGCGCAACAGACATGATCGACCGGCAAAGCTCGCGCCCGGATCTCGGGATTCTGTGTTATCCAGTGATCACCATGGGCCAGCTGACGCATGCAGGTTCCAAACGGAATTTGCTGGGCGATAATCCTTCTCCTGAGCTGGTTCAGAATCTGTCGAATGAATTGCAGGTGACGCGCCAAACGCCGCCAACGTTTTTATGGCACACCGCCGAGGACACCGTCGTTCCGGTCGAGAACAGTTTGATGTTCGCGGAAGCGCTTCGGAAAGCCGGCGTTTCGTTCGACCTGCACATCTACGAAAAAGGCCGGCACGGGCTCGGTTTGGCCAATGGCCATCCCTGGACGCACGATTGCTTGTTTTTTTTAAAGCAGCACGGGTTCGTGAAGGAGTAGCGAAATCCGAAGCACGAATTCCGAAAACCGAAACGCACCTGAAAGTTTCAAATCCAGAATGGCCCGGTTTCCTCGTCACAGGCGCTTCCGGATTTATCGGCTCCCATTTGACCGAGGCTCTCGTGAAGGCGCATGGGCCGCGGTCGGTGACAGCGATGGTTCATGAGTCATCGCAACACGCTGAGGAGGCTGTGCGATGTCGCCGCTTGCGCGAATTGGGAGTTTCGGTTTTTGAATGTGATTTGCTGAGACTCCCAGCTCAGCCTCCCAGGTGGCGAGTGGATGTTATCTATCATCTTGCCGCCAGCGCGACGACGGAGGATCCGGGCGCGCGCTTCGAGGTCAACAGCGATGGGACGTGCCAGCTCCTCAATTGGCTAGGCTCGAGTCTCAAAGGGAAACGGGTGATTTACACCGGCACGCTTGCCAGTGTGGATTTGGAGGATTTGCGGCTGGCGCCGGTGACGGAAGCAACTCCTTGCACGCCGAAGACGCCTTATGGCCGGACGAAGCTGTTAGGAGAAGAGTGGGTCCGCAAAAAAGCGGCGGAATTCGGCTACGATTATACGATTCTTCGTTTGTGCACAATTGTTGGGCGGGGGTATCGGCCCGGAGGAATGTTTGGGGTCCTCCCTCAACTATTGCGCCGCGATTCCTGGGCGAGCCGGCTGAATTGGCCGGGGCGGGTTTCGCTGCTGAGCGTGACGGATCTCACCGAGATTCTTCTCGCTCTTCCAACGTTGTCTCAGACGAGCAACGAGTTGTATGTAGCCAGCAATGGAGAAACGCTGACGTTTGATGGCATCCTCGATGAGATGGCGCGGTTGCTCGGCGTCAGACGAACTCGCGTTTGTCTGCCACGCTGGTTGTGGTGGTTCATGGGAAGTGTAAGTTGGCATGCTATGTCGACGCCGGGAATTCCTTACCGCTGGCAAAACTTTGCCTGGCGTCTGTCGCATTTGATTCGAGGCGGGCTCTGGGCCGATGCCGCCAAGTTGAATCAGGCGCTGCGCAGGAGATTCGAGTCTGCGGCCGATGCGATGCGTGAGATTTATGCTGATCCAAGTCGCCAATTATGACTGAAGAACGCGTGGCCACGGCAAAACGGACTCGGACGCCCGCCGTCGCTGCCCGCCCCATTGCCTGGCGGGAGAGATGGAATGGCTATTTGTTTTGCGGGCTGCTCTGCTTGGCGGTCGTTGTCATTTACTGGCCGGTTTTGAATTACCCATTTGTCAATTACGACGATCGCACGTTCGTGGTAGACAATCCCGCCGTGCAGCAGGGGCTGAGCGGGGCATCGCTGCGTTGGGCATTTAGCTCATTGTTCATCTACTGGCAGCCGCTCACGTGGATCTCGTACATGCTGGATCATAGTTTTTACGGCTTAAACCCACGTGGGTACCATGCGACGAATCTACTGCTTCATCTTGCGAACACGATGCTGGTCTTCGTCGTCTTCAACCGAATGACAGGAAGATTCTGGAGTGCGGCAGTGATTGCGGCGGCGTTTGGTTTGCACCCTATCAATGTGGAGTCGGTGGCGTGGATTGCTGAAAGGAAAGGGCTGCTGTGCGCTTTCTTTTGGCTGCTGGCCTTGCTGATGTATTTGCGATACGTCGAGCAGCCCCGCGCCATGCGTTTTCTTTGGGTGATCCTGTTTTTCGGGTTGAGCCTCATGGCCAAATCAATGGCTGTGACGTTTCCCTGCGTGTTGTTGTTATTAGATTATTGGCCCTTGCGGCGTTGGGCAGGGAACGCAGTGGCTCAATGGCCCGCTCTCCATTCCAAGCGTTTTGCCGCTCGAACTCCACGTCAGTTGGTCGTCGAGAAACTGCCGTTGTTTTTGCTGTCAGCGTTGTCGAGCATCTTGACAATCGAGGCCCAAAAAGGGATGGGCGCAGTGATTTCAATGGAGATGCTCCCGTTGAGCAGGCGCATGGCACAAACGGTGTTTTGCTACGGGGCTTACATTAAAAAACTTTTCTGGCCGGTCGATCTGGCCGTTTTTTATCCGAACCCAGGAGCTTGGCCAGCCAGGCAAATTGCAGTGGCCGCACTGTTGTTGGCAGCCATCACAGGCATGACAGTTTGGCAGGCGCGGCGCAGGCCCTACACGATCGTCGGTTGGTTGTGGCTTGTCGGAATGTTGCTGCCGGTGATCGGCCTGTTTCAGACGGGAGAGCAGGCGATGGCGGATCGCTATGCTTATCTGCCGGCTCTTGGGATTTTTATCATGGTCGCATGGGCGATGACCGAGTTGCTGGGCCAGACGAATTCCGGCCGCGTCGCGTTAGGAATAGGTGGGTTCGCCGCTGTTTGGGCTTGCGCGGCGGTTTCGACGAAACAATTGCGGGTCTGGCAGGACACCCAGGCGTTGTTCGAGCACGCCAACGCGGTGACGGCGAACAATTATTTTGCGCAAACGGTATTGGGCACGCTGGCTGTCGATGCAGGGAAACCGCAGCAGGCGATTGATTACTTCAACGCCGCGCTGAAGGTGCAGCCATTTTATGCGCTGACGCATTTCGGACTGGCTCGAGCGCTCATGGTCGAAACGAATTACGAAGGGGCAATCCATCATCTACGGACCGCATTGCAGCATGATGGAGGCAATGTCGAAGCCCATTTTCTGTTGGCGCGGGCATTTCAGGAAACCCAACAATTAGATGCGGCTGCGAGCGAATACAGGGAGGTCCTCCGGTTGCGCCCCGGATCTGCAGAAGCTGAGTTTTATCTGGGGTCGAGCTTGCACGCGCTGCATCGGGATAAAGAAGCGCTCGATCATTACCGCAACGCGGTGCAGAGCGCGGGAGATCTCAAACAGGGAAATGCCACAGCTGTGGTCGGTGCGCTCAACGATGCGGCCTGGATCCTCGCCACAAGCCCGGATACGGCGTTGCGAAACGGCGCGGAAGCTGTTCGATTAGCGGAGCGGGCGTGTGGGTTGACCGGGCGCAAGGTTCCTATCCTGCTTGGAACGCTTGCCGCCGCATATGCGGAGCAGGGCAGCTTTGCCGAGGCCATCAGAACTGCGGAAGAGGCTCACGATCTCGCTGCCGCCTCCGGCGAAAAGGAGTTGGCGGAGCGGAATGCGCAGTTGCTGGAGATGTACCGCGCTGGAAAGGCGTTCCATGAACCGTAGCATTCAGAATGCGCGGACGCCCCCCGCAGATTCAGAGCGGCCGGGGATTGAAAGGAAACAATCTGTGATCGGCCCGGTTCATGATCTGTGGTCGGTCTGAATTCGTGGGGAGTTCCCTGGGATATGCGCGGTTCAACGTTGTCAGGGTGCAGAGGTTCACCCCGCAGATTCAGGGCGGACGGGGATTGAGAGGAAACAATCTGTGATCGGCTCGGTTCATGATCTGTGGTCGGACTGAATTCTTGGGGAGTTCCCTAGGATATGCGCGGTTCAACGTTGTCAGGTGTGAGGAGGTTCACCCCGCAGATTCAGAGCGGTCGGGGATTGAGAGGAAACAATCTGTGATCGGCCCGGTTCATGATCTGTGGTCGGTCTGAATTCGTGGGGAGTTCCCTGGGATATGCGCGGTTCAACGCTGTCAGGTGTGAGGAGGTTCACCCCGCAGATTCAGAGCGGCCGGGGATTGAAAGGAAACAATCTGTGATCGGCCCGGTTCATGATCTATGGCCGGACTGAATTCGTGGGGAGTTCCCTGGGATATGCGCGGTTCAACGTTGTCAGGTGTGAGGAGGTTCACCCCGCAGATTCAGGGCGGACGGGGATTGAAAGGAAACAATCTGTGATCGGTTCATGATCTGTGGTCGGTCTGAATTCGTGGGACCGGTTCAACGTTGTCAGGGTGCAGATGGTCACCCCGCAGATTCAGAGCGGACGGGGATTGGAAGAAAGATTTGTGGGGGGTGTTAACTGACGATCCAATTCAGGATGGCCTTCTGGACGTGAAGGCGATTTTCGGCCTGAGCGAAGATGGTTTCGGCGTGCGCCTCGAAGGTTTCGTCGTCAATTTCCTTGCCCCGATAAGCGGGCAAACAATGCATGACGAGCGCGTCGGGTTTGGCGAGTTTCACTACCGAGGCGTTGATCTGATAGCCAGTGAGTTGCCGGATGCGGTCTGCGGCTTCGGCCTCTTTTCCCATCGATACCCACACGTCTGTATAAAGCAGGTCCGCGCCGCGCACTGCCTCGGTGAGATTCTCCGTGCAGACGATTTTGCCGCCCGCCCGTTTTTGCAGGTCGGCCGAAGGCTGAAACGCGCGAGGGGCAGCAATCCGCAATTCAAACGCGAGTTTTCCCGCGGCGAACATCCACGAGGCCGGAACATTGCACGCGCCATCGCCAATGAAGGCGACGGTTTTTCCGGCGATGCTTCCGCGGCGCTCTTGATAAGTAAAAATGTCTGCGAGGATCTGGCACGGATGCTCGTCGTCGGTCAGCGCGTTGATGGTGGGAATGCCGGAGTATTCGGCAAATTGCTCGACATCGCGCTGGGCGAACGTCCGGATAATCGCGCCATGAATCATCCGCCCCAGAACGCGCGCGGTGTCCTTGATTGGTTCGCCGCGGCCGAGCTGAATATCGCTTGAGCTGAGAAACATCACTGAGCCGCCGAGTTCGCGGATGCCGACTTCGAAGGAAACACGAGTGCGGGTTGAGGACTTGGAGAAGAGGAGCGCCCAGATTTGTTTCGCGAGCGGTTGGCGGGAAGGGCTCGATCGTTCGAGCTTAAACCGTTTCGTTTCTTCGAGGATTTGTTCGATCGTGTTTCGGGAGAGCTGTTCGATGCTCAATAGATGCTTCATACGTTTCTCAGGCTTGAAGCGCTTTCGCAGTTTTTTCGATGATCTGAATGCCTTCTTTGGCTTCCGCTTGCGAGAGATTCAGCGGAGGCAACAGTCGCACGACGTCGTTTCCAGCAGGGATCGTCAGCAGCCCGGCGGCGTGCAAACGATTGACGAATTGAGCCGCGGGCGTTTTTTCCTGCCCGGCAAAAGCTGGAATTCCAGCAGCCAGTTGGATTCCGATCATTAAGCCAATCCCGCGAACCTCGCGAATGACCTGCGGGGCGGCGGCGGCCACGCGGCGGAGTTCGTCCAACATCCAATCGCCGAGGCGCCGGGCGTTGCCGGCCAGATCCTCGCGCCGGACAACTTCGAGCACTTTGAGCGCAACCGCGCAGCCAAGAGGTGTGCCGCCGAAGGTCGAGGCGTGCGACCCTGGGCCCATCAGGTCGGCATATGGGTTACGCATCCAAGCGGCCCCAATCGGAAAACCTCCCCCGAGCGATTTGGCCATCGAGACGCCGTCCGGCAAGAAATCTTCCGCGCCGGGCACGCCCTCGAGGAGTCGCTGGTAACTATGAAAGCGCCCGGTGCGGAAATAACCGGCCTGAACCTCGTCGAGCAGGAGCAATAATTTCTGCCGGGTGCAGAGGTCGCGAACGCGCAGAAGGTAATCCGCCGTGGCCGGAGTGATTCCGCTTTCGCCTTGGATCGGTTCGAGCAGGATGGCGACGGTGGCGGGCGAGAGGGCCTGTTCGAGAGCGGCAAAGTCGTTGAACGGAACATGTCGAAATCCCGGAACGGCAGGTCCGAAGTTTTTCCTGAATTTTTCCTGACCGGTCGCGGCAATGCCCGCGAGGGTGCGGCCGTGGAACGAATTGAATGCGGTTAGAATTTCGAATCGACCCTCGTCATGGCCGAAGCGGCGGGCCAATTTGAACAACGCTTCATTGGCTTCGGCCCCGCTGTTGCTGAAAAAGCATTTTCCGGGTCCGGTCAACTGGACGATCGCTTCCGCGAGTTGTCCTTGCGGCGCGTGATAATAGAGGTTCGAGACGTGCACGAGCCGCTTGGATTGCTCGACGAGCGCCGCGGTGATCTCAGGGTGAGCGTGGCCCAGACCGCACACGGCGATGCCCGCGCCAAAGTCTAAATAGCGTTTGCCATTGACGTCGTAGAGGCAGCTTCCCGCGCCATGCGTGAACGCCAGCTCAAATCGGCCATAGGTCGGAACGACGTTCTTTTCGAAGAGTTGGCGGACCGAGGCGAACTCATTTCGAACAATGGCGGGCGGAGGAGGAACAATGTCTTTCATAAAACCACTTCCGTGCCGACTCCGGCGTCGGTAAAAATCTCCAGCAAAACCGAATGAGGCACTCGTCCGTCCACGAACGACACTTTGTCAACGCCTGCTTGCACGGCGGCGACCGCGCTGTCGGTTTTTGGAATCATGCCGCGGTCGATGACGCCGGCTTGCTTGAGCCCGCCAACCTCGCCTGATTTCAAGTGGGAAATCAGCGTCGAGGGATCTTGCGGATTCCGCAGCAGACCGGCCACATCGCTCATGAACACGAGGCGTTTGGCCTTTAACAGAATGGCAACTCGCGCCGCGGCCACATCCGCGTTGCAGTTGTAAATCCGGCCATCTTCGCCGCGCGCGGTGGGGCTAATGATCGGTGTGATGCTGCGGCGGATGCACTCCCGCAACGGCTCGGTGTTCACTCGGATGACTTCGCCAACAAATCCCAAATCGAGTTTCCCCTGATCGGCGCTGGTCAACTCCAGTTTTCGGCAGGTGAAAATGTCCGTGCCGGAAAAACCGCGCGCGCGGCCGCCCAGGCTCTCGATCGTTTTGACGATTTCGGGATTGATTTCACGGGAGAGAACTCGCTCGACGACCGCGACCGTCTCAGCATCAGTGACGCGCTGCCCTTGAATAAACTTTGGTTTAAGCCCCGCCATTTCCATGGCGCGGCTGATGGCCTTGCCGCCGCCGTGCACGACCACCGGGTTGATTCCGACCGCCTCCAAAAAGACGACATCCCGCGCCACGCCGGAGCGCACGGCTGGATCAGGTGAGTCCATGAAGCTGCCGCCGTACTTCACCACGAAGGTCTGGCTGCGAAACCGCTGAATGTACGGCAGCGCTTCGAGGAGAACGCCAGCTTTGGTGATCAGCTCTTGCATTGAAGGAATTGGCGATTGGCCAGTTTCGAATGCGTCGAGTTTTTAAATGCTCGCGCGCTCGCCTGATTCAAAACGTCGGTTCGAGAATTTCTGTTCATTCGCCTTTGTTGAAGTCGACGTATTCCTCCGTCAAGTCCGCGGTGTAAATCACCGCCTCGCTGCGGCCGAGGTTCAGGTGAAGGTGGAGCTCGAATTCTTTCTCGCGAACAATCTCACGAAATTTTTCCAATGAAGTCGAGGTGGGCCGGCCGCGGCGCAACGCATAAATAATTTTCTTGGAACCCGGCCGGCTGTAACCGACGTCGACCTTTTCCTCGACGACTTCCGCGGCCGAATAACCGAGCGCATCGAGAATCCGGCCCCAATTAGGATCGCCGCCGTACCAGCTGGTTTTGACGAGAGCGCTATTGGCCACCGCGCGCGCCGCCGTATCTGCAGCCGCAAAACTTTTGGCGCCGCGCAACCGGACCGTGACGAACTTCGAGACGCCCTCGCCGTCTCGCACGATCATCTTGGCCAATTCGAGAGTGACAAAATTCAGCGCTGCCTGAAAACGGTCCCAATCCGCGCCGCGCGGCTGGGCGATCAGAGGGTTTCCCGCGCGGCCGTTGGCCAGCACGATGACGGTGTCGTTCGTGCTCATGTCGCCGTCCACGGTGATGCGGTTGAAGCTTTGCGCCACGGCGTTTTCCAATGCGGTTTTCAGCAACTTCGGCGCAATCGCCGCATCACTGGTGATAAAGCAAAGCATCGTGGCATGGAGCGGGGCGGAGGCGGGGCGCTTTCCCGTGGGGCTCATGCCTGGCTGGATCATCCCGGCGCCTTTGCAGATGCCGCCGATGCGAACGGCTTTTCCGCCGAGATGAACTTCCACGGCAATTTCCTTCGGCCGTGTATCCGTCGTCATGATCGCTTCGGCAACTTGCGAGCTGTGCTCGGTGGAATGGCCGACAAGAGGCGCGGCGGCGGCAATTCCGCTGCGGACATTTTCCATGGGCAAATGAATGCCAATGCGGCCGGTTGAAGCGACAAGGACCGAACGCTCGGGAATTTTCAGCAAGCGCCCAGCGAACGCCGCCATTGCTTCCGCATCGCGCAGACCTCGCGGTCCGGTGCAAGCGTTGGCATTGCCCGAGTTCACGACGATGGCTTGCGCTTGCTCGAGGGACGCCCGGGTTCGGCTGACCTTCACGGGCGCAGCGCAGACTTGATTGGTGGTGAACATTCCGGCGACGGCGGCGGGCGTTTCGGAAAGAATCAATCCGAGATCACGTTTTCGGCCCTTGTTGGAACCTTTGCCCGTGCCGAGCCGCTTGATGTCGCAAAAAACCCCAGCCGCGAGGAAACCGCTCGGGGCGGTGACCGAACCGGGTATGGTTTTCAGTGCGGATTTCATTTCTGTCCTCCGGAGGCGCTGTTAGATAAGGCCGGCCGTTTCGGGCAACCCGTGCATGATATTGAAGCATTGAACGGCTTGGCCGCTGGTTCCTTTCACGATGTTATCTTCCGCGCTGAAGAGGAGGAGGGCGCCGGTGCGCGGATCCAGACGCCAGGCCAAATCTAAAAAATTAGTCCCGGTGACATTCTTTGTATCGGGCAGGGCTTTGCCCTCGAGCACCCGGACGAACGGCTCGTTCCCATAAGCGGCCGCGTAACAGTTCGCGATCGCGTCGACGAGCTTTTGCCGGTCCGAATCCGTGGTGGTCGTTCCTTTCGGCCGAACGCAAATGGTCGTGAGGATCCCGCGATTTACCGGAATTAAATGGGGCGTGAACTGCACGATCACAGTTTCGCCGGCGGCGCGGGAAAGTTCCTGCTCGATTTCCGAAAGGTGCCGGTGTTTCGGAACACCGTACGGGCGGATGCTCTCATTGCACTCGGCAAAGAGGTAATCGACTTCGGCTTTCCGACCTGCGCCCGTGACGCCGCTGAGGGAGTTGATGACAATCTGGTGTGTGTCAATCAACCCCGCGCGGATGAGCGGCAGCAACGGCAGCAGGATGCTGGTGGGATAACAGCCTGGGCACGCGACGAAGCGGGCTTGCCTGATTTCGTCGCGATACATTTCGGGCAAACCGTAAACAGCTTCCTCGATCAACTCGGGAGCAGGATGTTCGTGGCCGTAAAATTCTTTGTACGTTTCCGTCTTTTTGAGCCGGAAGTCTGCGCTTAAATCAATGAGCTTGCAGCCGGCCGCGAAGAGAGGCGCCGCGAATTCGGCGGCCACGCCGTGGGGAAGCGCCAAAAAAACGAGCTGAGCTTGGGCGCTGATCTGAGCGGCCTGAGGATCGACGAACCTGAGCTTGGCGGCATTGCCCAAATGCGCGAAGCGCGGGAAGACCTGTGCGACAGTTTGGCCGGAATACTGACGTGAAGTTACGGCGACCAAGTCGGCCGTCGGATGGCGCAAGAGGAGCCGAACCAAATCTTCACCAGCGTACCCGGAAGCGCCAACGACTGCGACCGGAATGGCGGAGGAGGAATTCATGAGATTCAAAGCAGAAAGCCCCGCAGGCGTCAACCAGCGGGGCTGTGCAGCCAGAACTGTGTTTTCGCTTAACGCTTGCTGTATTGGAAACGTTTGCGAGCCCCGGGTTGGCCGTACTTTTTGCGTTCCCTCATACGGGGATCGCGCGTGAGCAACCCTTCACTTTTCAAGGAGGGGCGGAGATTGGAATCGAAGTCGAGCAAGGCGCGGGCGATGCCATGCCGCACAGCGCCGGCTTGGCCGTTGGGGCCGCCGCCGCTGACATTCACGCGGATGTCGAATTTGTTCAGGTTATCCGTGACCGCGAGCGGTTGGCTGACGATGGTGCGCTGAGTTTCGACCGGGAAGTATTGCTCGATCGGCCGGCCGTTAACGGTGATTTTCCCCGAACCGGAAGCGAGGCGGACGCGAGCCACCGCGGTTTTTCGGCGTCCCGTGCCGAGGAATTCGTTCGTGATTGAGTCGGGCATAAATTAGCGAAGAGCGAAGAGAATCGTGCAAATCATGAAACCGCGAGGGTGGCGGGTTGTTGCGCGGAGTGAGGGTGGTCTTTGCCCTTGTAGACTTTAAGTTTTGTGAGGAGGACCCGGCCGAGACGATTCTTGGGCAGCATGCCTTTCACCGCGTGAGTGATGAGCCGTTCGGGATGGCGGGCGCGCAGTTGTGAAACGGAGATGTATTTTTCGCCGCCTTTCCAGCCGGAATACGTCATGAAGTACTTCTCGTTTTCTTTTTTCCCGGTGAGAACGACTTTTTCCGCGTTGATCACCACGACGAAATCGCCCGCATCCAGGTGCGGCGTGTAAATAGCTTTGTTTTTCCCCCTCAGCACACAGGCAACTTTCTCGGCCAAGCGGCCGAGGACAGCGCCGTCGGCATCGACGACGTGCCATTTTCGCTGGTCCAAATTCACTTTCGGCAAATACGTTTTCATCGCAAGATCTCGAAGAGCGCAAAACCTAACAAACAAAAAGTGCAAGTCAATAGTGAAAGTAGCACAAGAAGCGCAAAGCGCTCGTGCGCTCATGCTGCTTTCGATGCCGTGATGTCCTCGATGCTTGCGATGTGCAGGAGGGCGCAACGGCGCGTGAGCTCCGCAAAGCCTTCGGCATCGGGATCGAGACCAATCTCGATGGAATTTCGGAGAACCCACGCGGCATCATGATTCTTCACCTCATAGGCATCGCCGCTGGACATTTTGATTCGAAAGGGGCGGAATGGCTCTTCATCCATTCTCTCCCGGAGTTGCTGTGCCGTGAACATGGTGTTTGTCCGATGAGTTATGGTTGGGTTTGTTCCTTCGGGGGCGGTGGTTCGGCCAAGCGTTTCTCCAGTTGATCGACTCTCCGGAGCAACTCAGGCAGTTGGTGCAGCGCCAGGAGTTGCCGTTTCATTTGCCGGTCCGGCTGGGCAGGCGACCCGAACCATTTCTCGCCATCCGGAATGTCATGCATGACTCCGGATTGAGCGGCGATGGTGACGTGGTTCCCAATTTTCAAGTGACCCGCCAGACCCACTTGCCCCGCCACGATCACAAAGTTGCCCAGTTTCGTGCTGCCGGCAATCCCCGCCTGCGCGACGATCAAACAATGTTCGCCGATCAAGACGTTGTGGGCGATCTGGACGAGGTTGTCGATCTTGGTTCCTTTTCCGATCACCGTCGGGCCCAGCGCGCCGCGGTCGATCGTGACATTGGCCCCGATCTCAACATCGTCATGAATGATCACCTGCCCGATCTGCGGAACCTTCCGGTGCTGGTCGCCGTCGAGGACATAACCAAATCCGTCCGAGCCGACGACGGTTCCAGCGTGAATTCGGACGCGGTCGCCGACCTGGGTTCGGCCGTACAAGACCACGTTCGGGAAGAGGTGGACTTCCGTCGCAAGCTGGCAATTGGGACCAAGATGATTTCCCCCTTCGAGAACGCAGCCGGCGCCGATCCGAACGCCCTCTCCAATGACACAGTATGGGCCGAGATACGCGCTCGGATCGATCTGAGCCGAGGCCGCGATGGCGCAACTCGGGTGGGCGCCTTGGCCAAATTGTCGTTCCGGGAAAAACAGGGGGAGCGCTTTGGCGAACCCAATTCGCGCGTTGGCGACTCGAATGAGCGGCTTTCGGCTCGAGGTGAAAGAATTGTCGACGAGAATAGCCGCGGCTGGGCTTTGCTCCGCGCGGGCGAAATAGGTTTCGTTCTCAGCGAACGTCAAGTCACCCGGTTTGGCATTTCCCGCCGGGGCGAAGCCGGTCAGCAGGACAGACCCATCTCCGACGACTTCGCCTTCGAGGCGGTTGGCGATTTCAGAGGCGGTGAAAGGCATGCATTAAAAACCGAAGATTAGACCCCGCGTTCGCTGGCGATGGCGTTCTTTTTGCCGAGCACAATGACGCGCGGCTCCCAATTTGCGGCCAGCGAAATGTCAACCAAACCGTAGGTCATAATCGTGATCCGGTCGCCGGTTTTGCCAAGGTGCGCGGTGGCGCCATTCAACACGATCGCGCCCGAGCCGGCTTCACCAGGGATGGCATAGGTTTCAAACCGGTTGCCGTTTTCCAAATTGCTGCAGAGCACCCGTTCGTACGGGAACAAGCCGACTTTCTCCATCAAATCGGACGCAATCGTGAGGCTGCCTTCGTACTCGACGCAGCCGCCGGTGACTTGGGCCCGATGAATCTTCGATTTCAACAACGATATCTGCATAAGAAATGTTCGACGCAGCATCCTAGCCCGAATTTTTGATTGAGCAATCCGCGCGGGAGAACGCGGCATCAACGATTGGATTCGGGTTCATCCTGCTGAATAGCGCTCCTCCATTTGAGCCGGCCACCACTCCGAAGTCACACATTGACTTGAATTTTGAAGCTAACTATAAAGTCGGCCGGACCTAATTCAATACCTACTTTAACCACTCTATGGCCAAGACCCTTCGCGTCGGAATGATCGGTTACCGTTTCATGGGAAAAGCCCACTCGAATGCCTGGCGGCAAGCCCCGCATTTCTTTTCGCTGAAAGCCGACGTCGAAATGCACACCATTTGCGGACGCGACCCTGCCGCGTTGGAACAGGCGCGCCAGCAATTCGGCTGGAACCATGCGACGACCGATTGGAAAGCCGTAGTCAATTCTCCCGATATCGATTTGGTGGACATCAACACGCCGAACGATTCCCACGCTGAGATTTCCATCGCGGCGGCTCGGGCCGGGAAACATGTGCTCTGCGAAAAGCCGCTGGCGATGAATGTGGCGCAATGCCAGGAAATGCTCGACGCGGCCAAGAAAGCCAAAGTCGTTCACATGGTCTGCCACAATTATCGGCGGATTCCAGCGATCGCCCAGGCCAAGAAAATGATTCAGGAAGGCGCCCTCGGGGACATCTACCATTATTATGCCAGGTATGCTCAAGACTGGATTGTGGATCCTGAATTTCCGTTGGTTTGGCGTTTGCAAAAGGGCATCAGCGGCAGCGGCGCTCATGGCGACATCAACGCGCACATTATTGACTTGGGGCGTTATTTGGTCGGTGAATTCAAAGAAGTTTGCGGCCAAATGAACACGTTCATTAAAGAGCGGCCGTTGATGGATCAAGGCGGCAAAGGAGCTGGCCTCACTGCCAAAGCCGGCAAAAAAATGGGCCGCGTCACGGTCGACGATGCGGCCATGTTTATCGGTCGCTTTTCCAATGGCGCTCTGGCGAACGTCGAGGCGACGCGTTTTGCTTTGGGCCGCAAGAACCACATCGCGATCGAGATCAACGGTTCGAAGGGATCGCTTGCGTTCGATTTGGAAGACATGAACCGGTTGAAATTTTTCGACAACACCAATCCCGCGGACCGGCAAGGCTTCCGGGATATTCTAGTGACGCAACCGGGCGGAGCTCATCCGTATGTCGGCAACTGGTGGCCGCCTGGCCATATCATCGGGTACGAGCATACATTCGTGCACACGGTCGCAGACTTCGTCAACGCGTGCGTCGATGGCAAGGCCGTCCAGCCGACCTTTGAAGATGGGCTCAGGAACCAGCGCGTGCTCGAGGCTGTCGAAGAATCGGCCAAGAGCCGCCAATGGGTTAAGGTGTAGGGATTGACGATTGACGATTTCGGAATGCGGAGGGGGAATTCGGATTTCGACCGAGCGTGAACGATTCTTCTCGCGCTGAAGCGGAGGCGAAACTTGCTTTTGAACTAATCTCCACGTGAAACAAATTGGCTTTGCGATCATCGGCTGCGGCGGCATCACGCTGCAGAATCACCTGCCCGGGTTGGCGCTCTGTCCTGAGGCCAAAGTCGTCGCTCTCTGCGATGCGAATCCTACGGTCCTGAAAGAGGCGAGCCGGCGTGCTGGAGTGGACGCTTGTTTTGCGGATTATGCAGACCTGGTCCGGCGAGAGGATGTGGACGCGGTCATCATCGCCACACCGAATTGTTACCACGCGCCGATCGCGCTGGCCGCCATCGCCGCGGGGAAACACGTTTTCGTCGAGAAGCCGCTCGCGATGAATGTGGCGGAAGCGCGTCAAATGACTCAGGCGGCGGAACGGGCGGGAGTTCGCAACATGACGGCGTTCACGTATCGTTTCGTCCCAGCGATGCGGTACATGGTTCATTTGGTAAAATCCGGCGCGATTGGGCAGCCGTATCATTTTCGGAGCTGCCGGCTGCAAGATTGGGGCCGGCGCGACTTGGGCTGGCGGCAGATCTCCAAAATGGCGGGGAGCGGCGAATTGGGGGACATGCTTTCGCACCGGATTGATTATGCGCATACCATGTTTGGCCCGATGCGCCGGCTAGTCGCGGACATGCGCCGTTTCCATGACATCCGCGGCGGCCAGCGTTCGGATTTGGAGGATTGGGTCGGCATCATCGCGGAATTCACGAGCGGCGCGAGTGGCATGCTGGAAAGCTCGAAAGCCGCGACTGGGCGCGGCGAAAGCGCCCGCAGCCAGGATTATGTCGAAGTCAACGGAAGCGAAGGAACGTTAGTCTTTCAATTGGAGCAGCCGCATCAGCTGCTGATCGGGAAGAGCGGCCGCACGCAACTTGAAACAGAACAGATTCCCCGGGAATTCTTGAAGGTTCCAGGATCCCCCCGCAACCCGGCCGAGGGCGATCCTCTGTTCAATTTTCGTTACGACCAAACATTCGAATTTGTCCGCGCGATTGTGGAAGAGCGGCCGTGCAGCCCTTCTTTTGCCGATGGCCTGCAAGCACAAGCCGTCATGGAAGCCGCGCAAATTTCTGCGCGCGAGAAACGCTGGGTTGAGGTCGTGGCATGAACAAAACGAAACAATCGGCAGGAGGAAAAGAACAGCAGCGGCGCGAGCGCCGGAAAGTGGCGATTATCACGGGCGCGGGAAGCGGCGTTGGGCGCGCGGTGGCGATTGCGCTGGTCCAGCGCGGTTGGGACGTGGCGGTGATCGGCCGGCGCAAAGAAACATTGGATGAAACAATTCAGCTTGCGGGCAGGAGTTCGGAGCAGCTGGTTTGTCCGTGCGACATTGGAGATCTGAAATCGGTCGAGAAGGCGTTTGCATCGGCCGTAAAAAAGTTTTCGACCGTGGACGCGCTGGTGAATTCGGCTGCGCTGAATGTGCCGAAGCGGAGTTTGGCCGAGTTGTCGATGGAAGATTACCGGAAGATGATCGATGCCAATTTGCACGGGGCGTACTACTGCACGCAAGCGGTGCTGCCGATGATGCGCCGGCAAAAATCTGGAACGATCGTTCACATCGTCTCGGAAGCAGGCAAGCAAGCCAGCCCGAAGTCGGGACCGGCTTACGTCATGTCGAAATTTGGCCTGACGGGACTGACTCAATCGATCAATGCGGAGGAGCGCGCCAATGGAATCCGGGCCTGCGCGGTGTTTCCAGGGGACATCGACACGCCGCTTCTGGATAAGCGGCCGCAGCCCCCTTCAGCAGAGGCTCGCGCCAAAATGTTGCGGCCGGAAGATGTGGCCGAGTGCGTCTGGCTGGCCTTGAGTTTGCCTGCGCGCGCGGTGGTGGAAGAAATTCTGATCCGGCCGAGCGGGGTTTAACTTTTCTGGCTTCTCACGTCAGGAACGCAGCGTTCACGCTGCAGGCGAGGCGTTGCAGCAATGCCATGGTGGTTGCTCCTGGGCTGCAACTAAAGCCCGCCTTCCTATTGTCTGCGGCTGCTCACTGCCGGAAAGTCTTCACCGTCTGAATCAGCGTGCGCAGCTCGTCCGCTGAAAATTTGTCGCGGAAGGAAGGCATTTTCTGAACTCCATGATCGTCTTTCCGGCCGTCCAGAATTTGTTTCTCGATCTCGGCTGGCGAGATTTTGCTAAGCGAGAGGTCCTTCGCGCCGATTTTTCGACCGGCAGGCGTTTGGGCTTTGCCATCTTTTCCGTGGCAAGGAGCGCAGTTTCTCATGAAGACATCCGGTGGTTCCTGGGCAGCGCCAGCCAGGGGCGAAGACAACAACAGGACTGGGGCGATTGCCATGGCGGCAACAATCGTTTTCATAAATAAGTAGCGCAGGGCAGTTCATCTGGTTCTCGTATGGGCAGTAAAATCGGGCTTGATCGTGTCGGCGACATTCATAAACCCAATGAACATTTCATCAAAGGATTGGTCGCCCCAGCGGACCCGATTTTCCGGGCCGGGATTGTGCGGATTACGGGTCGAATTGTCAAAACCTCCAGTGCAGAGGATCCACGTCCCGGCTGGCACTTTCTTCGGGTGCTCGAACTGGTAAGTGGTCTGCCAATTAAAATCATAGTTCGGGACCGAGAGCAGAACCTCGCGCCCGCCATTTGGATAAAGCGCCTCGTAACGAAACCATGAACCGCGCAAGTGCATGTGTGGGGCCAAGCTGAAGAGGATGCTTTCCTTTTTGAAACCATAAATCGCAACCGTGTCCGAACGCGCTTGTCCCGGCGAAACCTCGAACCCTTTATTGAAAGCCCCACGTGTTTCTAAAACGTATCGGGGAGGCGATTTTGCCAAGTACAAGCCGATCTCGCTCTGGTCCGTTTCCGGTTTGCCACTTGTGTTGTAATGGAGCTCGAATTGGAATTTGGCTCCGGGCCCAATCCATTTAGCCGTCTCCTTCGGAAAGAGCGCGGGCGCGCTGCCTGGAGCCCAGCCGACCAGGAAAGCATCTTCGCGGCCCATTGGATTTTTCTGGCCCGGATACTGAACCCGCAGGATGACGTGGTGCACAACGCGCCGGTTCTGCGGACGCACCATTACGCCTGCAACCCACGTTTGATTGGTGAACGGCGAATCGACCGTGACATACCGGTAATCGAGCACTCCCGTCGGAGGAATTTCCTGAGGCTGGGGAAGCCGGACAACCAGGTCGGGAGGGCCAAGCGGCCAATCAGGAGTTGGCGGCGGGAGTTCGCTGAGCGGGTCGGCGCCGTCGTCCCGCACAGCTCCTGCATCGAGCCAGGCGAGCAGCGTCTGCGTTTCTGGTTTCGAGAGCGAGCAGTCGTTGGAAAATTTTCCGTAATGCGGATCAGCGGACCACGGCGGCATCCGTTGCGTGAGGACCACTTCACGAATCATATCGGCCCGTGTTTTGATCTTTTGATGGCTCGAAAACGCGAATGGCCCAATGTTTCCCGGGCTATGGCACGTCGCGCATTTTGATTGGATGAGAGGCGCGACCTCTTTCCGATAGGAGTGGTTCCCCCAAGCGGAATCGAATGTAATCAAGCAGCCGTGCGCTGTGGTGGATGCTTTGGTGATCGGCTTTCCTGCCAGAAAATCGTTGAGAGCGTTTTCCAAGAATGTTTCCGTGGCCGCAGGTTTTTGCGCGCCTTCCGAAAGTTGGTCATCGAGCGCTCCGCGGTAGAAAATTCTCCAATCGTGTGTGCTGATCGCAATGGCCTCGGCAGTTCGCGTGACTCCCAGCAACCGGGCGACCGCTTGAGTTTCATCGAGCAGCACGGGTACTGGATCGATATGAAACTCTTGAATCTCCTTTTCGAGGGCGGCGCGATCGTCCGGTGAAGGATCGACCAGCCAGAAAGCGATTCCTTTGCTTTCGAATTTTTTCTGCAGCGCCTTAATCTTGGCGATGCTCTGGCGAATGATCGGGCAACCGACCGTGCTGAAAATGATCACGACTGCCTGGCCGTCCGCGCGCCGGATTTCGTGGCGATGGCCCTGCGTGTCGAGCAGGGCGAAGTCGGGGAGTTCTTCCGGTGGCACGGACCTGACCGGCAAAGAAAGACTGAGCAGGAGAAAAAAATAGGCTAAGGGCAGAGCGCGCATCTGTTTTGGAATGGTGGTGAAAGTGTGTAATGCAAAAGGCGGCTTAGCGCAACCGGCGAGTGACGGTGCGGCGGTGCGGCGGTGCGGCGGTGCGGCGGTGCGGCGGTGCGGCGGTGCGGCGGTGCGGCGGTGCGGCGGTGCGGCGGTGCGGCGGTGCGACGGTGCCGTTGAATTAGTGGCTCCTTGTTTATCGCCCCGTGAACGGAGGCAGGCCGCAGAGGATCGAGGAGAGGGGAACCCCAGGAAAATCGGCCTCCTCTCCCCAGCCCTCTCCTCCAAGTGTGGAGGAGAGGGAGAAGGCCGAGCTGGTGCATGCGTTAATTCAATGGCAGTGCCGTCCCACCGTCCCACCGTCGCACCGTCGCACCGTCGCACCGTCGCACCGTCGTCCCTCGGCACGCAACCTGCCTCATAGGATTCACGCGGCTGCTCTCTTTTTTGCGAAATGACCATGTGGGCCAAAGCTCTTGCCATTCTTTTTGCCAGCGGCACGGTTGCCCTGGCCGACACTTACGGGCAGCGCGTGCTCGCGGCAGTGTTGCTGAGCGAAGCCCGCGGTGAAGGCGAAAAAGGAATGACGGCAGTGGCGGAAGTGATTCGGAACCGGGCGGATTTGCTTGGGGTCACTCCACTCGCGGTCGTGACGAAGCGGGGCGAGTTTGCCTGCCTGAGACGCCGCACGCCAGATCAGCTCATCGAAAGATTCGAAAAAAACAAAGCCTGGCCGGTCGCGCTGAAGATTGCACGGGTCACGTACAATGAGCCTGAGAAATTGCCCGGCATCGTCAAGGGAGCGAAATATTATCACAGCGGCAATCCGAGTTGGGCGAAAGCGGAAAAGCCAATTGTCATCGTCGGCCGACTGAAGTTTTACGATCTGCCGTTGTGACTCATTCGTCCGGCAGATCCTCCGGACAAGGGCTGGTGATAATCCGCGCTCCGCGTTTATAGGCGAGGTAAGCGTACCCCCAATCCATCAGCACTTTGATTTTGTTTCGCAGCCCGATTAAAAAAAGGAGATGGACGATGAGCCATGCCATCCAGGCTGGGAAGCCGGAGAACTTAAACCCCCGCACTTCCGCAACCGCCGCCGAACGCCCGATTGTTGCCATCGTTCCTTTGTCGAAATAATGAAACGGATGCCGCAACTTCGGGTCGGGATGAGCCGAGGTGATCTCGTCCGCCAAGATCTTCGCCACGTGCCGCGCCATTTGCATGGCGGCGGGCGCCACGCCGGGAACGGGTGATCCATCCTCCTGCCGGACAGAAGCCATGTCCCCGATGACGAAAACCTCGGGACGCTCAGGGAGGCTCAGGTCTTGGTTCACCGCAACCCGGCCGCTGCGGTCGAGCAGGACGCCCAGTTTTTTAACGATTTGATTCGGACAAACGCCCGCTGCCCAAACGATGTTTTGGGCGCGAATGGTTTCTCCTTCGAGTTCGACGGCGCCTTGGCTGATGTTTTTCACCCGCGTTGACGTGCGAATTTCCACGCCCATTTCGCGCAATTGCCGCTCGGCGCTGGCGGAGGACTCGGGCGAAAATTGCGCCAACAAGCGCGGGCCCGCTTCGATCAAAATCACGCGGGTTTGCCGCGGATCGATGCGCCGAAAATCATTCGCGAGCACGTAGCGGGCGAGTTCCACGAACGCTCCCGCCAATTCGACGCCGGTTGGGCCGCCGCCCACGACGACCATTGTCAGTAAACGGTCGTGTTCGCCTTCATCGCTCGTGCTCTCGGCTTTTTCGAATGCCATGAGCAGGTCGCGCCGGATCCGGATGGCGTCTTCGAGTGACTTCAGCCCTGGGGCGAACTTTTCCCATTCTGGATGCCCGAAGTAAGAGGTCACGCTGCCGAGAGCGAGAATCAAATAATCGTAATGGAGCAGGTTCGTCTCGAGCGTGACGGTGCGATCCGTGAGATTGATGTCCGCCACTTTGTCGAGCAGGACGGTGATGTTGGGGCATTCGGAAAAAATTGAGCGGATCGGCTGGGCAATTTCCGGAGCGGAAAGTCCAGCGGTGGCAACTTGGTAAAGCAGCGGCTGGAAAAGGTGATGGTTTTTCTGATCGACGATCGTGATTTGCGCTGGAGGACAGTAAAACTCTTCGCAAAATGTCAATCCGCCAAAGCCCGCGCCCAGAACCACCACGTGCGGCGACCTGTTCTCCATGCGGTTACTCTGGACGGCTTGAGGAAAATTGCAAATGGCCGGTGTTTTTGAGTTGAATGAGCGTTCGACTGCCAGAAGATATCGCTGTTGTGAAAGTCTCTTTCCTGCTCGCTCCCGCCGGCGCCGGCAAAACGCGGCGTTGTTTGGAGGAAATCCGCGCGGCGTTGCAAAGCGCGCCGGAGGGCGGGCCGTTGCTGTTTCTGGCGCCCAAACAAGCAACCTTTCAGCTCGAACGGCAACTGCTCGCGGGAACGGATCTGGCGGGTTATACGCGCCTGCAAATTCTCTCCTTCGACCGATTGGCCGAATTCGTCCTCGAAGAATTTCGCGCCCCGAGTTGCCGCCTGCTCGAAGAGGAAGGGCGTCGGATGGTGCTGCGCGCAATTATCGGCCGCAAGAGACATGCCCTGAAAATTTTCCAAGCGAGCGCTCGTTTGCCCGGCTTTTCGCAGCACCTCAGCCAGCTCTTTGCCGAGTTTCAACAAGCAAACGTTGCGCCCGGGCGCCTGGGAGATGCGGCCGAGAAAGCAAGCCTGCCAGCTGCGCTCAAATCCAAATTGCGCGATCTGCAGCTGCTCTATCAGGAATATCTCGACTGGCTGAAAGCCGAAAAACTCCAGGATATTCAAGGGCTGCTCAGCCTGGCGACCGAAGCGCTCGAAGGCATCGCCAAATCCCCGCAAGAGGTGAGGCGCGCGGCTGGTTCCGGCTTGAGAATCTCTGGTCTTTGGCTGGACGGCTTCGCCGAGATGACGCCGCAGGAGCTCGATTTGCTGGCTGCGCTTCTGCCCTTTTGCGAAAGGTCGACGCTGGCGTTTTGTTTGGAGGATTTGCCGGACGAAAACCCGGCCTGGATCTCCGCCTGGTCGACCGTGGCGCACACTTACCGGCAGTTGCACCATCGACTCGCCGCGATTGCGGGGGCCGAAATCAGCGTGACCACCGTGGCGCGCGACGAATCGCTCGGCCGCTTCTCGGAAAATCGCGCGTTGGCGCACCTCGAAAGGCATTGGGCAAATCCCAAGCCGTGGACGAACGGCGCCGCTCCTCCCGGGATTCGCCTTTTCCAATGCGTCAATCCCGAAGCTGAGGCGAAGCTGGCCGCGCGCGAGATCTGGCAGATGGTGCGCGCGGGCGGGCGCTTTCGTGACGCGGCGGTGTTGGTGCGGAATTTAGAAACGCACCACGACTCCATTCGCCGTGTGTTCGGCCGTTATGAAATTCCATGTTTCCTCGATCGCCGCGAACCGGTTTCGCATCATCCCTTGGCCGAGTTAACCCGGTTCGCTTTGCGGGTGCTGGCGTTCGATTGGCGGCAAAATGATTGGTTCGGCGCATTGAAATCCGGGCTGATTGAAACGGACCGGGCAAAAGTGGATCGGCTGGAAAACGAAGCGCTGGCGCGCGGTTGGGAGGGCGAAGCGTGGCGGCGTCCGCTCGTGCTGCGGGACCAACCTGCAATGGCGGCCGAGTTCGAAACGCTGCGACGGAGATGGGTCGAGCCGATGTTCAGCCTGGCGTGCGACCTGGAACAAGGCGGGGAGAGCGTGGACCGAGGTCGGATTCGTCCCGAAACAACGATTCCGGGCAAACGTTTGTCCGGGGCTTTGCGGGATTTCTGGGAGCGGTTGGGAGCTGAAGAGATTTTGCAGCGCTGGAGCACACGCCTCGAAACATCGCCGAGGCAGGGCCAACCGCGGGCAATCCCCTCCTCTTTTCCGGCGTTGCATCAAACGGTCTGGGAGCAAATGAACGGCTGGGTCGACAATTTGGCCCTTGCCTTCGCAGGCGAAGCGATGCCCTTGCGGGAGTGGCTTCCCGTGCTCGAGAGCGGCCTCGCTGGGCTGACCGTTGGCGTCATCCCGCCCTCTTTGGATCAAGTGCTGGTTGGCGCGGTCGATCGATCGCGCAATCCGGATTTGAAATTGTGCCTGGCGCTCGGAATGAATGAGGGGATCTTTCCCGAGCCCCCCTCCGCGCCGGTGATGCTGAGCGAAAGCGAACGCGAGTTCCTCGATTCGCAACACATTCGGCTCGGGCCGAGCGTTCGCCAGCGATTGGGGCAGGAACGGTTCTATGGCTATGTCGCTTGCACGCGGTCGCGGCGGGAACTGGTTTTAACCTGCGCCAGTTTCGACAACAACGATCGCGTGCTGAACCCCTCGCCGTTGCTTGCGCATGTTCAGCGGCTGTTCCCGGCATTGAAGCTCGAACCTGCGCCGCAATTCGAGAACGTCGCCGACGCGGTTCATGTCAACGAATTGGTCGCGCCATTTCTCGCCGTGGAACTGTTGCGGCGGACGCGCCAGGATGAGCAACGCGTTCTGGGAACGGAAGAGGCGCAGCTAGCTCAGCTAAGCCAGGCCGAGCGCCCATTGCACGCGGCTGAGTTTCCCGCGGCGCAACCCCAACAGCGAGCTGCGGAATCGTCCTCTCTGCTGGATCAGCTCCGCGCACGCTGCAAAGATCTGCTCGACTATTCGCCCGAAGCCGGACTTTCCCCCGCGACCGCCGCCAAATTGTATGGACCGGAACTGCGCAGCCCAGTGACCCGGCTCGAACAATTCGCGGCGTGCCCGTTTAAGTTCTTCGTTCATTCGGGGCTGCAAGCGGAAGAACGGTTGCGCTTCGAGGCGGATGCGAAACGGCTGGGCGATTTTCAGCATCAGGTGCTCTGTCGATTTCATGAGCAGGTCAAGGCGCAGGGGAAAAAGTGGCGCGATCTCAGCCCGCTGGAGGCGCGCGCGTTGATCCGGTCGATTGCCGATGAAATCTCCGCGGGTTTCTCCGAAGGTTTGTTGCTGGCGCGCGAACGCGAGCGCTTCATGCTCGATCAACTCACGGCCGGTTTGCAGGATTTCATCGAGACCATCGTGGCCTGGATGGTCCAATACCAATTTGACCCGGCCGCGGTTGAGCTCGGCTTTGGACCGGAGCGCACTCTGCCGGGATGGAAGATCGTTCTTGAGTCGGGCCAAACTCTCCTGTTTGTGGGACAGATCGACCGGATTGATTTGGGTCCCCCGGACGAAACAGGCGCGGCTTGGGGAATCGTGATCGATTACAAATCGAGCCAGAAAAAGATCGATCCGCTGCTGTTGGAAGCCGGCGTTCAAATGCAGTTGCCTGCGTATCTGGCCTACTTGCGAAAAGCGCAAGCGATCGAAGCGGCGCTCGGGGTGAAGGAGATTCGCCCGGGCGGAATTTTTTACGTGAGCTTGCGTCCCGATTATCCGAGCGTGCCGAATCGCCGCCAATTCCGTTTGCAACGGGATGAGGCCCGCCGGGTCGCTTATCAGCATCTCGGGCGCTTCAATGCCTCGATTCTTCCTCTGTTGGACAACCGGGCCGCGCTGACGGGCGATCAATTCAATTATCAGCGAAAGAAAGACGGCGATTTCCACGCCCGCTGCGATGCGCAGAACCCGCAAACCTTCAACGAATCGCTGACTCGAGTGGAAGAACTCCTCCGGGATTTCGGGCGTCGTATTTTCGCCGGAGAGGTCGCCATCGCGCCGTACCGCAAAGGCGGGCAAACGGCCTGCCAGCTTTGCGCTTATCCCGCGATTTGCCGCTTCGACCCGTGGCAGCAAAAGTTTCGAGTGCTCGCAAAAAAGGCTGGCGGAGAAAAACGATGAACCTAAGCGAAGCCCAAACAAGAGCGGTTTGCGCCGACGGCAACATTCTCGTCTCGGCCGGCGCGGGCTCTGGCAAGACTCGTGTTTTAGTCGAGCGCTGTTTGGCGCGTCTGCTCGACTCGATGGCTGCGGCGAGCATCCACGAGATTCTCGTCGTGACATTCACCGAGGCCGCCGCGGCCGAAATCAAACAACGCATTCGGCTGCGTTTGTCGCAAGAACTCGATCTGCGCGGCGCCGGTTCCGGAATCGAGGAGCAGCTGGCCCTTCTGGACACCGCGCCGATTTCCACGCTGCACAGCTTTTGCTTTAAACTGGCCCGGGAACATTTCTACGAATTGCAGATTGACCCGCAGCTGAGTGTGTTGACGGAGGCCCAATCCGCCGCCCTGAAAGCCGAAATCCTGGACGATCTGTTGCAGGACGTTTTTGCCGGGAAACTGCCGTTCAGCGCCGCGCTGCAGAACCTGATGCAAACGTCCGGACGGCGGGGCGAAAATGAAATTACCCGGCTGGCCTTCGAGTTGCACGAGTTCACCCAAACCCGGCCTCATCCCGAACAATGGCTCGCGCGGGAACGAATGCGCTTCGAGCAACCCTTGCCTGCGGACTGGTTCGAGTTGCTCGAGCAAGGCCTGGGAGGCTGGTTCGAACGCTGGCAGCAGGTCTTTGCCGCCGCCCCGGTGGCCGGAGCGCCGCTGGACGAATGCGCGGAATTGTTGCGGGCCTTCGCGCGCCCTGCCCTTTCTCACCAGCCCGAAAAATGGTTTGAGCTGCTCGAAAAAATTTGCGCGGCGGATGGATGCTGGCCTCGCGGCACGAAAGGCAAGAGCCGCGCGGCCGTGGCCGAATTTTTCGACGACGCCGAGTTTTGGCTTTCGTTGCTGCCGGCCCCGGGCTCGCGAGCAAGCGTGGGACCGCTCCAGGAAGATTGGGACTGGGTTCGTCCGTCGATGATTGCGCTCGTGCAATTCGCGGAAGAATTTGCGCGGCGGCACAGCGCGGCCAAACGTGAACTGGGCGCGGCCGATTTTCACGATCTCGAGCAATTTGCCTTGCGGCTTTTGGTCGAAGGGGAAAAGCCAACTGCCTTGGCCACTCAGGTCCGGCAGCAATTCAAGTTCGTGATGGTCGATGAGTACCAGGACATCAACCCGGCGCAGGATCGGATTCTGCAAGCGCTCAGCCGTGACGGCGTGGAGGCAAATCGCTTTCTGGTCGGGGATGTCAAACAGAGCATCTACCGGTTTCGGCAAGCGGAGCCGCGCATTTTTTCGACCTACGAAGCGGAGTGGAAAAGCGGCCCGGCGTTCCACGAGGTTATTCCTTTGTCAGAGAACTACCGCAGCCGTGAAGCGTTGCTCGATTTCGCCAATTCGTTTTTCCGCGAGCTCATGCGTTCGGAAGCGGGTGGGCTCGGTTACGATGCGAACGCGGAATTGCAGTTTGGCGCGCGTGACCAACGTCGAGCGCTTTCCCGCGAAGCCGACCAGGCTGCCCGGGTTGAAATTCACTTTTGCTGCCCGCCGATCGACCGGGAGAATCGTGACGAGGAGGAAGACGCAGCGAGCGCCGCGGCCGACGATGCGACTGTCCCAGAAAGAGAGGCGCGCCTGGTGGCAGGCCGGTTGGCGCAATTAAAAAATGAAGGCTACGCCATTTGGGACGACGCGCTGAAATCAGAACGGCCCGTCCAGTGGAAAGACATGGTCGTGTTGCTGCGCGCGCCCTCGGGCAAGGCGGAAATTTTTGCGAAAGAATTCGCGAAGGCGGGCGTGCCGCTGCAAACCGCGCGGGGTGGCCTGTACGAAACCGTTGAAATTCGCGACCTGCTCAGCTTGCTGCAATTGCTCGATAATCCGCTCCAGGACATTCCCCTGTTGGCCGTGTTGCGATCGCCCCTCGTCGGCTTGAGCGTGGATGAATTGGCCGAGATTCGGTTAACCCTGCGGCGGCACGAATTCTGGACCGCGCTGCAACGGTTTCATCAAGCGCGCGAGAAAATTTCCGCGGACGGTCCGCAACGTTTCGCCTGGCCCAAGGTCGATCGTTTCTTGGAGAGGTTCAGCCGATGGCGAATGTGGGGCCTGGAGCTCCCGCTCTCGGAGCAATTGCAAATGATTTTGGCCGAAACCAATTATCTCGAATGGGTCGAGAGCCAAGGTCCGGGCCGAGGTGCGAATGTCCGGCGATTACTCGCGCTGGCGCGGCAATTTGATCCATTCCAGCGGCAAGGGTTGCAGCGGTTTCTGCGTTATGTCGAAGCCGAACAGAACTCCGGCAATGAAAGCGAACCCGCTGCGCTCGAAACAGCCGATGCCGTGCGGTTGACGAGCATTCACCGAAGCAAAGGACTCGAGTTTCCCATTGTGGTGGTCGCAGACCTTGGGAAAGCGTTCAATTTTTCGGACCTGACCCGGCGCATCATTCTCGATGACGAGCACGGGCTTTGTCCGCAGATTCAGCCGCCCGGCGCAGGGCAACGCTATCCCAGTTTGCCCTATTGGCTCGCGGCAAAACGCCAGCGGAAAGAAAGCGTGAATGAAGAGTTGCGCTTGCTGTATGTGGCCATGACCCGGGCGCGGGACTTGTTGCTGCTGGTCGGAAGCATTTCCAAACGCGCGTGTGAAAAGTGGGAGCTCGCAGCCCTGCGCGCGGTGACGCCCGAGGAGATTGTTTCGTCCAAGCGCGCGTTGGACTGGGTCGGCCCGTGGATGGTCCGCCAAGTAGGGAGCGCGAGTTTTGCAACCGGCCGCGGCGAAACGACATTGTTTCGCTGGCGCAAGCACGAGGCATTTCCCGTGGAAAATTCGTCGAGCCCGCCGGCCGCGGCCGTCCAACCAGACGCTTCAGGAACGATCTTTTCCGCGGAGCTCAGCCGCATGCTTCAGGAGCGTGTCGGATCAGTTTATCCGCACCAAGCGGCCACCTGGATGCCAGCGAAGACGTCGGTGTCGGTGTTGCGGCGAAACAGCCAGTTCACCGCGGAAGAGGCGGCCAATTGGAGTCCGCATGTACGGGGGCCGAAAGTCCGTCCGAAACAAAAGGGGGCAAACCGATCAAGCTTGTCCGCTTCTGAAATTGGAACGGCCCACCACCTGTTCATGCAATTCTACAAGCTGAACGGCGATTTGGCGGCCGCGGATTTAGAACGCGAAGGGGCACGGCTGATGGAAGAAGGGGTTCTGCAGCCCGAGCAGCGGAACGCATTGGATTTTGACGCGCTCCGAGCGTTTTGGATTTCGGAACTGGGCCAGTCCGTGAGATCGAGTGCGCAGCAGGTCCAACGGGAACTCCCGTTTACGGTTCGCTTGTCTCCCGCCGAATTAACCCAGCTGCGCTTTCTCCCCGATGTGCGCTTGGAGGCCGGGGACTTTTTGGTTGTGCAAGGCGTGGTTGATTTGGCCGTCGTCCGCGCCCAGGAAATCTGGATTGTCGATTTCAAAACGGACCGCATCAGCGTCGACGAAACCGCGGAACGCAGCCGCGCCTACCAATCGCAGCTGCAGATTTACGGGCTGGCGCTCGCCCGAATTCTGCGGCGACCAGTCACGCGCCTCTGGTTGCATTTTCTCATGGCGCGTCAGACGATCTCCATTCCGAGCGCATCCATTCCATGAAGCTGAACCACGGGCGCCACCTCGCGTATTGCACGAACATTCATCGCGGCGAAAGCTGGCCGGAAACGTTCGACAATTTGCGGCGCTACTCGCTCGCGGTTCGAGAGCAGGTCTCGCCGGGCAAACCGTATGCGCTTGGCTTGCGGCTCAGCGCCGCTGCCGCGCGCGAGCTGAGCGATCCGCCAACGTTGCTGGCATTCCAGCGGTGGCTCGAAACCGAGCGCTGTTATGTTTTTACGATAAATGGCTTTCCTTACGGGCAATTCCACGGCGCCCCAGTGAAGGAACAGGTTTATGTGCCCGACTGGACCAGCGCCGATCGTTTGGCTTACACCAACCTGCTCTTTGATCTCCTCGCCAAAATCGCCCCGCCCGGCGCGGAAGGAAGCGTCAGCACCGTGCCGGGTTCGTTTAAGGAATTCATCCAGTCGCCCGGGCAAGAAACCGCCATGCGAAGGAATCTCTGGCAATGCGCCGAGCACATCGCGCGGGTGAGCGACCGGACTGGCCGCCACTTGCACCTGGGGCTGGAACCGGAGCCGCTCTGTTATCTCGAAACCAGCAATGAAGCGATCGCGTTCCTCGGCAAAATTCGAGACGAGCATCCGAACGATGCGCGTTTCCAGCGGCATCTCGGAGTCAATTATGATGCGTGTCATTTAGCGGTGGAATTCGAGCCGCCGAATCTCAGCCAATTCGAAGAGAACGGCATTCTGGTCAGCAAAATTCATTTGAGCTCCGCGTTGGCCGTGCGCGCCACGGCGGAGGCTCGCCGCGCCTTAAAAAGTTTTCAGGAGCCAGTTTATCTGCATCAAGTTGTCGAACGCGGGCCGGACGGATCGCTCCGGCGGTTTAAAGATTTGGACGTGGCGCTCGCGTCAACTCATCCAGTGGATGCGCGCGAATGGCGCATTCATTTTCACGTGCCGCTTCAATATCAGCCTGCTTCCATTTTTCGGACGACAGCGGATCATCTCCTGGGCGTGCTGGATGCGCTGCAGCGGAATCCCGGGTTGTGCCGGCATTTGGAAATGGAGACGTACACTTGGGAAGTGCTCCCGCCGGAACTAAAGAGCCGTGACGTGGTGGACCAACTTGTTTCGGAATATGACTGGTGCCTGGCTGAGCTGACCAAACGCGGTTTGGGCCCGGCTCAACCATAATTCAATTTGGGTATGCGCAAAGTGGTTTTCCTCCTGTTGCTGGTTTTCATCGCGGCGCTCGTTGCCAGCGCGATCCTCCTCCGGCGTTCCCGCGTTTACAGGAGCGATCCCGCGGCGTTGCGGACCAGTTCCGATTACAATGAAATCATTCACCCAACTGTTTCCGCGCCGGAAGTCGACGTCGCGCGACTCGAAAAGGTTCAGTTGACCGTCACATCGAACCAGTTGATGGCGACGCTGACGAACCGCGTCCCGGGAGGCCCCAAAATGCGCGTCTTGGGCACGCCGCCCAATTTCCGGCTGACGCGGCTGCGGAGCAACCATCCCTTTAGGTTGCCGGCGGGGTCAGTCTCGCTCACGCAAGTCGGGGTTGGCTACGGGCCGTGGTCAGCGGCAGCCTTGAATGATTATGCTCTGCGCGTGCCGATGAGGCTGTTCGATTCGTCCTTGCGGGAGCTGAGCACGAATGAAATCGCGGAAGTGTTGCCCCATTCGTACGAGCGAATGGTCGCGTATCGCGGTTATTTTCCGGAAGTGTGTTTCATTCTGAACGTTTCCGGGCTGAGCAATTATGTGTCGCTCGGCGTGAAGTTGTACGACGGCAGAACCCATCGACCTCTCGCGAATGGTTATTCCTCGCGGAATGATCCCGTGCGCCCTCGGTTCGAGATCCAGACCCAGATGTGGCACGCGGGACCTGTGGAATTCGTCTGGGATTTCGCGCATGGCCAACCGCACCATTTCGAATCCAAGCCAGCTGTGGGCTGGCAGATCGAGTTTCCCGGGGGTTTGCTGCGCTTGGTGGGCGTTGGCCGCGGCCGGGCGAATGGTAGCAGCAGCAGCAGCGGCGGAAACTACGACACCGCCTCGATCACGATCGATCCTGCCACCGCAGACAAGGAGAGCAGTTTTCTTTTTCTCATCCAGCCGGGATCCATGTCCCATCCGATTCGCATTCAGTTCATGGACCGCGCGGGCAAAACAATCGACTCTGGTGGCGGCATGGGCAGTTCGTCCTTTGTCAGCCGGAGCATTCGGGCGCCCCTGGCCGATGTCGACAAAGTCGTGGTTGATTATTTTCCTGAGAAAGAACGGCTGTTTTTCTTGCTCGACCGGATTCCCGGATTGCCCGCCGAAAACGACCATCTGCAGAATCTCTTCGACGTGCGATTGCCGGAAGTTTGGGTTCGGGATGGCAGCGAGTTCAAGGATCTGCTGGGAGGGACATTGCAGATGAGTTTCGCTCCGTCGTTTCCAAACACACTCTTTCCGCCAGGCTATTTCCCGCGCGTATTCACCAACGCGACGCCGAAGGAGTTGCTCGCGGAGTTTTCCCGGAATTGTGCGCCGCCTCAGTACGTTTCCGTTCGTGTTTCGAGCAACGAAATTGAAATCGGGAGAACACCGCTGCAAAGGGCGGTGGCTCGGCTGGCCGAATTTTTCCAGAACGCGAAAAAGAAGCTCGGTGGTTAACCGACGCTCGCTGGGGAGCGCGACTGTGCTGCAGGCCAGTCGCAGCAAGGTCGCAAACTAGGCGGCGTCCGAAATTTTGAAGCGCAACTCCCATTCGGGCGTTGCTGCGGCTGGTCTTCGACACAGCCGCGCTCCGGCGATTGAGTTGCGCGGCCTGGTGAGCAGCGCGCCATTTCGAGTTGAACAGGCGCGTTGAAATTGCATTGCCCTTCAACCTCACTCTGGCAGCGGCAACTTTTCATCCACTCTCAGCAGCAACTTCACACCCGCCAGCAGTTGGTCCACCGCATTCGGTTCGACCACACCCGGGGTGAGCGTCAACGCATTGGCAGCGCCGCAGGCCATTCCCAAACGAAACGCCTCGAGCAGCGATTGGCCCGCGGTGAGCCCGTGCGCCATGCCAGCGGTCATCGCGTCGCCACTGCCGATGGCGTTCAAAGGTTTTATCGCGGGTGGACACGCTTGGTGAATTTCAGATTTGGTGACGAGCCAGGCTGGCCGCTGGCCGTCGGTGACAATCACAATTTCAGCTCCGGCGGAGCACACGTCCCGAGCTGCTCGAGCCAAATCCGGATCGCCATTGATTTTCGCTCCGACCGTCCGGCTCAGTTCGGCCCGATTTAGCTTCGCAAGCCAAGGTCGTGCGGCGATGGCTCTGGTGAACGGCTCTTGCTGGGCGTCAATCCACACGCGGCAATTCTTCTGTCGGGCGCGCACAATCAGCTCCGCGTAAACATCCGGATCGGAGCCGGGCGGCGGGCTCCCCGAAATGATCGCCAGCTCAGCGTGCTCGAGCAGCGCCTGGAAAATGTCGTGGAACCTCCGCCACTCGCCCAAAGCTGGAAGCGGGGTTTCTTCGACCAACTCGGTCGCGACGCGGTCGGTTTCGTCGATTAGCGTTTGGCAGATTCGAGTCGGTCCAATGGTTTCCACGAACGAATGTGGAATTCCCTCTGCGGTCAACCGGGCCAAAAATTGTTTTCCAGCAGGGCCGCCCGCAAAGCCGGTCAGAACAGCGTGGCTGCCGAGCGTTTGAAGAACGCGCGCGACATTGGTCGCTTTGCCGCTCGAACTCACGACAACAGACTTCGCCCGGTTCACTTCGCCTTTGTGCAGGCTCTCAAAACATAACGTGCGCTGTTCGCACGGAGTCAGTCCTACACAGACGATCGATTTTTGTTTGTTCATTTCCAGAACGATTCAGTTTCAAAAAGGCTTGGCTAGATTCCTTGAACCTCGAAAGGTATTCCATTCGAATCAATTTTTCAGTCTCACCAATTTCGCCGCAATCCGCCTCAAGGAATCTGTGAGTGAGGCGCGAAACGACTTGGCCCATCCTTCGCCAATATCGGAGGACTTAGCCCAGCCTTGGGTGCAATGCCTCGGCTGCAGCGTAAACGCTGCGTTCCCGTCGATGCAACGCCTGGCCTGCAGCGTAAACGCTGCGTTCCGGTCGAGGATCACAACCGCACACGATTGGAACGTCGGCTTTAACCGGCTAAAGCCTCGACACCAAACGGACTGCGAGGGCCAAAATCAGAATTGCTAGGCCCGCCATTGACGGCATCGGCCAGTCCGATAAGGTCAGCGTGAATTCAGCGTGAAACTTCCGTAGACGTTTCCGCCTTCCTGGTGAGCAGCGTAGCCATTAAATTCGAGCGGGTCACAAAGGTCTATCAAGGCCGTCAAATTGCCTTGGCCGATATTTCATTTGCTCTGCCGGTGGGCTCGACCATCGGTCTTCTCGGCGCCAACGGTTCGGGAAAATCCACCGCCATACGAATCGCTCTCGGGCTGATCCGGCCAAGCGCGGGCGACGTCGAGGTCTTCGGCGAACGCATGACGCCCGGCGCGAAGTTGCTCAGGCAAAAGATCGGTTTTCTTTCGGATGACCCGGCCTTCCCGCGCGACCTCAGCGCAATCAGCTACTTGGAATTCGTCGGCCGGAGTTTTGGTTTGGCTGGCCGGGAACGGCAAGCGCGGCTCGGAACGTTGCTGCGCGCGGTCGGATTGATGGACGATGCGGGCCGCAAAATCGGAACGTTTTCAACCGGCATGAAAACCCGGCTGGGGGTCGCTGCCTCGCTCATGAACGATCCCGAATTGCTCGTTTGGGACGAGCCCACCGCGGGGTTGGATCCGATCAGCCGGAGGCAAACGCTTGATTTGCTCGAGCAATTTCGCGGCCGCAAAACCGTTCTCCTGAGCTCGCATATTTTGGGCGACATCGATCGTGTTTGCGATCGTTTGCTCGTGCTCAATCATGGCCAAATTCTCTTCAACGGGAGCCGGGCTGATTTGGAAAGTTTGCTTCCGAAGAGCGTTTTGGAACTTCGTGTGTGCGGGCCGGCTGGCCGATTTTGCCAGGCGGTTAAGGCGGAGCTCCACAGAGAATGCCACGCGCAGGACGAAGATCGTTTTCGAATTGATCTCGGAGCGGAAGATGATTTGAGCGAAACGATCGAGGCAGTGCTGAAGCTGGCGAAGGCCACCGAGTGCTCGATCGAAAGCATCAACTCCACCGGACGCCGCTTGGAAGAGGCTTATTTGAAGTTGATAACCGAGGACGAATTTCGCGGGTTCCTTGGCGCAACCGTGAATGGATCGTGAACACTTCCAAAGTCACTTCGCCAGACCGGATCGATCGACCTGAAGCGGTCGAGCCGATCTTTCCCGAGCACGCGCCGCGCCGAATTCCCGGCCGCTGGAAATCGGTTCGCCTGCTCGCGGTGACGGATCTCCACGCGATCTGGCAGTCGTGGCTCTGCCGCGGTTTCTTTTTGGTCACGCTGATTCTGACGGTGCTCGAGTTAAAAGGCATGCAGGCCGAACAGAAAGCCGCCAGCCAGATGCTCGAAGCGATCTACGTCACTTACATTTTGATTTGGATGCACGGCGTCGTTTTCATCGCGGGCAATACCTTGGCGCGCGAACAAGATTGCTTGAACGACGCCATCCTCAGCCGCGGGTTGACTCGAGGGGAATACTTCGGCGGGAAACTCATCGCGCGGAGCTTCGCCATTCTCCTGATGTTAGGTTGCGTCATCGTGCCTTCGAGCTTTTGGGCCATTCGCCACGACAAGTTGATCCGCACGGAAACCGGTTACGTCATCTCCAACACCCGCAACACAAAGGTCGAAGCATGGGATCCCAAAAAGGTCTTTGCCGAGGCTGGCGGGACCGTCGCCGAGCGCAAAGTGGAACAGGGAGATTCGGTTCATGCCGGCGATATTCTCGCGCAATTGGATGATAGGCCTCTCTTTGATGAAGTCGAAACGGAACGGCGCAATGAGGAGAATGCGAAGAACGAAGTCCAAAATTCGCAACGCCGCTTTGAAGATGCGCAACGCGCCGTGACGCAGGCCGAGGATGCGCTGGAACGCGCCGAACGGTCGCTCATTGCGAAAGATCTGTTGAGCAAAGCCGAACAAGCCGATCGCGAAATGGAGATCCGTTCCAAAAAGCGAGAGATTAAAGATTCGGAAAGCCGGTTGCGAGTTGCGCAAGATGCCATCGTCACAGCTCAGCGCTCGGTTGAAACCGCGCAAGCCCGAGTGCGGGACGCGCGCAAGCGGTTTGGCCACGCGACCATCACGGCCCCGGTGTCGGGCTACGTCACGGAGGTGAACGTCCAGCGAGGCCAGCCCGTCGCGATTGGAACCCAGCTCTTCGCGGTCGCGCCATTGGACGAATACCAAGTGAAGGTTCCCATTTATCGATTCGATGAATTCAAAAAACTCAAGAGTGGTTTGCCCGCCTACGTGCGAATCGAGCACACCGAATTCAAAGGAACGGTCGAGCGGCTCGGCGCCACGACTCAGCCGGATCGATGGGGGCGCGACAGCAACTTTGCCGTCGTGCGTTTCAAAGGCAACGGCACGCTCGGATTGCTCGGGCTCAACGCTGATGTTCGCTTGACCCTTCCTCCGGGCGAAGAAAAGAAGACCCGCGCCACCGCCCTCTGGAACGCGGTGACGGGCCATGGTTCTGATGATTTGGAAACGCGCACGAGTTCAGTGACGGCGAGCTGGATGTGGGTGGGCGTCGCCAAGGTCTTTGGCTGCGCGCTGATGCTCGTGAGCCTGACGTTGTTTCTCGCGGTCCTTTTCCGGAGCGCGCTGATCGCGGTCCTGGCCGGAATTGGCCTCTGGCATGTTTCAAATCTGTTGTTTGATTTTGTCGGGCTCCCGGACCTTTCCTACCTCGAAATCGTTCGGACGATGGACAAAGTTTTGTCTGGCGTCGCCAATCCATTTCATGAAATGGCTGGGTTGGCCTGGCTGTTCGGCTTCGCAGCCATTTTCGCCGGCGCGGCCTTGACCCTGTTCGTCGCACAGGACCCGCCAAAATGATTTTCCATCCGGCCTCAATTCGGCAGCTCGCAAGAACCTTTGTCGTCGCGATGCTTCTCGGCAGAGTCAGCGGCGCTGCTGAGCTCAACCCGAACCAGGATCCCTCGAGCCCATCGAGAGCAGCGGGAATTGGGCTGCTCCTCGGCGAAACGCGTGGGGAAGCTCTCGACCGGATTGCCCTGAGCAACGGAGAGACGATCACGGGAACACTCTTGAATTCACGCGTCCAACTGGCCAGCGCTTTTGGCCCGTTGGATTTCGAAACCTCGATGTTGTCCGGAATCGTCTTCGGCGCAGCAGGCGATAAATTGGATTATTGCGTCAGCGTGAATTGTGACCGGCTTTCCGGGTTTCTGCAGGATCGGGTTTTTCGTTTTCGCGTCGAGCAGGGCGAGGAAATCAATGTTCGGCGCGAAAGGATCTCCAAGATCATCTTGCGCACCCGGCCGAATGCGTCCGCCGGCGGTGGCTCCTTTTGTGCGTTGGAAAATGGCGATTTCTTCACGGCGCGAGTGCTGACTGATCCATTGCCGATTTTGGTGGGCGCGTCCAACCTGACGGTTCTGCTGAAGGACGTGCAGACATTTGTCAAAGCTGGGGACGAAAGGGTGAAGCTCATTCTAAAAAGCCAGCAGACAATTTCAGGTCAGCTGGCGATCGAAGATATTTCAGTGCGATTGCCGATCGGCGTGGAGCTGAAAATTTATCGGGACGAATTCCAATCGATCGATGGACGTCACGACTACTTTCCGGATCCTCAGGAACTGCCGCAGTTAGCTCGCTTTGTGAAGCCGAACCGATCGTTCGGGATGGATCGGCAGCTGTCGGCGGATTTGCGGAAGCGCCTGGTGTTAATTCCGGCCGGTGTGTTTGTCATGGGCAGCCCCACCAGCGAGAAAGATCGCGGTTTGGATGAAGGCCCCGCTACCGAGGTGCGGTTTGCGAAAGCTTTTTGGATGGGGAAATTCGAAGTGACTCAAGCCGAGTACGAACGCCTGATGGGCGCGAATCCAAGCCAGTTTACCGGCGACACGAATCGGCCGGTCGAAAAGGTAAACTGGCATGAGGCGATGGAATATTGCGCTCGACTGACCCGCCACGCCATGGCCACGGGAAATTTGCCGGACGGTTATGTTTATCGTCTGCCGACCGAGGCTGAGTGGGAATATGCGTGCAGAGCTGGAACCACGACGCGCCTGAGTTATGGAGACGATCCGGAGTATGCGCTGCTGGAAAGTTACGCTTGGTTTAATGGCAACGCCGGTTCAACCACTCATCCGGTCGGAGAGAAAAAGCCAAATCCATGGGGACTGCACGACATGCACGGAAATGTTTGGGAATGGTGTTTCGATCGGTCGAACGGATCGTTGCCAGGAGGCGCTGTCGCGAATTTCAGCGGTCCGACCGAGGGTTCCTTGCGCGTCGCGCGAGGTGGCTCTTGGCTTTACGACGGGAAGTTTTGCCGGTCAGCCAACCGTGACGATTACGGCCCGTCGAATCGGTGCAGCGACATTGGCTTTCGGGTCGTCCTCGCGCCTGCGGTCCCGTAGATTCCTTTTTGACTCGGAGGCAGATGGGTTCGGAAAGCATATTAAGAACGGCGGTTGCCGGCAGAGGCGAGGTTGCGTAGGTTAACCGGCGTGCAAGCGAAGATTGAGAAGATTGGCGATGGTTTCGGGTTGATCCTGCCGAAGGAGTTGCTTGACGCCTGCGGGTTCGGAAGTGAAGCAACGGTCACGGTTCAGGACAAGGCCTTGATCGTGACACCACAACCGCGCCGGGTGCGCGAGGGCTGGGCGGAGGCGCTGGGGCGGATTCCGCAAGAGGAGTTGGACCGGGACTTTGCCGAACTGAAGGATTGGCGGGAAGCGCCAGACGAGTGGGACGAAACCGAATGGCAGTGGCCAGACACCCCAGCCGATGAAAAGGTTTGAAGTTTGGCTGGCGCGGTTGGATCCCGCCGAAGGCTCGGAGATGCGCAAGACCCGTCCGGTGGTTATCGTGTCGCCCGACGACATGAATGCTCGCTTGCTAATAGTTGGCGCGGTCGACGTCGGTCCCCGCGTCCCTAGGGGTCGGTCCATACTATTTACAAGTGAGTTGAAGAAGCGACTCCTCGATTGGCGAATAGTATGGACCGGCCACCTTCAGAACTCGCCCGCCAACCGAAAGAACATCCTTAACCAAGCGCGATAGATCGATTGCGCGATGGAGAGCTTCCCGGCTCGATCAAGTGAATCGAGCTCATCGAGCGATTGTCCGTCGTAATGCCCGATCCAGCCGCAGGCGATCGTTCGTGATTCTCTGAGGAAATTTTCTAATTCGGCAGCGCCGCAGCTTAGGGGGAAAGTTTCTTCGATCACAACCGGCTTGCCGACCGAAACCCGCTCGAGAGCTTCCAAGGCTTCGCCCGGTTTTTTGGTGTCGGGATAAATATGGACCGAAATAAAATCCAGCTCGGGAGCGATCTTGTCCGGCAGAAATCCGGAAAGATGTTTCCATTGCCGGGACCAGGGCAGCAAACCGACGGTGATCAGGGTTTGCTTGTCGTGTTCGCGTATCGCCGCGGTCATCCGCTTGATCCAGGCTGCGGCAATTTCTTCGCGCTTTCTCCCCGCCGGTTCCAATGCGATATACTGCAGAAAATCGTAGCCGCCGAAGAGACTGCCTGAAGGCCACTTTGCTGGTTCGCGACGTTGGCCGGGCGAGATTGGTTCATTGATGAGATCGTAACAAAAAACCGCTGGACTGTTCGCGCAAGCTTCGGCCACAGCTTCCCAAAAATTTGCTTGGGCATCCCAGCGTGCGGGCTCGTCCATTTCATCGTACCAAGCCGGCACGTCCTTTGGGCGGTAACACGCCAGGCCTGTGATATCGAGGTAAATTCCGATTCGTTCAGCCAGCCGCACGAGTTCACGCAACTTAGCCAGCGCCCCTTTGTTAGGCTCGCTGGGCGTTTTCATGAACCTTCCAAACTGGAGATGCACCCGGACGACGTTTGCCCCGAGAGCCCGCATCTCTGCAAAATCGTCCGCGATCGTCTGCCATTCTGTATCCCAGAAATCTTCCATCAATCGACCGTGGTTCCCATAATTGAGGCCCCACGGATGGAACACTTGGTTGGAGGGGACCCGTATGAATTCCGGCTGGTTGGGAGCGACCTCGATCCGCTCGAGTTTGCTTTTTCGGGAGGTCTGCTGACGGTCGGATTGGCAGGAGCAGAGGGCCAGCACGAGGAAAAGCCCGGACCATTTCACGTGATCGAATCTAGCAAACCTGCTTTCGAACGCCATGGCTTTTCAACCGCCCAACAGGATCCGGAGGCAGCGCCGCCCCCGGCAGCGTTTTCTATCGCCTTGCGCGTTCGTTTACGGATATTTTGCCACCGTGAATTCCGCTCGATTCGGCTTGGCACTCGGCGCGGCGATGAGCTTGCTCTTGCTCAACGCGTGCGGAAAGCCCAAGGGTTTGGAGCAAAGAAGCGGACTGGCAGCGGCGGTCCGGCGAGTGCGGGTCGTGCCCGCCGAGTTAAGGCCAATGGAACGCGCCATCCCAGTGACGGGAACACTCGCGGCGCAGGAGCAATCGACCTTGAGCACGAAAGTGTCGGGACGATTGCAGCGGATCCCAGTCGATGTTGGAACGCTGGTGCGGACCGGCGATGTGATCGCGCAAGTGGAACCGCGCGATTACGAATTAGCCGTGCAACAAGCCGCCGCCGCGCTGGCCCAAGCCCGGGCCACGCTGGGCTTGCCCTTGGAAGGCGCGGATGAACGCGTGAACCTCGAATCGGCGAGCGCGGTCAAGCAGGCCAAAGCGGTCTTGAATGAGGCGGGGAAAAATCGCGAGCGCGTTCTCAATCTAAATAAGGCCGGCATTGCTCCCACTTCGGAACTCGACACCGCCGAAGCCAATTACACCGTGGCGCTGGCACGGTATGACACCGCCCTCGAGGAAGCCCGGATGCGAGTCGCGGCGCTGGCCGAGCGCCATGCCGAATATGAGATCGCCAAGAAGCGTTTGGAAGATTCGACCATTCGCGCCCCCTTTGACGGCGCCATCCAGGAACGCCCCGCGAGCCTCGGAGAATATGTGGCCGCCGGCACGCCGATCGTGCGCCTGGTGAAAATCGATCCATTGCGGCTTCGGCTTGAAGTGGCCGAGCGCGAATCGGCTTTGGTCCACGCCGGGCAGGTCGTGCGCTTAATGATTGATGGCAACACGAACGTGTACGACGGGCGAATTACGCGATTGAGTCCAGCCATCAACGAAACCAACCGAATGCTCTTGGTCGAAGCGGATATTCCGCAAAAGGAGGGGCTTCGTCCGGGCTTGTATGCGCGGGCCGAAATAATCGTGAATGAGCGGCAACAAGGCCTGGCGGTGCCGCTGAATGCGCTCGTCACGTTTGCGGGAATTGAAAAAGTGATTGTGGTGAAGAACGGTCAAACGATCGAAAAGAACGTGATGACCGGCCGGCGCGGCCCCGGTTGGGTCGAAATCATTTCCGGCCTGGCGCCGGGAGAAAACGTCGCGCTCGATCCGAGCGGACTGCGAACCGGCCAGCGCGTCGAGGTGACGGGCCAGCCGGTTTCATCGCAAATCAGCAACACCAGCCTGAATTCGGGGCAGTGAACGGTTTGCCGCATGCAGAAGCTCGCTGAAATTTGTATTCGCCGGCCGGTGTTTGCCACGATGATCGTTCTCTCGCTCGTGGTGGTGGGCGGCGCGAGCTATCTCAAACTCAACGTCGATCGTTTTCCTTCGGTTGATCTCCCAACAGTTCGGATCAGCGCCCGCTTGCCTGGCGCCTCGCCCGAGGAAATGGAAGCGCAGGTGTCGCAGCCGATCGAGGAGGTGGTCAACACGATCGAAGGGATTAAGGAATTACGTTCCGTCAACGGCGCAGGCGCTTCCTTCGTGGTGGTGACGTTCGAGCTCAACCGCGACATTGATAATGCGGCTCAGGACGTGCGCGACCGCGTTGCGACGGTGCTCCGGACGCTGCCGCGCGATATGGACCCGCCGACGATTTCGAAAGCCGACACGGATCAGTCGCCCATTCTTTCGCTGGCCGTTTCAGGTTCGCGTTCCGAGCGCGAGTTGCGGGAGATCGCCGACAAAATCATCAAGACGCAGATCGAACGTTCGAGTGGCGTCGGGGAGGTGCTGGTCATCGGCGGCTTGGAGCGGGCGATCAACATTTGGGTCGATGCGGACCGTTTGGCTGCCTACCAAATTTCGATCAATGCGGTTCGAGACGCGATCGAACGGCAAAACGCAAACATTCCAGGGGGCAACGTGACCGGGCGGCTGCGCGAGCAGACGCTGCGGACGATGGGCCGGCTGACCGACCCGAAAGCTTTCAATGATTTAGTGGTGGAAACGCGGCACGGTTCAGCCATCCGGGTGCGGGACATCGGCTGGGCGGAAGATGGAACGAAGGAGCAACGATCGTCGTCTCGACTCGATGGCGTTCCGACCGTGACGCTGGATATTCTTCGGCAGTCCGGGGCAAATACCGTAGCGGTGATCGAAGGGGTTAAAGAAAAATTAAAAGCACTGGCCCCGCAACTCCCGGCCGATTTGAAGATCCAGGTGCTGCGCGATCAATCGCGCTACATTTACGAAGCCCTCCACGAGATCAAACGGCACCTGATTCTCGGCAGCATCCTGGCGTGTCTGGTTGTTTTGTTGTTCATGCGAAACTGGCAGGCCACCGTGATCGCCGCCGTCGCCATCCCCACCTCCGTGATCGCCACCTTCGGAATCATGAAAGCGCTGAACTTCACGCTCAACAGCGTGACCATGCTGGCGCTGGTGCTGATGGTTGGAATTGTCATCGACGACGCGATTGTGGTCCTCGAGAACATCTTCCGGTTTGTGGAGGAGAAAAAGATGCGGCCGTTCGAGGCGGCTCGAGCGGCGACAGCGGAAATTGGGCTTGCGGTCATGGCCACCACCTTCAGCCTGGTCGTGATCTTTGTGCCGGTCTCATTCATGTCGAGCATTTCCGGCCGGTTTCTCTACCAATTCGGCATCACCTCCGCCGCGGCCGTTTTGGTGAGCTTGCTCGTTTCCTTCACGCTCACGCCGATGATGAGCGCTCGGTTGCTGCGCGCCGCCAAATCGCGCGGGCACGACGGCGCGCCGAAATCGCGCGGCGGGTTTTACGCGAGGATCGACCGTCTGTACGGGGCGGTGCTGCGTTGGTCGATGGCGCGCCGCTGGGTCGTGACCGGACTGGCGACGCTGGTGGTGGCCTCCTCGATCCCGCTTTACCATTTCGTTCGGCAGGAATATTTGCCCAGCAATGTTGACGAAGGCGAATTCGACGTGAACGTCACCGCGCCCGAAGGGACCGGGCTGGCTCCGATGAATGAAGTTGCCTTGCGCGCCGAAAACGAAATACGCGCCGCCCCGGGCGTCCAATCGGTCCTGACGACGACAGGCAGCGGGTTTCTGGGAGGCGTGAACAATGCGCGCTTTTTCGTTCAGCTCCTGCCGCACGACGACCGGACCTTTCGTTGGAGCCGGCTGCTGCGCTGGCCGCCGTGGCAGGCGTTCCGCGGAAACTATGCGCAGCGGGATGTCCAACAGGAAATTCGCCGCCGCCTCCGTTCGCTTCCGAATGTCCGGGTGGCGATTCGCAATCCGCAAACATTCGTTGGCGGCGGACCGAACTTTGACATTGATTTCTCGCTCTTGGGGCCGGACCTCGATGTCTTGTCGAAGTACGCCGAACAATTGCGCGAACGGTCGGCCGACCTTGGATTGCTCGATGCGGACACGACCTTGAAACTGGACAAGCCAGAGTTGCGCGTCGAGATCAACCGTGAACGCGCCGCCAACCTGGGGGTGAAAAGCGAAGACATTGCCGATGCGCTCCGAATTATGGTCGGGGGCGACCCGCGGGTGACGCGGTTCCGAGACGAGAGCATGAATGAGGATTATGACGTCCAGGTTCGGTTGAAGGAGGGCGACCGCAACGATTCGGAAACGATCGCGCGCTTGTTCGTGCCGCGCCAAGACGGCGGCCTGGTGCGCCTCGACAACCTGGTCAGGCTGGCGCCGACGCAGACGCCGTCGCGGATCGATCGAGTCGATCGGCAACGGCAAGTGAGTTTGCGCGCGGCTGTTGCGCCGGGCTATGCCCAGGCTGATCGGGTTGCCGCGTTGCAAGCTGAAGTCGACAAAATGGGGCTGCCAACGGGTTACTCGACGCGCGTGTCAGGGCGCGCGCGCGAGCTCGAAACCACTTTTCAAGAATTCATCTGGGCCTTTTTGCTTTCGGTGATTCTGATGTACATCATTCTCGCGTCCCAGTTCGAAAGCCTGGTTCATCCTCTCACGATTTTGCTGTCGTTGCCGCTCTCGGTCCCCTTCGCCTTTATTTCACTCCTGGCCGCCAACCAAACGATCAATCTTTATTCCGCGCTGGGTTTGCTCGTGCTCTTTGGAGTCGTCAAAAAAAATGCCATCCTTCAAATCGACCACATGAATGGTTTGCGAGCGGAAGGAATGGACCGGCTCTCAGCGATTCTTCAGGCCAACCGGGAACGGCTTCGGCCAATCCTGATGACCACGATGACGCTGATTGCCGGAATGCTGCCGCTGGCTTTGGGCACGGGCCCAGGCGCGGAGGAACGGCGCGCAGTTGCAGTCGTGGTGATCGGCGGGCAGGCGCTCTGTCTGTTGCTGACGCTCGTGGTGACCCCAGTGACCTATTCAATCCTGGATGACTTTGGCCGCAAACTCCAATGGCGACATTGGCGGATTGAACCGGAACCGGGCCAACCACCGGTGACCGCCGCGCCAGCCTTGGATTCTCGATAATTTTCTGGCCGAGGCCAGCGTCAGAAATATACTCCGGGCATGCATCGCGTCGGCATCGGCTATGACGTGCACCAATTGGCGCCGGGCCGGAAATGCATCCTCGGCGGAGTGGAAATCCCTCACGAAAAAGGACTCGAGGGCCACTCGGATGCCGACGTGTTAATGCATGCGGTTTGCGACGCCATTCTCGGCGCTCTGGGCGAGCCTGACATTGGCCATTTCTTTCCCAATTCTGATCCCAAATGGCGAGGCGCTCCGAGCAAGACTTTTTTGCAGGAGGCGGCCCGACAGGTTACGTTGCGCCGGGGGAAAATCGTGAACATCGACGCCACGGTGATCGCGCAAGAGCCAAAGATCGGGCCGCACCTCACTGGAATGAAAGAGAACATTGCGCGGGCGCTTGGGATTGTGGTGGCGCAGATTGGGATCAAGGCGACCACCAACGAGCACATCGGATTTATCGGGCGCGGTGAAGGGATCGCCGCGCTGGCCGTGGCAGGCCTGGAGATGCCAGTGGCCGAATGACTCTCACGGCCAGGGGCTCCAGCTGGCGGAGCGCCGTGTCAGATTATTCGAATGCCAAAGAATGACATCAGTTGGAGGCGGCGAACGCCGGAAGGCGAGCGCCGGGAGGTGTATGCGCATCGAGTCGGCGCGGAGTGGCGCTTTTACGTGCGCGAGAAGCGATACGACCGTTGGGAAGCGATGGACAAGCCGCCGCTGGAGGATTGGCTGGAATTGCTCGATGGCGTTCGACGGCGGATTCAGCGCCGGTTGCTTGCGCCCCAAGAAGAAAATCGCGTAAGAAAAGCCATCGCCGAATTGTTTCCCGGCCAAATCTGACATGCCCAAATCGCCTTTGATTTTAATCGGTCCAAGCTCCGAACAGCGCGGGGCGGAATTTTACGATTACTCGATCAGCCTTTCTCATGCGTATCTCGACGCGATCATTCGCGGCGGCGGAATCCCCGCTGTCATTTCCTGTTCGTCCGACCGGGCGGTGATTGCGGAATCGGTCGCGCGCGCGGACGGAGTTCTGCTGACCGGCGGCGACGATGTGCAGCCGAGTTTGTATCGGGCAGACCTGCCGGCGAATTTGAAGAAGACTCTCGGACGGCACGACCCGCGCCGCGACCTGGCTGAACTCCTCTTGATTGAAGAAGTGTTTCGGCAGCGCAAACCGCTCTTGGCGATTTGCCGCGGGATGCAGCTGTTAAACGTCGCGTTCGGCGGGACGCTCTTTGTGGATATCCAGACGGAAGTGCCGGGTGCGATCCGGCATAACCGGACTGACCGCAAAGATCAGCTCGTGCACCAGCTGCTTTTGGCCCCAGGCTCAATCCTGGCGGGAGTGTTTGGGCGCGAAAAAATCAACGTCAACAGCTCGCACCATCAAGCGGCGCACAAGCTCGGAAAACCGTTCCGGGCGGCTGCGGTCAGTCCGGATGGGATTGTCGAAGCGCTGGAATTAAAACTGGCAGACAGCCGCATGTTGCCGTATCTATTGGCGGTGCAGTTTCACCCGGAACGCTTGCTCGAGCGCTGTCCTGAGTTCGTCAAGTTGTTCGCCCATTTCACCGCCGCTTGCGCCCCTTAGCAGCCAGAACGAAATCTGTCGTATGAACGTTAAGATCATGATTGTGGACGACGAGGAGAGCATCCGATCTTTGTTGAACACTGTCCTGACGAAATCGAGTTATGAAGTCGTGGAGGTTCCCGACGGCGCAACATTGAAGGAAAAATTCTCCGGACCCGCTCCAGCGGTCGTCCTGCTCGATCTCAAGCTTCCCGACGCGGACGGTTTGGAGTTGCTGCCGCTCGTCAAAAAACAATGGCCGCGAACCGAGGTGATCATTCTCACGGGCCATGCGACGATCGACGCCGCGGTCACGGCGACCAAGTTGGGCGCTTACGATTTCCAGAAAAAGCCGTTCGACCATAAATCGCTCCTGCTTTCGGTCGAGCGCGCTCTCGAACACAAGCAACTGCAGGAGGAAACCAGTTCGCTCAGGCAGGCGCTCTCGACGATGAGCGGCGGCGCCTCGCCGATTTTTCAGAGCGCCGCGATGAAGAACATCGTTCGAACGGTCGAACGCGTCGCGCCGAGTGACGTTTCAATTTTGCTCACGGGCGAAAGCGGCACGGGCAAAGAAATCATCGCAGACCTTATTCATACGATGAGCCCGCGAGCGAAAGGGCCCTTCATCAAAATCAATTGCGCGGCGCTGCCTCGGGAATTAATCGAAAGCGAACTGTTCGGCGCGATCAAAGGCGCGTTTACCGGAGCGCAAGCGGATCGAGATGGACTTTTCCGCCAGGCTGACGGCGGGACGCTCTTGCTGGATGAAATCGCTGAAATGCCGACGGACACGCAATCGAAGCTGCTGCGGGTCCTGCAAGAGAAAGAATTCCGTCCGGTGGGCGGCCGGGTTTCGTACAAGACTGATTGCCGGATTATTGCGGCCACCAATCTTCCGATCGAAGAAGCGTTGCGCGAGGGCAAGCTCCGGGAAGATCTTTATTATCGGATCAGCGCCATCACCATTGGCATCCCCCCCTTGCGCGAACGCCGCGAGGACATTCTGCCGCTGGCCAACAGTTTCCTAAAACGGTTTGCCGCTCAGGCGGGCCGCGTGCTGGCCGGCTTTTCGCCTGAAGCCGCCGAGCAAATTCGCAAATTCGATTGGCCGGGAAATGTCAGGCAATTGCAAAACGAGATTCAACGGGCCGTGTTGCTGGCGGAAGGCTCGATGGTCGATCCGCAAGACCTTTCCATCAGCAATGCGCTGAAAAGCACCAGCGACGAGGAGTTGACCTTGCTCGAAGGCATCGAGCGGAACACGATTATTCAACTGCTGAAAGAAACCGGGGGGAACAAACTGGAAACCGCGCGCCGGTTGGGGATCGGGCGACAGACGCTTTACAACAAGATCAAAGCGTATCGCATCGAGGTGTAAAGCGGCGTTTTAAAAAACCGTCGCCGCCAGGGGATTCAGCTCAGCTTTGGCGCAATGCCTTGGCTGCAGCGTAAACGCTGCGTTCCGGACAGCCTCCAAGACTACGAAGGGACAACTTTCACGTGCGCGGGCGCCGGCAGAACGGTGTCGATGAGGGCGGGCAGCGACGCTTCGAATTCTTTCCAAATTTCGTGCAGGTCGGCTGCGGCCAGATTGAGCGAAGCCGCCGCGGCCGAGATCAGATGATACAACGTCTGCTGCGAATAATGGAGCAAGCCTTGCCGGAGCGGCAGCGAATAAACGGCCAGGGTCATGCCGTAGACCAGCGTGTGCCATGCGACCGCACGGCCTTCTTCGACGGCTTGGAGGTAGCGCTGCACGGTCCGCTGGTCGCGCAAAGGACGGAGGCGTTCGAGTTGGGTCTGGCCGATGTGGCGGCTCGCATTGGCGAAAGGGGTTAACCCGGGCTCGCGGCCCAAGCGCGCGTCGAGCAATAGAAGGTCGCGCGTTCGGCCCGAGTTGGTCATTTCATATGCTTCCAGGATGCTGGGCAGCTCGTAGCGGAGAAGAAGTTGTTCCCGAAAATGGAGGAGAAACGATCGCAACGATTCCTCGTCGCGCACGCGCGCTGAACATTCCCAATTTGTATGCCACGACTCGATCAAAGCGCCCGAACCCAGCTGCTCGGCCAACGCGCTGAAGTCGCTCAGCACCGTGTCCATGCTGATGGCAGTTTCCGCGGATTTTTTTACGGTGTTGCTCACGAGCTTCAAACGGCTGAATCAATCCACTCTGATTGCCTGAAACTATACCAAGGCGTTGCGCTCTGCCAGAATGAAAAGGTTTTACGGGAAATTTTTAGCGCGCGGAAAAAGCAAGAGAAGCTTGACAGCCTTTCACGCAGCTCCGCAGCGACTGGAGCGATCTGACCCTTTCCTCGCTCGACCAGCTCTGGGTCGATGGATTCGAAGAAAGAAAGAAGAGCAGCATCAAGAGCGAGAGCATGAGCCAGATCGGGTTCAATGCGCCCATGCGTCGCAATAATGTTCCAACCAAGTGCGGCTGTGATTCGCGTCCGGAACGCAGCGTTCACGCTGCAGCCAAGGCATTACACCAAATGTCTCAAAGGGGGATTCGGCCACCTCCACCGCCCCCGTGATCTCAGTCAAGGTGGATTCGGCTGAGCAGATCAAACTGCGCCCCATGAGCCCCAGGAAACCTTCAACACGCCGGCAGTTTCTCGCTTCCACCAGCGCAGCACTGCTTGGATCCCAAACTCTCTCGAGCAGCCCCGCCGCCGTCGCGGCAGTTCCGAAAGCCGCCGCCCGCGCGGTCTTGGATCGAGTCGATGTTCTTGTGGTGGGAGGAGGTCCAGCGGGCATTGGCGCCGCTCTGGGCGCCGCCCGGCGCGGCGCAAAAACGTTGCTGATCGAGAATCACGCGTTCTTCGGCGGGGTGGCGGCGTGGTGTCTGGGCATGCCGATGAACCAAATCCGGCCCGCTGGCAAACCCCGTTCTGCGGTTCACGAACTGCTGATCGAAAAGCTCACGGCCCTCGGCAAACAAGCCGTGCGTTTCGGGCAGCACGAACTTTTCTGCAATGTGGATTACTTGAAAGTGGCAGCTTTCGATGCGTTGGACGCCGCGGGCTGCCGGTATCTCGTATCGGTTCGCGCAGTTGACGCGCTGGCGCAGGGCGATCGCGTCACGGGCGTCGTGTTGGCGACGAAAAATGGGCTGGCGGAAATTCACGCCAAAATTGTCGTCGATTGCACTGGCGATGCCGACGTGGCGTTCTTCGCCGGCGCCGAGACGATGAAAGAGGAGGGCAATCTCTCGCCGATGACGCTCTGTTTGAATCTGACGAACGTCCGGCGGGAACAGCTTTTGAAAGCGAACATGCGCGAGGTGGTTCGGCAGGCGCGAGGCAAGTACCCGTTGATTCCGGAGGGCTGGGGATTGAGTTCGGTGGCCAATAGCAAGAGTTGTTATTTCATTAACCATTCAGGAACCAAGGCGCTCGGCCAATTCGATCCGACGGATCCGGCCCAGCGCACGTCCGCTGAAGTGTTGAGCCGGCGGCAAGCGGTGCAGATGGTCGAAGCCATGCGCGAATTCGGCGGTGAAGCGCTCGGGGATATCGAGTTGATCGGCACGGGACCTCAGTTGGGCATTCGCGAAACTCGCCGCGTCAAAGGTGTGTATGTGCTAACCGAGGCGGACGCATTGGAAGGCCGTCGGTTCGACGATGCCATCGCGTGGCGAAGCGGGTTCCTGGACATCGGTTTTGTGCGATTCGAAAAGATGAAAATCCACGACGTGCCTTATCGCGCCATCGTGCCCGAGCGGCTGGATGGATTACTGATGGCGGGGCGCTGCATTTCAGCGACGCACGTGGCGGCGGCCGCGGGAAAGAGCATGGGAAATTGCATGGCGACCGGGCACGCGGCTGGGCTTGCCGCAGCGGCTTGTGCGCGCAAGAAGCGATTGCCTCGTGAGCTGAACGTTCGGGAGCTTCAGGAACTGTTGCGGGCTGACCAGGTGAATCTGGAAATGACCGAGCGCGATCAAAGTTGGCTCAAGAGCTGACCGCGTAGCGCAGACAATCTTGTCTGCGGGTGCAGCGAGCTTTCCAGTTCAACCTTCTTTGACGTTTATCAACAAGCGCCGAACTAATCCCGAACAATCCTTGCGACCCCGCTTCCTCTCGTCTTTAACTCAACGGCGATCAGACGGCGTGGCGGAACTTTCTCGAGTCTTCTGGAAATCTCCTCTTTGGCCCGCGGTTAACGCAGCACCTGCGCGTATTCGGAGTGATTATGAAAAAACTGTCGATGCCCAGCTGGGTTCTCCTAGCGGTTATGGCGTGTGCTCCCAGCCTGCCGGCGCGAGCCGCCGCCACACAAAAAATCGGACTGCGCTACCTGACTTCTGTGCGCGCAACGGAAATCAGTTCGGGGCAAAACGCCGTTGCCAGCGGCAACACTGCGTTTCTGGCCGCGGGCGCAAACGGGCTTGAAATCTTCGATGTCACCGATCGCGTCAACGCACGGTTCGTTGGGAGCGTGAGCCGTTCCGCACTGGGCGGGTTCTCCGCCTTTGACGTTCAAATCAGCGGGAATCTCGCATGCGTCGCAACAGGCGAAGGGTTGCAAATCGTCGACATTAGCGACCTGGCAAACCCGAAAGCGCTCGGGAAGTATCGCACGAGTGGGAACGCCATGACCCTTGCGATCGCTGGCCACAACGTCTTCATTCCCGCGGGCGATGCTGGATTCAAAATCATCGACATCACCGATCCAAAAAACACCTCCTTGGCTGGCAGCTACCCGCGCTCGTTAGTGGACGCTCCGCTTTACGCGTCGGACCTCCGGGTGAAAGGGGATTACGCATTCGTGGCGGCTGGAGATGAGGGGCTCGTTGTTTTTCGAATCAGCAACCTCGACAACATCACCGCGGTGGCGAAGCTATCTCTCGGGAGTGGGGCATTCGCAATCGATCTGGCGGGCTCGACCGTTTGCGTCGCGGGAGGGAGCGGTCATTTTTGGACGATCGACATCAGCGCTCCGACGCAACCAAAGCTGCTGGGGAGTTATCTTGCGCCGGGCGCTGATTCCGCAGTCGCTTGGAAATTGCAAGTGACGGGGAATTTTGCGTTTGTCGCGGCGGGCCAAGGGGGCGTTCAAGTTATCGATCTGAGTGACCTGACCAAACCTACAGCCGCCGGGGGCTTCGGGACGTTCGATGAAGTGCAGGGAATTTTCATCGCGAACAATTTAGCCATTGTTGGGGATGGGAACGCGGGATTTCGGTTGTTCGAGGTGGTCCCCGGGCCGGTGTCGCTGCCGGTGATCCTGGAGCAACCTGAAAGCATTCGCGTGCCGCAGGGAACTCCAGCCCAGTTCTCCGTGCAAGCGAGCGCGGAGAGCGCCTTAGCGTATCAATGGTTATTCAAAACGGCGCCGCTTCAGGGCGCGAACAGCGCCACGTTCACTCTTGACCAAGCTTGGCCGGCCCAGGACGGAGCGTATGCGGTCGTAGTGTCCAGCACGGGAGGATCAGTTCTGAGCAGTGCGGCAGATTTAAAAGCAGTGCATCCGCCGGTCATCGGGACGCCGCCGGCCAATCAACGATTGGTGGAAGGCGAGACGTTGTCGCTGCAAGTGACGGCGAACACGGACGGTCCAGGCGAATACCAATGGCTCAAGGAAGGCGCAAACATTCCCGGCGCGACGAACAGTTCGTTCCGGGTGGAGAACCTTTCATCAGCCAATGCCGGGAATTACGCGGTGATCGTCAGCAATATTGCCGGCGCGGTTACGAGTGCGAGCGGAACAGTGCAGGTCTTGCCGAAAGTCGTTCTGAAGGAAATTTCCAAATGGCCCGAAGTCATCAAAAACGAAAACGTCTGGGACGTGCAGGTGGCGGGAAGGCTGGCGTTTTTGGCAGCCGGTCCGGCCGGGTTGCTGATCCTTGACGTGGCGGACCCAGCCAAGCCAGTTCAGATCGGAGCGCTTGCGACGAAGGGTTACAGTTACGGCCTCGACGTCAAAAGTCCCTATGTCTATCTCGCCGACGGGCTCAATGGTGGATTAGCCGTGGTCGACGTGCGGGATCCGAAGAACCCAGTGCGGCTGATTCGCGTCACCACCGGCACAGAAGTTCGCGACGTGAAAGTGGTCGGAAATCTGGCGTATGTGGCCGCTGGAGAAGGCGGCCTTGTCATCGTGGATGTGACGGATCCGGCCAATCCGCAGCTCGTTTCGAACGAACAAACGCCGATGAACGCCCGAGCGATCGATGTCGCGGGAGATCTGGCGTGTGTGGCCGAATGGGATTGGGGAATGACCATCTACAACGTCAGCAACCCAGCCAAGCCAGTTGTCGAAGACACGATGCGACCCTCGCTTTTCAATCTCGGCTTTAGCGTTTATGCGGTCCAGATCGTGGGCAAGTCCGCGTATGCTGGCATCGCTTACGATGGGTTCGAAATTTACGATTTGAGCAATCCACACGCTCCGACATCCGAAAGCGTCTTTGACACGCCGGGATTCGCTGAGGGCGTGCACGTCGATGGCGACCATGTCTTCATCGGTGATGCGTCGAGCGGCGTGCAAGTCATCGATGTCGGCGATCTCGACCGGCCCCGTCGGGTTGGCAGTTGGGATACCGCAGGAGAAGCTGGGGCGATCGATCTGAGCAATGGTTTCGCGTTCGTCGCGGATGGTTCGAAAGGACTGGTGATTTTGTCGGTTAGCTCGAACTCACAAACCACACAGCCATTCCAACTCGAATGTGCGGCGGATAGCAGCGCGGGCCAAATTCGGCTGCGCGTCCCGGCGAGCGCGGCGGGAGGACCGGTCGTGCTGCACGCATCAACCGATCTGACGCGCTGGGCTCCTGTCGCGACGAATAGCGTCGCAGTCGGTGGGTTCGTGGAATTCGTTCAACAACCCGGGCTTGAGGCACCGGTTATGTTTTATCGGGCGGCTCGTTGATCTTTGGGAGAATCTGCTTTGCCCTTTCCGTGAACCTTGCAGCTCGCGAGGGCGCTCCGCGCCCGTTTTGATCCAGGCGGAGCCTGGCTCGCCCCACCTGCGCCGCCTCAGTGCAACCAACTCATCCGGTGGGGCGAGGCTACTGACGAGCCGCCAAGGAGCATGCGGCGACCAGAGCTCGCGTTTTCCTTTTACACGCCCGCTTTTCGTCTATACTCGGCAGACGTGCGCCCCCGTTATTTCATCCTCCTCTCTTTTCTCACCGCGTTCGCAGCCGCCGCAGAGACGCGGCTCAGCTCGCTCGAACGCCTAAAACCAGAGCACCTCAAAGCCACGCATGAAGCGAGGCTCGCTTTTCAGCGCGATCGGATCTCGCTCCCGAACCTTGGTGTTTACCAGGATTTCCGCGCCGTCATTCACGTTCACGCCGAAGACGCCCCTCACACCAAAGGAACGCGCCCTGAAGTTCTGCAAGCCGCCCAAAAAGCCGGCGTGCAGGTGGTGATGTTCACCGATCACGGAGGACCGAAGCCGGAGACGTGGCGCGGGCTGCGTGATGGCATTTTGTTTTTTGCCGGCGAAGAAAATGGCGGGGCGGGCTTGCTCCGGTTTCCTGCGGAAAGTCCCGGTGAAACTGAATTTCGTTTTCTCTCTCACATCGAGGAGCGATACGACGCGCCGAGCGAAGGGTTCGCCGGGATGGAAATCTGCAACCGGCACACCGACGCCAAACTCGACACCGGCTTGCAGATCTTTTTGGCCGGCGCCCTCGCGAATGGTTCCCTCTGGTCGAACGTGGTCGAGAATTTCCAAAAGTACCCGGACGAATTCTTTGGGGCAGGCTGCGATTACCGCGCCGAGATCGTGGCGAAATGGGACAAAGAAGCGCAAAAGCAACATTTCACCGGCATCGGAGCGAACGATTCACATCAGAATCAGATTTTCAAGGGAGTGACGTTCGACCCGTACGAGGTCAGCTTTCGAAATCTCAGCACACACATCCTGGCCCGCGAACTGACCGAACATTCGATTCGCGAGTCGCTGCGCGAAGGGCGCGCTTATGTTTCCCATGACTGGTTGTGCGACCCGACCGGCTTTGCCTTTGGCGCGGCGAACAATCTAGGCGTGTTCACCATGGGCGATTCAGTCCCGTTGCTCGGCACGACGCGAGTGGTGGCCCTCACACCGCTCGCCGCACATTTGAAGCTTTTTCACAATGGGACGCTGGCGGAAGAACGCGTGGGAACGAATCTCACGTTCACGGCGAAGGCATCTGGCGCGTATCGTTTGGAAGCGTGGCTCACGGTCGATGGCGAGGAACGCCCTTGGATTTATTCGAACCCGGTTTACTTGCGCGTGCCGGCGCTGGCGGAACTGATGCTTCCGTCGAATGAATTGGCGGAGAATGTCGAGGCCAAACGAAACATCACGTATGTCGACGGAGCGCCTGACGACGCTGGAAAACATCAGCTGGACATTTACATTCCGCGCGGCGCCGAGCGGGCGCCAGTCTTCTTTTTTATTCATGGGGGCGCGTGGAAATCGGGCGATCGCTCGCAATACCCGGCCGTGGCGAACCGCTTTGCGAAAGAGGGAATTATCACGGTGGTCCCAAGTTACCGGCTTGCCCCGAAACATCCGCACCCTGCGCAAATCGAGGATGTCGCAGCCGCCTTCGCGTGGGTGGCGCGGCACATTGCGGAATTTCATGGGGATCCGCGCCAGATTTACGTGGGCGGGCATTCAGCCGGCGGCCATTTGGCAGCGCTGCTGACCTTGAACGAATCTTACCTGAAAAAGCACGGGCTCGCCCGCAGCGACATTCGCGGCGCCATCGCCTTGAGCGGCGTTTATAATTTGGCTTGGGGAGACACGGCTTCATCTGTTTTCGGTTCGCAGCTCGCGACTCGCCGCGAGGCCTCGCCTTTTTTCTACGTCAGCACGCCGGCGCCGCCTTTTCTGGTCAGTTACTGTCAGTGGGACTACCTGACGTTGCCGGCGCAAGCGCGGCAGTTTTATGGCGCACTGCGAAAATCCGGCATCGAAGCCGAGTTGGTTTACGTGCCGGGCGAAAGCCACATCTCAGAAATGGTCCACGTCCCGAAGCCGAATGACCCGACCGCGCTCGCGATTGTGAAATTCATCCGAGGAAACGGGAAAGTTCAAAACGCGACGAATTGACCGCCCGCCGAAGCAACTACATTTGAAACAAACTCGAAGTTGAAATGGAAGGAGTTCGTCATGCACAAAATAATGCTCGGTGTGTTGTCCATCTTGCTCGTCGCTGCCGTCGTGATGGTGGCATTGGATCAAACTAAACTCGCACAGTTGAAAGCGGAGAACCAACAACTCCGCGCCAAAACCGAAACGGCTGCGGCCATGACGAAAGAGATGGGCCGCTTGCGCAAGGTCGAAGTTGATCAAAAAGAATTGAACCGCCTGCGCGACTCTGAAAAAGCTTTACTGTCGGAAACCGCGAAATTGCGCGCCCGAGTCAGCAGCACCAAGGAGACGGTGGCGGAATCAGCCCAGCTTCGAGCTGACCTGAGCAAGATGAAAGAAGCCGCCGCCGCTGGGGACGGCACCAACCAATTTTCGGGCGCGATGGGCGACATGGTGAAAGGAATCGTCGAGCAGCAGATGATGGGTCAGGTCGCGCGGATGAAAGCGAAATTGAATCTGACGCCGGACCAGGAGAAAGCTGTCCGCGAGATTCTCATGAAGCAAGCCGAACGGGGCACTCAAGCGGCGCAGAAGATGTTCTCGGGAAAAATGACGCAAGACGAGATGTCGCAATTGGCGAAAGGCGCTGCGGACCCGGAAAAACAGATCAAAGACCTTTTGTCGCCCGAGCAATTGTCGGCTTACCAGGATTACAAAAAGGACGAACTGACGTCCAACGCCCGCCTCGCGGCCAACGCCGAGATGTTGCAGATGCAAAATCTGGTCGGCCTCACGCAAGAGCAGCAGGACAAAGTTTTTCCGGTGCTGTATGACGCCTTAATGAAGCAGATGGATCCGGAATTGAACAAAAAGATGGTGCAGGACGGAAATTTCGCCGCGCGATTGGACGACATGCTCCAAGCCAAATTGAAAGCGATGGATGGGATTCTGACCCCGGAACAGATCGAGAGCTACCGCAAGTTCCAAGAAACTCAGATGAAAATGATTCAGAAATTTATGCCGCCCGCAACGACTCCGCCCGAGCCGCCAAGGCCAATCCAGGAAGTAAGCCCGCCTCCGAGATAGCGCGGCTAGCTTCTTGTGCTGGCGCCGCTCTCCCTGCCCTGCGTCGGTGCATCGATTACGTTGAAGGGCGCGGGGAGAAGGAAGAAGGGCACTGCCATTGAATTAAGAAATGCACCCGCTTTGTCTTCTCCCTCTCCGCCACTCCTGGAGGAGAGGGCTGGGGAGAGGAGGTCGATTCTCGTGGGATTCCCTCTCCATGAACCTGAGCCCCTCACTCTAACCCCGCGTGATTTGAGAAGTGCAATGGAACACGGGGGGAGACGAAAGGGAGAGGGTGCCAATAGTTGGGCAACGATCTATAGCTTCATTTCTGGCGGTTTGATGTTCCTCCATTGCGAACTGCCGGGTCCCACTTGCGCTCCCACAGCGCAAAATCCCGGGCCACGCGTTCGCCCCAGCTCCCGTGCCACGCGTAGCCATTCCGGCGCTCCGCCTCAATCTCCGCCAGCGTGTATTTTTTCACCCCGTCCCGGCCGGAAAAGATCGGACGGTTGCTGCCTATTTCGTAGAACCGCGCCCATAAAGGGCGAGCGTTCTTGTCAGGCACAACGACTTTGTCCCCGTTCACCCGGGTTTGAGCCAGACCGGTCAGTTTGGCGGATTCGAACCAAGCCGCGCCGGCTCGAATGGCGGCGGCGATTTCCGGGCTGGGTCCATCAAGGCTCATGAGCAGGTGGAGAATGCCAGCGCTTTCGGCCCCGCTCAACGAGACGAGCTCGAATGTCCGCGCCGGCCGTGGTTGGAGGGTTGCCTCGTCATGTTGTGCGCACCAGACCGTCAGTTTGCCGTCGACTTTCACCTGGCACTTTAAGATGCAATCGATCCCTCGCTTGAAGCTGGTTTCGCAGGCGCGCCGCCGAGTTGCGTCGACGAACTCATATTCGGGCTTGTTCGCAACTTCTCGGAGAAGCTCCATCAGCCTGACCATGGCGTCGTCATTGAAGGTGATGTGCCGGTGGTACCCTGCGCCCGGCGGATACGACTGCGGCCAACCGCCGGTCGGATACTGTGCTTGCAGGATGTGATCGAGCCCTCTCATGAAGGCATCGCGATAACGAGCTTCGCCAGTCGCCCGGAAAGCCCGCGCCAGAAAGCGCAGTTCGCCAGTTGTCGCGCCGTTATCGAACGTGCCCCGGATCGTCCGCTTGTCTCCTTCAAGCTTCTCTTGGGTCGTGTCGAGATTCTTTGGCCAGCTGCCCAGCGGCGATTGCCAGGAAAGGATAGAATCAGCCACGCGGCGGCCTTCCGCGCTACGGAACCAATCGTCCTGTTTCGAGGCGTAACCCGGCCAATCGGCCGAGCGTCCTGAAACGGAGGCGAGTTGAAAAAGGGCGGCGGCGAGCCAGACGGTTTTCTTATCGACCCAGCAAAAGCTCGAACGGCCAGAAAAGGAGAAAAGTGAGTGGTGGATTATTACGCTCGCCAGATTCATGTGCATTCGTGGAGTTCGACTGTTTCGTGGTCCCCGCCGGAGCGTCGCCGCGCGATTTCGTATTTCCGGGCGGTTGTGGAATATTGATTCCGTTCTCGAAATTTTCGAGCTATAAACACACGGGCTTTGTGATCACGCAGGAACATATCTCCGCTGCCACGCCCATGGGCGCCAATCTCGTTGGTGATGGCGCCACCTTCAAAACCTGGGCGCCCCGAGCGACCGCCGTTTATCTCCTGGGCCCATTCAATAACTGGAGCGTCTCGAACAAATGGAAACTGGCGCCGCGGGATGGCGGTCATTGGGCCGGGTTCGCCAAGCATGTCTCCGCGAACACCGAGTACCTGTTTCACGTTGAAGGGGCCGGCGGCAAACATGACAAGCGCGATCCTTACGCACGCGAACTGACGCTCCATCCCGCCTTCCCATCGTGCCGGTGCATCGTCAAAAACCCGGGCGCATTCCCATGGCATGACCGCGATTTCATTCCGCCGGAATGGCGGGATTTGATCATTTACCAACTGCACGTCGGCACCTTTTCGATTTCAGCCAATCAGTTCGCAGGAAAATTCCTCAACGTGATCGAGAAGATTCCTTATCTGGCAGCGCTCGGAGTCACCGCGATTGAACCGCTGCCGATCGATGAATTTCCAACGGAATTCAGCTTGGGCTACAACGGCACGGACTATTTTTCGCCCGAAGGAGATTATGCGGTCGGTGATGAGACAGTGCTGGAAGCGCATCGGGCGTCGATCAATCAAATACTCCAGGACAAGGGAATTTCTTCCATTTACAGCAAAGAGAATCTGACCGGGCCGGCCAACCAGCTGAAGGCGCTGATTGACGTTTGCCATGTCTACGGCATCGCGGTCATTTTGGATTTGGTCTACAACCACGCCGGCGGCGGGTTCGACGAAAACAGTCTCTATTTTTTCGACGAGCACATCCGCGGGGACAACAACAACAGCCTTTATTTCACGGACCAAGGATGGGCAGGCGGGTTGGTGTTTGCCTACTGGAACAAAGAGGTCCGTGAGTACCTGATCCGCAATTCGATTTACTACCTGCAAGAGTGCCACGTTGACGGGTTTCGTTTCGATGAAGTCAGCGTCATCGACCGGTTTGGCGGCTGGCATTTCTGCCAGGAACTCACGGACAGGTTGCGTGCGACCAAACCGAGCGCCATCGCGATCGCGGAATACTGGCCGGTCAACGATTATGTGATTCGAAATGCGGCGGACCAAGGAGCGGGATTCGACGCGACGTGGCACGATGGATTGCGCGGGGCGATTCGAACGGTGATCGGTCAAGCGGCGGCCGGCGCGGGCGCCTTCGTCGATTTCGATTCGTTGGCCAACAGCTTGCAGATCCCATTCGGCAATGGTTGGCGCGCGGTCCAGCACGTCGAAAATCACGACATCATCAAGCTCGGAGAACAGCCAAGGATTCCACAATTGGCCGACCGAAGCAACCCGCGCTCGTGGCACGCCCGGAGTCGATCGCGCGTGGCGACCGGTTTGCTGCTGACGGCGCCGGGAATTCCGTTGTTGTTCATGGGCCAGGAATTTCTTGAGGACAAACAATGGAGCGATAACCCGCAAGGGAGCACGCTGATTTGGTGGGGAGGGCTGGACCAGGACAAAGCGATGGTGGATCACTTGCGGTTCACGCAGGATTTGGTTCAGTTGCGCCGGCGGCAACCGGCGCTTTGCTCAGACCGGATTCACGTGTTTCATCAACACAACGTCAATCGGGTGCTGGCGTTCCATCGTTGGATCGAAGGCCAGGGGCGCGATGTGGTGGTGGTAGTCTCGCTGAGCGAAAGCACTTATTGGGAGTATTGGCTCGGATTCCCGCGCGGCGGCCACTGGTTCGAAAATTTTAACAGCGATGTTTACGATAATTGGGTCAATCCGCTGGTCGCTGGCAACGGGGAAAGCATCGAAGCGAACGGGAGCGGGATGCATGGATTCGAGCATTCCGCGCGCATTGTGATTCCGGCGAATTCGATCCTGGTCTTCGGAGTGGAGCCTTAGTCAGGATGTGCTGCGGCGTTGCCGCTGAACTCGGTGACAGCTCCAGGCAACCCATACCAATAAGTTGCAACCGCGTAATCCATTTGTGTTTCCTTCCAATGCCAGATTTCCAGGTCGACTTTCAATTTCGCGCGAAACGGAATCGCGTCGAGGTTTCGGGTGCGGGTGTTCGTGGTGTTCCCTTGATTGCCGGGGCCATCGGCGCGGGGTTGGGCGCTGAAGGGGCCGTCAAACCGGGTCGGATTTCCATAGGAATATCCGTAATAATCTTCGGATCCCGTGCCGAAATGGGAAGGGAACGATTCGCGGTCGACCCAGATTTTCTCGTCTCCTTCGCCCCACCAATCCTTCACCGGATTAAACAACGCGAGCGTGTCGCCCGCATAAACTCCTTGGCCTTTTACGGTGATATAATTCCAATCGCGGAATGGGCGTGTCGGGATCGATTCCCGGCGCCAGTCCGAATGGAAGTGCATCGACAGCTGGTCCCAATTCCAAGGACCCGTTCGCGCCGACACCTTTGCCTGGATGGGAAGATCGCTCTCATTCCGCAGCGTGATCCGTCCCGACTTGCGATAGGGCATCACCCAGCGGCAGGTCATCGAGCCTTCTTTCGCCACGGTGCGATACCAACTCGTGTATGGGTTAAGCCCGAGACCGCTGCCAAAGAAATCTCCCACCGGGCATCGTGCGGTCTTGACACCGTCAAACTCGCATTCGATGAAACAGCCGCGTAGCGCCTTTTCAGGATCCGCGCCGTCCACTTTCAGCTCGATCCAGCGCACCGCAGCTGGACCCGAGGCCAGCCTCAGCTTCTTTTCTTTTTGCGGAGCAATCGTCCCTGCCAACGCAAGCAGTTTGCCGGAGGAAAAATTCGGCGGCTCACCTAAAGCTTTTTGGACTTCCAGGACGGTCCGCTGTTCGTGTTCGAGCTGGCTTTTTCGAAACGTTTCAACGCGCGTGCCAGGGGGGTAAAGCCGATACTCGATGTTGTACCAGCGCATATCTTCCCCCTTTTTCGTTTCCCGCCAGTTCGGCCCGTCCCAAGTGATCTTGCAATGTTTGGCGAAGGGCAGCGGCAGAAACAAATTCATCCCGCCCGATGCGCCGGGCGGGCCGTGTGCGTTCTCGATCGCCAACGGTTTTCCGACCAACGCCCCGCCAATTAAAATCGATCGCGCATCGCCTTCGATTTCCGGGTTGGGCTCGTTGTCAAAATAAAATCGAAGCGTCCCTTTCGGCAGCATGCCGCCCCACCACTGGCGCACCACGCAGCCCGGCCCTTCGGCATCCATCAAAACCCATTCGCGCCGGCCATTCCGATTTTCCTCGCGGATGAATTGGCTCCAATCCTCATTGGCAAACCAGCCTTTCTCGTCGGCGGGAGTTTTCGAACGCCGATCGTAGCTGCTCGCATGGTGAGAGGTATAAGCCGGCCAGCGCGCGACTGCGTCGAAGCTGATCATCTCGCGCAACAAGGAACATAAATCGATCGGCGCTGACAGACCCGAACCGCGAGCCGGCGCCGAAAAAGCCGTACGAATCTGCCCAAGACCCGTTCCCAGCAAACGCCGGGCGATTTTATCGAGATCCTCTTCGGATCCCTGCAAATGGATCGTCCGGTGAGTGTGGCTCGTGGATTGACCGGGGGCGAGAGCAGCCGCTGGCGAAGACGATTCGAGCTCGTAAAACGGTCCAAGCGGTTTGGCCCCGGGGGCGGGTGGGCCGTCGTTGTAGCTGTTGGCGGCATCGCCATCGAACGGGAGTTTCTGCATTTCCCATTTCGAGTTGACGTAGTTTGTTTCACCGGCGCGGAGGCCGAATTGGACGATGGTTAGAATTTTATTTTTTGCGTCGTAACTCCCCAAAATTCCGCGCGACCGGCGAGGGTTGATGCCGATTTTGCTGCGATATTTCCCATCCGCTTTGAAATAGACCACGTCGTCTTTGACGACCAGCCGGCCCCCCGGCACTTCGCCGAAATAATCTGAATTCACTGGCCGGCCGAGCGTTTCCTCGGATCCGTGGCGGATTGGAATGACGACGGTGGTTTCAGGTGAAGGAATGAACTGGCCCAAAATCCAGGCCGACAGCAGGCCAGTGGCGGGCTGCCATGCTTGCTTCCCAGCGTTGCGGATTTGATTCATTGATTCGAATCCGACGGTTTTCACATTCTTCAGCGGCATCAAATCAAGACGCTGCCATGTTTGCTTCGCGGAAAGCAGCCGCACCTTGCGATTGAGCGAGACGTCAAAGCGCGTTCCGGAATAATTCGTCAGGGCAAAGGTGTGCGCGAACTCGGCGGAATCGAAGGACTGGCTTACGAGTTGGTAAGGTTCGGTGTCGAATGGGGCCGGCGTGTGCCAATGCTCCAAATCGAACGGAGCGCCTTTCTCGAAAAAAATCGAGAATTGCCCGCCTTCTGGTCCCATCCAAAAGCGGTCTTCGCCGCCGAACACATTAATGTGAGGCAGAAATTTACCGGCCGAAATCAGTTCCCGGTTGAGCCAGCCGAAGCTGAAGCCGTCCGCGCCATCGGCGGCGCTCGTCAGCACGCGTCCTTGCCAGCGCGGCGCGAGCGCGACTTGAGCGTGGCCCGTCGCATCCGAGAGCACCACGACATCGGTGTGCGCACGGAGGAATTCGACGTCATCTCGGAACGTCGCCGCGGAGCAAAGATGCGCGCCTGTCGAAATAATCACGAGCAGAGACGCTCGGAACACATTAAAGCGAAAAGTTAAACGCCTCATGAGCCACTCTGAGTTTGGGCCATCCAATCCGGAGCGGTTTGAATCTTCAAGTTCAAACTCGGATTTGGCAAATGTGGCAAACGTTCTGACGGGCGGAATAAAGTTGCAGATCGGACCCAGGGTGGTGAAAATGCGCCCGGCTGGTGATTTGGCTTTTTTGTTTTTCGTCTCTGCCGGGTGGCCGAGTCAAACAAACTTACCAACACTTTCTGCATTTTGCTGTGGGACTGGTGGTGGATGACTCGTGTTCACCATTCAACACAGGAAAATAAATTCAATTGTAGGCTATGATTGTTGAACTTCGGGTATTGTTCGTCACGTTTCCAGGCTCGAAAGCCTATGAATCTCGGGGCTGTGTCTCTAGAGCGGGCTGCTTCTCTCTATAGCGCTCTCCCTTTGTCTTTAATTTCATCATCCTTGCCGCGCCTTGGCCAATAATGCATTCGGCGCCCTGAGGATGGAAAACGATTTTGCACTAACGAGCAAATGCCCCTCAGATGGCGCCCGCTACAAATGCCATGTCAAGGGGATGCCTAAGCGTGGCAACATTCAATTTGAAATGAAGAACCGATAGCATGAACGAAACAGCGGAACAGGATGGAAATAACACTATGGCTGCCCCAGCCTGGCCGGCTAATCAGACTGTCGACCAGGACTGCAGCGCCGCATTCAAGATCGATCGAAGCGCGAATGCGATAGCCGAGGCTTCTCGAGACTTTGGGCGGCTGATCTCAGGCCGGGCCGAAGGAGTCATTGCCATAGCGACGCCAGATGAGCTGGTCCGGGTCATCCGACATGCGAATTCCACGGGCCTTTCATTAACGGCATGCGGCACGCGATCGAGCTGTGGCGGCCAGTCTTTGCCCAACGGCGGGCTGTCGCTCGATATGAGACGCATGACCGCTCTCGGGCCCGTGGATCTGCAGAACGCTACAATTGAATGCGAGTCCGGCGCCACTCTCCGCTCCATCAGCGAAGCGACCCTGCGGCATAACATGTTGCCCAATATCCTTTCCTTCAACTTGGACATCACCCTCGGCGGGGTTTTGTCCGCAGGCGGTTTCGGCGCGAATTGCCACCGATTTGGGCCCATGGTGGCAAATGTCAAGGCTTTGGATGTTGTGACAGGTGAGGGGCAACAAGTCCATTGTTCGCCGGAACGGGAAGCTCGTTTGTTCAATGCTGTGCTCGGTGGCCTGGGTCATTGTGGTGTCATCGCCCGAGCGACCTTGGCCTTGCGTCCAGTGAAGCGGAAAGTGCGCATCTGGTCCTTGCTTTACCACCGCCACGAGGATTGGCTGGATGACCAGGAACTCTTAACTCGATCGAGTCGTTGCGACTATATGCAAGGATTCTTTTGGGCGGGACCCCAACTGCTCCGACATACCGCAACAGGCTTCTACCCCAAAGGGCAATGGCTTTACGGCTTGTCCATCGCAAGTGAGTATGACGGCCAAGCGCCCGATGATGATTGGCTGCTCGCGCAGCTGAAGCCATCAGGTGTGCTCGCCGTCGACGATGCCGACACGGTCCAGTTCATCGACCTTTACCGGGAGCGTTTTGTCCAGATGCGCCGCACCCACGCATGGCAGCGGCGTCATCCTTGGATAGATTGCTTGCTAGCGCCCGAAGTCCTTCGAGAATTGTTGCCGGAAGTTCTAGAAAAGCTTCCTCGAGCGGCTGGAGATGGCCACCGGCTAGCTTGGTTTCCGACCGAAAACTTACCTGGACTCTTTTCCGTGCCGGCGGGCGACTGGGCTGTCGCTTTTGCCGTCCTGCCCACGAGCATTGAAGAATCCGTTTACGAGGAAACGCTGGCTGCCTTGGACGAGGTGCGCCGCAGGCTCTGGGACGCGGGGGGCAAGGCTTATCTCGTGGGCTGGTTCGGTCCTATGAACGATGCTGCCTGGCGGCGGCATTATGGCGAGCGCTACGAGGCGTGGATTGCCGCCAAAAAGCAGTACGATCCACGGCGAGTCCTCCATTCAATGGCCTTTAGCAATTAGGATCCCTATGACCATGGCGACAAGATGGCGGTTCAACCAAATAACGAAGCAGCGGCATGATGAAAGTTGATTTCGTTGTGGTCGGCGGCGGCATCACCGGGGCTTGTGCTGCGTATCACCTCGCTAAAAGCGGGTCCGATGTGCTCCTCATCGAAAGAGATGAACTAGCCCCTGACGCCCCCATCTCCAGTTCCGGTGAATACGCCAAAGCATATCGCACGGCTTACGGCAAGGACCGGGGCATGACTCGCTTGTGCATGGAATCCTTTAAACACTGGCAACGTTTTGAACGCGAAACCGGAATAGAATTATTCGTGCCTTCTGGCATGCTCGTCTTCGGAGCGGATCGGGCGGAAACCTTGACCAAATGGGCAAATCCTAAGAACGCGCGGTTTGCCATGGATAGCGCCGCCGTTCTCAAAGAGGAAGGTTTGAGCCACGAGCTATTGAGCAAAAGAGAAGTCGTGGAACGTTATCCCCAAATCTCCGCCAACGATTCTTACGATCACGCCATCCTGGACAAGACAGCGGGCTTTCTTCACGCGCGAAAAGCCGTCCGCGAAATTGGTTCCCTGGCAAACAAGGCGGGCGCCGTGCTTTGGGATCATACGACGGTGGAAGAATGCGTGAGGCAAGGGGAAAATGTTGAGCGCCTGGTCACGGCCCGAGGTGATGTCATGCCGAAAGAAGCAGTGATTTTTGCAGCGGGTTATATGAATGGCGGATTTGCTCCCGAGTTGCGTGCTAAAACCCGAGTGACTCAACATCAGATTCTGTTCATCCAACCTCAAGACCCGGCCGCGTACGCCCCGGGCAAGTTCCCCATCGTCATTAACATCAATGATTGGCGTTATGTCTTCCCGGTCCACGGACCGGGCATTACAAAAGTTGTCGATGACGATAAATACCGTAAAGAGAGAATTATCGACCCGGCAGAAGAATTTAAAAAGGAGGTGGATGATCGGTTTCGGTCTGAAGCAAGAGCCTTTTTGCAGGAGTATGTTCCTGGGCTTGCCAATTCCGAGGAAGTGGACAGCGCTACGTGTCGCTATACCAATACGGTCCAAGAAAAATATCTCATTTATCGCAAGGGAAACGCGGTCGTCATCTCGGCGTGCTCTGGCCATGGATTCAAAAATGCGCCTATGACTGCGCTGATGGCGGTGACGCTTGCGGATCAGCGAGCCAAAGCAGGCGCCTGCCTGGATCAAGCGTTTCGGTATGAATATGCTGACAACTTCTAACTCGTCTTGGATCGGAGTCGCCATTGAAGGTTAGCAATATAGAAACCTTTCCGGTCGCTTTAGAATTCAAGCGGCCGTTCAGAATTGCCAATGCCTCGTTTACTCACATGTATTATGTGATGACGAAAATCGAAACCGACGACGGCGTGACTGGGTATGGTGAATGCGCTCCTGCCTGGGAAGTTACCGGGGAAACGCAATTTAGCGTCATGGATTGCATTCATCATTTGACAGAGGAGAATAAACTCGGCTTTAGCTTGATCGGGCAGGAAGTATCCACCCTTCAGGATGTGAGGGGCATCATGGAGATTCTCAGCCCAAATGACCGTTTGAATATTTTCTGGGGAGCGCCCTCCGCAAAAGCAGGCTTGGAGGAAGCATTATTAGACATTGTTGGAAAAACCCAGGGGAAACCCATCTATGAATTATTTGGCGGAAAGCAAAAGCCGGTTCGTTTTGGGCACGTCTTGGGAATTGCGCCCGTGCAAGAAACGCTCCGCCAGGCAAAAGCGCTTTTGGAGAAAGGCGTAGATAAAATAAAGGTGAAAATCGGGGTTGAAAACATGGATGGGCTTGAAAACTATCAAAGGGATGTGGAGGTCATTCTCGGGATTAAGGATCTGATCGCACAGACCAGGCCAGCGACGAAGATGGTTGCGGATGCCAACCAGGGGTTCATTACCGCCGCCAGGGCCATCGCCTTTTTGGAGAAAGTGCCCCGTTGCTTGGAGTATTTGGAACAACCCGTCCTTGCGGGCGACCGGTTAGGCCTGAAACAAATAAAAGAACATTGTGATGTTCCACTCATGGCGGATGAATCTCTCCATTCGTATGACGATGCGAGAATTCTTTTAGAATTGAATGCCGTTGATGTGTTCAACATCAAGCTGATGAAGTGCGGGGGGATGATCGAAGCCCTTAAATTGGCCAATCTGGCGAAACAACACGGCAAACGCGTCGTGCTAGGCTCGATGCTGGAGAACCAGGTCGGCGCTATCCCATCGTTGCACGCTTTCTTCTGTGACGCCATATTCGAAACCACGGAGTCAGGATTTTTCACCGTCTTAAAAGCCAATATAGGGTCCGGTTTGTCGGTCAACGGAGATTTTATCAGTGTCCCTTCCGGACCCGGAATCGGGCTCGAGGTGGATGAAACAGATTTTCAAAGGCATTTGCTGGCTCCAAGCCAATCAAAGGCGTTAACGCAAATCTTAGGGTTATATCAGGAGAACAGACTATGATTTTTGAAATTGGGCTTTTAGTCATCACTTATCTCGGATCCAAAGTTCATGATGCTGTAAAAGAGAAGAAGGACATTGCGGACGGACTGGAGCGCCAGCGGCAGGAAGAGCAATTTGGAAACCTCCCGCAAGGGCACGGCGTCGAGGGCGCCTTGGTGCTCTCTGAACCCAGGGGCAGCGTAGAAAAAGATCAACCCCGGCATCTTCAGGCAGCTATCGGCTCAATGGCATTCTTTGCTGCGAGGCATTTCATTCCTGGAGCCGTGCCTTTGGGCCTGGCTGCTTATCTCTATAGCGCTATCCCTTACATGAAGAATGTGGAAAAGGCCCTAAGGCGTGACCGGAGGGCCAATGTCGACGTTCTATTTTTTGTGGCGGATGTGCTCACGTTAGGGACAAGAAGCTATTTTGCGGCGGCATTGGGTCTCTCGATGATTCATGCGGGCAAATATATGGTCAAAAAGACCAAGGCTGACTCCGCCAAGATGTTGACCCACCTTTTCAAGGACCTGCCTCAATCCGTTTGGGTGTTGATTGATGGAGTTGAAGCTGAGATTCCCCTCGCCAAGGTAAGGACAGGCGACCTCCTGGTCGTGACCAGCGGGAGCGTCATTCCAGTCGATGGAGTGATTCAGGATGGGGTTGCGCAAATTGACCAGCGGGCCTTGACGGGAGAGGCCCAGCCAGCCGAAAAGGGCAAAGACGATCTGGTGTTCGCGAATACGATCGTTCTCGCCGGAAGGATTTTAATTCGCGTCAGCCGCTCCGGCCCCGATACCACATCAGCGCAGATTGCGGACATCCTCCTAAATTCCGTCAGTTTCAAATCGGGAGTGCAGCTCAAGGGCGAAAAATGGGCCGACAAGATGTCGCTGCCGATGCTTGTCTCTGCGGTGGCTCTGTTGCCGGTCATCGGTCCTGTTTCCGTGGCGGTCTTTATCAACAGTCACATTGGAGCGCGGATCTTGCTTTTTGCTCCCCTGACGACTCTTAGGCACATCAGCGAGGCTTCCACAATGGGCGTGCTAGTAAAGGATGGACGGGGTTTGGAGCAATTGTGCGAAGTCGATACGATCCTCTTCGACAAAACAGGAACCCTCACCACAGACCACCCCCAAGTCAAGCGGGTGACGACCAGAAACAGGCACACCGCAAAGGAAATCCTGGCCTACGCGGCGACGGCCGAACGAAAATTAAGCCACCCTATTGCCAAGGCCATCCTGAAAAAGGCCAAAGAGGAGGGAGTGACGCCCTACGATGTCCAGGATTCGCACTATACCATTGCGTATGGGGTTTCGGTCGCCTTGGAAGGAAAGCTGATTCGAGTGGGCAGTCTCCGTTTCTTCCAGCAGGAAGGAATAGCAATTCCCGAGGAGATTCTCAGAGAGCAGAAGGAATCCCACGCCATGGGGAATACGTTCATTTTAGTCGGCGTCGATCAACATGTCGAAGGGAGTCTCGAATTGGAGCCCCAAACTCGCCCCAAAACTCAAGAAATGATCGCGCAATTGCGCGCGTTCGGCATCAAGCATATGGCTATTGTTTCGGGAGATGATGAAGCGCCGACCAAGAAACTGGCTGAAGACTTGGGCATGGACGAATACTTTTATAACGTGCTCCCCGAGGACAAAGCCATGATCGTGGAAGCTCTTCAAGCCAAGGGAAACGTGGTCTGCTTTATCGGGGACGGCATTAATGACAGCATTGCTTTGAAAAGAGCCAATGTTTCCATGTCTATTGCGGGGGCCGCTTCAATCGCGAAAGACATGGCGGAAATCATATTCATGGATGGCAGCTTGGACCACTTGGTCCCGGTCGTGGAGTTGTCCAAAAGATTGGAGATCAATCTTCGGCGAAGTCTGATCTTGTGCGTCATCCCATCAGGCGCAAACCTGCTTGGGGCCTTCGTCTTCAAATTCAACGTGCTGACCGCGCTCCTGGTTAATAATGTGTTTAGCACCGTGGGGGTCACCAAATGGTTTTACACGCGAGAAAAAGTGATGCCCAAGGTTAAAGTCGAATTGCCCGAAAGGGTTTCCCCGGTTGATTCGCCCGGGACTATCTTGCGAATTCCCTTCGGGTTGGAAGCCGAAAGCGAGGCCGCTTCGAATTGACGGACAGAGAAAGATACTGGGTACGGACATGCTGATAACTTCTAATTTGCCTGGGAAAACCAGAGTAGCCCCGCAAAAAATCGCGGAGGATCCTCTCGCGAAGAATGCCTGGTATCAGGGCTTCGAAATGGGCATGGCTTTTTGCCGTTTGACCGAACGGCTCTCTGCCGAATCCGGCACTAAAGTGGAGAAGGAACTGCGCTGCCTCGAGCGCGCGCTGCAGCGAGATTTTTCCAAGCTTTGCGGGCAAAAAGACGTCAATCTCATCGACCTCGGAACTGGGGACGGGCAAAAAGTGATCCTAGTGATCAAGGCTCTGAATGAATCCGGGATACGGGCTGTTCGGTACGTGCCCGTCGACACAAATCCTTACATAGCACGGTACGCAATTTTATCGATTCTAGGGTCGGGGAAAAAAGCGTGGAACAAGCAGGAAGCGGAACTATTATTTGGCCCATTTGAAGAGATCGGCTTCATGGAAGCGGAAAGCAGAGGCTCAATCAGCCTCGAAACCCTGGTCCGCCTGTCTCGATCGCACCCTATGAGAAGTGAAGGTTTCGTGCGAAAAGGGGTGACGGTTCCTATGACTGGCCTGGACATTGACTTTTTCCAGCATTTGCCGAAAGTGACGAGCGCCGCAAAAGCCCTGCCTGGAAAGGGGATAAACATCTTCTGCATGCTCGGCAACACATTGGGCAATAACTTGCCGCAGGAGCGAAAGATATTTCTAGACACTTTGTGCCATGAAATGGAGGAGGGAGACCTTTTCCTGCTCGGCGTCAGCCTCCGCCCGGAGGACGAGCCTTGTGCCGAGGCGATTCGAATACTGGAGCGGGAATATAGCGTGGGAGAAGCCTTTATGCGCCTGGGCGCGGATCATCCCCAATCGAAATATTCCGCCAAATATGATCCTGATTCCCACTGCATGATTTACGGTTTTGAGCGCCCGGATAAATCGGTCCAGGATATGGGGTATTCATACTTGTTCGATGCCAGGGAAGCCGCCAACAACCTCGAGGCTGCTGGTTTCGAGGTCGTCGCCTGCGAATCGTATCCCAGCCCCGACGGCAACAAATCGCTGCCGCGGGTTGAGCACGCCCCGAAGTACCTGACGATCCTTGCCCGAAAGGCCGGAGGCTAAAAGGAGAACCACCGATGGACCTTGAGAAGGTGCGAGAGCATATTCGGCAATGGATTGAAAACACCCTCAGTGTTCCTTCGCCGCTTTTCAACAACCTGCCACCGTGCCCGTATAGCCGGGAAGCGTTGCTCAAGAATAAGCTCGATATCCGATGCGTGGACGGGGCGGAATTGTTGAATGCGATGACGGAAATAGGAAACACGTGGGACGATCGCTATGAAATCATTCTGCTGGCTTCCGAGCCAGACACGATCAAGCCGGAAGAGTTGATAGCCGGCCTGGAAAAATGGAATAAACAGTTCGAAGGGCGGGACCTCCTTGGCTTTTGCGACCATCCATTCTGCACGGATCCAAAATACAAAGTGACCAGCGCGAATGGGAAATACGTTTTGGTGGGGATGCAGCGGCTGGCCAATTTTGTGCAAGCAGCGAAACCCCTCCACAAAAAACAGTACTTTGCAAAGGTCAACAAACAATTCTGGGGCGAGGAGAAGATAAACAAGCTCAATTAGCCCCAATGTTGCATAAAAATCAGCTCGGAGGCATGGGACCATGCTTATTACAGAAAATGCAGCTTTGCCGTACCGTTGCATCCTTCATTTTGAATGAGCATTGCCCCTCTCCTGTATCCTCTCCCCGTGCTGGTGCAAATTCTGCGATTCACAGCACGGGGAGAGGAATGAAAGGTGAGGGGTCGTGCCACTTTATGCAACAATAGGGTTAGCCCAGAAATTTTCGCATGAAAATAAGCGACCGATTACCCGCAAAAACAATTGAGGACCTGCAATTCCGGCAGTTTAAGGTTCACTTAGAAGAACTCTCCGCCAATTCGAAATATTACGTCGAAGAATTCAAAGAGACGGGCATTAAGCCTTCAGATATAGCGTCGTGGGATGATCTGCAAAAGCTTCCGATCCTGGATACCAAAACCCTTTTGGCGCGCTATGCCGATTTCCCCGCGGTTGCGCATGCCCGCTTAAGGCGCGTGATGGTCTCCGGAGGGACAACCGGGAGCCCAAAGATATGCTACTTCGATGACCATCTGCGCGAAATCATTGAAATATGGGCGGCCGTATGGAATGGGGCGGAATTGACCGGGGAGGATACCGTGACCGTTCTGTCACCCATACCCTTAGCCTCCGGTCTGATGATCACGGAGATAGTCGAGGAAATTGGCTGCACTTCCCTGCCAGTCGGGCACACCACTCCGCCGGAGTTTTCGGCGAAGCTGATGCAAAAACTCAACGCCACCGTGATAACCAGCCAGCCATCCACGCTGCAGCACTTCACCGAGCAGATCAAGGCGTTCAACTATTACCCAAAAGATTTTAACATTAAGAAGATATTCCTCGGCTCGGAGGTGCTGACGGCGAAGACCAGGAAGCACGTGGAAAGAGAATGGAATTGCGAAGTCTTCGACACGAGCGGTTCGGCGGAGGCGGGCATGATTGGCTCCGAGTGCAGAGAGCACAGCGGGCATCATCTGGCTGTTGGAACCGCTTACTTTGAAGTCCTGGACTTGGAAACCGGCCTGCCGATCAGGGAAGGTTTGGGCCAGCTTTATATTACAAGCTTGTTAAATCTGGGGTTGCCTCTGATTCGATACGACATGAAGGATATCGTTAAGATCACAAATGAACCGTGCAAGTGCGGAAGGACAACCCCCAGGATTTGGTTCATGGGAAGAGCGGATGACCGGCTGCTTTTGAAAACGGGCGTTAAATTCTTTGCTTACCAGGTGGATGAAGCTCTGGAACCCTTTGACAAAATCACGATGGCTTACAACGTGATTGCCACAGGCGATGACGAGATGGATTGCATCAAATTGGTCATCGAGGCGCAGAACACGGCGCTTAACGATGCCGAACTCAAGCAACAGATTTCCCGGGCGATCATCAATTCTTCGCTCGATTTTAACGAAATATACTCCGGCAAGATGGTGAAGGCGCCCGAGGTGGAGTTTGTTTCAATTGGAACGCTGGAACGAACGCCTCGCGGAAAGATTAAGAAGAGGTTTCAAGATTTAAGGCCGGAGTGATTGGCCCAGGCGCGCGCGGGCGTCTGGCATGCTCGCTTCTTTTTTCATTTTCATGGGGCATTGCGAGGGGCTGGGGCCATTGTCGTCGGTGAGGCCGTACTGACGCCATTCTAAAGAGCCAGGAGTGCCGTAATTTCCCAACTCGGGCGCTGGCCCAACTCCGTCGTAATTCTGGAGCCGTTCCCGGATCACTTTGCGGATCTGTTCTCCTTTCGGGGTGCGGCCCGCAACGATGTCAAATGCTTCGCGAGGTTGGAGAACCAGAGTCAGGCCACTAGTGAGATTGCGGCTCTGGCGTGCGCAATGAGCGGGTGAATTGATATTCACGAAGATCGGCACGCTGTCGTAGCAAAAGGACCACATCGAATCGTCCGGATCTTTCGGCACGTCGAGCGGCCAGGGCGCCGCATCATGATCGTGCAGGAACTGCAAGATGCCCCAAGCCTGTCGATGGTATGCCTCCAGTGACAGCACCTCGTCTTCGGGCTTGAAGAAGAGGATGAAGACGGTGAGCAGGGCCTCTTCGTCGGTTCGTCCTCGCACGATGCTCAAGTACTCTCTCAGCGATTCGGAGACTTGCCGCAAGGCGCCCGGACACGAAGGAGACGCGGCGAATTCAAACCGCAGCGTGCCACGGTTGAATGCATTTGTGCCGAAGTAGCACGGAAATCTCGGGTCCAGCAGTTTCGTCCGGCATTCGGCGTAGACCCGGCCTGCCCAGGGTGGAAGCTCGCGGCCGCGCTTTGGGCTCCTGAGAACCTCTTCGATCTCTCCGCTTGTCCACAGATGGACGGTTGCAGGTCGCATCAAGACGGGATTTGCCATGGCATTCCCTCGCTCCTACAGCGGAAGATCCGGCGTGATCGGCAGCGGCTCGAACTCAGCGGCCGGCATCGCGCTGAGACGAAGGAATCGCGCCTTTTCGGCTCCGGCGCCGGAGATGGGCTTGTCATCGCGCACGGTGACGGTTTCGAATCCATTTCCTTTGTCAATCGGATTGCCCACCAGATGGCTTTTCAAATCCAATTCACTCCAGCGCATCGGGTCGCTCGAACTGTGCAGCATGTATGTAACGCCCGAAGCCAGGGAAGCGCTGGCATTAAATCGGTTAAATGTAGCAGACCAGTAGTTTTGATTGCCTATGCGAACAATGGACCATTTGGGAAGACCGCTCGAAAAATAGGGCGTTGTGCCGAAAGCGTAGTGGAGGAAGTTGGGAATTCCATCGCCATCCGGGTCCGCGTCATCCGCGCCCTCGAATTGATTGATCGGCCTGAGGAACTGCTGTTGCCGCCATGCTTGCTGAGGGGTTAGATTTTGAGGATCGATCACCTCGACCACCGCCATCATGCCTTCGTCCTCATGCGTCAGGATGTGGCAGTGGAAGACGTACTTGCCGGGATATTGCTGAAATCGATGACGGATCGTCACGTTGCCTCCCTGTGGAATCAGGACGGTATCCTGCCAGCGTGGACGCGGGAGCTTGACTCCATTAATGTGAGTCACTTGAAACCAATTCACATGAATGTGGAATGGGTGCGCAAAGACTCCGTCAGTTCTGAGGGTCCACTCTTCGGCCGTGTTGAGCAGCATCGTATGGTCAACGCGGTTGACGTCAAAGAACCGGTTGTTTGCTTTGAAGTCGAGTCCCGGGTGGCCGTCAGCTGGCATGACATCGAAGCTGATTACGCGATGCCGGACAATCTCACTATCCTGGATGTCCGGCAGGCGGCTGAGTGGCGGGTTCAGGCTGGAAGGCAGGCCCATCGGATTCGATGCGCCTGCTACGATCACTTTTACCAATGGAACCTGAAAATATTCTCCATCGACAAACGGGTTTGGGACGAGAGATTTGAGGAAGTACTCTCCGACCGCGCCTGCTTGCACCAGGAGTTCCGTCCGGTTGCCGGATGCAAGACTTAACTTGTTCGTCGTATCCACCGCCGGGAGCGTAATCGCATCGAAAGAGATCAAATGCAACGGCCACGCGGAGGCCGGCGCGTCTTGCACGGGGGGCGCGTTTTCGCCCTCCGCCACATAAAGGCGGTAAAAGTCATCGTTGCCCGCATGGGTGACTTGCCATCGCTGAACCTCTCCGGGCCGCAGGTGGATCTCAGGAAGCTCTACCACCTGGGCCGGGGGGATGTTTGTCGTGAAAACGACTTCAGTCATAGGAAGGCCGTTCACGGTGAAGATCTTGGTGTCAGAAAATCGTGAAATGACAGCAGGATCATCCGGCACCTCGAGATGGTCGCCTACTTTCACCAGTTGAATTTCGCCCAGGACCAGCTCGAGTTTTTTCGCAGCGGCAACTTCCGGGATCTGATCGAGATCACCGGGGCCGGTGAGCATAATATTGCCCGCCAGGCCGCCCCCGACCTGTGCGCTGGTAGCGCCGTGCTTGTGCGGGTGGTACCAAAACAGGCCCGTCGGATGGTTGGTCGGAATATGGACCTCAAACGGAACCCAGTGGTCCGGTTCAATCATCAGGAGGACGTTGTCAGAATTCTTTCCCGGGGACACGTTCAGGCCATGGGTGTGGAGGTTGATCGTGTTGAAATCGTGCGGCGGCATATAACCGCTCGGCAACAGTTCCTCATGATCCATCGGCGGGTTGGGCGGGAGCCGGTTGATGTAGCGAATGTTCAAAGTGTCCCCGGGATGAGCGCGCAATGTGGGACCGGGAATCCGTCCATTATAAGTGCGCAAGCGAACGGGGCGTCCGTTGATCGTCAAGTCGGCATACTTCACCACCAGATCCACATTGAGAACCCCATTGGTGCTTTGCACCGAGAGTGGTGGAGCGGAGAAAAGGTCTACGCCAGCGCCGAACGAGCCGGGAGCAGCCCAGAGAGATCCCACCGCGCCAAATGCCAGCCAGCTCGAGCCGAGAGTTTTCGCAGAAACGCTTCTCAGGAGCTGTTGAAGTTCAGAATGCATAAATCGATTTCTTGCGTATTGGGCGACCGTCGCCACTAGATTGACCGACGATTATCCTTATGTCGTTTTGCGTGGCTTTTTGATGGCTGCGGTACAGCCAGAAAGCACGCCTTGCAACCGATTGGATTCGAAGGATGCTACCCGGGTCTCAGCAAGAGTCAATAGTCAACCGGACTTTCTGCTCCGGCCGGTTGAACAAAAAGCCCAATAAAACCGCGGTTTGCTCGATTGGGCCGGATTATACTTAGCCTGGTTGCGGTGAAGCTAATAGTCGGTCGAGCCCAATTTGGAAGGCATGCTCTGGTAAGCTGCGCTGGGAAAACCACGGAAGAAGTCACATGCTAGCTTTGATCGAACACCGCTCGGTCCGTGCGCATGGTAGATCCCTTGTAGGTTGCTCCTTCACCCTCGCCGCACGGTTTGCCTGCCATAAAATCCAATTACCTCGGTCGGCACTGGCACTGGCCAGCAGCTTTGAGCGCGAAAGATCCGAGCATGGAAACCGCACCAACGAATCAATCTCTGCGAACCGGCTGCAGCGCCGGTTCATGAGTTCCCAGTGCGCTTCAAAATTGAATGGGAGGCTTCCCATCAGCCCTCAAATCGACGAACGCCACAGCCGCGTTTGGTTCTATTGCCAGACTTAGAAAAAACAGGCAGAGTCCGTCATCATCACGTTTTTCCTATGAAAAGAAGTTCTTTATTTTTGCTCGCGACCCTTTTTTCGGCGTTCACTGGTTTCGTTGCCGTTGGCGCCGCCTCTGAAAAATTATCGAATGATCCCGGCGACGGCTGGCAAACGGCCTCGCCGCGCCCGGAGATTCAACCCCAATTCGCTCGCGACAAGCAGGGCCGGAGCGGCCACGGATCCTTCGTGATTCAGTCGGATGAACGAGAAGGGCTCGATGGCTATTGGGTGAAAAGCTTTCCGATCCAAGGAGGCCATTTTTATCGGTTCACAGCCTTTCGCAAAACGAGCGATGTCACTGTGCCTCGACGCAGCGCGTTGGTCCGGTTGCTTTGGCAGGATGCGGCCGGAAAAAAGGTGTTACGCGATGAAGCCGCCTCAGGTTCAGCCGAAACTCCGCTCGCTCATTATGTGACCGATGTTCTGCCCGGCTACACGCCGGCGGCCGAAGCCGAACACCCGCTCGACAAAGAAACCGACGCGAATGGCTGGACGGAAGTTTCCGACCTTTACCGCGCGCCGCTCGCCGCCACACGCGCGACAGTCGAACTCCATTTGCAATGGGCCCCCCGCGGCCGAGTTGAATGGAGCGATGTGAGCCTGACCGAAACTGCGCCGCCAGAACCTCGCAAGGCGCGTCTGGCCACAATTCATTTCCGGCCGGAGGGCGGAAAAACCCCGCTCGGCAATTGCCGCTTGTTTGCGCCGTTGATCGAAAAAGCCGCGGCCGATCGAGCGGACCTGGTTGTGCTCCCGGAAACGCTAACGTATTTCGGCACTGGCCTGAGCTTCGCCCAATGCGCTGAGCCGGTGCCAGGCCCGTGCACGGATTACTTCGCCGGCCTGGCCAAGCAGAACAATCTCTACATCGTCGCTGGAGTGGTCGAACGTGACCGTCACTTGATCTACAACACCGCCGCGCTGCTCGGTCCCGATGGCAGGCTGGCCGGCAAATACCGCAAAGTCTGCCTGCCTCGGGAGGAGGTCGCCGCCGGAATTGCGCCTGGCCATGATTATCCTGTTTTTCAGACGCGGTTCGGAAAGCTCGGAATCATGATTTGTTACGACGGCTTTTTCCCAGAGGTCGCCCGCGAGTTGAGCAATCGCGGCGCGGAAGTCATCGCCTGGCCGGTGTGGGGCTGCAATCCCGCATTGGCGAGCGCCCGCGCGTGCGAAAACCACGTCTATCTTGTCAGCAGCACCTACGAAGATGTCGCCCGCAAATGGATGATCTCAGCCGTGTTCGATCATGAAGGCCATCCTTTAACGACCGCCCAAAAGTGGGGGACGGTTGTCATGGCGGAAGTGGATTTGAACCAGCGTTACGTTTGGCCAAGCTTGGGGGATTTTAAGGGAGACCTGTTGCGGCACCGGCCGATCGGACTCAGCGACGCACGCTAAAGCAGAGTGGTGCGTCCGATCTGCGGCGCGGCCGTTCGTGCCGTTCATCTCGTGGCTTGCAGGAGCGGAGTGGTCCTGTATTCTAATCCCAACCCAACTTTAGCTTATGCCAACGATTACTGCTCTTTACGCCCGGCGAAGCGCCCAAATCCGTTTAAGGTCCGCCGGATTCACCCTGATTGAACTGCTCGTCGTTATCGCGATCATTGCCATTCTGGCAGGAATGCTCTTGCCCGCGCTCGCCAAGGCCAAAACCAAGGCCCAAGGGATTGGCTGCCTGAATAACGGCCGGCAATTAATGCTCGCGTGGCATCTCTACTCGGGCGATTTCGCCGAGCGCCTGGTCAATAATTTTGGCGTGAACGAAACCCGCGATACCGTCGCGAAAAAACTGTACGCGAACTGGGTGAACAACGTGATGGATTGGTCGCTGAACAGCGAGATCACGAATGTGGCTCTCGTCAAAAACGGCGTCTTGGCCCCTTACACCACCGCCGCGCTCGAGGTCTACAAATGTCCCGCGGACAAGTATGTGGCGCCGCCGCAAAAAGCCAAAGGCTGGAGCCGCCGACTCCGCAGCCAATCGATGAACGCCTCGATGGGATTGTTCAATACCAGCTCCAATCCGTCCCAGTCCGGCGCGAACGGAATCAATCCTCTGACTGGCGACCGCAAACAATGGCTCAAACAGACGGACATTCCGCAACCAACCCAATTTTTTGTCACCCTGGACGAGCATGCCGACTCGATCAACGACGGCTATTACATCAACGGTTTTAATGTGGGCCAGTGGGGGGACATTCCCGCTTCCTACCACAACGGCGCGGGCGGTTTTACTTTCGCGGACGGACATGCGGAGGTGCACAAATGGCTGAGCCGAACCACCAAGATCCCGGTGAAATACAGTTATGGCACCATTCCATTCGATGCCCCGGGCAAGGTGGATTTCAAGTGGCTCGAAGATCACGCCAGTGTGCGGAAGTAATCGGGAGAACCTTGGCGTCCGCTGAGTTTTTCGGCTTCCATCCGTTTGGCGCGCCACGCCCGGGCGGCGCTGCACGTCCCGCCGCTGAATCCACCAGCGGCAACAGACTTGAACAGACCGCATTCCTTCGTATGCTGTAAAGGCACGCGTCCACTCTTGATGCCTTTATGAAAAAGAATCTTTCCTCCGCCCCCAATGGCCGATCTGTGGTCGGTTTCACCTTGATCGAATTGCTCGTGGTCATTGCCATCATCGCGATCCTGGCAGGGATGCTTTTGCCCGCGCTGGCCAAAGCGAAAACTAAAGCGCAAGGAATTCTCTGCATGAGCAACACCAAACAAGTCACGTTGGCGTGGACGCTCTATGCGGGAGATAACAACGAAAAACTGGTCAACAACTTCGGAGTCACTGAAACGCAAAACGAGCGGGCGCGCGGCAATTTCAATTGGATTGCCAATGTGATGACGTGGGGGACGGAAAGCGACAACACAAACCTGAACTTCATCAAGGAAAGCCTTTTCGCCCCATTCCTCGGAGCTGGCCCGACCATCTTCCGCTGTCCAGCAGACCATTTCCTGAGCAATCCACAAAAGCGGTTGGGCTGGTCCTATCGTGTCCGCAGTTTGTCGATGAACGCATGTATGGGCCCGTTCAATTCAAACACCCGTGACACGTGGGCCTCGGGCCAGAACACGTTTCGGACCGCGTATCGCCAGTTCCTCAAAACCACCGACATTCAGTCGCCGGCCAATATTTACGTCATGCTGGACGAGCACCCTGACAGCATCAATGACGGCTACTTTCTTTTGAGCATGCAGGACTCGACCTGGGAAGATTTGCCGGCGTCATATCACAATGGCGCGGGCGGTTTCTCGTTCGCGGACGGCCATTCGGAGGTTCACAAATGGCTTTATCGAAGCACAAAACAACCGGTCAAGACAGCGACTTGGCCAGGCAGCTCGATTCCGGCCGCCGAAAGACAAGATGTTCGTTGGATTACTGAACGGGCAACGGTCAAGCGATAAGGTCGCAAACATGCCCTTGGCGCTTTGGCCATCGACCCATTAACCTCATGCCGATCTCTGCGCGCCATTTCGTGTTGTTCGATGATGAATGCCCATTGTGCACGTTTCAGATGCGGTTGCTGACCTGGCTCGATTGGCTTCACACGCTCGATTTTCTCCCGATCTCCGATCCGCGCGCCCAGCAACTGGCGCCTGGCCTCACGCGCGAACAACTCCTCGAAGCGATTCATTGCGTCACGCCGGAGAAACGGATTTACCGCGGAGCGCGTTGTCTGCGGTTTATCGGCATGCGCATGCCGGCCTTGTTCCCGCTGGCATTATTTCTCTGGTTGCCAGGCGTGATTTGGTTTGCGGAAAAAATTTACCGCTGGATCAGCCGGAACCGTCACTTGCTCAGCCGGCTCTTTGGCTGCAAGGGGGCCTGCGCCATTCTTCCGGAACGCCGGCGCGACTAAACGAGATGGTTGTTATCTTCGTTGAAACACGACCCGCACCTGCCGCCTTCGTTCATAAGCCCCGAGGTTAACGGGTCACGAGCTGCGCGCCTTGAGTCAGCCTTCGCGCGCGTTCGCGAAGAGCTCCTGAAATTACGCTCTCCCGCTGGTTACTGGACGGGCGAACTTTCCAGCAGCGCGTTGTCCACCGCCACAGCGGTCGCCGCGCTCTCGATTTCGGAACGAAACGGCGCGACCATTCCAAAGGCCGGCGAACTCATTGAAAACGGATTGGCGTGGCTGGGGAGGAACCGCAATGCCGATGGCGGGTGGGGCGATACGATTCGCAGTCGAAGCAACATCAGCACGACGACGCTCTGTTGGGCGGCTTTCGGTGCGGCGCCAGGGGCTGACCAGCGATTCGAGTCAACGGTTGCCCAAGCCGAAAAGTGGCTGAGCGCCCACGCCGGCGGGATTGAGCCGCGTCTGCTTGCCGCGGCTTTGCTCAAGCGATACGGAAAAGACCGCACGTTTTCGGCGCCGATCCTGACGATGTGCGCGTTGGCCGGCCGGCTGGGCCAAGGCCGGGCCGCTTGGGAACTGATCAGTCAACTTCCGTTCGAGCTCGCGGCGTGTCCGCGCGAGTGGTTTGCGGCGCTTCGTTTACCGGTCGTCAGCTACGCGCTGCCCGCGCTGATCGCGATCGGTCAGGTCCGGCATTACTTCTGCCCGACGCGCAATCCGATCAACCGGTTGTCGCGCCGGCTGGCTTGGAACAGAACCATGCGCGTGCTGGAAGAAGTCCAACCTGCTGGCGGCGGTTTTTTGGAGGCGACGCCGCTGACGAGTTTCGTAACCATGAGCCTCGCTGCCAGTGGCCGGGCACATCACGCCGTGGTTCAAAGAGCCCTTGCATTTTTAGTTCGCTCAGCACAGCCGGACGGCAGCTGGCAGATCGACACAAATCTGGCGACGTGGGTGACGACACTGTCGATAAATGCTCTGGCCGGAGAGCAAGGTGAATCGAATATTTCTCGCCTGCCGTCGCCACCAGACGCGGCCAGAGGAACGCTGCGGTTAGAACCGGAACTTCAAGTCAATGGCCGCTGGGATTTCACGAACGCCGAAAAGGCGGCGCTTTCCTCTTGGCTGTTGCGGCAGCAATACCGCGAACCGCACCCGTACACGAATGCGCCGCCGGGTGGCTGGGCCTGGACCGATCTGAGCGGCGGGGTTCCTGATGCCGACGACACCGCCGGAGCATTGCTCGCGCTTTACGAATTAAATCCAAGCGACGCCATTTCCGCCGCTGAGCTGGGGGTCGAATGGCTGCTGAACTTGCAAAACTCTGACGGCGGAATCCCGACGTTCTGCCGCGGCTGGGGGCGACTGCCGTTCGATCGCAGCAGTCCCGATTTGACGGCGCACGCTCTGCGCGCTTGGGCAGCGTGGCTGCCGCTGCTCAATCCGAGAATGCGGAAAAGAATTAAACTCGGGGTCGAGCGAGCGATCGCTTACCTGGCCCGGACGCAACGGGAAGATGGGTCGTGGGTCCCGTTATGGTTCGGTAACGAGCACGATCCTGCGGAGGAGAATCCAACCTACGGAACGGCCCGCGTTCTTCTTGCTTTGGCTGGCTTGAATCGCGGAGGCGCGGCCGAGATTGAGAGATTGTCCGAGCGCGCTGTGCGCTGGCTGGTAAAAACTCAAAATGTTGATGGCAGCTGGAGCGGCTCGGCGATTGGTCCTGGTTCACTCGAAGAAAGCGCGGTTGCCTTGGAGGCTCTGGCAGCCATCGATTCCATTGGTCAATCGCCTCGAGTTCCCGACCGGGAATGGGCCAGCGCGATCGCGCGCGGCGCTGATTGGTTGCTACAACGGATCGAATTGAAAGAATGGAACAAGCCCGCCCCGATCGGCTTTTATTTCGCGAAGCTGTGGTACTTCGAAAAGCTTTACCCGCTCATCTTTTCCGCGGGCGCTCTTCGCCGTTTGCATGCAAGTTTTCGTCCGATCGCCCGCGCCAGGTCAGCATGAAACTCCTGCGCCACGATGTAGCCAACGCAACTGGCCGCGCCGCACTGACAGGGGAAATCCTCGTAATCCTCCAAATCGTACCCGTAATCGAAAGTGATTTCCTCCCCTGCTCCAATCGGCCGTTTTGAAATGACCCAGAGCCTGCCTTCGTCGCAGATGACTTCAGCGTTCGGCGCACAGCTGTGATTGATGAACCGGGCCGGGTTCCACTCGACGTTGCCGTCCAAATCGCACTCGTCATCGAGGAAGAAAATGGAATGGTTCAGCCCGCCGCGCCGCCGTTCTGTTGACGTTTCTTTATCGATTCGTTCGCCGCGATATTCGATCAACCGAAGGCCGGAGCGAAATTCAAGGGCAGCAAACAGCCCCCAACCATGAATGGCTGAAGCTTTCCGCTCGAGTAATTCAGTCGCGCTCACCCTTGCGGGGCCAGCGTCGTGATCTACTTCACAGGAGGGATTTTCTTGAAAATTTTCCATGCGAGCGCGCCGAGCGCGGCGAATCCAATGGCGAGCAAAATCCAGGCGACCACCTTCAACACGCGCGCCTGGCGCATCGCGCGCTCGCTCAATTCGCGCTGGTGCTGCTTGAACAAATCGAATTCGTGCTCGATGGAGATGGCGGTGAGACTCTCGTCGCGCAACTTCAACGTCAGCCAAGGTCCGCCATGAGCGGCCAACCGCGCCGGGAGCTTTGAAAGCACGTCCGCGTTCGGTTCGTTAAATCCGTGTTTTTGCCAAAATCCGCTGCTCGGTTGCTGGATCCAGAAGCGGGCCAGATTGAAATTTCGCGCGAGCGATTGAAGCCGCTCCCAAAAAATCACGCGAAGGTCCTCGGCCAAGCCCGGCTCGGTGTAAGACTCGCTGTGGATATTGCCCTGGCCGCTCTCGATTTCCAGGCCCATGCAAGCGACGATCGCGCCCTCGGGGTCTTCGATGATTTGGAATTCCGTGACATGTTTTTCCAACTCGACGGGAGCATAGGAAGCAGTAGCCCAAAGGTGGCGCAGTTCCGGCAAATCGTCCACGTTGGCCCGCCGAGCCTGGTAACCGGATCGATCCATTCGGGGCGAGAATATCGGGGGGGCGAGTGGGCGTAAAGTTTTTGGTGGCAAACCGATCGAATTCGGCAATGGTAACGCGGGTTGGTCGCTCCAAAGCATGAACCGAGCAGGTCCGTCGTGGCGCGACGGGCCGTGGATTAAGTGAACGACTCGAAACAGCGCCGGCTTCAGCCGCGTAGTTTGCTGCGGGTGCTCGCTTTTCTTGGCCGTTATCCAAGAGAAGTGATCTTCTGCGTCTCGATCCTGATGCTGATTATCGGGATTGAAATGGTGCTGCCGCAAATCCTCGGCAACGCGCTCAACAATCTGCGCTGGCACATCGATTGGGGCGCAGCGTTCGATCCGTGGCTGTACGTGCGGCTTTATCTCTCGCTCGTGCTCGTGCGGGCAGGCCTGGCTTACATTCTGGGACCGGCCCGCAACCGGTTAGTCCAGCAAACCCTGGCGGATATTCGCGCCTCCATCTACGACGCCATCCAGCGGCTGGCCTTCTGGTACCACGACAAGAGCAACACGGGCGAGTTGATCTCGCGCTCGACCACGGACATTTGGCGGCTGCAGGATTTCCTGTTTGCCTGTCTAGTGTTGAGCATCGATCTGACAGTTTCGCTCGTCATCACGACCTGCCTGGTGTTTTGGATCAGCCCATCTCTCGGCGGGGTGGCTTTGGCCACCATGTTGCCCACCATTCTTCTGATTGCGTTTTACGCGAGCAAACTCCAGCCGCAATGGCGAAAGGTCCACGATCTGCACGGGGTCATGACAACGGTGATTCAGGAAAACATCGCCGGCGTCCGCGTCGTTAAAGCCTTCGCCAAAGAAAAGGCCGAGCTGCAGAAGTTTGAGAAAAAACGGGAAGATTACCTCGGCACGCTGATGCGAACAGTCAATTATTGGGCGGCGCGCGTCCCATTTGCGCAGTTCATTTTTGGTTTGGGATTGCCGTTGGTGCTTTGGCTGGGCGGCCGCCATGTGATCGAAGGGAAACTCCTCATCGGCGATTTGGCGAAAGTTGTTTTTTATCTGATGGCGATCGGCCACCGGATGGGGCTGGTGGGCCAGTTCACCAGCATCGTGCAAAACGCCAGTGCCAGCGCCGAACGGATCCTCGAAGTGATCCACGACCCGCAACGGCTCAAGAGCGGCAAAGCTGCGCTCCCCGCCGGCGGCGGTGAAGTCGTTTTCGAAAACGTTTCATTCGAATACCAAAACAGCAAGCCCTCCTTGGACGACATTAGCTTCCGCGCCGAGCCCGGAAAAACCTACGCCATCGTTGGGCCGACCGGTTCCGGCAAAACCACGCTGGTCAATCTGATCCCGAGATTCTACGACCCGGCCCACGGACGCATCCTGCTTGACGGAGCTGATCTTCGCACGCTGCTCCTCTCGGAATTGCGCCGGAGCGTGAGTATTATTTTTCAGGAGAGTTTCTTGTTCAGCGCGACTGTGGCCGAGAACATCGCCTTCGGAAAACCACAAGCTACGCGGGAAGAGATCGAAGCATGCGCCAAGGCTGCTCAGGCACACGAATTCATCTGCGAATTGGAGCACGGATATGACACGATTGTGGGCGAACGGGGCGTCACCCTCAGCGGGGGACAGAAGCAGCGGATCGCAATCGCCCGTGCGTTTTTGATGAACCCGCGCATTTTGATCTTTGACGATGCGACCGCCAGCGTCGATGCCACGACCGAACGGTTAATTCACGAAGCGCTTCGGCGTTTGTGCGCAGGACGGACGACGTTCGTGATTGCGCACCGGTTTTCCTCCGTGCAGCACGCCGATCAAATTTTCGTGCTGCGGGGCGGACGGATTGTCGAGCGGGGAACGCACCATGAACTGATCAGGAAGAAAGGGTACTATTACGAGATTTTTGGAGAACAAATCCAGATTTGAACCGTTCCATCGCCCAATCGCCCATCGCCCAATCGCCCATCGCCCAATCGCCGATCGCCAATCGCCAATCGCCAATCGCCCAATCGTCAATCGTAAATTCCCTTGCCTCCTTCAGACGACATCTTGATTGAAGAGGCGTTCGCACAGCGGCGCCCGAGCAAACAATTGTTTGCGCGGCTGCTGACTTATGTGCGGCCGTACCGCCGAATCTTCTGGTTGAATCTCGCGTTCACCGCTCTGGCGACCTTTTCCCAGCTGCTCGGGCCAAAGTTCATTCAGATTGGCATCGATCGTTACCTCACGCACATCCCTTCCCGAGAGGTGGCGTATCATGGAATTTTCGTAATCAGCGCGATCTATCTGGCCAATCTGATCGCCGGCTGGCTCCTCTCGATCGTGCAAGTGAAAAGCGCGATTCTGGTGGGTCAAGGCGCGATGAATGATCTCCGGCGCGCTGTTTTCGAGCACATCCAACGCCTGTCGCTGAATTATTTCGACCGGACGCATCAAGGCCGAATCATTGCGCGCGCCGACACGGACATTGATTCGCTCGACCGCATTTTGACCTGGGGCGCGAACCAATTCCTTTCGAGCGGCCTGACTTTGATCGGCGTGGTCGTCTTGCTCCTGCAATACGATTGGCGGCTCTGTCTGGCCGTCAGCGTCGTGCTGCCGCCGCTCGCCATGGCCACACGGATGTTTCACCTCCACGCCATGCGCGCTTATCGAAAGATGCGCGAGCAAGCTTCCCGCATCACCGCCGCGGTCGCCGAAAATATTTCGGGAGTGCGCGTGGTCCAGGCGTTTTCCCGCGAAGAAGAAAACCTCGCCCGTTTCGAGCAATTGTCCGCGGTCTATAGCGATCGCGCGCTGCACGTGGCGCGGATTTTCCATTCGTACATGCCATTTCTCGGACTGATGGCGGGCCTCGGCGCCGCCATCATTCTTGGGTATGGCGGGTTTCTGGCCATGCGCCGGGACATCACGGTCGGCGAAGTCGCGGCCTTCATCCTTTATCTGGGGATGTTTTTCGGCCCGATACAAACGATGGGCGACCTTTACAACGCCGTGTTGTCGACGGCGGCGAGCGCCGAACGAATCTTTCAATTGCTCGACACCCCACCGCAAATCGTCGATCTCCCAGCGAGCAATCCGCTGCCGCCGTTGCGTGGCGAAGTGCGCTTCGAGCATGTCTTCTTCCGCTACGACACGACCCCGCCGGATCGCTGGGTTTTAAACGACATCAATCTGGAAGCCGTCGCGGGCGAAACCGTGGCATTGGTCGGCGCGACGGGCTCGGGAAAAACGAGCATCATTAGTTTGCTGGCCCGATTTTATGAGCCGCAACAAGGCCGAATTCTGCTCGATGGAATCGACGTGCGGACCACGACAATCGAATCGCTGCGGCGCCAAATCGGCATGGTTACCCAGGACAATTTTTTGTTTACCGGCGCCGTGATGGACAATCTGAAGTTTGGCCGGCCCGAGGCCACCGACAACGAAGTCATCGAGGCTGCCCGGACGCTTGGCACCGACGAAATGATCATGCGCTGGCCCAATGGTTATCACACGGAAGTAAAGGAGCGGGGCGGAAACTTCAGCGCCGGCGAACGGCAGTTGCTGACCTTCACGCGGGCGATGGTGGCCCAGCCGCGCATTTTGATCCTGGATGAAGCGACCAGCGCGGTCGACTCCCAGACCGAACGCCTGATCCAGCACGCGCTCGAGAAATTGTTTGAGCGAAGGACCTGTTTTGTGGTAGCGCACCGCTTGTCCACCGTTCGGCACAGCCACAAAATTTTGGTTCTGCGCGAGGGCCAAATCGTGGAGAGCGGCACCCACGACGAACTGCTTCAGCGCCGCGGCCAATATGCGAAGCTTTATGAGGAGTTCGTTGCCGTTCCCAAGGGCGCTGCCTGATTGCGGCCGGAATCCAGAGCGCCGCGGCTTTTCTTGGCTGATTCGAGCACGCTGCTGTTCCTGTTCCTCCTTTACCAACGAACCCGAAAGCACTTTAGATAACCGCCATGACGTTCGTTGAAGCCAAAGCGCGTCACGCCGATTTGGTCGAGCAGATTCGGCAGCACGACTATTTATATTACGTCGAAGCCGCCCCGGTCGTGAGCGACCGCGCGTACGACGAGCTTTACCAGGAGTTGTTGAAGATCGAAGCGGCTTTCCCGGAACTGGCCACGGCCGATTCGCCCAGCCAGCGGGTGGGCGGCCAGCCGATCAAAGAGTTCAAACCGGTCCGGCACTTGGCCCCGATGCTGAGCCTCGACAATACCTATTCGCAGGAAGAAGTGCGTGAATTCGTCAGCCGCGCGCAGCGGTTTTTGCCCGGGCAAACGCTGGATTGGTCAGTCGAACCCAAAGTCGATGGCGTGGCGGTGAGCCTCCGGTATGAGGAAGGCCAATTCATCGTTGGAGCTACCCGCGGGGATGGCACAACCGGCGATGACATCACCACGAACTTGCGAACGATCCGGAGTATTCCGGTGAAACTGCGCAAACGAATCGACGGCCAAAAACCGCCCCAAACGATGGAAGTGCGCGGCGAAGTTTATTTGACCACCACGGGGTTCGCCAAACTAAACGCCGAACGAAAAGCGGCCGGGGAAGAGTTGTTTGCCAATCCGCGCAACGCCGCGGCAGGCTCGCTCAAACAATTGGATCCGCGCATTGTCGCCAAGCGGCCGCTCGATCTCGTGCTCTACGGGCTCGGGGCGGTGGAAGGCGGCACGCGCCCGCAGACGCACGAGGAAACGTTGCGCTGGCTGAAGCAGCTCGGGTTTAAAACACCCGAGAGAACCTGGCACTGTCGTTCCGTCGAGGAGTTGATCCGTGCGATCGACGAACTGGACCGCGTGCGCCGAAGCTTTCCGTATCAAACGGATGGCGCGGTCATCAAATTGAATTCTCTGCCGCTGCGCGAAAAAGCCGGTTACACCGCGAAAGCTCCGCGTTGGGCGATTGCCTATAAATACGCTCCTGAACAAGCCGAAACGCGGGTGAAAAACATCCTTGTGCAAGTCGGACGAACCGGCGCCCTGACCCCGGTGGCGGATCTCGATCCGGTCTTTTTGGCGGGCAGCACCATCACCCGCGCCACGTTGCACAACGAGGAGGAGCTTCGACGCAAAGACATCCGGGTCGGGGATAGCGTCATCATTGAAAAAGCGGGCGACGTCATCCCAGCGGTCGTGAAAGTTCTGCTCGAGAAGCGGACCGGGCACGAATGCATTTTTCCGTTTCCAAAGAGTTGTCCGGAATGCGGCGGCTCAGTCGCGCGAGCGAGCGTGGCCGACGCCGCTGAAACCGGCGCGGTCGTCCGTTGCCTGAATCCGCTTTGCCCAGCTCAGGTCCGCGGCCGCATCGAACATTGGTGCAGCCGCGGAGCGATGGACATTGAAGGCGCGGGAGAAGTTCTGGTCCGGCAATTGGTCGATCGCAAATTGGTTCGAGATGTGGCCGATCTTTACAAGTTGCAGCTCGATCAGATCGCGGGCTTGGAACGAATGGGCGCCAAATCCGCCCAAAATTTCTTGAACGGAACCGAAGCGAGCAAGCAGCGGGAGGTTTGGCGTCTTATTTTTGGCCTGGGCATTCTTCACGTCGGGGCTGGCGTCGCGAAAACGTTGTCGAACCACTTCGCCGCTCTGGATGATTTGATGAGGGCCACTGCCGATGACCTGAACCGCATCGAGGACATTGGCGGCGTGATCGCCCAGAGCGTGGCGCAATGGTTCGCCCAGGAACAAAATCGCGAACTGATCGAGCGCCTTCGAACTGCCGGCTTGAATTTCATGTCTACTCGAAGCGAACGCCCAAACGGCCCGCTGCCATTGGCTGGAAGGACGTTTGTGCTCACAGGAACGTTGCCAACGTTGAAGCGGGAGGAAGCCACCGCGAAGATCGAAGCGCTCGGTGGAAAAGTCGCCTCGAGCGTGAGCAAGAAAACGGACTTTGTCGTGGCCGGCGACGAAGCAGGGTCGAAACTGGCGAAAGCCCGCAACCTCGGAATTAAAATCGTCGACGAACCGGAATTGTTGCGCATGCTGGCGTCGTAGCGTTCGAGCGATTACAGTGTCGCCCTCGAAAGAAGCATGAGCGTTCCGTCTGAAGCGTCGCCGACAAAACCGCCAGCCTCGTATCTCCGCGGCCTGGACTATTCCATCGTGCAGCAATGCATGCACTGCGGGCTCTGCCTGCCCACCTGCCCCACCTACGATGCCACCAAGCTCGAAAAGAACAGCCCGCGCGGCCGCATTTCGCTGATGCGCGCCATTGCGGATGGCACACTCGAGAGCACGCGTGGATTCGCGGACGAAATGTATTTTTGTCTGGGCTGTTTGGCCTGCATGACGGCTTGTCCTGCCGGAGTGAATTACGCGGAACTGTTCGAGCACGCGCGCGCCGAGGCGGAAGCCAGCGGGGTTCTCCACTCGCCCTGGAGAAACTTGATTCGCGGATTGACGCTCAGCTGGCTGTTCATGGATTTGCGCCGGCTGCAAGTCGTGGGCAGCGCCCTGCGGTTGTATCAACAACTCGGGTTGCAATCGTTTTTCCGCCGCAGCGGGCTGGCGCGTCTGCTCCCCGCGCGTTTGCGGGAATTGGAAGCGATGACACCGCAAGTTCGGCCCGAGGTGACGGCGGACCTGGTGGCGCCCACCACACCGCCGATCGGCGCGAGGAAATATCGGGTGGCGATGCTGACTGGCTGTGCCCAGGACTTGATTTTTAGCGATGTCAATCGCGACACGGTGGAGGTGCTGGCGAGGAATGGGTGCGAAGTCATCACCCCGCCGGAACAATCGTGCTGCGGTTCGCTCCACGCCCACAATGGCGAGCTTGAACTGGCGCGCGAGCTGGCCCGCCGGCAAATCGACCAATTCCCCCCGGAACAATTCGATGCGATCATCAGCAACGCAGCCGGCTGCGGATCGCACTTGAAGCATTACGGCACGCTGCTCGCCGCCGACCCAGTTTATGCCAAACGCGCGGAGCTTTGGGATGAAAAGTTGAAGGACATTCACGAATGGTTGATTCAAATCGGAGTTCAGCCGCCGTCCAATGGCCTTCCCCCGACCACAGTCACGTACCACGAGGCGTGTCATCTTTGCCACGGCCAGAAAATCACCAACCAGCCGCGCCAGGTTTTGCGCGCGATTCCAAACCTGCGCTTGGTTGAGCTGCCCGAAAGCACGTGGTGTTGCGGGAGCGCGGGGATTTACAATCTGATTCAACCAGAGATGGCCGGCGAACTCTTGGACCGGAAGGTGGCGCACATCGAGAAAACCGGCGCGGCCGTCGTGGCGACGGGAAATCCGGGCTGTCTGTTGCACATTCAGAATGGGCTCCGCCGGCGCAACCTGAGTGTGCGGATCGTTCATCCTGTTTCGCTGTTGGCCGAAGCGTATCGGCGCGAGGCCGAGCCAAAAGACCTTTATGCGAACTCGAACTGAAACCAATTCGTCATTGACCGACCCCGGCGTGATCGCGGTGATTCGGGCCAAAAGTTCGGATCAATTCATCCCGCTTGCGCAGTCACTGCTCGCGGCCGGCTTGCGGGCGATCGAATTAACGATGACCACGCCGAACGCGCTCGACGCTGCCCGCCGAGCCCGGGAGCGGTTCGGAGATGACATTGTGCTCGGGATGGGTTCTGTCTTGGATGGGGCCACCGCCCGCAAAGCGATTGAAGCCGGCGCCGAATTCATCGTGAGCCCGGTCACAAAGCCGGAAATCGCGGAGGCTTGCCGCGAACTTTCCCGTCCAGTGATGCTCGGCGCGTACACGCCGACGGAAGCGCAACTGGCCTTCGAAGCGGGCGCTGATTTCGTAAAGATTTTCCCGGCCGAGACGCTTGGCCCGAGCTACATCAAATCGTTGCTGGCGCCGCTGCCACACTTGCGGCTCGTGCCTACCGGCGGAGTTGACCTGTCCACCATTGCGGATTTTTTGAAAGCCGGTTGCGCCGCTGTGGGCGTAGGGTCTTCCCTGGTTTCCCGCGCGATCGTCGAATCTGCGAACTGGAATGAATTAACCCGGGTGGCTCAGGATTTCCTCGCCAAAGCGCGGCAAGCCCGCAGCCGTTCTTGAAAGTGGACTTCAGGACCATCCGTTTGGACGCTGCTTCCGGCGGAAGAATCTTTCTAAACCTCCCCTGAACTTGCGCCGATAGCAGACCGTGGATCTAAGCCGCCACCATTGCGCTACTTCTCAACTCCCGGTGCGGGACACCGCTGTCTGAACCATAGTTCCAGAGCGGATTCGATTCAGCGGGTTCCCTGCTGAACCGGCACTTAAACGTCTTCTCCCGCCCAGGCCAGCCCGCCAGCAGGCTCGTAGTGTCCTAAATTTGGCAGGAGCGCGGCTGTGTCGCAGACCAGCCGCAGCGCTGCGACTGGTCCTTCGGACACAGTCGCGCTCCGCAATCTCGAAATTCGGACACTGCCCCCCCAAAACGAACTTTTGACTTATGCGGCTTTTTTCGCCACGTTGTGCGACTTGAAATCCTGACCGAATCAAACAAATTGTCTGTGCTGAGGTAAATCTCGCCAACTCGTCTCCCGCCATGGGTAAAGCTTTGATCATAGCCGAAAAACCGTCAGTGGCCGGCGACATCGCTCGCGCCTTGGGCGGCTTCGTGAAAAAGGACGACTATTACGAGAGCGATCAATATGTGCTCTCGTCCGCCGTGGGGCATTTGCTGGAATTGACGGCACCCGCGGACGAAGAAGTGAAACGCGGAAAATGGAGCTTCGCGCATTTGCCAGTGATCCCTTCCCATTTCGATTTGCGGCCGATTGAAAAATCCGAGAGCCGCTTGAAGGTGCTGGCGCGGCTGATCAAACGAAAGGATGTCGACGCGCTCATTAACGCGTGTGACGCCGGGCGCGAGGGAGAATTGATTTTCCGCAACCTGGTTCAATACCTCAACACCGGGAAGCCCATTCGGCGCCTGTGGCTGCAATCGATGACGCCGAACGCCATTCGCGAAGGGTTCGCCGCGTTGCGCGAGGACGCTTCCATGCGCCCGCTCGCGGACGCTGCGGTTTGCCGGTCCGAATCAGACTGGCTGGTGGGCATCAACGGCACGCGCGCCATGACCGCCTTCAACTCGAAGACAGGCGGATTTCAATTGACCACCGTCGGCCGCGTGCAGACGCCGACACTCACGATCGTCGTCGAACGCGAAGAAAAAATAAAAAGCTTCGTGCCGAAGGATTATTGGGAGGTGCACGGAACGTTCGGCGCGGCCGCGGGCAGTTATCCCGGCCGGTGGTTTGACGAAAATTTCGTTAAAGAGAAAGAAAAGAAAGACGGCGAGACGGGAGATTTGAAGCCGGAACGGATTTGGGACGAGGCCAAGGCCGAAGCGATCCGCGCCAAGTGCGATGGAAAAACAGGAATCGTCACCGAGGAAACAAAACCGACCACGCAAGTCTCGCCCCTGTTGTACGACTTGACGAGCTTGCAGCGGGAAGCAGTGGGCCGTTTCGGATTTTCGGCGCGACGCACCTTGCAAATCGCGCAGGCCCTGTACGAGCGGCACAAAGTCCTCACGTATCCCCGAACGGATTCGCGCGCCCTGCCGGAGGATTACGTCGGCACGGTCAAAGAAACGATGTCGATGCTCGCGGAGACGAATTACGGGACGTTCGCCAGCCAGATCCTGCAAAACGATTGGGTCCAGCCCAACAAGCGGATTTTCAACAACACGAAAGTTTCCGATCACTTCGCGATCATTCCCACCTCACTCGCGCCAAAACATCTCGCGGAAGAGGAACAAAAAATCTACGACATGGTGACGCGGCGGTTCCTCGCGATCTTTTTCCCAGCCGCGGAGTTCCTCGTCACGACGCGCATTACGCGGGTTGAGCATGAGCCGTTCAAGACGGAAGGAAAAGTTCTGCAAAAGCCAGGCTGGCTCGCGGTTTATGGCCGCGAACTGCAAAGCGACGACGAAGCGCCCAACCTCACTCCGGTGCGCTCGGGTGAAATTGTGCGGGTCGAAGAAATCAAGGTCGAGGCCAACCAGACCAAGCCGCCCGCGCGCTTCACGGAAGCCACGCTGCTCTCCGCGATGGAAGGCGCGGGCAAGCTGATCGAAGACGAGGAATTGCGCGAGGCGATGAGCGCGAAAGGACTGGGCACGCCGGCCACTCGAGCGGCCATCATCGAAGGGCTCATCTCCGAAAAATATTTGGTGCGTCAGGTGCGTGAGCTGGTGCCGACGGCAAAAGCATTTTCGCTGATCACGCTCTTGCGGGGAATTGGCATTCCCGAGCTCTGCTCGCCCGAATTGACGGGCGATTGGGAATTCAAGCTGAAACAAATGGAGCGCGGCCAGCTCAAGCGCTCGGAATTCATGCACGAAATCGCGGGGATGACCCGTTCGATTGTCGACAAAGCCAAACGTTACGAGAGCGACACCGTTCCCGGAGATTTCGCCACGCTCAAAGTCCCTTGCCCGAAGTGCGGCGGCGAAATCAAGGAGAACTATAAAAAGTTTCAGTGCCAGAGTGCCCCATGCGACTTCGCGATGTGGAAGATCGTGGCCGGCCGCCAATTTGAAACGGCCGAAGCCGAGGAGTTGATCCAGACGAAAAAAATCGGCCCGCTTCAAGGGTTCCGGAGCAAGATGGGCCGGCCGTTCGCCGCGATTTTGAAGCTCACTCCCGAATTCAAGATCGAGTTCGATTTTGGCCAGACGAATGGGTCAGCCGACGGCACGGCTGCGCCGGTCGATTTTTCCGGCCAGGAACCGCTTGGGGCATGTCCGAAATGCGGCGGCAAGGTTTTCGAGAATGGGATGAGTTACGTCTGCGAAAAATCAACCGGCCCGAACAAAACGTGCGATTTCCGTTCGGGCAAAATCATTCTGCAACGGCCGATCGAACGGGCGCAGATGACAAAACTCCTCGCCACGGGCAAGACCGATTTGCTGCCGAAATTCATTTCCAAAAAAGGCCGCCCTTTCTCCGCGCATCTGGTGATCGGGCCGGAAAAGAAGATCAGTTTCGAATTCGCCCCGCGCGCGCCGAAAAAGCCGAAGGCGAACGCTGCTCCCACGGCGGAAAAGGAAGAGGGCGGCGCTGCGCAGAGTTGACCCCAACGCTGCACAAAAACCAGATTCGAGGCAGAGGAGAGGCGCGTGCTCCTTACAGAAAATGCAGCTTTAACGTACAGGTGCATCCTTCATTGTGAATGAGCATTGCTCCTCTCCTGCATCCTCTCCCCGTCCTGGTGCAAATTCTGCGATTCACAGCACGGGGAGAGGAATGAAAGGAGAGGGGTCATGCCACTTTGATGCAACAATAGAGCTGATGTCAGTTTAAGGCTGCACTTCGATCCGGAAGAAATGCGGCGCCCTGCGATCGAGCGGCGGCAAGGTATATGACAGGTTGGTCGAAGGCGCGGAGAGCCAGTTCGAGAACGGCAGCCAATCCACCAGGTTCTGCGATCCCACCACTCGGTAGGCGTGATCCGCCACGGTGGGCCAATCCAAGCGGATCGTGCCGTTGGGGAGCAGAGTTGGCGGAGTCAGGAGTAAAAAAGATTTCGCATCGTTTGGATTTGTTCCGGCCCTGAATTCGCCCAGATCGGTCAACCCGTCTCCGTCAGAATCTGTCGCGGCCGTTCGATTGTTTGAAACGTCGCCGAAGTAAAACTTCTCCCAATCATCCGAGATGCCATTGCGATTCGCGTCTGGAAAATTGTAAGTCCCGCGAAAGATCGCCACGTCGAATCCTTTGAGCTCATTCGTCTGCGGGGGAGGCGTGGTGTAAAACGGAATGTCGGCGAACGTGACTAGATAATTGCCGGGAGGCGCGTTGGTCACCACGAAATTGAGCCCGCCGCCGTTGGTCGAGATGGGCCCGCTAATGTCAAAGCGCGCTTGCGCCAGGTTTTCTGTGATCTGGAGCGTGCCGCGAATGACGTTGGTGACGGTGACAGAGACATCATCAATGGCCCATCCCGGCCGCGAGGCGGCATCGAAGGCGAACAATTCGTAATGCCACGCCAACCGGATGACCTGGCCCAGATACGGCGTCAGATCGATCTGTTCCAGATCCCACCCGCCGGACAGTTCCGAATATTGGGCCAGGGGAATCCAAGCCGCGCCGTTATTGGTCGAAACATTGATCGACCCGACTTCCGAATCGAGAAATTCAGAGCGCGGCGTGAAGTCGTAAATATGCCAGAACTGCAAGGTCGCTTGGTTGCCGCCGGTGAGCGCGATGGCGGGGCCGATTAAATCGGACGCGGCGAGCTCGATCGCTTCACCTTTTAAATTCGTTCCCCAAACGTGCGTCGGGGAATGTGCAGCCGAGGCCAGGCCGTTTGCGGGGGTTCCCCATTCCCATTGACCGCCTGAAGGAGTTTGTTCCGAACCGAGATCGGCGTTCTCGACCAGCCAATTCGTCGTGCCATGTTCGAGATCATCAAACCAGGGTGGAACGAGCGGCTTGAGCGTGCGGAACGTGTGAAGGCGTCCGGCGTTGTCGTCTTCGGCGGCATTGCCCGCTTCATCGCGGCTGACGACACGGAAAAAGTATTGGCGGTCCGGCAACAACCCCACCAGCGTCAGCGAATGCGACGACGCCATTTCCGACGAATACGCCGTGCGCCCCAAGAAAGCGGATTCACCAAATTGCACAAGCCCGTCCCCTGGTTCGGAGGTGTCCCAGTCCACCTCAGCTTCGGTGTAATCAGGCGTCACCATCACGTTGGATATGGCGGGCGGGATCGTATCCACGGTGGCGCTGGCATGGATGACCTCCTGGGCTGACTCGTCCAAATATTCAGCCGTGATCGAGTCGCCATTTTTTGCGGCAAGTTGTCCCGGCTTCGAAACGGTCCCCGGAGCGACGAGCGTGACGAAGCCGCGAAACAGGCCGGGCTCGACCGTCTCGCTCAGCTGAACGGTCACGCCGGCGGAATCACTCGTGCTGACGAAACGAACTCCTAACTGCGATTTTCCGTTCGTGTCCGCGTCCGCGACCTCGACCGTGACGAGGGACGGAACGGTGTAGGACCGGCTGTCGAGCGCGATGGTGCTGACCCCGCTCAAGCCCGGCGCCAGAAACCGGATGATGTTTAAAAGCAAATTGCGCCGGTTGTTCGGAGCGTCATTGCCTTCAGGCACGGCATCGAACGGGAACGGCAGAAACACCAGCCGCCCAGGGCCGCTCTGGCCAGTGCGCGGGAACCGCAGCCCAGCCATTTCAGGTTCGCCGGATTTCAAGAAAATGGGCGCCGCATTTGTAGTCGGCTGGATTGTGTCCGAGAGGTCTTTTGGAATAATTCCCAAGTCGGGGTAGGCCGAGAAGTCCAAGTCGAATTCCATGCCGCTGGTGATTGGGTCGCTGTCAATGCCCGTCACCGCTGGGACCTCGACGTCCTCGTGGTAACTCGCGACGTGGAGAACGTTCGTCCGAAATTCGCCGTAGCCGCCGGCGTCCAACCGGCTGAGGATCTCCATCGAGGAAAGAAAAAGCGCGCCGCCTCCTTTGAGATAATCGCGAAGGGCCGTTTGTTCCGGGACGGTCAGAGGAGTGTCTTCGAATTCTGAAAGACGCCAAATCACGATTCGGAATGGCTTGAGATTTGCCGCGGTGGGCGAGCCGCGATCCGCGACGGTCCAAACATTGTAACTCACGCCCGACTCATCGAGCGGGTCGGTGTAGCCGCTGAGCGGGTTGTCGAGAATCGGATCGTTAAAATCGTCCACCAACAGCACGGTGGGCGGATTCATCGGCACGAACTGAAATTTTGCGCCATTATTATCGGCTCTGCTCGAATTGCCGGCCTCGTCCGTGGCGCTCACTTCAAAAAAGTAAGTCGTCCCGGGAACCAAATTGGGGATCGAAACCTCGTGTTCTGTCGAAAAATCCGGGTCCGCCTCGGCCAAATTCAGATTCGCCGCATTCGTGCCGAAACGAACGACGGCCTCGGCCGGCTCATCCGTGGCGAAGCTGATGACCACTTCGCCGAGCAGATTGGTCGCACTCACGAGCGAAATCACGGGCGGGCTTAGATCCGCTCGCGCGGTCGCTTCGCGCAGCGCCGCCGGTGAAGCGTCCTGATATCTCACAGAGATTGTGTCACCGTCAGCGACTTGGAGTTTGCCGTCGGGCGCCGCGGGCCCGGTCACCGTTTGGACCTGGCCGGTCAGAATTCCGGAAGTTCCCGAGGCGTGAACCGTGATTGTTTCACCGGCAGGTTCGGTGTCGCTTTTAACGACGAGCTGGGCGGCAGGTTGCTGACCCAAATCGAAGTCGATCAACTTCAAATTGACCTGAGCTGGCGCGCTGTAAGCCGGCCGATCGAGCACAACCACGCCGACCCCGAGCGCCGGGAAAGCGCCCGAGATCACTAACGCAAAATCCTGGTCAACCACCGCCGTGTCGCGGCGCGCGTCTTCAACCACATGAGTTGCGCGAATCCGAACCAGATAATCGCCCGGAGCCGGTTCGCTGAAATGAACCGCTTCCACATTGTTGACCGTATCGCGCGCGGCGGCGTTCGGGACCGAGTCGCCCTCGAGAAATTGGTTGCCACGATAAATCCGGCCGTCCGGACCGACGACTTCGAGATCGAGATCGTTCACGAGCGCTGGGATGGCGCCCGGGAAACCGGGCACATCCGTGTAGGTCAGCGTAATCTTCAGCGGCTGGTTCGAACTGGCCACCAGAATTCGCCGCTCAAAAACCTGGTTGTTCGTCAACAGAACCGTTTGATCTAAAAAATCAAATTGCCGCGCCGCATCCACAAACGGCGTGAGGTCGACGCGGCCCCAGCCTTCGTCCTGGTTGGGGACGGGAGCGTTCCCTTCCGCCTCTGAAAGCGGCGTGGCCGCGTTGATCAGAGCGGCTTTGACGAGCGCCGGGGACGGCGTGAGCTGGCCGTGCGTGCTCCGATAGTGTTGCACGAAGACCGCCGCACTGCCGGACAGGTGCGGACCCGATTGGCTCGTGCCGCCTTCATACTGGTAATCAGGTGAAATGGGCAGCCAGGCGTTTTCGTCCGTCGCCGCCGCGGATTGGAGAGATGCGATCCATGTTCCGGGAGCAACCAAATCCGGTTTGATTCGGCCGTCTTCGCACGGACCGCGGCTCGAAAAGTCCGCCATGATTTCCTGGCCGTCAGCGTAAATAAAAAAATCGAAACGATTGTTCTGCGAAGCGCCCGTGGCAATGACGTTTTTAGCGACGGCTGGGCTGCCGATCGTCTGACTGCCAGGACCCGCGTTTCCTGCGGAAAATTCCAAAATGTACGGTTGATCGCCGGGCGTATCGACGTCAGCATCCCGGACGAGCGCGTCGAATTCAGCCGCGCTCAGATCGTACCGGCCTTGAGTGTCATCACCCCAGCTGTTCGAACCGATCACCGCCCCGGACCGAACGGCGTCGTGAGTCAGAACCTCCATCGTTTTCGGCGGCTCGAAATTTCCGACCTCATCGAAAATCCGCTGCGCGATTAAATGCGCTCCGGGCGCCACGCCTAAACCATAGAGCGCGCCATTGTCGTCCGTTTCGCCGGTCGCGCCGTTCCCCGCAATAATGCCGGCGACATGCGTGCCGTGCCCGTGTTCGTCAGCGGCGTCGAGCAGGTTTCCATAAAAGAAGAAGCCATCGACCCGGCCATCCAGGTCCGCGTGCATTTGATCGGGCGTGCCGAAATTCAATCCGCTGTCCGCCACCGAAACAGTGACGCCTCGCCCATCAAATCCGAGTTGCGTAAGCAGCGTCCCGGAAGCTGGACTCGGCCCGGTCGGGGTCCCTGCGATGATTTGATCAGCGACTTCATCGAGCAATTTCGGGTGCGGGGCCGGCTCAATCCACAACACCCACGGGGAACGGGCGAGCTCCGCAATCTTGGGAAGGTCCGTGCGCGCCTGCAGAATGCTGCCGAAACGGGTGTGCGATTCGGAGACGGTTTTGTCGAGCAGCTGGCCGAGCGCAGCCCGATCTGCGGCCGGGACATTCGGAGCCAGGAGAAATTTGATCTCGACCCCGGCGGGGGCCTTTTTCGTGCGGGCGAGCAAACCTGAATGAACCTTATACTCGGGGCGGAATTCACCAAACCAGCGGACGAACGGAAGCGCTTTTAGTTTGTCGAATGCGGCGCCGCGCGCCAAGGCCAGGCAAGCATCTTGCGGGATGGCATTGAGCGGATGAACCTGCAGGTCCTCGAGCTGGTTGCGCCAGTCAGCCGGCGGGTTTTCCTCGAACTGCACAATGAGCAGCCCCGAAAGCTGGGCGGCCGATTCCACAGCTGTCGATTTGCCACGGGTTCCGCCTTTTGCAATCGGGTCGGGGTCCAAGGTGACATTGCGCAAGCGAATCGGTTTTGCTTCCGAGGAGAGGGAAGAACTGAGGACCAATAGACAGGCGCCAAAAATTGCCATGGCGCGGCGGATTGTGTCAGCCGGCTGAATCACCTTTGAACGATACTCTATGGACTGCAGACCAACAACCATACGGGAACGGCGCACGACTTTTCAGCAATCTTCAGCATCGTCTGCGCGCCCAAATACAAGCTGGAATTAGTCCAAGTTCGGTTCCAGAAAATCTTTTCGAAAGTTTTCCCGTTGGACAGCTAGTGTCCGACCGGCCGGAGTAATTTCGAGCCAAGATGAAAGCACAACTCGAATTGCCACTGATCCGACCGAACCATTCCCGGCCGTTGGCCGGACGCCGCCGTCGCGCTTATCACGCGCAATGGTGGTTTGCGCAAATGCGGCGAGTGGTTGATTCCGGCTCGGAAACTCCATCTGAGAGGCGCGGCGACGGCGCGGAATCGAACGGCGCTGGCTTTGGTTCGATTCGCTTCGAGCCCGAATTGTCGAAGGCCTGAGTTGGCCTCGGAGTTGGGTCGCTTCGCCAGCCGCCCCCGCGGTTATTTGTAGCCGCCGAGGTCACGAGGCGGGATGAGGCATTGGAGCTGATGAATCGACCTCGTCCGCCTCCTCACCTCGGCGGCTACAGTCCACGCAGAATCACGGCGCGGTCACAACCCGATAAAACCGCTGCGGCAATCCAGTCGACGCGGCGAACTGAAATTTCGCGTTGGGGTCGATGGTTGTCAGCGTCGCCGACGATTCGGTCGTCCAACTGCTGAGATCGGTTGAGGTTTGAAGCTGATATTTGGTTTCGGCGCGCGGGTTTTTAACGACAAACTCGACCTGAGCCTGCCCGTTCACGCGAGTAAACTTTGAGATGAGCAGCCGAACCGGTCCGAGCACCGCATGGACGCGTTTCGTGGGGCCGGCTGGGAGAAGCCGCCCGGAAACCTTGGCCCGCGCGCTCAGAAAATAGTCAGCTTGCAAGGGCGGATTAAAAAATGCGGACGTTCCAGTGACTTCCGTCACCGATGTCGAGAGCAGTTCCTCCACCCCTTGAACCCGGATGTTATCCAGATAAAAGCCAATGCCGACTTTCGCAGTCGGGATGTACGTGGTCCCCGGAATCGCGTAGACAAAACGAATGACCAGCGGTTGGCCGGCGAATTGGCTCAGTGGCACTGTGATCGTCGAGTAAATCGTGTCCGATCGTGAATTTCCAACCCTCGACCAGACTTCAGTCCAGCTGGCGCCGCCATCTTTGGAAACTTCTGCCCTGGCTTGCTGGTTGATCGTTGCGAATCCAAGAAATTGGTCGAACACCAATGTTGCATTCGTGCCGGGCAAGAACAAATGACTCAACTGCACGATCTGATCGCCCGGGTCTGGTTCGACATGGGCGAGGTGAAAAGCGAATCTTCCCGCGGCGGGTTTGTTGGTATCGATGACAACGTAATCCCCTGTGGTCGACAGGATCACTTTGTTCGTGCCATTTTCTGCCCCTTCCAAATCCGAAAACGGAAGGACAGGGCCCGCTGCCCATTGATAGTCGATCGCGCCTGGCACGGTTCCTAAAGTGAACGTGGTGTCTTCGTTGATAAAAACTTCGTCAGGTCCTTGAATGGCGGGCGGGACGTAGGGCGGAACCAGATCGATTTTGACATTTTGGTTGCTCTTCACTTCCGCCGAAAAACTCGTTGGATTCAGTCCCGGGCCCGAAAACGTGACTGTGTAATTGCCATTGCCTGGAACGGGCACGGCGTAACCGCCGGAATTCACTGTCATCGCGTAAAATTTCGCGCCGGCAACTTCGACCTTCAACCCGCCGATTCCCTCGCCCAGGTCGTAAAGATTATTGCTGTTCAGATCCAGATACGCGACGCCGGTAAGGAATGGCGTGGAACCCTGGGCCGTCGCGAGATCTTCCGTGACCAATTGCGGCCCGACGCTCAGCGCAGCCAGGCTGTTCGTTCCTTTGACGACGCCAACCCCAATTTCCCGCAGGGCCGGATTATGATTGTTATTGCGGTGGCCTGGCGGGTTTTGCATGCCGCCGTTCGCATTCAGCGGATCATCGCCCCAATCGACCTCAAAACCGCCAAACCCGTGAAAAACATTTTGGGCAAATGAAAAAACATTTTCGGCCACGTTTTGCCAAGTGTACCCCTGGGCCGTCACACGATCCGTGAAAAAAGTCCCGTCAGTCCCGAGGTGATCCTGATACACATGATCGAACATGTCCTGCGTGTGGATCCGGGCCGCAGCTTGCAGCTTGGCGTTCGGCGCGAGCGGTTGCGATGGGGCAATGGCGGCCATTTGGGTCGCGAATAAATCGAGATCGACGTGAAAAACGTCGAGCGCTCCCACCACAAATTTGTCCCGGGCTTGCTTGAACAGGTTTCCTTGCGAAGGCGGATCCAGCCGCGCCCGGTTGAGGAATTCAAGATAAAGCTGCTCTTCGTCAGTGGGATCGCCGATGGAATAGAGCGCAGGGTTTTCGGCGTGCAATCCGATCGAACCGCCGGCGCTTTGCCGCTCGACCATCGGAGCAGCAGGCGGCGCGGCTTGGGGAGCGGTTGCGGTCGATTCGACTGGCGCAATTTGGCCGTGGGCGCAAAGCGCGATTCCAACAGAACAACATCCCGCCAGAAAGAGCCGGGCTCGTTTATAAGCTCGAACTTCAAATTGTGGCGCGAGTGAATGGTTGCAAACAGTTCGGATTAGGAACTTCAGGCGTGGCGTGCGAGCGGGCAGTTTCATGATAAAAACTGCGCGACTATAGCACAAAAGCGCACTGGTCAAAGAGGATTCAGCAGGCATTTAAAAAAAACAGCGCGCGAGCACGGTGGCAAACAATCTGCTAAATTAATCAGCGGAGCTGTTCTCCTGAGGCGGCTCGGCGAAATTCTTATGAGGGCTGGCAGCGACCATCGCGGTTTCACCTTGATCGAGCTATTGGTGGTGATCAGCATCATCTCGATCCTGGCCAGCTTGCTGTTGCCATCGCTCAGCCGCGCGAAGGAACGGGCGCACTTGACGACCTGCATCAACAACCTGCACCAACTTGGAATCTCGCTCCAGTTGTACATCGAGGACGATCAGTCGCACCGCTTCCCGCCCACCGAAGCGCGCGATTCCGATGGCCTGGTCAAACCGGTTTATCTCACCGTGGGCGGCCGCGATCCGCGCGCGCCATTTCTGAAGGATTATCCCTCAGCCAAAGCGCGTCCGCTTTATCATTATTTGGGCGACTCGGAAGTTTTTCGATGTCCGCGCGATGCGGGCCAGCGGATTTTGCCGTGTGACAACATCGTTAAACAAAAGCCATCCAACTGGAGCGCCATTGGCTGCAGCTACACCTACAACTGCGATAAATTAACGCTCCTTCAGGGAGGCGGCTTCAAGCGCGGCCTCGCTGGAGTGCTCGGCGGCCAGCCCGAAGGCTCGCTCGCAAAGCCCGTCAAGTTCATCGTCATGCACGAGCCGCCCGCGAGAATTTACGGCTGCGGCTCGCCCGAGTGGTACCAATGGCACAACCGCAAACAAGTTTCCGACATCAGCGATGTGGTCCGCGCGCCATCGCTGTTTTACTCGCCCACGCTGTTTGCCGACACCCATTGCCAGGTCATTAATTTCTCGAAAGCTCTCCAAACCGATCCGCTGTTTCCTTACGAGGAAACCGCCAACTGGATGTGGTACAAACCCGCCCAGCCGGAATAGACGTCATGATCACTTCCACCGCTTCCCCCTCGAATGAATTGGCCTTTGCCCGGCCAGTCCATTTGTACCATCTGCGCAGCCGCGGCCAGGCTCTCCGGCGTTTGCTCGCCGAATCCGGAATGACTCACGAAAAAATTTCCGAGCTCATTCGCCATCGCGTTTCCGGACGGTGCGCCGAGTGCAATTTCATGCTGAATGGGGCTGAGCTGAACGCTGTGTTTAACGAGATTGAGTCGGACAACCCGAAGATCCGGCGGCTGCAAGTCGGCTCGTGCGGCCGAAAAGATTGCGGCAGCTACTTTTATGATCTGCGCTTTGAGCACGCGGATGGAATTGATTGGGCCGATCTGTGGCAGCGGGCCGAAGCCGGTCAGGAGGTCTTCAAGCCCGAGAGAGTCGAGCCTTCCGGAAAGCTCCGCGATCTTCTGCGGGCTTGGACTCGATCATGCAGCAACCGCCAAAAGCTTGTTGCCGCTGGCATTTTGGTCGCGGCGATTCTGTTTTTGTATTTCCGTTTTCGGACGCCTTCCTGGTCAAGCGGGCCTTCCCCGTTCCAGGTGGATACAGGCACGACTTATCGCGTCGCTCCGTACTGACCGCGCCACTCCCCTTTGTTTTTTGATTCCGGGTGTGGCACATTTTCCTCTCGGGAGAAAAATTCACCAAAAGGCTTTATGAAGGTCCTTGTCGAAATGGAAGGCAAACCGGCCGGTCTATTCACTTCGACCGCTTCCACTCACGGCGGGCAAGAAACCACTTGCTTGACCATGATGGTCCCTTTGCTCCACCTGGGAATGCTCATTGTCGGCGTCCCTTACTCCGTCAGCGGGATGATCCACACCGAAGCCCGCGGCGGCACGCCCTATGGCGCCTCAACGATTGCAGGGCCAAAAGGTGAACTCCAACCCACCGCGGGCGACTTGGAAATCGCCAGGGCGCTCGGCCGCCGGGTTGCGGAAACCGCCAAGAAACTCTTCCCATAAACCAGGCGGCTTGGACAGGTGCAACGCCTTTGCTGCAGCGTGAACGCTGCGTTCCGACGGCAGGCGCAAACGACGGCGCACCGGGAACGCGGCCTTTAGGCTGCAGAGCGGGCATTCCACCCACACAGGTGCAACGCCTTTGCTGCAGAGTGAACGCTGCGTTCCGACGGCAAGCGCAATCGACGGCGCACCCGGAACGCGGCCTTTAGGCTGCAGAGCGGGCATTTCACCCACACAGGTGCAACGCCTCGGCTGCAGCGTGAACGCTGCGTTCCGACGGCAAGCGCAATCGACGGCGCACCGGGAACGCGGCCTTTAGGCTGCAGAGCGGGCCATTCATCCGGACAGGTGCAACGCCTTTGCTGCAGCGTGAACGCTGCGTTCCGAAGGCAGGCGCAATCGACGGCGCACCAGGAACGCGGCCTTTAGGCTGCAGAGCGGGCATTTCACCCACACAGGTGCAACGCCTCGGCTGCAGCGTGAACGCTGCGTTCCGAGGGCAAGCGCAATCGACGGCGCACCGGGAACGCGGCCTTTAGGCTGCAGAGCGGGCATTCCATCCACACAGGTGCAACGCCTTTGCTGCAGAGTGAACGCTGCGTTCCGAAGGCAGGCGCAATCGACGGCGCACCAGGAACGCGGCCTTTAGGCTGCAGAGCGGGCATTTCACCCACACAGGTGCAACGCC